>Ga0256834_1000309_pt1 | contig 35974 bp, 34 predicted proteins | sample 4281140metaG_FD_190536 | JGI IMG/M metagenome (GOLD analysis project Ga0256834, IMG submission 190536) | Hydrothermal vent microbial communities from East Pacific Rise, Pacific Ocean - 4281-140 | ecosystem: Environmental > Aquatic > Marine > Hydrothermal vents | place: Pacific Ocean: East...
AAATGGTGCTGAGTGAGCCTGATGGGGAGGGTGGTGAAAGTGGTTTGCAACCAGCGGAGCCTCTCTATTTTAATGGCCTGATTCAGCGTAGTGATGGCCGGACGATACTCTGGGTCAACGGTCAGCGAATGGATAAGAGGGGCGGTAGTGATGAGCTGACTCTGCACAGTCGTGCTGATCGGCAAAATCGCGTCAAGCTCCGGCTTAAAAAAGAACAGCGTACCATTCAGCTTAAGCCTGGGCAGGCCTGGGATCCTACGGTGAAACAGGTTGTTGAGCATTTTCGTATTGAGAAAAAAAAGCCAGAACTCCAGCAGATGTCTGACATGATGGAGAGCCGTACTGATCCTGTCATGATGGATGACTCCTGAGCAGGTATGAAACGGTGATATTGGCAGTCGACAAAAAGCGGCAGAGTGGTGCGGTACTGTTAGTGCTGTTGATTGTTGTCGTGTTGGGTATGGCCAGCCTGCTGGTCTCCAAGTTGGGTAAATTCAATACCTTTCAGCAGCGGGATCAACGCACCATGGTTGCTTTGGCTGAGGCTAAATCAGCGTTGTTGGGCTGGTCTGTTGCCCATCCGGTGCGTTCGGGTCTGATGCCATTTCCAGACCGGAATGGTGATGGGTTTTATGATGGCATGAGTGACTGTACCGCTGTGATCACGATTAATAACCTGATCGGGCAACTGCCGCGTTTTAATGATGACCTGACTACCTTTCCTCCTCCCTGTGATGATACACAGCAAGGGTTGGGTCTGTTGCCGCTGGATGGCGCTGGTGAGGTGTTGTGGGTAGCTGTCAGCCCAAAACTGCTCTATGACGATGCAGATAGCGATGGTGATGGTGATGCCTATCCCATTATTGATTCTGCATTGCTTACACTGCCGAACAGCAACTGGTTTCGGCTTTTCGATGCATCGGGTGCGCTTCTGAGTGAGCGGGTGGCTGTTGTTATTATTGCCCCCGGCTTGCCAATGGATGGGCAGCAACGTACGGGTGCCGCCGGTATTGAACACTATCTGGATAGCGTCACCTTGGGTGCTACAACCTATAGTAATGCTGATTTGAATCGTGATTTTATTGCTGCTGATCCAGGTGTAGGTTTCAATGACCGGCTGGTCACTATTACGATTGATGAACTGCTGGATCAGGTGGATGCTGTTCAAACCCTGCGTTCTGGAGGGTGATGATGCTGAAGGTGAGGGGAGTCAGAGAGATGCAATGCAGAAGCAAACAGGGTGGATTTACCTTGATCGAGATGGCCATTGTTTTGCTGGTTATCGGTCTTTTGCTTGGCGGGTTGCTGACCCCACTCTCCAATAAAATAGAGAGTGAGCGGTACAAAGAGAGCAGCAGAGAGCTGGATAGGATTGTTGATGCCTTGATGGGCTACGCTGTAGCCAATAGGCGACTGCCCTGTGCTGATATGGATGGTGATGGCGATGATGGTGATGAAGCCATTGCGGACTGTAATAATGAAGGATTTGTACCCTGGCTTACGCTTGGCGTTGGTAGAGAGGATGCTTGGGGCCATCCGATACGCTATCGGGTGGATGCCAGTTTTACCTCCCCTGTGGCACCGCCGGTGCCGGATCCGCCAAATACAAGCAGTAATTTCAGTATTGTTGATCGTGCTGGCGTGGCTTTGTCTCCCGTTAATCCAGATGCACCGGTTGTTATTCTCTTCTCCTGTGGCAACGATGGTTTGCCCAATGGTGAGAATGATGCCAATGGTGCCGCTGATAGTGCAACCTGTGTAAATCCCGGTGCTCCCAATCCCATCTATGTGCAAGATGTGCCTGATGCAAGCTTTGATGACCTCCTCATTTGGTTGTCAAAAAATAGAGTTCTGAACCGAATGGTTGCGGCAGGCAAGTGGCCTTAGCTGATTTTTTGTTATCTGCAGAAAATATCTAAAAAATAGCTTAAACATATCTAACTTGCGCTAAATGTTCCGTTCTTGATGCGTTCTGTTGTTTTCCCCAAAAAATCATGAATTAAACTCCCCAAGAGTTAAAGTTGTTTGATACTGAGTCGATACTAATCACAGATGATTTAAATATTCTCGGTTTTGCTGTTTCAATCCAGTTGATAGCCTCAAATTAATCGAGAGTTGGTGTGTTAGAGGGAAGAGACCGATTAGGAGGTCAACAGATGAATACAAGAGGTAAAAATGCCGGTTTTACACTGGTTGAAATCGCAATTGTTCTGGTTATTATCGGGCTGCTGCTGGGTGGTGTATTGAAGGGCCAGCAGATGGTTGAGAATACCAAGTACAAGAATTTTAAACAGCAGATTGACTCGTATCGGGCGGCTGCCTACTCCTTTCAGGATCGTTATAAGGCACTGCCAGGTGATTATGCGTTGGCCTCGACCAAGCTCACGGCTCCCTCAGGCGTGACCATCCAGAATGGTAATGGTGATGGTAGTGTAGGTGGTGGGTATTGCAATGTGGCCAATGAAGAGTCATGCGTAGTCTGGCAGCATCTAATTCTAGCCGGTCTGATTGGTGGTGATGCCAGCGCAACCGATGCCACAGCACGTAGAGCGCATGCCTATGGTGGTGTCGTCAGCTCAATTGCGACTGGCAACTGGGCCAACGGCAGAAATGAACTGAAGGTTTTGATGCAGGGGGTACCGGGTGAGGCTGCACAGCGTCTGGATGATGAACTGGATGATGGCAATGCTACCTCAGGTGATGTGGCACGCTACGGTGGTTCTGGTGCTACTTATGATCAGAATGCTTCGTTGAACGTATTTATTACGCTGTAATTGGGTTGAATAAAAACGCCCCAGGGGAGTCTTCCCTTGGGGCGTTTTTTTATGGGTAAAATATCTGGATTAAGCATCCTGCAATAATAGGATTGTATCTTTTTGGCTGTTGCCACCAGCAGAAAATGTGAGAGTTATCTCTTTTTAGCACGCGGATGTGCGCGGTCATAGACCTGGGCTAGGTGCTGGAAATCAAGATGGGTGTAGATTTGGGTGGTGCTGATATCAGCATGGCCGAGCAGTTCTTGCACCGCTCTTAAGTCACCTGATGACTCTAACAGATGAGTAGCAAAGGAGTGGCGTAACATGTGTGGGTGAATCTGTTGGGGTAGATTCAACCGCTTTGACCAATGACTAAGGCGCTGCTGAATGGCTCGTGGTGATAGACGGCTGCCTCGTTGGCTGACAAATAGTGCCCGTTCGGTCTCATTGGCCATCACTCCCCGAATTCTCATCCAGTGCTGAACAGCCTGTCGCGCTTGGGTACCAACAGGCACCACTCTCATCTTATTGCCTTTGCCTGTAACCACCACAGCCGCTTCATCCATATCGATCTGGCCAACATCAATGGTGACCAGCTCTGATAGCCGCAAGCCTGAAGAGTAGAAAAGCTCCATGATGGCAAAGTCACGCACGGCCAAAGGGTCACTCTCTGGGTGATCAAGTAGCTGTGCCAGCTGATCAGCATCGAGGGTGGTGGGCAGTTTGCGTTGCACTTTAGGCGCACGTACACCTTGAGCAGGGTTGGCGGTGACTAGGCGCTCTCTGAGTAGATAGCGGTAGAGGCTACGCAGGGTAGAGAGCTCACGTTGTAGTGATTTTGCTGCGATGCCATTGCGGTGTCGCCAGGCGATAAACTGACGTACCTGCTGCTGGGTAAGATGGCCCCAAGTGGTGATCGCATGCTCAGCAGCCCATTGACAGAAGTTTGTCAGGTCTCGCTGGTAGGCCTCGGTGGTACGTGGTGATAGACGACGTTCAAAACGTAGGTGGTTGAGAAACTGCTCACTTACTGCCAACAGTGGTGAGGCCGATTGAGACACCGATTAAATTCCTGGCGTAGCCACCAGCTGTAAGACACGGCAGATCACTTCACCCATATTTTTTAGGTAATCGGTGCTCTGTCCAGAGTGGTAGCGATCAGGATCATCACTACCAATTGCCAATAGCCCCATCATGTCACCATGGTTGAGTGGTACCAATGCGGTTGATTTGATTACATCAGCTTGGTCGGCAAAGAGGAGCTGCAGCTGTGCTTGCTTCAGGCGACCACAGATGGGGGCACCCAGGGTAAAGAAGTGTTCGAAGGCGGTGTATGTATCATCCACCACCTCAGCCTGCTGGCCGGTTGGTGAGAAGAGCTGTAGTGCAACACTACTGGCATTAAACTCAGAGCAGAGTTGTGTCTGTAGAGTCTCAACCAGCTGGTCATAACTATCTGCCTCGATCAGTGAGAGCGTCAGTTGATGTAGACGGCTCTGTAGCTGATCATTCTCACGTGCAACAACGACCAACTCATTGAGCTGATCACGGTAGTGGCTGCTTTGGCGTCGTAGATTGGCAAGCTGTCGCTCAACGAGTGAGACCGTGCCACCACTGGCATGCGGCACCTGTAGACGCTCAAGCAGGTCGGCATGGCGCTCAAAAAAATCGGGGTGCTCACTCAAGTAAGCGGCGATGGCGCTTTCGCTCTCTTCTATTGGCTGCAATGCCTCTTGTCTCTGGCTGCTCATAGCTGAATACTCCCATCAAATACAGTAACGGCTGGGCCACTCATTATTATTGGGCATCCCTCCCCCGGCCACTCTATGAGCAGATCACCGCCCGGTAGAGTGACAGTCACTTGCTGATCAAGCAAGCCTAATAGATGACCGCTGACTACGGCTGCACAAGCGCCCGTGCCGCAGGCCATTGTCTCACCTGCTCCGCGCTCAAAGACACGCAGTTTAATCTGCTGCCGATCGACAATCTGCATAAAACCAACATTACAACGCTGTGGAAAACGCACATGTGACTCCAGCAACGGGCCAATATTCTCCAACGGTGCCATGGCAACAGACTCTACACGAAGCACGGCATGTGGATTGCCGATTGAGACGGCACTCAATTCAACAATTAGATGATCAACCTCAAGTTCGTAGGTGACCGCCTGCTCTACGGCGATAAAAGGGATCTCTTCTGGGGCCAGTTGTGGCACACCCATATCGACCCGTACCAGCCCATCATCCTGAAGTAGCAGGCGAATGTCACCCGCATTTGTACCCACAGGGATCTCTGCTTTATCACTTAGCCCCTTCTCCTGCACAAAGCGGGCGAAGCAGCGAGCGCCATTGCCACACTGCTCAACCTCGGTGCCATTAGCATTAATGATGCGATAGTAGAAATCGGTCGTTTCACTATGTGCCTTTTCAACTAATAAAATCTGGTCACAGCCAATGCCAAAACGACGATCTGCTATAAAACGGTACTGATCTTCACTCAACTCAATGGGCTGATTGATGGCATCGATCACAACAAAATCATTACCGAGGCCGTGCATTTTAGTAAAGTTGATATTCATATTCATTCTGGCAGCAGACTCTCGCCACGGTAGAGATCTTCTAGTGATTCACGCTGGCGTACCAGATGGAATTGATCACCATCCACTATCACCTCAGCAACACGGGGGCGTGAGTTGTAGTTTGAACTCATGGTAAAACCGTAAGCACCACTGGAGCGAACTGCCAACAGGTCACCCGCTGATAGGCTCAATTGACGTTTTTTACCAATAAAATCACCCGTCTCACAGACTGGGCCGACCAGATCATAACAGGCTGTTTTACCCATTTTATTGGCCATGACGGGAATAATCTCCTGCCATGCTTGATAGAGCGCAGGGCGCAGTAGGTCATTCATAGCGGCATCAATGATGGCAAAGTTTTTCTCTGCGGTTGGTTTTAGAAATTCAACAGTAGTCAGCAGCAGGCCAGCATTACCCGCAATGGCTCTACCTGGCTCAAGGTAGATCTCTAAATCACGATCTTCTAACCGTTGATAGAGTGCAGCGGCATATTCAGCCGGCTGTGGCGGCTGCTCATCAGCATAGCGGATACCCAAACCACCCCCTAGATCAAGATGTTTGATCTTGATGCCATCAGCCGCTAACTTATCCACCAATAGCAGTACACGGTCAAGTGCATCAAGGAATGGCTCTAACTCTGTCAACTGGCTGCCGATATGGCAGTCAATCCCTATTACGTTTAGGTGGCAATCAGCCGCCGCTTGGTGATAAACCTCCGCTGCTTGGTTGATATCGATACCAAATTTATTCTCTTTCAGGCCGGTCGAGATGTAGGGGTGGGTTTTGGCATCCACATCTGGATTAACGCGTATAGAGATAGGAGCCTGTTTGCCCAGATCAGCCGCCACTTGGCTGAGACGTTCTAACTCAGGAACTGACTCAATATTGAAGCAGCGAATGCCCACCTCCAGCGCACGTCGTATCTCATCAGACCTTTTGCCCAGGCCAGAAAAGAGCACTTTGCTTGGATCACCACCGGCAGCTATTACACGCTCTAACTCGCCGACTGAGACAATATCAAAGCCAGAGCCAAGTCGGGCAAAAAGGTTGAGTACGGCTAAATTTGAATTGGCCTTAACGGCAAAACAGATCAGATGTGGGTGCTCACCAAAAGCATCATTAAAGGCATGCCAATGGCGCTCAAGCGTTGCTCGTGAGTAGACATAACAGGGTGTGCCATAACGCTCGGCAACCTTCTGTAGTGGCACCTGCTCGGCAAAAAGTTCGCCATCTTGGTAGTTAAAGTGATCCATTTTGCTCTTGCTTGTCGGGAAGATAGAGCGCACCCGTCTGACCACAACCGGCCAAAAATAGGAGTGCGCCAAACAGGATATAAATCAGATAATGGAGATACTGATGTCTCTGTTTCATGGTGAATTTATAGGCTGCTAAAAGTGTGAGTATAACGCAAACATCATACTACTAAGAAGATTTGAGATGATCTAAAGAGAGACGATCAAAAGCCCTTTATCGCTTGTGTCAGTTGCTGCTCTATGTGGCGTTTCAGCTGCAAGATGGCGGCTGTTGATGTTTTTACCGTATCACTAAATTGGGTAAACTCAATGGCGGTGAGGTAGATGGGGTAATTAATATCTTCGTGGCGCAGTGCTTTGATATGTTTGGCAGCCTCAATATAGAGCGTGTCGCCATAGACTAGGCTGGCAAACTCCTGCTCACCACAGACAAGATTGATACGTGGTGTGCTATGCCCATCTGGTAGATCAGTGATTAGGCGCAGTTCGGTATAGGCTTGTAACTGGCCTTGCCGAGGTAGCAATTGCCTCTCTACATCCCAACTCTCTGCACCTATTCGAGTGATGCTAAATATCTCTAGCTCATTGATTAGTGACTGATCACCAGGCAACATGGCACGAAAACTTTGCAGGCTGGAAAGAAAGCGGTTCATCTGTACTAAGCTAAAATTTAGCTCACTATTAGCCACGTTGTACCGAAACAATACGCCTCGTTCATCAAGTAGATAGAGCTGGCTCTCTTTACTACCGCTGTAGTAGAAAATTTGGCAGGTTTCAGGGCGGTTGTGCTGAAATAGTGTTGGGTAAGGGGTCTCCTGCATGCAGAGTAGATCAAATACGGTCAGATGACTCTCCCTACCAAACTGCTGCAATGCCTCCAATAGCTCCTCTTCAGCATCGTAGCCAATCCAGCTATAGCAAACCCCTTCATCATGATTTCGCTGAATCATGTAGTAGGCATCCTCCGCCCGCAAAATATAGTGGGTTTTTATCCGAGTATCACGCAGAAAGTGTTGGCTCAACTCTTTAAACAGATTTGAAATACGTTCAGCTACCTGCATGGACTGTGTGACAGAGAAGCTAAATACCTTGATTTCAGGTAGCGGCTCGCCAAACTCTAACTCATGTGCCAACCCTAGGTAGTGACAGAATGAGTCCAGCAATCCACTGATGCCCTCCCAGCGTGAAACCAATAGCTCCTCCCAACTGGTATGAATTAGCTGTTCTGTATTGACCACCAAGTTCTTGTGCAGGGCACCATAGCTCAATACATCACTACGAATACTGGTGAGATGTGCGCCCTCTTTTGATAGAGACTCCATTGGGTCAATCCCAACATTAACCACCAGCACAATTGAGCGCAGACGGGGGGATTCTGCCAGTGCCTCAAGAGGAGACTCTGGTAACTGGTGATCAGGGTAGAGCTGCTGGAGAACCTTGAGCATGGCTCGCAGCTCTCTCAAGGTGACCGGCCCACTCTCAGGGTAGAGTAGAATGGTCGTTTTATTGTCACAAATCTGATTGATATGGCACCAAGTTAGCAACTCCAATAGACAGGGTGCTGCTTTAATTACCTTATGCTCAGGGCGCTCTAATACATCAACCTCACCACGAAACATCATCCAAACAGCCTCACCACTACTACTCAAGGAGAGGTGAATGGAGATTTTTGGCTCCAACATATTTTGTGAAATGCCAGGGTTGATCCGATCAATTTTCCCTGGTCTGCGCTCCAATGCGGTGTAGAGCTTGCGTCCAATCAAATTGAGTTCACCTGGTTTGATGGGGTTACTGCCTGCCTGAGTACGGACAAAATCAGTCAGCAATCGATAGCTATGAGATAGCTCTTTAACCAATACGCTGCGCTCTTTGAGAACAGCGTTAATTTTCCACTCTGAGCGGCTATCCAATACGGCCAACTCTTTTTTGCTCCAGCCCCACTCTTTTGTCAATGCAGCAATATCTTTATCACGCCAGTGCTGTAGAGATGATAGCTGGCTCAATGGTCGGCCCACTTTAAAGTAGAGGCTACGCCGCACCAATGCGAGACGATCTGGCTCATTTCGCGCCTCAAGATAGCGCTCAAGTTGACGGTACATCATGATGTAAGCATCAAGATTTGAGAGATCAGTCTCACCCTCATAGATTGCCAATTTTGTCTGCTGTGCCAGCCAACGGGGTGAGGGAAAATCTTGGGTATAAGACTCCATTAGGAGAATCTTCAGTACCGATTTATAGGGGGATTCAATACCTTTGAAGAGTTGCCACAGGGCGGCACCAAAAAACTCATCGGCTGAAAGCTCATCAAGGCCACCAAAATCGAGCACCTCCCGATCATCAACAAAACGCTGCTCTAGCAATTTTGCAGCGTAACTATGGTAGTTGCTCTCCTGATCAGGAGGCACCAGCCACCATAGTGGATATCGACCCGCCAACAGCAGACCACTCCGGTAGAACTCTTCCAGTAGGAGGTCATGTTGGGTACTGCCGCTGCTATCACATGAGAGAGCGGCCTTATCACCCCGTCGGAAGCTCTCTACATCCATAATAAAGATGTGGATCTCAAGGCCCAATCCTGCACCAAAGGTTTCGATATGGGTTGCTTTCTCTTGCAGTAAATCAATATCTACACGGTTCAGTTTAGGGTCGTAGCAGAGCCAAAAATCGAAGTCACTACTTCGTGTGTGGCCAATGGTGCCACTGCTGCCCATTAGATAGAGGCCTTGAATCAGGTATTTGTGATAAGCCCGTCCTTTATAGGAGAAGCTACGACTCAGCTTTCGTGCGGCATTCAGTGCTTCACGTGAGGGGTCAAAATTGGGTAGGCCTGCAGGGGTGTCGCTTGATACGAAACCTGGCAGAGTAGGGTGGTTGATATGGAACAGCAGTGGGATAAGTTGAATGTAATTCTGCTGGTTTGAACGTAGCTCACCAAGAACGCGTTGTAGCCGTGCACTATTTAATTTTTGGAAACTCGCTTGATGTAACTTGAGTTTCTTAAGGCTAATCTCAAACTGGCCAGATGATGCTTTCATGTAATGAGATCAATCAGCTTGTCACTTCATCCTGTACTAGCTCTTGCAGCGCTTTGTCGATCAGTCGACGTGGGTCATACCCTTTTTGCCACTCAGCAAGACCTAGCTTTAAGCTAAAATTGCCCTCTGGTACGCTATAAGGCACCTCTTGCAAAATTTTCTCTTGCAGTATCAACAGTGCTTCATGGTTCGTTTCAGGAAGGATCAGCATGAAAAGATCATCTTCATAACGACCGATGAAATCAGCCCAACGAAGCCTATCACGTAGACTATGGCTGATCGCTAATATGGTTTGATCACTCAACGCTTTATCACTATCAATACGCACCATCATCAGAGATAGTGGATTGGCATATCGACGGCTACGCGTCACTTGTGAAACCAGTGAGTGGATTAGCGCCCGTTTATTGGCCAAGCCAGTCAACTCATCCGTTAGTGTTAAATCATCAACCCGTTGACGCAGGCTGTCACAAGCCAACTGAGCCGCCATCTGTTCACTGACATCTTGGTAGTAGTGTATGTATACAGCTTGCTGTTGATCATCTTCACCTTGGTGAATATCACAGCGTAACCAGCGTTCGCCGTGATTATCGCTTCTTAGGTGGAGGAGAGAGTCACCCGCAAAAAGAACTTGATAAGCATCTGCCGAAAGTACCTCTTTGGCAGGGCCAATCAGTGCCTCATCGTCTAGTTCTAGCATTGCCCTTAGGGGGTTATTAATCCAGCAGATCCGCTCTTTTGCATCAACAACTAGAATCCCTGTTGGACAGGCATCTAGCCAAGCTGTCTGAAATTTGTGCCCTTCTGTCATTATTTTCGTCTCAATCATTGGAAGTGCCGCATCTCCCACCCTCTCTTGTAGCATGGCGACAACGACTCTATTTAATATTTTTCTGTTCTGTCTGAAAGTGGCGGCAACTCATAAATAATCTTTAATCTCCTGTTAGGTATTTATGCTGATGAGCTACATGGTGAGGATTAAATTTAGCCGCGTGCCACATAGAGCATAGTGATCTTGTTCATATGCTTCAGGATACTATCGCAGGTAGAAAAAACTGTGACGGGCAGACCACCCTTTTCAATATTTAGAAAAAAAGCACGGACAACCACCCAAAGACCTTGAACACGCTCAAGCTCTCGGGTGATCTCAGGGGTGTTTTCTGGGCTGTTCATCAGCCGTTTTTGTGCTACTTCAAACTGCTTAACCGCTTCATTCAATTGTGCAATGATCTCTGGATCCTTAAAGCCAGCCTGATAAGCGATGTAATATTTTGCGATACGCTGTGAAAGCATGCGTTGGCGACCCGCTTCACCGACAATGATCACTTTCTGTAGCCCCAGTGTTGCTTCAACTTTCTCCACAATGCTGTGGCTTACCTCAAGCAGGCTCTCACTTAATGCCAACATACGTGCTGCATTTTTCTGGCTATATTTCTGCTGAGTGATCCCTTCAAGCTCATCAATGGAGATGCCGATAAAATCGAGTAGCTGTTTGATTGTTGGGTCGGAGATCTCTAAAAGTAGGGTTTGATGATTTTTATAGAAAAGGGCAATACTCTCTTTTACCTGTTTACGCGCCTTACGTGTCCGGATGCGCTCCCCCTGAAAAAAGTATGCCTTGACGATTTTTTGCGACAACATCCGCTGCTGTCCTGCAATATTAACCAATGACGATGCATCGACAGCCAGTAGCTGTGTTGTCATTGATAGACAAAAAACAGCAATAAAACAACTTAAGAGTGATTTAACTGACTTAACCATCTATATTTCTCCAGTAGCACTATCAGCTTAGATGCTCATAAAAGCCCGTGCAAATTCCATTTTGGGGACTCAGCCGTTTAACGGGCTATGTTTTCATGTTGGCAATCTATTTGAGCCTAATGTATAAAATGTCGGTCTTACCCTAACGGTAGCTACAGACTCATACGGCTATTTTTCTTAATTCTTTAGTTTTATTGTAACGACTATGCCTATTTATCTTCTATCTCAGCAGGCTAAATAGTTTACCCAATTTTTATCTTCAGTCTAAACTAGCTCGGCCACGTGCTATCGCCTGTTTCACCTGCTCTGGGGCTGTGCCACCAATGTGGTTACGTGCAGCAACGGAGCCTTCCAATGTCAGCACTTCAAACACATCATCACCAATCGCTGATGAGAATGCTTGCAGTTCACTTAGTGCCAGATCAGAGAGATCACTCCCCTTCTCAATACAGAGTGCTACGGCCTTTCCAACCACCTCATGGGCATCACGAAATGGGATGCCTTTTCGTACGAGGTAGTCTGCCAGATCAGTTGCGGTAGCGAAACCTTGCATCGTCGCCTGACGCATTTTTTGATGATTACAGGTCACTGCGGGCATCATATCGGCAAACACCTTGAGTGAGCCCTTGAGGTTGTCTACCGTATCAAACAGTGGCTCTTTGTCCTCTTGATTGTCTTTGTTGTAGGCCAGAGGCTGGCCCTTCATTAGTGTCAACAGCCCCATTAGGTGACCAAAGATACGGCCTGTTTTACCGCGTACCAACTCAGGCACATCAGGGTTTTTCTTCTGCGGCATGATGGAGGATCCGGTACAGAAGCTATCGGAGAGCTCGATAAATGAGAATTGGGCCGATGACCAGATGATCAGCTCTTCAGAGAAACGTGAGAGGTGCATCATTAAAATAGATGCAGCGGCACTAAATTCAATAACAAAATCACGATCACTGACAGAGTCGAGAGAGTTTTCACTTGGCCGGTCAAAACCCAGTAACTCAGCGGTGTAGTGACGATCGATGGGAAAGGTGGTTCCTGCCAGTGCAGCAGCACCTAGTGGCAGCACATTGAGTCGACAGGCGCAATCAGCCAGACGATCACGATCACGTGTTAGCATCTCAAACCAAGCCATCATGTGATGACCAAATGTGATGGGTTGAGCTGTCTGTAGGTGGGTGAAACCGGGCATGATGGTATCAAACTCTCGTTCAGCCAGATCAAGGAGTGCGTGCTGAAGACGTAGAATTTCGTCACTAATGATAGTGATCTCATCACGTAGATAGAGGCGGACATCGGTCGCCACCTGATCATTTCGTGAGCGGCCAGTATGGAGTTTTTTGCCCGCATCACCAATATCGGCTGTCAACGCTGATTCGATGTTCATGTGAACATCCTCTAGTGCAACTGACCAACTGAATTGACCCTCTTCAATACGTTGACGAATTTTAATCAACCCTTGGATGATTGTCTCAGACTCCGTTTGGGTAAGAATGTCCTGCTTGGCCAACATGGTGGCATGTGCAATTGAACCCTCAATATCATAGCGATAGAGCCGTTTATCAAAATCGATAGAGGCGGTAAAAGCTTCGACAAAGGCATCAGTTGGTTCGTTAAAACGGCCTGACCAGGGTTTCTCGACAGGAGTTTGATCGCTCATTCTTGGGTATCCTAGAGTAAGATGTGTAGGTAAGTGGTAGGGTTTATGCTTAATTATACAACAGAGAGGAATGATGGGAGAAGTAGAGGAAAAACCTGCTATTAGTACATTTTTGCCCCATTTCTGCGGTATAAAACCGCTCTTTATGGTGGTTTTAGTTGCTGAACTATTGGCAATAATTCTGACACTTGGCTCTAGAGCTGAGGCCTCTCAACTGTGGCAGATACTCAGTCTAACCTCTCTCTACATCCTATGGATTTCCATCACCTGCTGTGGTCTGCTTTGCCTATTACGCCCACAACTTATCCGCCTCTCCAATGGTTGGGCAGGTTTTCTTGTCTGGCTTATACTGCTCTTAGTCACGGCTCTGGTCAGTGAAGTGACACATTATGCCCTTGGTGAAACAACCTACCAGCTGTCACTTGATGCAAATGGCCATTTGGATCTGTTATTAAAGAGTCTTGGTATCAGTGCTATTGTTGGTCTTTTACTCCTCCGCTACCTCTATCTTCACCATCTAAATAAGCAGAAAGAGGTGGCTGAAAGCCAATTTCGTTTACAGGCATTGCAGTCTCGTATCCGCCCGCACTTCCTCTTCAATAGTATGAACACCATCGCCAGCCTAACTCGTAGCCAGCCCGCATTAGCCGAAAGTATCACTGAAGATTTGGCTGATCTGTTCCGTGTCTCACTCAGTGATGCCGGCCACCTGACAACACTTGTGGAGGAGATCGATCTTGCCAAGCGCTATCTCAATATCGAGGCGCAACGGCTGGGTAAGCGGCTTCAGGTTGAGTGGCACCTGGAGGATGATCTACCACTCAATGCTCTACTGCCATCATTCACACTACAGCCTCTACTAGAGAATGCGATCTACCATGGCATTGAACCCTCCACCACACCTGGAAAAATCTATATTTATGCTCAATATCGCCGATCAAAAATTAACCTAAGTATCCGCAACACTCTGCCAAACGACCAGCAGAGTAGCAACCGGCAAGGACACCAATTAGCGATTGATAATATCCAGCAACGGTTAGATATCGCCTTCTCACACCATGCCACGCTCAACAAAAGCTATATAGATGATCAATACCAAGTGCGATTAGTCTTTCCCCACCCTAGGAGACAACTATGAGAGTGCTGATTGTTGATGATGAGATGTTAGCCAGGGAGCGACTCATCCGCATGCTGACGGAGATCGGTACACCCTACCAACTCGCGGGTGAAGCAGCCAATGGCCTAGAGGCGATTGATGCCTGTCAAAATGATGAGGTTGATCTGGTTTTAATGGATATCAGCATGCCCGGCATGGATGGCCTAACGGCTGCTGCTGCACTGGCTAAAAGTGAGATGCCACCGGCCATTATCTTCACGACCGCCTATGATCAGCATGCACTGACGGCCTTTGAACAAAATGCCACAGACTACCTGCTAAAACCGATTCGTTTAGAGCGTCTACAGCAAGCCCTTGAGCGTGCCCAGCGCCCTACTCGTGCCCAAATTACTCAAAATAACTCACTACAAAAAACGGCCCGAACACATATATGTGCCCGTCTTGGCCGAGAGATACGGACCATTCCACTGCAAGAGATCCTCTTTTTTCAGGCAGAGCAGAAGTATGTGAGCGCTCACTTCAGTGATGGTGAGGCGATCCTAGAGAAGCCATTGAAAAAGCTGGAGGAGGAGTTCCCAGCTGTTTTTTTGCGTATTCATCGCAATGCACTTGTCGCTAAAAGTCACCTAAAGGGGATGAAGCAGGATGCCGCAGGAAAATGGCGGGTGACGCTACAAAATAGTGCGATTGAACTAGAGGTAAGCCGTCGACATCTATCAGAACTGCGGGGCTGGCTAAAAGAGAGATAACCTCTCTTTTAGCCAGCCCCAGCAGGTGACTCACTATCTGCAAATAGGGCTACAGCCCTATTTTTTCTTGGTGATGACTCCCTCTTCAACCAACAATGGGTAACGGTAGCCAGAGCCAAAATCATGATCCACCACCACAACACCCAAAATAGTCACCTCATCACCCGCTTGAGCTGTTTCACTGCTGGTTATGGTCAGATCATTATTACCAGCGGCTTCGCTGCCAGAGCCATCTTGCAGATGCAGAAAATTTCTACCCATAATGCCATTGTTTACTTTAACAATTTTCCCCTGAAGCTGAACCAGCTTGCCATTCAGAGCCACCTTATCTTTATAGAGTGTTTCAACACTTACTTTCACCAGTTCACCCGCTTGAGCGGTAGCCAGGGTGAAAAGTGGTATAAGGGCAAAAAGGATCACTATTGATATTCGGCGCATGAGCTTCTCTCTATTGAATTAAGTTGGCATTACAAAGCGAGCGATTATAGCTGATTTTATTTGCCCATGTCGTCTCTCACTGCGCACTCTGTGAAGTCATTAGTTGCCTGTATCCGGCCCAGACGATAGCATTGCTCTTTTCCTTATAATAGAAGATCCAAAGCCATGTCTGATCAGACCATCCGAATTGCTACTCGAAAATCACCACTCGCTATGTGGCAGGCAGAGCATGTCTCAGCTGAGTTGAAAAAAGCGCACCCCGGATTAAAGATTGAGATACTTGGCATGAGCACTCAGGGCGATAAAATTCTTGATACCCCTCTAGCCAAAATTGGTGGCAAAGGGCTATTTGTTAAAGAGTTAGAGGTGGCAATGCTAGATGGGCGTGCAGATATTGCTGTTCACTCAATGAAGGATGTTCCCGTAGAGCTACCTGATGGCCTGCACCTCTCCACCATTTTAGAGCGTGAAGATCCGCGTGATGCCTTTGTCTCCAACACCTATAAAACGCTTGATGAGCTACCAAAAGGGGCGCGTGTTGGCACCTCTAGCCTGCGCCGTGAGTGCCAACTGGTTCAAAGCCGCCCTGATCTACAGATCCTACCGCTTCGTGGCAACGTCAACACACGTCTGCGCAAGTTGGATGAGGGTGAATATGATGCCATTATCCTTGCTTCTGCAGGACTAAAGCGTCTCGGTTTCCATGATCGCATCACCGCAGAGATCAGTGCCGAAAGCAGCCTTCCAGCCATAGGCCAGGGGGCTGTTGGCATTGAGTGTCGTATTGATGATGCTCGCGTCAATGAGCTATTGGTGCCGCTGCATCATATTGAAACAGCCTACTGTGTTCGTGCTGAGCGGGCGATGAACAACCGCCTTGAGGGGGGTTGCCAAGTACCTATTGCCGGTTTTGCATTGCTGGAGAATAATGCACTTTGGCTACGCGGCCTAGTGGGTAAAGTTGATGGCAGTAAGATCATCCGAGCTGAATCAAAAGGGAGAGCAGATGAAGCAGAATCGATGGGCTTTGGTTTAGCCGATCTGCTGCTATCACAAGGGGCAGATGTCATCCTTAAGGAACTCTACGCAAACAAATAGCCGTGCATTGTGATCTCTCCAACATTGGCATACTGGTTACCCGTGCCACCCATCAGGCAGAGCCGCTCTGCAATCTGATTGAGGCGCATGGTGGACGTGCCATCCGTTTTCCGGTGTTGGAGATTCAACCGCTTAAACCTGCCTCACTCACCACCTTGATCAACGATAGCGACATTATTATATTTATCAGCCCCAATGCCGTCCGTTGTGGGTTGGCTACTCTTAGCGGTCGATTGCAACTACAAAATAAAAAGATTGCTGCTGTTGGCAAAACTACCGCCCGTGTACTCGAAGCAGAAGGGGTGGTTGTTGATATCGTGCCACAAGGTGATGCAGATAGTGAGACCCTGCTTGCACACCCTGAGCTACAGCGGATGAAGGGTAAACGAGTCGTTATTGTGCGTGGTATCGGTGGCCGGCCACTACTGGGTGATACGCTGTTAAAACGCGGAGCTAATCTCAGTTATGCCGAGGTTTATCAACGTTGCTGTCCCAATATGGATAGTTCTGAACTACTCAAACAGTGGGACAATATCCAAATTGTCACCTCCACCAGTATCAATATGTTGAACAATTTGCTCGTCCTACTGGGTGAAAAAGGCTTTCCACAACTTATAAAAACACCATTGTTGGTGATCAGCCAGCGCATGCTACAGAGCGCTAAAGCGGTTGGTTTTCAACAAGTTATCTTGTCTAGCGGGGCAAGTGACCAAGCAATTTTAGCCACACTTTGCCAATGGAAAGAGTCATAGTTGTACCCCATTTTGAGTATTAGGCATATAAACTATCTATGTTAATCTAGCCCACTAATTTTTTTATAATCACCCCATCTAAAATAGGTGTCTGCCTGCGCAGGAGTAATCATGAAGAGTGATGAGACAACTTCAGAACAAAGTGAATTGAACGAAGCGACTTCTTCAGAAACCAACCACGAAGCGCCCCCTGAAGAGAGCAATCTCGAAACTGAGTCACCGCAAGAAGATAACGCCTCCACTGCCGATGAACCACAGCAAGATGAGAGTGACAACTATCTGGCTGAGGAGTCTCAACCTGAGCCAGAGCCAAAACAACAGAAGTGCTCTTCTGTTGTACCAACATTGATCTCACTACTGGCATTGATGCTGGTTGGTGGTGGGCTTTTTGCGGGTTATTACTTTTGGCAGCAGATGAACCAAGAGTTCGAGCAGATGAGTTCACAGATTGCTGCTAGTGAGCAGCAGCAGCGGACACTACAGAGCAAACTCAATGAAGGGCAGCGACAACTTGAGGCCCAGACTCAGCAGATCGAAGTTCAACGTAAATCATTGACTGACTACCAGGCCAAGCTTGAGCGTGATCAAAAAGCACTCAAACAGCGTGGTGATGATGTGCAAACCATCTATGCTGCTGTTGAGAAACAGCTTGGCTCCAATACCGGCCATTGGCGTGTTGCTGAGGCTGAACATCTGATGCGAATCGCTCAGAACAGCCTTGCATTAACACACAACATTGATACCGCTATCATTGCTCTCAAAGCGGCTGACCAACGTCTTCGTGAAACCCATGACCCAAGTTGGCAGCGTGTACGTGAGCATCTATCAGATGAGATCGGTCAACTTAATGCTGTCCCACAAGCGGATATTGCGGGCCTCAGTGCAACACTCGATAGCCTGATTGACTCTGTTGACACCCTATCGCTTATCGGTGGCAACAATGTTGTAGAGGCGCCTGGCAACATTGATTTAGAGCATGGTGCTGAAGCGACAGCTATCCACCTACTGAGCAGTATATGGGAAGGGTTGAAGTCGATGATTGTCGTCCGTTACAACGACCGCCCTGTGGAGGCGATGTTACCGCCTGATCGCCGTTTCTTTATCATGCAGAACCTACGTCTTAAGCTGCAATCAACCAAAGTGGCACTCCTGCAAAAGAATGCCACCCTCTATCGCTCAAACCTGAAACAGGTTATTAGCTGGGTTGATGGCCACTTTGAGAAGGATAGCGATAGCATCAAACCTTTTCTAAGCCGTCTATTTGAGCTTGATGCCGCCAATATTGCACCAGAATTACCTGACATCAGCACCTCACTACGCAGCCTGCAAGAGCGTATTGAAATCATCAACCGTCGGGAGAGTGCATCGTGAAAGCCCTATTAGTCTTACTGCTGGCACTTATCGCCTCAGTCGGTCTAGCCCTTTTCCTAAGAGAGGATGTTGGCTATGTGATGATCAGCTATGGTCACTGGACGATTGAGGTGAGTTTGGCACTCTTCCTGCTGCTGGACTTCGCTATTTTTGCCGTACTCTATCTGATGCTACGCTCATTTTTTGGTGTCCGGAGCATGCCAAAACGTCTGCATAACTTGCGAACCAACTGGCAGCTCAGCAAAGCCCAAATTGCTATGACCCAGGGCATCATTGAGCTTGCTGAAGGGGACTGGAAGCGTGCAGAGAAACATCTGCTCAGCCACGTTAATGAATCCAAAATCCCTCTTGTTAACTACCTAGCTGCTGCACAAGCTGCTCAGAAGCAAGGGGCGATTGAGCGTCGTGATGAATATATTAGACTCGCTCATGAGAGCATGCCAAATGCTGATCTAGCCATTGGTCTCGCCCAGGCAGAGCTGCAACTCGCCAATGAGCAGCATGAAGAGGCGCTGTTCATTCTGGAGGCGCTACGTAGCAAAACCCCCAAACACCCTCATCTCCTAAAGCTATTGGCTAAGCTCTATGAAGTGATGGAGAAGTGGGGCGATCTACAGCAGATTCTGCCTGAACTGAAGAAGCACAAACTGGCAGATGCTGACAAGCTAAGCCAACTTGAGATCAAGGTTCACACAGGTGTCATGCATAACCTTGCTGCCGATGGCGAGGTTTCACGCCTCACCGGCTACTGGCGTACACTGCCTGGTGCACTCCGCAGCAATACTGACCTGATGGAGGCTTATGCTCACGCACTGCTTGAGACTCATGATATTGAGACTGCCGCTATTGTCTTTGCGGCTCTGCTGCCAAAAGCGTGGAACTCAGAGTTGGTGCTCTTCTACGGTAACCTTGAAACCTGTGATAATGCCAAGCAGCTGATAACCGCTGAAGGGTGGCTTACCACCCATCAAAAAGATGCTGATCTGCTGTTAACCGTGGCACGCCTATCAATGCGTAGCAAACTATGGGGTAAAGCCCGTAGTTACCTTGAGAGCAGTATCAACCTTGACCCAAAACCTGCTGCTTATAATGAGCTAGGCAGATTGCTGGAGCAGATGGATGAGCCAGATATGGCGATGAGCTGTTACCGCTCTGGATTAGCGATGATCACCCGCCAATCAGCCAATGCCAATATGCTTGTTGAACTACCAAAACCTGAAGAGGAGGCGCTGCCAGCTCTCGCCAGTAGCTAGCTTTTTAGCGCTTACAAAAGGCCGCCGATGTGATTTATCGACGGCCTTTTGGTCTCTTAAGAGAAAATCCCTAGATCATCCCAGATCTGATCCACCCGCTGTTTCACCTCTCCCTTCATCGTAATCGGCTCACCCCACTCTCGGGTGGTCTCGCCCTGCCACTTATTGGTGGCATCAAAACCAATCTTTGAACCTAAGCCTGAAACCGGTGAAGCAAAATCGAGATAGTCGATCGGTGTATTTTCGATCATGGTGGTATCACGTACTGGATCCATGCGTGTTGTCATTGCCCAGATCACATCATTCCAATCACGCACATCGACATCATCATCACAGATAATGACAAATTTGGTATACATAAACTGGCGTAGAAATGACCAGACACCCAACATGATACGCTTGGCATGCCCTGGATACTGTTTCTTGATGCTGACTATCGCCATACGATAGGAGCAACCCTCAGGCGGCAGGTAGAAATCAACAATCTCTGGAAACTGCTTCTGTAGAATCGGTACAAAGACCTCATTCAGTGCAACACCAAGAATGGCGGGCTCATCAGGTGGCCGCCCTGTATAGGTGCTGTGGTAGATCGGCTCTTTACGATGAGTGATACGATCGATGGTGAAGACAGGAAAGCTATCCACCTCATTGTAATAACCGGTGTGATCACCAAAGGGCCCCTCGGGTGCCATATCATCGGGGTGGATAAACCCCTCCAGCACAAATTCAGCTGATGAGGGCACCTGTAGATCATTGCCGATCGACTTCACGACCTCAGTACGACTACCACGTAGCAACCCAGCAAAAGCATACTCTGAGAGGGTATCAGGCACTGGTGTGACAGCGGCAAGAATAGTTGCAGGGTCTGCACCCAGTGCAACAGAGACTGGGAATGGCTCACCAGGGTGCGCCTGCTGCCACTCACGATAATCTAGTGCCCCCCCTCGGTGAGCTAACCAACGCATGATGACTCGGTTACGACCAATCACCTGCATACGATAGATACCGAGGTTTTGTCGCTTTTTCAGTGGGCCACGAGTGATCACTAAACCCCAGGTGATGAGTGGTCCAGCATCACCTGGCCAGCAGGTCTGTACAGGCAGTTGAGCAAGATCAACCTCATCACCCTCAATCACCTCTTTTTGACAAGGGGCTGATCGTTGCTCTTTGGGTGCCATATCGAGAACTTTACGGAAGATGGGCATCTTCTCCCAAGCATCCTTCATCCCTTTTGGCGGATCTGGCTCCTTCAACATTGCCAGCAGACGGCCCACTTCACGAAGTGCCGTTACTGACTCTTCACCCATGCCCAGGGCAACGCGATCTGGGGTGCCAAAAAGATTGGCTAGTAGTGGATAGGGTGAGCCTTTTACCCTCTCAAATAGCAATGCAGGGCCACCTGCTCGTAGGGTGCGATCTGCAATTTCAGTGATCTCAAGAACAGGATCAACCTCCATTGAGATGCGCTTTAGCTCGCCCCGTCTCTCTAATTGCTGAATAAAGTCGCGAAGATCTCTATATTGCATAATACTCTAAGTTGTAAACTTGAATCATTTAATGGAAAGCTCTACATTAGTGATTACTAATACATGAGCCTGTTTAGGAATAACAACCATGCGACTATATCGACTAGGCCTACTCTCCGCCACCCTGATTGCTTCACAACTTGCACTGGCTACGTCCAGTAACCTCAGTACAACTCCTGTCATTGATCAAAATGTTGCAAAAATTATACATTTTAATGGTGTTGTAGAGGCGATCAATCAAGGCACTATGACCGCCCAAACTGAGGGGCAGGTGGAGGAGATCCGCTATGATGTAAATGATAGGGTTGAAAAGGGAAGTGTGATCATTCGATTGAAAGATAACCAGCAACAAGCCAACCTAGCTCGGGCTAAAGCAACTAAACATGAGTCTCAAGCTCTTCTTGCGGCGGCTAAGCAGGAGTATCGTCGTAGTAAAGATCTCCACAGCAAAAAATTACTGCCTAAATCAACATTAGACAATGCCACTGCTGCTCTTAAAGCGGCTGAGGCACGCCTAGAAGCTGCTGAAGCGGGTCTACGGCAAGCAGAAGAGCAGCTGGGTTACACGCGTCTACTGGCCCCATATACCGGAATTGTTACCGAACGCCATATTGAGGCTGGAGAGGTTGCACATCCTGGACAGCCCCTTATCACCGGATTGTCTCTTGACCAACTTCGAGTGATTGTAAATATTCCACAGAGCCTACTCTCAACACTCCGTAAACCCGATAACATCAGTATAGTGTTACCAGATGGTCGATTAATCACACCAACAGGGCAGACTATTTTCCCCTACGCTGACAGCGCTAGTAATACTATCCAGGTTCGCCTGCCACTGCCTGAAAAAACCCAAGACCTACTACCTGGGATGTTTGTTAAGGCAAACTTTCAAATTGGCAAACGCCAAGTACTCACTGCGCCTCTTTCAAGTTTGGTGCAGCGCTCTGAGCTGACGGCACTCTACGTTGTCTCTCAAGGTGTGATTACCCTTCGCAGAGTGGCCATTGGTGAGCAGTTAGCTGATCGCATCATTTTACTCTCGGGTATAACGGCTGGTGAGGAGATTGCTCTCGACCCCATTGCCGCTGGTATTGCTATAAAGCAGCAGGCCAGCAACCATGAGTAAACTTGGAATTTCAGGACGTATTGCACGCCATTTTCTAACTAGCCAGATTACACCCCTACTGGCTCTTTTTGGGCTATTGATGGGCCTCTTTGCTGTTATTGTCACCCCTCGTGAAGAGGAGCCTCAGATTGATGTTACCTTTGCCAATATATTTATCCCTTTTCCTGGTGCCTCAGCCACTGAGGTAGAGCAACTGGTTGCTATTCCTGCTGAACAGGTTCTATCTGAAATAAGTGGTGTTAAGCATATCTACTCCACCTCAACACCAGGAATGGCACTGCTAACAGTACGTTTCAAGGTGGGTGAGAAGCGTGAATCGGCTATTATTCGTCTACAGAATAAGGTCTTTTCAAATAGTGATTGGCTGCCTGCTAACCTGGGTGTTGGTCAACCTATCATCAAACCTAAAGGGATTGATGATGTACCTATTGTGAGTGCCACGCTGTGGAGTGAAGATCCTGAGTTTGGCTCTTATGAACTTGGGCAGATAGCTCATGCTATTGAGGTTGAACTAAAACAGGTTGCTGGCACGCGTGATATCTACACCATTGGTGATGCTGATCGTGTCCTAAAACTTACCCTCAACCCGCAATCATTAGCGGGCTATGGGATTGATCTCAATGACCTACGCCAGGCACTCCAATCTGCCAACCATGTACGTGATAACCTAGCCCAAACTACTAATAACCATGAGGTGCTGCTACAAGCGGGGACTTTTCTCTCGAGTGCTGATGAAGTGGCCAACCTAATTGTTGGGTTATATAACGGCAAACCTATCTACCTGCACAACGTGGCTGAGATTACAGAGGGGCCTGATCAAGCGGAACACTACGTCTGGTTGGCAACGGGGCCTCAAGCTGCGGAAAAAAATATCTCCGCTAGAGGCAGCTTTCCAGCGGTCACCATTGCTATTGCTAAAAAGCCGGGTGGAAATGCTGTTGAGATAGCTCAGCAGGTGATTGAGCGCTTTGAGCAGCTAAAAGGGATCTACATCCCAGATAATGTCAATATCACCATCACACGTAACTATGGCCAAACAGCTGATGCAAAAGCTAAAAAGCTGATCACCAAACTACTCTTTGCTACAGCATCCGTTGTGCTGCTGGTATTGATAGCTATTGGCTGGAAAGAGGCGATTATCGTGGGTGCGGCTGTTATTGTTACTCTAGCCATGACACTCTTCGCCTCATGGGCTTGGGGTTTTACCATCAATCGTGTCTCACTCTTCGCACTGATCTTCTCCATCGGCATTCTCGTTGATGATGCTATTGTGGTAGTTGAGAATATTCACCGCCATATTCAACTGGGTACTGATAACCTTCTGGAAGCCATCCCAAAAGCAGTTGATGAGGTAGGTGGCCCCACGATACTCGCCACCTTTACGGTCATTGCAGCACTACTACCAATGGCCTTTGTGAGTGGCCTGATGGGGCCTTACATGAGCCCTATTCCAATCAATGCCAGTATGGGTATGCTGATCTCTCTTATGGTGGCGTTCATATTCACACCCTGGATGACCAACAAGGCTCTGGCCAACCAAAGTCACCAAGCTCACGGCGGTGATGGGGAGATCAGCAGTGGCTGGCTCTTCAATCTATTCAACCGCATTATCACGCCATTTTTAGTGGGTGGAGTAGGACGTTTACGTCGCTGGATACTGCTATTTGTGGTGCTTCTTATGATTGGTGGGGCAGTCAGTACTGTCACCAGTCGTGCTGTGATCATGAAAATGCTCCCTTTTGACAACAAATCTGAATTCCAAGTGGTACTCGATATGCCAGAGGGAACCAGCTTGGAACAGACCAGCCGTGTGCTTGATGATATCGGCAGCCACTTGGCCACGGTACCTGAGGTGAGTGACTATCAAGTCTACGCCGGTACCACAGCCCCCATCAGTTTTAATGGTTTAGTACGCCAATATAATCTACGTCAAGCGGCTCATCTTGGTGATATTCAGGTCAACTTAATTGACAAAACATTGCGACAACGGCAGAGCCATGAGATTGCTCTCTCTGTTCGTCAGCCTATCAAAGCGATTGTTGATCAATTTGGAGGTGATGTACGTATTGTCGAGGTGCCACCTGGCCCCCCCGTGATGGCACCCTTAGTGGCTGAGATTTATGGCCTCAACTATGCGGGTCAAATTGAACATGCTACTAAACTACGCAAACTCTTTGAGACCACGGATGACATCATTGATATTGATGACAGCACCGTTTTTCCTGCTAAAAAGTGGCTACTCCAGGTCGACCGCAGCAAAGCGGCTCAGCTTGGTCTAGTGCAGCAGGAGATCAGCCAAGCGATTGCCACACTTATCAATGGTGAGGATGTCACCTATCTACATCGGCAAAACCAAAAATATGCCCTTCCTGTACGGCTAACTTTCAATGAAGCAGATCGCTCACAAATCAACCAACTACTGGCCCTGCATCTACGCAGTAGAAATGGGGCGATGGTGCCTCTCTCTGAAGTGGTCACCGTGGTCGACAGCAGCCGAGAGCAAGCTATCCATCACAAAGACCTTAAACCTGTTGTCTACGTTAGTGGAGATATGGCTGGGGAGATCGACAGTCCGCTCTACGGTATGTTTGATATCTCTGATCAGCTTGAGCAGCAACAGGGAATAGAGCAGTGGTTCATCAGCCAGCCAGATAACCCCTACGCCTATGCTATGAAGTGGGATGGTGAGTGGCAGATTACCTATGAGACCTTCCGTGACATGGGTATTGCCTACTCTGTCGGTCTGATTATGATCTACCTATTGGTCGTGGCACAATTTGGCTCATACACTGTGCCATTGGTGATTATGGCCCCCATACCACTGACCATCATCGGCATCCTGCCTGGTCATGCGCTTTTGGGTGCGCAGTTCACAGCAACATCAATGATCGGCATGATTGCCCTTGCAGGCATCATTGTGCGTAACTCAATCCTATTGGTCGACTTTATCAATCAACAGCTGGCTAACGGTATGACATTAGAAAAAGCTGTCGTACAATCAGCCGTGGTACGTGCCAAACCGATTATTTTAACTGCACTGGCTGCAATGGCAGGGGCATTTTTCATTCTGGATGATCCAATCTTTAGTGGCCTTGCTGTCTCTCTCATCTTTGGTCTTCTTGTCTCCACCCTAATGACACTGGTGCTGATTCCTGTGGTCTACTACGCATCGCGTTGCAATTCAGTTTCAGCTGCTTAATCAACAGAAATACCCCAATAAAAAAGGCGCAACAGTTAGTGTTGCGCCTTTTTTTACCACAAATTAGCTCTTTGATTTACATCGGCTGAATAATAGAAAATGCCCCGCGGATATCACCTGCTTTATAACCACGCGCCTGATCATTTGGATAATATTTATCAATAACTGCAGCTACCTTAGGTTTCAGGTTGCTGCCATGACAAACCAGACAAGGTTTCTTTGCTGTTGGAATCGCCTTCATGTAGCGAAATACTGGGTCGCCATTCATGGTGACAATTTCATAATGCTCCATCATTTTTGGCCCTTCGCCTGCCGCCTTACGCGCCTCAAATTTCTCTAAAACAGCTCTCTCCCATGCATCTGGTGTATTTGCTGCATTACGCGGTTTCAGTGAAGTGCGGCTAATTTCCCAGCCATGTTTTTTAGAGAGTTCAGCTGCAATGTGTTGTGCGCTACTATTACAAACCTCAATCGCCTTAAGCGGGCCTTCAGACTTCAAAGCTCCCTTCAGCTCCCCTTTTAAAGCACCTGCAAAGCTCTTTATAACGGCTCGACTTTGATCAGCCCGTTGAGCTTGTTCATCAGCAACAGTTTGTGCGGCTGGAACAGCCAGCATAATTGCCAACAACATTATTTTTTTCATCTGCTTATTCCTATGTTTTAGTTTAAAATCGACTTAAAAATCAGATACTACTCAAATGCAACGCCTGATTTATTGCCCAACTTCTTCAATATCATGGCCAATGGGCAAAACTTAGTAAATGATGCCTGGAACATGTTGGCCCCAACAAAAGCTGTTAGCCATAACCACTCAATAGTATGCAGCTGTGAAAGCCCAAGACTCAGTAAAATCATACCCCCAGCAAACATAAGTACGATACGATCAATATTCATTTTTCATTCTCCTTACGAAAAAATAGTCGCCACATTCATGCTATAGACTATTTATACCTGCTATTATATTAGCATATCCTAATGCTTTTCCAACAGCTCCTCCCCTGTTAAAGAACCTCTGAACAAGCCATGATTGTTTTATACGGGCTGAAATTGCTCCCGAAGATCGCTGTAATAGAGCGACTATTACCGCTCACTTCGAAACAAATTGGAACAATTTTATCTTAGCCTAAGTTTTAGCTGAGCTTTAGTGAACCTTACTGCTTGAGTGCAGCCAGACTTATTCGGAGCTTCTCTAACTTGAAAAGAGCCACAATAGAGAATTGCACAACCTATTCAGCCATGCTTTTATGTTCTATATGGCAACCTACAAAGGAGCAATCTGATGCGCCAGCTTTCAATCTTTATTCTTTTTTTTACATTTATCAGCACAGTGGGTGCAGAGACTATTGGTGAGGTTAGTACCAAATTTAAGATGATGGGGCCCAATGACAAAATTCTGGTCGAGGCATTTGATGACCCCGCTGTAGAGGGCGTTACCTGTTACTTAAGCCGAGCAAAAACGGGGGGGCTTTCTGGTGCTGTCGGCATGGCTGAAGATACCTCAGATGCTTCTATTGCCTGTCGGCAAGTGGGTCCTATTCACCTCAGTGGTACTATCTTAAAAGGTAAAGCAGATGGTGATGAGGTGTTTAAAAAACGAACCTCAATTCTGTTTAAAAGCATGCAAGTGGTGCGTTTTTACGATCAAAAAAGGAATGTATTGGTCTATCTGACCTATAGTGATAAGTTTATTGATGGCTCACCTAAGAACAGTATTAGTGCCGTTGCTGTGATGCCTTGGGGAGTGGCTGACTCAGTTCAAAGGTAGTTTATCCAGGTGACTAACCCACCTTTGTTTCACTCTCCTTGGCCATTAGTGAGGGCTATTTATGTGATTCAGCTTCAATTCAGCTAATGCCAGTATATTGAAGATATATAGCAGCAGAAGTTAGTGAAGGGACTTGAAGATGAGTACAGGAACATTAGCGTTAATCATATTTGTAGTAATAGTGCTACAAGTGGGGATTTTCGTACTGGTTGGGCTCTATCGTCAGAAGCAAGAGCTGCGAAAGATCGGGTTACAAGTGGATGTTGAACCCAATTTTGCTTCCCCAGCATCACAGCCTGTAGAGAGTACAACGACTGAAGCCTGGAGCGGATTCAGAAAATTTATCGTCCAGCGACGGGTGATGGAGGATAAGGCTCAATCGATCTGCTCTTTTTATCTGACCCCAGTTGATGGAGAGCCTCTGCCTGCTTTCAAACCTGGCCAATTTCTTACCTTTAAATTACAGATTAAAGACCCTGTGAACGGTGAAAGCAAAAACATCGTGCGCTGCTATTCACTATCAGATAGCCCACAGCCTGATCACTACCGAGTTAGCATCAAACGTGTTTCTGCACCTGCTGATCACCCTGATTTTCAGCCTGGCCGCTCCTCTAACTATTTTCATGATCATGTGAAAGAGGGTATGCAGCTGTCGGTTAAAGCGCCATCGGGCCACTTCTATCTTGTGGAGGAAGAGCCTCTACCCATTGTGTTGGTGGGTGGTGGAATTGGTATTACGCCGATGGTGAGTATTGTCAACACGCTTTTGAATAGCGGTAGTTCACGAGAGATTTGGCTCTTCTATGGTCTACGCAATAGTGCTGATCATGTGATGAAGGAACATCTACAGACACTTCAGCGGGCCTACAAAAACTTCCACCTTCATATCTGTTACAGCCGACCTGGAGAGCAGGATATTGAGGGTGTTGATTACCAACACAAAGGGCATGCCAATATAAAACGATTGCAGTTGACGCTGCAAATGAAGCGCCACCAGTTTTATGTCTGTGGTCCTCGGGCGATGATGGAGAGCCTAGTGCCAGCGTTAGAAGAGTGGGGTGTAGCAAATGAAGATGTTTACTACGAAGCTTTTGGCCCTGCAACCTTGCCTAAACATAAAAAGAGTAAACCTCAGCCTAGTAAGCCTGTGGAGATAGGGCAGGAGATTACGGTTACTTTTAGCAAATCTGGCAAAAGTATTATCTGGAACCCTGATGCTGAGTCACTGTTAGAGCTTGCTGAGGATAACGATATTGGAGTTGATTCTGGTTGCCGGGCTGGTAGCTGTGGTAGCTGTCAGACGGCTCTGGAGTCTGGCGATGTTGAGTATAGTCAAGAGCCAGATGCCGATGTTGAGATAGGCCACTGCTTGCTGTGTATCTCAAAACCAAAGAATAATCTTACGTTAACGGTATAGAGATGATGATTTTAAATGCCGCAATTGACAGCTCAACTTTAATACTAAGGTATTGTTATGTATAACATTAGTTCAAATTCACTTACCCATCAGTTAGATAGGTTGTGCTACACAGTGAATGGCATGCTTGCGATAGCGTATGGCGATGTTATCTACATGGGCCTAGATGAGAAGTGTAAGTATGGAGGAGTAAGTCTTGCATCTCCTTGTGCCTTGCCATGCACCTCCGCATATGCACACTTCAACATCTCCAACAGTAGGATTTAGGGTGATGGAGCGTTCACTTATAAGCAAAAAAGTCATGCCGTTTCTGTTGATGTTCGTGACGCTAATTGTGGCAACAGCCATTCTTGATGCGGTATTACATCTCCTGGATATGACATGGGTTGGGCGTTGGTTAGGCATCCCTGGTGTCCTGCTGATCATGCTCTCCTTCCTCTACTCCATGCGCAAACGTAAGAAGATCAGCTTTGGTAAACCGAAGACCCTGCTCAAATTACATGAAGTTCTCACCTGGTCTGGTGCACTGATGGTTTTGGTACATGCCGGTATACATGTCTACGCCATACTGCCCTGGTTGGCACTGGTCGCCATGATGGTCAATATTATCAGTGGAATGACGGGGCAATATCTGTTGGATCGATCACGTCAATATATTGTGGAGAAGAAGGCGCACCATGCTGAGAAAGGTCTTGTTGGTGATGAGGCTGAGAGAGCACTTTTCTGGGATGCTGTCACTTTAGACACGATGAAAAAATGGCGGGCTGTACACTTTCCGATCACCCTAATATTTGTGGTACTCGGCACAACTCATATCTTTAGCATCCTCCTATACTGGCAATGGAAATGAAAAATAGAATCGTCAATATCATCGTCCTGGCCAATCTGCTAGTACTCATCCTGTTAGTGATTTTTGTCCCACACCTAATGATTGAACCTGGCAAATTAATGGATCCCCATATGGATCTCACTGATGACTGCTTCGCCTGTCATACTCCCTTTATTGGTAGTAGATCCTCCAAGTGCATAGCGTGTCATAAGGTGGAAGATATTGGTCTGATAACCACTAAAGGGGTGGCTATTGCAAAAGAGAAGAAAAATATGGCCTTCCACCAGGAGCTGTTGGAGGATGATTGTGTTGCCTGCCACAGCGACCATAAAGGGGTGCAATCCTTCCGCCCTATTGGCCAGTTTTCACATCAACTTATTGCGCGTGATACGCAAGAGCTGTGTGATAGTTGTCATAGCAATCCAGGTGATACCCTACATCAAAAAATCAAGGGTAACTGTGCAGAGTGCCACTCTACAGAGAGTTGGACTCCAGCCACTTTGAAGCATGATGAATACTTTCGTTTTGATCGTGACCATGATGCCGCTTGTGATACATGCCATATCAAGGATGACTACAGCAGCTACACCTGTTACGGCTGCCATGAACACTCTCGTGCCAATATCCGTGGTGAGCATAGGGAAGAGGGTATCCGTGACTATGAGAACTGTGTTGAATGTCATCGTAGTGGTGATGAGGATGAGGCTAAATATATCTGGCGTAACAAGCTAAGGGGTACGCGTGATCAGGCGGGCGATCAACGATACTATCGCTATGAGCATGATGATGACGATGATGATTAGCTAAGTGAAGAGGGTGTAAGGAAAACAAGATAAAAACAGTAAACCTTAATATTGCATAACACCGCTTTTAGCTGGGGTGATATCCTTTATCGAATAGAGAAAATAGTGATGGCCGTCACATTTATGCTTTTGTTGATAGGCTCAAACCCCCTCATCGCTATACCCCTATTGATCCAGAGATGTGGCATCTTTATCATTGCTTGTGGTGCAACAAAAGCGGTCTATCTTCCCCCTTATTTGAACGGTTGTTGACGTATTTGGAGAGGTTCCCGTGATATTCCATTGCTTTAAGGATGAAAATAGATATGAGGCCAACGATGGCAACAAACGCGAGGGTCGGCATGAGACAAATAGGCCGATCAATTTTATTACTGCTGCTACTGCTGCCAATTTTAGCGAGTGCAGATAATCGAGCACCTGATTTCACGCTACCCACACAAAATGGTACTGAAATTAGACTGAGTGATCTAAAAGGACAGGTGGTCTATCTCGATTTTTGGGCCTCATGGTGTGGCCCTTGTCGACAATCATTTCCCTGGATGAACCAGCTGCATAAGCAGAATGATCCTGATCAATTCAAGATTATTGCCATCAACTTGGATAGTGATGAGGCCCGGGCCAGAAAATTTCTCTCCAATTTGCCGGCAGAGTTTACAGTCGCCTTTGACCCAAAAGGTGTAACAGCTGAAGCCTACCATCTACCTGGCATGCCTACCTCCTATCTCATTGACCGGCAAGGCCGTGTTGTATCACGTCATGTCGGCTTTTTAGTGAGTGATACGGTAAAAATTGAAGAGAATATTCAGCAGCTATTGCAGGGAGAGAAGTGATTATATGAAAGGACAACGGTTAGTATTAATTTTGTTGAGCAGCCTATTGGTAGGCTGTGCTGTAGATGTGAAGCCTTGGCAACGTGACCAACTGGCTGAACAGAAGATGCAACTGGTCACTGATCCGATGGAGCAATCTTTTGATGAGCATATCTACTTTAGTAAAGAGGCTGCCAGCGGTGGCAAAGGGGTGGGTGGAGGTGGCTGCGGATGCAACTAAAAAACAGAACATTACGCCGACAGCTCTCATTAGCGACCTGTGCACTGCTTACCGGTATACCAGGGCAGGCCAGTAGCGCTGACTGGGTAGTTGATGCAGGAGTTATGTCCTACTCAGAGAGTGATCGTGTATCGGCTGTAAAAACGATTGCCACGGGCCAACGTCTAACGGAGGAGACAACCATCAGTGTCACCGTGCTGGTTGATACACTGACAGGGGCCTCCCCCAATGGGGCCTCTGCTGCCACCACATCACAGACATTTACTACCGCATCGGGTACCGCCTATACGGCGACTGAAAAAGAGACACCACTACGGGATTTTGAAGATACACGTACCGCCATCAGTAGTAGTTGGGAGCAGGTGCTGAATCGACTCTTTCGGCTCAAGCTGGGTGCAGATATATCAACTGAGGATGACTATGACTCGCTTGGCCTGAATGCGAGCCTGTCGCGTGATTTTAATAATCGCTTAACAACAGTAACGGTCGGTGCAGCCATAACCCAAGATACTATCACCCCATCGGGTGGCACGCCTGTTGAACGCTCCGCCACCGATGGCACAACACTAGCCATCCAGAGCAAAGAGGAGGAGAAAAGTACCACCGACCTGCTGCTGGGTGTGACACAAATTTTGAGCCGTACTACCTTAACCCAGCTCAACTACAGCTATAGCCTTGTCGATGGCTATATGTCTGATCCCTACAAAATTGTTAGTGAAGTGGATGCTGTTACGGGAAATACCACCGGCTATCGTTATGAGAAGCGTCCCGATAGCCGTATTCGCCAGTCAGTAAACTGGACGACAGCACACCATTTGACTGAGGATGTGGTTCACTTTACCTACCGCTACTTTTGGGATGACTGGGGGATTGATTCACACACCTTTGATCTGAAATATCGCTACGAGATCGGTGCAGGCCACTATCTACAGCCTCAAGTGAGGTACTACATGCAGAGTGCTGCCGACTTCTATCGGCACAGCTTGGTCGATTCAGAGGTGCTGCCAAACTATCTCAGTAGTGATCAACGGCTGGGGGAGATGTCGAGTTACACCATTGGTCTGAAATATGGCTTCCCTGTTTTTACTGATGGCAGGCTCTCACTACGTATCGCCTATATGCAGCAGAGTGGTGACAGTAGTCCAAGTGATGCCATCGGCTCACAAAAGCAGGTTGATCTCTTTCCAACACTGGAGGCTATGATCGTCAATGTTAATTTCAATATTCCCTTCTAATGGGCAGCCTGACAGTTGAGCAACAAGCAGGCTATTGGGTAGGGCGCTTTAAAGCGATGGCCAGTCCATGTGAAGTGCTGATGGAGGCCTCAAATCGTTCAGATGCTGTGGCATTAGCCCAATCTGCCTATGATGAGGTAAAACGTATTGAGCAGAAATTCAGCCGCTATCGAGATGACAATATCATCTACAAAATCAACACTTCACAGGGCAGGGCGGTTGAGGTTGACGATGAGATGGCCAACCTACTCGACTACGCCGACCACTGCTATCAACTCAGTGAAGGGCGCTTTGATATAACATCCGGCCTTTTGCGCCAAGCCTGGAAATTTGATGGCAGTGCTAATTTGCCGCCAATGGAACTAATTGAGCGCCTTAAATCATCCATCTCCTGGAAAAAAGTAGATTGGCAGCGCCCGTATATCACCCTGCCAAGTGGCATGGAGATCGATTTAGGTGGTATAGGTAAAGAGTATGCCGTTGATACCTCAATCAATCTATTGAAGCAGAAAACAGCTGCAAGTCTGCTCATCAATTTTGGTGGCGATCTTGCCGTTACCGCTCCCCGAAAAAGTGGAGGAGGGTGGTGTGTAGCCGTTGATAGCCCAGACCGAGTCGGTAGTAGCACAGGCCAGGAGATCGAGCTTAAACAGGGAGCATTAGCCACCAGCGGTGATGCGCAACGCTATCTACTAAAAGAGGGGGTGCGTTATAGCCACATACTGGATCCAACAACAGGCTGGCCGGTTGTTGATGCGCCACGATCAGTCACTGTATTTGCTGCCAGCTGTACCGAAGCGGGCATATTGGCCAGCCTATCAATGATGCACGGTAGCGGTGCTGAAGCTTTTCTTAATGAGCAGCAGATCAAATCCTGGGTTGTGCGTTAATATCTTTGTAAGTTTGGGACAAATTGGGGCAATTTCAGTCAGTATAAAACAATCATGACTTATTCAGGGCCCCCTAAAGGTTAGCCCTGGCTTGGAGGTTGCTCCAACTGGTTCTAAGCTTTTGGTATTTATAAAAAGTGAAAATAGATTTCACTCTGAGTAACGGGAAAATAAGCCTAACAATGCTGTAAATTGCTTATTCTGGGGGAGGTAGGTTGTGAGGGAGTGGCTACTTTGTTGAGCCAGCACTACAGAGGTAACTTGTTGCCTCTCTCATCTAAACGAACAAAAGCTATCACTGCTGAGAAAATAAGGTTTTCAAGCTTTGCCTCATCACTCTCACGGTAGACGTGAATAGTGTAGTGCACTGAACTGCTACCAATCTTCTTACAATCGGCTACAAAACGTAGGATTGTCCCCTCTCGTACGGGTTGCATGAAGTGTACTTGCTCCATGCCAATAGTGACAAAGTTGCAGCCTGGGTACCCCATAGTGGCTGCAATCCAAGCATACTCATCGGTCCATTTGAGCATATTGCCGCCAAATAGGAAGCCGCCGTGGTTGAGGTGTTCGGGGAGAACTAGCTTATAACTTTCCACAATTTATACTCTTAGAAGCCTGTCGACTTCCAAGAGTATATATCGCTTCCATAATTTGATGAAGGTTGGCATGTTTGGTTACTCACCATCAAAATTTACCATCTCCTTCACAACATCTTTTGTTGTATTGCGGCCATCCCATGGAGACTTGCCGTAATACATCGTCTCAGTCGTTACACAGTTCTTAAACATTGCAGCAACAAGGTTTGTCTTTCGGAGGTCTGCATGACTGATGTCGCTATCGATAAACTGACAATTTTCTAACTGGCACTCTCTTAGGCTTGTGCCAACAAGATCACTCTCTTTAAATTGAGCGCCTGAAAGGTCACCACCCTGAAGATCAACGCCAGGAAGTTTCACGCCTACAAAACTCGCCTTCACCATAGGACAGAGTAAAATGCGGCTATCACGTAGATCAGCACCATCAAACTTTGCACCCACCAACGAAACACGTTGAAAAAAGCCTTGAGAGAATGTGATGCCTGAGAGATTAACCTCATCCATCATCGCATCTTGAGTAAAGGCTTGATCCATCTTGCAGTTAGAGAGATTGGCCCCCTTCAAGTAGCTCCCTGTGAAGAGCGCACCTGAGAGGTCAAGACCCGACAGGTCGATACCGATCATGTTCAAAAATGAGAGATCGGCATCAACCAGCGAGCCACCTTTTCCCCGTGCCTCAATTAATGAGGCACGGTCAGAAAAGGTTTCCAGCGAATTGTCGTATTCGTATATCACGGACGATTTAGGTCGATGATCTTTTGCTTGTCATAGTCAGCAGAACCACCAACCAGATTAACCAGACGCTTCATCTCATCACACAAGGTGTAGCGATCTTCCTTGTAGATCAAACCGACAGGCGCCTTACCATTTGGACGACGAGCGATCTTCATTGCACCATCCATATCGGTAGAGTCGTAACCCTCAGGCAGATCTTCAACCAAGTCACGGTAGTACTTGGCAGTATCGATCTGATTGAAAGTTGGGCACTGGGCGAAGATATTCACATAAGCGAAACCTTTGTGCTCCATTGCTCCTTTAATCAGCTCGGCACACATCTTTGGATTACCGGCAAACGCCTGAGCGACATAGGTAGCACCGTAAGTGAGCATGTAGAGTACTGGGTCCATAGGCTCTTCAACACCACCGTATGGGGTGATGTAGGCTGGCATCTCTTTACGGGTAGTCGGTGAAGATTGGCCTTTAGTCAGACCATAGATACCGTTATCCATCAGTACGTAGGTCATGTCGACATTTTTACGTGCCATGTGTGGCATGTGGCCACCACCGATAGAGAAACCGTCACCGTCACCACCCGTCACCATAACGGCCAGCTCTGGGTTGGCAAGCTGGGTACCGGTGGCTACAGCGCCCGCACGACCATGCAGGGTGTGCATTTTGTATGACTTAACAAAGTAAGGCAGGCGTGATGAGCAGCCGATACCTGAAACAGCAACGAAATCTTTAGGATTGATACCCAGCTCTGAGAGTGTGCGGTAGACACTGGCGAGTACACCGTAGTCACCACAACCAGGGCACCATACTGGAGTCACTTCAGATTTGTACTGCTTAGGCTTCATCTGAATGTTGTTAAAAATTGCTCTAGTCATTAGCTGATCTCCTTAACCTTGGTCACAATCTGAGCAGGGGTAAATGGTAGACCACCACAGATTGTGTAGGAAATTGGTTTGATTGAAGTTTCTGCACGGATGAAGAAAGCGAGCTG
>Ga0256834_1000310_pt1 | contig 35956 bp, 35 predicted proteins | sample 4281140metaG_FD_190536 | JGI IMG/M metagenome (GOLD analysis project Ga0256834, IMG submission 190536) | Hydrothermal vent microbial communities from East Pacific Rise, Pacific Ocean - 4281-140 | ecosystem: Environmental > Aquatic > Marine > Hydrothermal vents | place: Pacific Ocean: East...
TCGAAAAGTAATTAAAAACACAAAATATGCAACATATATTTACCGTAAAGAACAACTAAAAATGAAATTTTAAGGTTTTCCTGAAGTTTTAAATTAACTTGCGGATTTAAGGTATAACATGAACAATAAACGTTTTAGAATGACTTCCGAAGTACTTTTTAAAGGCGGTACTTCAAAAATACCAAATCATCAAAAAAGCGAACTTAGAAAAGCAGGAAAAGAATTATTTAGATTAATGTCTAAATTAGCGAAAGACAATCCCAAAATTAATTTTTTAATAATTTTAGAAGGTAATAATGCACGTTGGCAAGACCCTAGAACTGGTAGGTGGAACTATCAAGATATACCAAATGTAGGTTATAAAATAAGTTACAAAAGAGCTTTAGCTTTATATAATTTTTGGAAAGTAAATGGTTACGATTTTAAAAGTTTAAAAAATTGCGAAATCCTTATTTCTGGTAGTGGTTATTTTGGTAAATCTAGAGATGAAGTTAATGAGAGTCAAAACAAACGATTTACTATTCAAATAACTGGTAAAATTGGTGATTTTAAATAGAAAAATGAAAAATAAAGTTCAGTTGGTTTTTTATAATACCACAATCTCTCCACACAAATCCGAAACAACAATACTAGTAGTAACCGAAATATTCAAAGAATGTTTTGTGCCAAACTATAGAATTTTAATACGGTAATATAAAAATGCGTAGAACCAACTCTCTAAATAAAATCCTACAAATCAATTGTTCAATTTCATTATAAATACTATATTTGCAAACTTGAAAAAGTAACGCTAAATAGAGCGTATTAAATAAAAAAAAGATTTTAAACTTAAAATAATGCAAAACAAAGGAGTAATTAGACTATTTGCCATCATTTTCGGATTGATATGTGTATACTATCTATCATTTACCTATACGGCAAAAAATGCAGAAAAGAAAGCGAAAATTTATGCCAATGGCGATAAAGTTAAAGAAAAAGCGTATTTAGATTCTTTAGATATTAATTATCTATTAACTAGTTATAAATACAACGAAGTTAAGGATAGAGCAATGAATCTTGGTTTAGATCTTAAAGGAGGAATCAATGCTACTTTAGAAATTTCTGTAAAAGATATTTTAATTGGTTTATCTGGTAAGTCTAAAAATGTGGTATTTAATCAAGCACTTACGAAAGCTACGGAAATGCAAAAAACCACAAGTGATCCATATTTGAATTCGTTTATTACTGCATTTAAAGAAATAAGTGGTGGGAAAACCAAATTAGGTCATCCATCTATTTTCGGAAAATTAGGTTCTGAAATCACTAGAGAAACTAGCGATCAAGATGCAGCAAAAATATTAAAAAAACAAGTAGACGCATCTATTGCAACTGCATTTAAAGTATTACGTAATCGTATTGATCAGTTTGGTGTAACACAACCAAATATTCAACGTATTGGTAATACTGGTAGAATTTTAATCGAATTGCCAGGAGCAAAAGATATCGATCGTGTAAAAGATATTATTACCAGAACTGCGGAATTAGAATTTTGGGAAATGTCAACTTCTAGTGATTTAGGTAGTTTTTTCGGAGCTGCAAATCAAAAATTAGCATCTATAATTAAACCTGTTGAAGAAGTATTAAAAGATGCAACAAATGTTGATGAGGTTGATAAATTATTAAGCGGTCAAAGTGATGCGGATAGTTTAAAAGTAAGTAATCCTTTGTTTAGTATATTCACTCCTTATCCTGCTAATAACTATGCAGTATTAGGAATAGCTACTATAGGAAACAAAGAAAAAATTAATGCTTATTTAAGTAAGTCAGAAGTTAAAGCATTATTACCTTCTACATTAAAATACACTAAATTTTTATGGGATAACCCTAAAAAAGGAAGCGATACTATACGTTTATATGCTATAAAAGGTAATCGTAAAAATGTAGCACCAATTCATGGTGATGTAATAAAAAGCGCAAGACAAGACTTTGAAACATTAGGTGCTAACCCATTGATTTCAATGACTATGAAAAGTGATGCCTCAAGAGCATGGGCAAAAATGACAGAAAAAAACCTTAAAAGACCAGTTGCTGTAGTTTTAGATAGTATTGTTTATTCTGCACCAACAGTACAATCGGTTATTAAAGGTGGTTCTACACAAATTACTGGTAACTTTACTGTAGAAGAAGCACAAGATGTTGCAAACGCATTACAATCTGGTAAATTACCAGCATCTGCACATATTATACAATCGGAGATTGTTGGACCATCATTAGGTCAAGAAGCAATAGATAGTGGTTATAAATCTTTTATGATTGCTATTGCATTAATATTATTATGGATGATGTTCTATTATGGTAAAGCAGGTATTTTTACCAATATTGCATTAGTATTAAACATGTTATTTGTATTTGGTGTGTTAGCTGCATTTGGTGCAGTATTAACTTTACCTGGTATTGCAGGTATTGTACTTACCATCGGTATGGCAGTAGATGCGAACGTACTTATATACGAAAGAATTAAAGAAGAAATAGCAGGTGGAAAACCACTTAAAGAAGCAATTAATGCAGGTTACAAAGGTTCATTATCTTCTATTTTAGATGCAAATATTACAACATTATTAACAGGTATTGTATTATTTGTTTTTGGTTCAGGACCAGTTAAAGGTTTTGCAACTACTTTAATTATTGGTATTTTAACTTCATTATTCTCTGCGATTTATATTTCAAGATTATTTATTGAATGGTTTATCAATAGCGGAAAAACAATGACGTTTAACACTAGTATTACTAAAAACTGGTTTAAAAACATCAACATAGATTTCTTGAAAAAGCGTAAAATGGCGTTAATAATTTCAGGTGTATTATTAGCGATTGGTTTTGGTTCTTTAGTAACACAAGGTTTAAATTATGGTGTAGATTTTTCAGGAGGAAGAACGTTTACTATTAAATTCGATAAAGATGTAAATGCTACTGATGTAGCAAATAGTCTTAAAGGTGCTTTCGGAACTACACCAGAAGTAAAAACTTATGGTGGAGAAAATCAATTAAAAATAACTACAAAATATGAAGTTGATAATACCAGCAAAACTATTGATGCTGAAATTGAAACTTTATTATTTACTAATTTAAAACCATTTTTCTCATCTAACATAAGTTTAGAAGACTTTAAAATTTCTGCAGATAAAAGCGATGTTGGTTTAATGCGTACAGAAATGGTTGGGCCAACTATTGCAGATGATATTAAAAAAGATGCATTATGGGCTATTTTAGGTTCTTTATTAATTGTTTTCTTATATATTTTAATTCGTTTTAGAAAATGGCAATTTAGTTTAGGTGCTGTAATTGCAGTATTTCATGATGTTTTAATTGTATTAGGAGTATTCTCCTTATTACATAAATTTTTACCTTTCGAGGAAATTAACCAAGCATTTATTGCAGCGATTCTTACGGTTGTTGGTTACTCTTTAAATGATACTGTGGTAATATTCGATAGAATTAGAGAATTTGCAAACGATCATGAAGATTGGAAATATAAAGATGTTGTAAACAAAGCATTAAGTAGTACTTTAGGTAGAACAATAAATACATCGTTAACAACTTTAGTAACCTTATTAGCTATCTTTATTTTTGGTGGAGACTCCATTAAAGGATTTATGTTTGCAATGATTATAGGTGTTATTGTAGGTACGTATTCATCACTATTTATTGCAACGCCAATTATGTATGATTTCATTATGAAAGGAAAAAATAAAAAATTGAAAGAAGTAGAATAATTTCAATATATGATATAAAAATAACCTTTCAAGATTTCTAATTTTGAAAGGTTTTTTGATTAAGATTGACATTAAAACTAAATTAAATCTTCGGAAAAAATCACAAATAAATGAGCACTCTAAAAATACACGACAAATATTTTAAACCATATAAAAGCAAAAAAAAAATTGCAAAATATGTGTCTTATTTAGTTAAACAAGTTGAAAATGATCTAGAAGAAAATGAAATACCATTATTTATAGGTATTTTGAATGGTTCTTTTATGTTTGCTGCCGATTTTATTAGAGAATTTAAAGGCGAATGCGAAATTAGTTTTGTAAAATTTGCTTCTTATGAAGGAACAACTTCTACAGGTCAAGTAAAAAAACTAGTTGGTATAAATGAAAATTTAGAAGGTAGAACTGTAATCATCTTAGAAGATATAATTGATACAGGAAATACCTTAACAGAAATTTATAATATATTTAAAGATAAAAAATTAAAGCAACTTAGAATTGCGACATTGTTTTTTAAACCAGATGTTTTCCGTAAAGAACTACATATAGATTATATTGGTAAATCTATACCCGATAAATTTATTGTAGGTTATGGTTTAGATTATGATGGTTTAGGCAGAAACATACCTAGCATATATCAATTAACAACACAAAAGATGACAAACATTGTATTATTTGGTCCTCCAGGTGCAGGAAAAGGAACACAAGCAACAATTTTAAAAGACAAATATGACTTAATTCATATCTCAACTGGTGATGTTTTTAGATATAATATTAAAAATGGAACTAAGTTAGGTTTATTAGCCAAATCTTTTATGGATAAAGGCGATTTGGTACCAGATGAAGTTACTATTAATATGCTTAAAGCAGAAGTAGATAAAAATGCGGACGCTAAAGGTTTTATTTTTGATGGTTTTCCAAGAACAGAATCACAAGCAAAAGCATTAGATGATTTTCTTTCTGAAAAAGGAGAAGCAATTAATGGTATGGTTGCACTTGAAGTGGAAGAAGATTTACTAGTAAAAAGATTATTAAAAAGAGGAGAAACTAGCGGAAGACCAGACGATCAAGATGAAAGTAAAATCCGTAATCGATTTAATGAATACGAAACAAAAACTGCTATTTTACAACATTATTACGAAGATCAGAACAAATATTTTGGTGTAAATGGCGTTGGTTCTATTGAGAAAATAACTTTAAGACTTTGCGAAGTTTTTGATACATTATAGAAAATAGCAAATAGACCTTCAAGGTTTTTAAAACCTTGAAGGTCTAGCTTTAAATTAAACAATTTGCCTTGCGACCTTTGTGAAAACATTGCGACCTTTGCGGTTAAACAACAATACAATGACTGAAGGAAATTTTGTAGACTACATAAAAATATATGCTTCTGCTGGTAATGGCGGAAAAGGTTCTGTGCATTTACATAGAGAAAAGTACATTACTAAAGGCGGACCAGATGGTGGCGATGGCGGTCGTGGTGGACACATTATTATTAGAGCAAATAGAGAAATGTGGACTCTTTTTCATCTAAAATTTAAACAACATTTTAGAGCAACCGAAGGTCATGGCGGAAGTGGAAGTAGAAGTACAGGTAAAGATGGTAAAGATATTTATATTGATGTTCCTTTAGGTACTATTATCCGACATGGCGAAACGCAAGAAAAATTATTTGAAGTAACAGAAGATAAAGAAGAAGTTATTTTATTAAGAGGTGGACAAGGCGGTCGAGGTAATTGGCACTTTAGATCTTCTACAAATCAAACACCTAGATATGCACAACCAGGAATTGATGGTTTAGAAGCTTGGTTTCAATTAGAATTAAAAGTACTAGCAGATGTTGGTTTAGTAGGTTTTCCTAATGCTGGTAAATCCACTTTATTATCTGTAATTACTTCAGCAAAACCTAAAATAGCAGATTATGCTTTTACTACTTTAAAACCAAATTTAGGTATTGTAGAATATCGTAATTTTAGATCTTTTGTAATGGCGGATATTCCTGGTATTATCGAAGGTGCAGCAGAAGGAAAAGGATTAGGGCATCGTTTTTTAAGACATATAGAACGTAATTCTACGTTGTTATTTATGATTCCTGCAGATAGTGATGATATTAAAAAAGAATACGAAATATTGTTGAATGAATTACGTAAACATAATCCAGAATTAATAGACAAACAACGTTTGTTGGCGATTTCAAAATCGGATATGTTAGATGATGAACTTATAGAAGAAATAACTAAAGAATTACCAAAAGACGTTCCTTTTATATTTATTTCTTCGGTAGCACAGCAAAATATAATGGAACTTAAAGATAAACTTTGGGCGATGTTGCAGGATTAATACAGAAACCCAAACAACCAAAGTGGTATTATATTTCCATTACCATATTCTATATTATCTTTAATAACATAAGCGTTCTTAATATCTTTTATTTGTTTTTTCGTTTTGTTTTTTCCTCCAATTTCAAAAGTATAGGTATCATTAACTACAAAATCACTTTTATTAGATAAATCTATTTTAGAAACAATTTTTAATTGATTTAAAAAAAACGTCTCCCTAATATTACCAATATTTGCATTTTTATTTGCAATGGCATTTATAATATTTGTATTGTTTAAATACAATTTATCTGGTTTACTTAAAATGGTAATTCCTTTATTTGGTTTATTTATTATAGTAATTAATCTTGCTTTATCTAAATAAGTAAGTGCTTTTATTAAACTTTGTCTAGAGATGTTAATTTTTTCAGCAATTTTACTAATATTTGGTATAAAGGGTACACTTGTAGCTATAGCAAAAAGCAATTTTTTAATTTTTGTAACTTGTTGAAAATCTATATTTTCTACTGCTAAAATATCAACCTCAATAATTAGGTTAATGGTATTTATTAGTTTTTGTTGGTATTCAGTTATTCCTTGAGTGAAATATGGATATGCACCATATTGATTGTATGTATTAAAAGTGAGAATTGGTTTTATTTTTTGATTAATTTCTGAAGCAATTTCAACATGATTTTTAAGTATGTTTTCTAAACTATAAATTGGCAATTTAATTGAATTTTCTAATTCAATAAATTCTCTAATTGACATTTCTGGTAAAGTATAACTTACAACTCTACGAGATAAATCAGATTCCGATTTATAAATTTCTAAAATAGATGATGAAGTAAAAACTACTTTTAAATCAGGATGATTGTCATAGATTAATTTTATTTCTCTCGACCAATTTGGGTATTTATGAACTTCATCTAAAAAGAGATATTTTCCATCATTTTGTGAAAATTCTTCTGCTAACTCTATTAAATTATTTTCTGTAAAAAATAATTCGTCCATAGATATATATAAAACAGAATTATCTTTAGGTAAATTTAATTTTATGTGTTGTAATAAGAGTGTAGTTTTACCAACACCTCTTGCGCCTTTTATAGCAATTAGTTGGTTGTCCCAATTAATTTTAGATAACAAAAAACGTTTGAAATTTGTTTTCGTTCTTTCTATTTTTGTTCTAGATTTATTGAATAAAGAAACCATATTGTTAATTATAAATAACAAATATATAAAAATATTGTTAAACACGATTAACAATTAACACATTAAAAAAACCAATGCATTATTGAATGTAGGAAATTTCTTTTAATTTTAACGCATTTTAACGCACCTTCTAAAGCCACAGGAAAATTAAAACCTCTACCTTTGTTAGCGATTTCAAAATCGGATATGTTAGATGATGAACTTATAGAAGAAATAACTAAAGAATTACCAAAAGACGCTCCTTTTATATTTATTTCTTCGGTTGCACAACAAAATATAATGGAACTTAAAGATAAACTTTGGGCGATGTTGCAGGAATAGTATTCACACCGTGACTTTAAGTCACGGTGTGAATATTTTTAAGACACTATCCTTTTAAAAGAACACCATTTCAAAATGGTTATGTATTTTTCTCTAATTGCTTTAGACCACTGATAAGTTTTAACCACAGTTTATCTGGGTTACAAATATAAAAATCAATAAACTTTGGGCGATGTTAAATTAACCAAAAAACAGTTTTAAAAAGCGTTCAGCATTAAACCACATATAAATAATCACAAAAAGTAAAACAACCATAACCAAACCCCTAATGTTGTTTGGTTTTTTTCTGTGGTTAATTTTTCTGAATTCCATAGTAATTTGTGTAACTGTTTTTTGTTTAATCGTGTAATTGTATATTAAACGGTTACACAAAAAACAATTAAACCATATTCATAAAACTTACTCTACAGTAACAGATTTAGCCAAATTACGTGGTTGATCTACGTTTCTTTCTAACATAACAGCAATATGATAAGAGAATAATTGCAATGGTATTGTAGTCAATAAAGGAGTAAATGCCTCTATAGTTTCAGGTACTTCAATAACATGATCCGCAATGCCTTTTACTGTAGTATCGCCTTCGGTGACAATGGCAATAATTTTACCTTTACGTGCTTTAATTTCTTGAATATTGCTAACTACTTTTTCGTAATGACCTTTATTTGTTGCAATAACAACAATTGGCATATTTTCATCTATAAGTGCAATTGGTCCGTGTTTCATTTCTGCTGCAGGATAACCTTCTGCATGAATATAAGAAATTTCTTTTAATTTTAATGCACCTTCTAAAGCCACAGGAAAATTGAAACCTCTACCTAAATAAAGCATATTTTTAGCATCTTTATATTCACTTGCAATATATTTTACTTTATCATTAATTTCTAAAAGACTTTCTACTTTTTTAGGAATTAATTCCATTTCTTGTAAATAAGAATGGTAATCTGTTTTGGAAACATTTCCGTTTGCCAAACCTAATTTTAAAGCAATTAAAGATAGTAGTGTAATTTGAGTTGTAAATGCTTTGGTGGAAGCAACGCCAATTTCAGGACCAGCATGTGTATAGGCACCAGCATGTGCTTCACGAGCAATTGAAGAACCAACCACATTACAAACACCAAATACAAAAGCACCTTTTTCTTTTGCCATTTTTATGGCTGCTAAAGTATCTGCAGTTTCACCAGATTGTGAAATTGCAATCACAATATCGTCTTTGTTTATTATCGGATTACGGTATCTAAATTCAGAACCATATTCAACTTCAACAGGTATTCTTGCAATATCTTCAAACAAATATTCGGCTACTAAACCAGCATGCCAAGATGTACCACAAGCAACAATAATAATTCTTTTTGCATTTAAGAATTTTTGCATGTTATCATCAACGCCAGCCATTCTAATTAGACCTTCATTAACTAACATTCTACCTCTAAAAGTATCGATTATTGCTTTAGGTTGTTCATGAATTTCCTTTAGCATGAAATGATCGTAACCACCTTTTTCAATTTGCTCTAAATTTAATTTTAATTGTAAAATATCTGGATCTACTAATGAATCGTCTTGAATTTTACGTACTTTTATTTCTCTATCTATTTTTATAACAGCCATTTCGCCATCTTCTAAATAGACGCAATTTTTGGTGTATTCTATAAATGGTGATGCATCAGAAGCAATAAAAAACTCTTTATTATCTTCACCAATTCCGATAGCAATCGGGCTACCCAAACGAGCAACTACAAATTCATCTGGTTTGGTTTTATCAAAAACAACAATGGCATAAGCGCCAATAACTTGATTTAAAGCTAATTGTACTGCTTTACCAAGTTTAACGTTTTCTGTTTTTTTAATTTCTTCAATTAAATTAATTAAAACTTCGGTATCTGTATCACTTTTAAAGGTGTAACCTCTGTTAATTAATTCAATTTTTATGGTATCGTAATTTTCGATTATTCCGTTATGGATAATCACTAAATTTTCTGATTCGGAAAAATGAGGATGAGAATTTACATCATTTGGTACACCATGTGTTGCCCAACGTGTATGACCAAAACCAATATTACCAGTAGTAGTAATTTCTTTTTTTATTCTTTTTTCAAGATCAGAAACTTTACCTTTGGTTTTAGACATTTTAAGTTCTTTACCATCGTAAAGAATTAATCCTGCACTATCATAACCTCTATATTCAAGACGTTTTAAACCGTTAATAATAATAGGATGCGCATCTCTATAACCTATATAACCAGTAATACCACACATATGTTATTGTTTATTTGTTTATTGTTTAGTTGTTTAATCGTTCTTTAATTATGATTAAATAGTTAAACATTTTTTATTCGTTAAGTTTGGTATAATATATTTCTAATTTCAACCTTTTATCATAATCAGGATCTGTAGGTAAATAATCATTCCCATAAAGCACAACACCTCTTGGATCCCAACTAAACTCTCTTACAATAGTATCTTCTGCAAATTGTAAATTAGGTAAATCTGAAACATGAAATGCTTTAATACCAAAATTCACAGGTTGTGTAGCATCTTCATTTTTTAGGACTTCTGATAAATAATCTGTAATTCTAAATCTATATTTTACTGGACCTTCTGTTGTTTCATCATTTCCATCATCTTCTTCACTTTGAAGATTTCCATCATACGTTGCTTCACCTACAGATAAAATATCTAATATTTGAGCATTGTTGTTTGATGTGTCACCATCTTCATCTAATTTGTATAAAAATAATCTTGTAGGTACAACATCTCCACTTGCATCTTTATCCACATTAAATACTAAATTTGCTTCATTAATTAACCAATTTTCATTTCTAATTGCATCTAAATCCATATTATTAAAAGCATCTAAAGAAACAATAGAACCTTGTGCGCCTTGTATATATAGTTTTTTACTTTGGTTAGGGTTGTCAAATACTTGGTCTATTGTAGAATTAGAATAATTACGTTCAAAAGTATTAGTTCTAATACCATTAAAACCAAAAACTATAGATTGTTTTGTTTTTACTGGCTGGTCATTATCTTCAAAATCACCGTCACCATTATAGTCGGTTTCTGAAATAATATTTCCTTCAGAATCCTCAATAGTTTCATTAGTTAAAATTTCATTTGTATAATATATATTAAGAGTTGCACCTGCAAAATTTAATAACATTATAGAGCCATCGTCTCCTTCAGATTCAAATAATAATCCATTAAAGAATTGTACAAATTTCTCTTGACTTTCAAAATTTACTGAGTTAAGATCATTCTCATCGTCTAAAAGAAAATTATCTGTAAAAAAACCTTTGTCTAAACCTAATTTTATTGATGGTGCGCTATCACTTTTAATAATTGTATCGATATTTACACTAGTATCAAAAATATCAGGCCTAGAGATATAAGCAACAGTATCATTTTTATTTGGTTTGAAACCACCTGAAAATAATTCAGTAGATGTATTATAAGTTCTGTTTGAATAATATTTTTTAATTTGCGTTGGATTTTCTGGATCTAGTGAATTTAAAAAGGTTTCTAGTCTTGATATTTTTATATTAAATTCTGTTTCTTGATTTCCATAAATATTATTTAAAATAAATTTAGGTTTATTATCATCATAAACACCATCACTTGTAGCATTATAAGGTATATCTACAATTACAGAATCTATTGTTGGGTTTAAACCATAATCAACTACTGCAGGCACACTTAATTGTGTAACAACACCAGCGTTTAATAGACCAAAATTAGTTGTTTTATAAACTCCTAATGTATGAACAGGTGTATTTTCTACTCTAGATTTAAGAACATTTTTAGTAAAGGCATTTACTTCAAATATTGCTTTATCTGTATCAAAAGTATTATTATCGATTAATTCAGCACCTACATTTTCAAAATCAGTTTCACACGCAACAATACTTAAGATTATAGTTATTATTGCGATTGTATATTTTAATAAGTTATTCATTGTTATTTAAATTGTCTAAATTTTTATTTAAGATTCTGTTTCTGGGGTTACTTCTAACACTTCATTTAAATAGAATTCGGCATAGGCATCAGAAAATTCTTCTTCTGGTTTGTATTTTAAAACAGGTTTATCTATATTTTCTAAGTACGAATTTAATTCTAATGGTAAAGAAAAACTACCTCTTATTATAGCATCAGAATTGTCTATTGCTATTTTAGCTAAATTCACAAAATTTGGTTCTTTGATGTTTTCTAGTTTGCTTTCATCAATACCGTCAAACTTTATTTTATTAACTAAATCGTTATTTATTTTACCTTCAAATGGTTCGTTATATAATGAAACTACAATTTTACAATCTGTAAATAAAGTATCATTTTTGTAATATTCTTTTAAATATAACGGTAAAAGAGATGTCATCCAACCACTAATATGAATAATATCTGGTGCCCAATTTAACTTCTTAACAGTTTCTATAACACCTTTTGCGAAAAATATTGCGCGTTCATCATTATCTGTAAACAGTTCATTATCTTCATTTTCAAATACGGCTTTTCGCTTAAAATATTCATCATTATCAATAAAATAAACTTGCATTCTCTCTCTCGGTATCGAAGCAACTTTAATAATTAATGGCATGTCTATATCATTGATGATCAGATTCATACCTGATAATCGAATTACTTCATGTAATTGATGTCTTCTTTCGTTTATAACACCATAACGAGGCGTAAACACTCTTATTTGAGCGCCTTTTTGATTCATTTTTCTTGCCATTTCAAAAGCCATTTTAGAGGTTTCTGTTTCTGGTAAATAAGGCATCATTTCAGATGAAATAAATAAAATTCTTTTATCTTTCATATTTTGTTTTTAATTCTTCGGCAAATCTTTAATCTACAATTTTTAAATTGCTGTTTTGTTGAAAATTCACGAAACGCAAAAATACGAAAATTTGTCTAAAATTCACATTAAAATAGTAAGTTTACACTCTTTTAACGTGTAATTAACATTTATAAATGGAAGTCTTTAATTCGGTTAGGTCGCTGCAAAAAAAAATAACTAGCTATAAAAAAACAAACTCTATTGCTTTTGTGCCAACTATGGGTGCATTACATAAAGGTCATTTGTCCTTAATTAAAAAAGCACAAAGTGAAAATGACCTAGTTGTTGTTAGTATTTTTGTAAACCCAACTCAATTTGACAATAAAGAGGATTTGATAAAATATCCTAAAACTTTAGAAGCAGATTTAAAATTGCTTAAAAAAGTAAAATGTGATATGGTATTCACGCCAACTGTTAAAGAAATTTATAATGAGGACGTTGTATCTAAACACTATAAATTTGATGGTTTAGAAAATGAAATGGAAGGAAAATTTAGAGAAGGTCATTTTAATGGTGTAGCAACTATTGTACAAAGACTTTTTGAAATAGTAACTCCTGACAAAGCCTATTTTGGCAAAAAAGATTTTCAACAGTTACAAATCATTAAAAAATTAGTAGCAATAGAAAAATTACCAATAAAAATAGTTGGTTGTAAAATATTTAGAGAAAAAGATGGTTTAGCAATGAGTTCTCGTAATGTAAGATTGTCTAAACAGCATAGAAAATCGGCACCTTTTATATATAAGACATTAAAAAAAGCAAAGAAAAAGTTACAAAATAAATCCATTGAAGAAATATTACATTGGGTTAATAAAAAATTTAAAAAACACCCGTTTTTAGAGTTAGAATATTTTATCATTGCAGATGAAATAACATTAAAAGATAGTATTGTAAAAGACGATAATTTACGTGGTTTTATAGCTGTTTTTGCTGGTGAAATAAGATTAATCGATAATATTAAGTTATAATGAGAGTTACTGTTTTAAAATCAAAAATACACTGTGTAAAAGTTACAGGTGCAGATTTAAATTATATTGGAAGTATCACCATTGATGAAGATTTAATGGATGCTGCAAATATAATTGAAGGAGAAAAAATATTAGTAGTCAATAATGATAATGGGCAGCGTTTAGAAACCTACGTTATTCCTGGTGCTAGACAAAGTGGTGAAATTATTTTAAATGGCGCTGCAGCAAGAAAAGTAGCAGTTGGCGATACACTTATTTTAATCACTTTTGCAAGCATGAAGTTGAAAGATGCTAAAAAATACCAACCTTCATTGGTTTTTCCGAATGATAAAAATTTACTAAAATAAATTTTGAGTAAAAAAACAAAAAAAATAATATTTATTTTACTGCCAATTGCATTGGGAGTTTTTTTGATATGGTATTATTTACATCAATTTACAGATCAAGAATTAAATAAAATTATTTATGATTTAAAGCATGCAAATTATGCTTGGATATTCTTATCCTTATTTTTCGGAATATTAAGTCATATTTCTAGAGCTTATCGCTGGCACTTTATGTTAGAACCTTTGGGTTACAAACCAAAATTCGGCAATAGTATCATGGCAGTTTTGATAGCGTATTTGTTAAACTTAGCGATACCAAGATCTGGTGAGATTGGTAGAGCGGCAACAATGACTAAATATGAAAACATTCCTTTTGAAAAAGGGTTTGGAACTATTGTAGCAGAAAGAATATCCGACGTTATAATGCTTTTAATAATTCTAACAATTGTGTTTTTTTTACAAACGGATTTAATTTTAGAATATTTATCAAATACCAATCCAACTAATAAAATAATGATATTGTTAATAGGTTTTTTAGCAATTTTTATTGGATATAAAATATTTAAAAAGTCTACAAATTCTATAGTTTTAAAAATAAAAAACTTCATTAAAGGTTTAGTAGAAGGCGTTACAAGTATATTAAAAATGAAAAAGAAAGGTGCATTTATTTTTCATACCATTTTTATTTGGACAATGTATATTCTAATGTTTTGGGCCGTAACTTTTACCATACCAGAAACTTCACACTTATCTTTTGAAGCAATTCTAGTTGGTTTTATTGCAGGCGCAATTGCTATGTCGATAACTAATGGTGGTTTTGGAGCATATCCAGTTTTTGTTTTTAAAGCATTATTACTATATGGCGTTACTAAAGAATCAGGAACTTCATTTGGTCTATTAATGTGGTCTTCACAAACTATTATGGTATTAGTTTTTGGTGGATTATCCTTTTTGTTTTTGCCTATTTATAACAGAAAAAAATAATATTATTCAAAATAATAATAAGTTGAATTTTTACAGTAACGGTAAATTATTAATCACAGGCGAATATGCTGTGTTAGATGGTGCTAAAGCATTAGCATTACCAACAAAATTTGGTCAAAATTTAATTATTTCAAATTCAATCAAAAATAATCTTTATTGGGAAAGTTTAGACTATAATGGCGCTGTTTGGTTTACATGTAAACTTACCTTACCTTCTTTACAGATGGATGATTCTGTAAAGAAAAAACAGATTGATATTGCGAAAACACTACAATTTATATTAAAAGAAGCACAAAAACTAAATCCTAATTTTCTAGTTAACAATAATAGTATTCATATTAAAACGAATCTAACTTTTGATAGAAATTGGGGATTAGGAACATCATCTACACTTATAAATAATATTGCAAATTGGGCAAAAGTAGATGCTTTTAAATTACAATTAAATACCTTTGGTGGCTCTGCGTATGATATAGCTTGTGCGCAAAATGATAATTCGATTATTTATCAATTAAAAAATAATAAACCAATTGTTGAAGTTGTAAATTTTAATCCAAATTTTAAAAATCAATTATATTTTGTGTATTTAAATAAAAAGAAAAACAGTAGAATAGCAATTGATAATTACCAAAAAATCAAAAATAATAAAACCGAATTAATAAAGATTATTTCTACAATTACTAATGAAATTCTAAAGACGAATTCACTAGTTGAATTTGAAAAACTATTACAAGAGCACGAAAATATAATTTCAAATATAATTAAAATAGAACCTATAAAACAGCAACTATTTAAAGATTATTTTGGGGTAATAAAAAGTTTAGGTGCTTGGGAAGGCGATTTTATATTAGCAACTGGTAATACGGATACTCCTAAGTATTTTAGAGATAAAGGTTATGAAACTATTTTATCTTATGATGATATGATTTTGTAATTTCAGTAAAATTAATCATAAAAAAACCTGCTAAAAATTAGCAGGTTTTTTTAAACTCTAAAAAATTAATTATTTAATAACTAATTTACGAGTTGATGAATTTGAACCTTCCGTTACTTTTAAGAAATAAACACCAGTGTTCATTTTTTCTAAATTAATAACTGAACTTGTACCTGTAAATGAGTTAGTATAAACTTGTTTACCTAATATATCAAATATAGAAACACTTTTTGCCGAAGCGCTTAAAGTATTCATTACAATTCTGTTGTTAACTACCGGATTTGGGTAAATTGAAAAACCTTCGATTTCATTATCATTAACTGAAGCAGTATAGTCAGTAAAGTCAGCTAAATCTCTTGCTCCTAAAGAATGAGTACCAGTTCTATCAATAATAAGACCTACTATTTCTTGAGCTACTGTAGGTACATCAGTATCTGTATAATCAACACCAAAAAATGTTCGAAATAAAAATGTATCTGCATTTTGTGTCATCGGGTAATCTGTATTATTAACAAAAGTAGTTTCTGTTGAATTATCTAATAATACATCTACTACTTTTACTAATTCTGCTTCATAATTTTCAGCATTAGCCGTTAATTCTGCTAGAGTTACTACTTGCGGAGTAATAGTTAAAGTAGATGGTGATACTAAAACAGCATCTGCTAAAGGTATAAATTGTAGCATATTGTTAAACTCGCTTAATGTTCCATAGATACCTGTTAAACCATCTCCTCTTGCTCCCGAAGTAATATTACCAGCACTATCATCAATTAAAATACCAGCAGTTGCATCTTGGATGAATTTTTGACTTCTAAATCCTGTAGCGTAATTAATAAAAACTTCATTATTTAATGTGTAAACAGTACCATCTGTTTGGGTTGGGAAAGCTGCTCTTAAAGCGGCTAAATTTGCAATAGCATTTAAAGTACCTACGCTAAAATCTGTAGAACTAGTAGCTAAAACACCACCATTAACTAAATCAACTGTCACAGCATAACTTGAACCATCTGTGGTAGTAATAGCAAAAGGACTTGTAACATTTGTAGTTTCAGAACCATTTACTGTAATATTAACTTGTTCGCTACCAGTAGTATTTGCAGTAACAAATTCTATATTAACATTAGTAGTTCCTGGAGCAAATAACGTTCCGTTAGAAGGAGAAGTAATACTAATTGTTGGATCAGGAACACCTGTAACAACATAAGTACCTAATGGAAAAGGTGTTGCAGCAGATGCGTTGTCTGCTTGCCCATCATTTACATTGATACCGCTAAAAGACCAATTTCCTAAAACAAATGTAGTACCATCTGGTCCTGTAGCATCATTTCTATATGCCCAACCATCTAAATATTCCCATGGTTCACCATTACCATCAACATTTATATCTCCGAATGTATCTGTTACGGCGCCGTTAAAAAATAATTCTACTGCATCATCTCCGTTAATTCCCATAGAACTGTCTAAATAGTCTGCATCAAAACCGAAATAAGTATTAAAAGCACCTGCGTTACCACCTTCGGTAGCAACATATATAAAATCTCCAGCAGAGTAAGAATCTGCGGGAAAAGTAAATTCTTCGCCATCAGTACCTTGACCGTTGTTTGCGCTACCAATACCGTAAAGACTTAAGTCTGCAATATTATTAACTACATAAAGTTCTGTCATTTTAGGTGTTCCACCTGTTAAAGGCCCGTCAAAAACACCTGTGATAATTAAATCTTGCCCAAAAGACAAAGAAGTTACCATAATAGCAACTAATAATAAGTAAATTTTTTTCATAATAAAATGTATATTGTTTAATAAAAGTTAAATTCTTTGCAAAAATACAAAAGAAGAATTGTTTTTAATGTTAAATAATCATTAAGTTATTAACTAAATAAACCCTTAATAACCCAAAGTAATTAACACTTCTTTAGAGGTCTTATTATTCTTTCTTTTATAGAATGTTAAAGCCAGGTCTGTTCTATTTGTAAAAACGCCATCTATTCTATTACTATACCTTATAAATTGCTGGTTGGTATCAAAAGAATATGGATGAATTAATAAGTCAAATTTATGAATCATTTCCGCCATCCAATTAGCAGTTAATTCTTCATAATTATTTGGTTCGCCTGCAATACTAGTTCCGATGACATGTACATTATTTGCAATAGCAAAATCTATTGCTTTTGTATAAGTTTCTTTTATATTGCCTTTCATATCTGGTCGCCATAATAAAAAGCATTTAGGAATGTTAGGTAAATATTTTTCTAAATTTAAAATGCTTTTAGGCGAAAAAGATTGTAAAATAAGACGTGCTTTTGTATTGGCAATTCCGATTTTGTTTTCTTGAGTTTGTATTTCTTTTGGGTTATTATTAATGTTCCAACCTAATTCGGTTAATTCGTCTTTTAAATATTTTTCGATATTTGATTTTGGATGTTTCGTTTCTACATAAATGCCAGGTCTATTACCATTGTCGTTTGGATCGATTTCATATTGGTATTTGCCATTCCAATTACCATTAATTATAATTTTTATAGGATTTCCATTTTTTCGTTGTATTCTATTTCCTTCAGCAATCATAATTACATCTTGTAAAGTAAGAATTTTAAGGTTTTTAAATTTTTTATTTGCTTGATTTGGGTTTATTATATTAAACCAAGAACCTGCATCTAATTGTCTTAATTCTAGCAAAGTAAAAGCATTAATGGAAGCATTAATTCTATCAGGAAATATTTCTTTTATATTTGTAGTTCGTTTTAAATCGTCATCATGAAAAGCAACTAGTTCATTATCTTTAGTTAATTGAATATCTAACTCTAAGTAATCTGCACCGATATTTCTTGCCCAAAGATATGCGGGTTCAGTTTCTTCTGGTGTCCAATAAGTACTGCCTCTATGGGCGATTATGATATCTTTTTTTATATAATTTTGTACTTTTTTTGTGCTTTCGCTTATTTTTTTAATTTCTTGCATTTGTGTTTTTTCTTTCACCTCTTTTTTACAAGCTGTTAGTGTTAAAATAAGTATTAAAATAATATAGTTGATTGCCTTCATTTTAAATTTCATTTTTGTTTAATTCTTTTAATCGATGGTTTTTGTTTTCAATAACCCAAGTGTAACCAATAATAATAATCGCCAAAATACAAGCTGCTACGAGTAACTGAAAACTACTATCCCAACCATAATTATCTACTAAATAACCGATAACAATATTTGCGGTTAATGCACCGCCAAGATAACCAAATAAACCTGTAAACCCAGCAGCAGTTCCTGCAGCGTTTTTAGGTACTAAATCTAAAGCTTGTACTCCAATAAGCATTACAGGACCATAAATTAAAAAACCGATAGAAATTAATGCAATATTATCAATTATCGGATTTCCTGCAGGGTTTTTCCAATAAATAACAACTGCTATTAAAACTAAAGTCATATAAATTATACTTACTGGGGCACGTTTACCTTTAAACCATTTATCACTTACAATTCCAGCAATAATTGTTCCTGGAATTCCGGCCCATTCGTATAAAAAATAAGCCCAGCCAGTTTCTTTTAAAGAGAAATTTTTAACTTCTTTTAAATAGGTTGGCGCCCAATCTAAAACACCATATCTAACCAAATAAACAAAAATATTTGCAATGGCAATAAACCATAATAACTTATTTTTAAATACATATTTAATAAAAATTTCTTTTGCTGATATTGCTAGATTTTGATCTACCTCTTTAAATGTTTCTGGATAATCGTTTCTATAATCTTCAATAGAAGGTAGGCCAATAGCTTGTGGTCTATCTCTAAGTGTTAAATAAATAATTAAAGCAATAAATATGGCAATAATACCTGGTAAATAAAGTTTTGCATGCCAATCATTAAAATAAGCAACTCCAAAAATGGCTAATGGACCAATTAAACCACCACCAATATTATGAGCAGTATTCCAAAAGGCCATTTTAGTACCTCTTTCTTTTATCGAAAACCATTGCACCATTATTCTTCCACTTGGTGGCCAACCCATACCTTGAAACCATCCGTTAAGTAATAGTAAAATAAACATGATGGTTACTGATGATGTGGCAAAAGGGAAAAATCCCATAGTAATCATAATAAGTCCAGACATCAACAAACCTATTGGCATAAACTTTCTTGCATCACTTCTGTCTGAAACATTACCCATTAAAAACTTACTTAAGCCATAGGCAATTGCGACTCCTGATAAAGCAAAACCTAGTTCTAACTTAGTATAACCTTGTTCTATTAAATCAGGCATTGCTAATGTAAAATTTTTACGAACTAAATAATAACCAGCATAACCAATAAAAATACCAAAAAAAACTTGCCAACGCATTTTTTTATAAATCGTATCTATTTTCTCTTTTGGTAAAGTTTCTTTTTTTGGTGGTACTTTTAAAAATTTAAACATATTTTTTTAATTTAATAAATATCCTTTGGCAAGTTCATTAAATTTTTTGACTTGTTCTATTTCCCATTTTTTATCGCGACCTAATTCATTTGCCATAATTTCAGCAACTATTGGTGCCATTTTTATACTTTCTTTAGCGTCTAAAAGTAATGCTCTTGTTCTGCGTGATAAAAAATCTTCTACATTTCTTGCATATTCACTTTTTACTGCCCAAACAACTTGTGCTTTGTTGATTTTTAAGTCTTCGCTAATCCATTTTTTTAAATTTGGATTATTTTTAATGAGTTTTTCAATTTCTTGTATATCCGAACCATAAAAATATAACGGATTATTAAAATCTACATTTTCTTTATAACCGTGAATATGTAATTCCTCAGAAACACTTTTTCTTTCTGTAAGATTAAAAAGTATTGCTAATTTATCTATGGCATCTTCACCCATTTCTCTATAGGTTGTCCATTTTCCACCAATTATAGAAACCAAACCAGATTTGGAAGTGATTATTTTATGTCTTCTTGAAATTTCTTTTGTTTTCCCGTTAGCATTTTCTTTTGGTGCTGCTAATGGTCTTAAACCTGCAAATACACTTTTTACATCTGCTCGTGTTGGTTTGATTTCTAGATATCTACCAGCGGTTTCTAAAATAAAATCGACTTCTTCATTGGTTACTTTTGGTTCTATTACTGGTTCATCTTTTGCAACATCGGTTGTACCTAAAATTACTTTATTATGCCAAGGTACTGCAAATAAAACACGACCATCTCGTGTTTTAGGAATCATTAACGCATAATCGGATTGTAAAAATTTACGATCTATTATTATATGTACACCTTGACTTGGTTTAATTACATTTTTTGCATTCGGATTATCTTTTTGAATAATTTCATCTACAAAAACACCTGTTGCATTTAAAACTGCTTTGGCTTTTATTTCAAAAACAATTCCTGTTTCGTCATCTTTTGCAACAACTCCTTTTATTTTATTATTCTCTTTAAGAAAGGATGTTACTTTCATATAATTTAATGCAGTTCCATTATTTTCTATTATGGTTTGCACTAAATTAATCCCTAATCTAGAATCGTCAAATTGGCCGTCGTGATATAAAATACTTCCTCTTAAATTTAACTTTTTAAGAGTCGGTATTTTTTCTAGTGTTTTTTCTTTGGAATATGGTCTAGAAGTCCCAAATCTTGATCTACCTGAAAGTAAATCATAAATTGTTAAACCAAAAGTGTAAAAAGGTTTGTACCACCATTTATAAGATGGAATTAAAAAAGGTTTATTGGTTACTAAATGAGGTGCGTTTTTTAGTAACAAACCTCTTTCTTTTAAAGCTTCTAATACTAAAGAAATATTTCCTTGAGCCAAATAACGAACACCACCATGTACTAATTTTGTACTTCGACTAGAAGTACCAATAGTGTAATCGTATTGTTCTAATAATAACGTTTTATAACCTCTTGTTGTTGCTTCTACAGCAGCACCTAAACCAGTTGCGCCTCCACCAATAATAATAATATCCCAAACATCGGTTGACTTAACTTGATGGATAAGTTCACTTCTTTTCATTTTGAGAATTACTTTTATTTTTTATTCGTGAGACTCTAAAAAAATTATTTCAATTTTTTAGTTAGTCGAACTAATCCCGCTTTTTTTAGCGGGATATTGGTTTGATACCTCGACCCTTGGGTCGATTCTATTTATTGGGTTCAGGACTTGCCCTGAGGTTAATACCTTTTTTATTAATATGTTTTAGTCATATCTTCAGGAACAACAATAATAAAATGGGCTAAACCTTTTTCGTTTTCTCCTAATTTTTTAAGTTGTTCTTGCTCTACAGTTGAAATTGTGACAATATTTAAATTCGCATTATATTTCTTTAAATACCAACCAATTGCTTCGAAATTATCGGAATGATAAGAACCATTATAATGTACAAATAATTTATTTTTTTCTAAGTTTTTAAAAATAAAATAACCCATTGTTGCGTCTTTAATTGCTTGTGCTTTTGGCATATTATCACCGCCATGTCCGCCCATCATTTCTATCATTTTTACATAACCAGGTAAATCTTTGTCGTATTTAATTGGTAATGGTGCAATGAATGATTTTTCTAAATCTGATAATTCATCCAAACCTTCAAATCCTTTTTTAAAGACAATTTTAGCGTTTCGTCTAGGTACATTTGTAGCGATAAATTTAGTATTGCTATCTTTTGCAAAGTCTACTAAAGGTTTATAATCTGTTTTATAATTTGGCCACAATCTTGCTAAAGTATCTAATGCTTTTTTATCTATTTTACTAGATAAGTAATCGTTTAAAACTTGTTGATTGTCGGCTTCAAACATTTCCGCGCCAAGCGTTAATTTTCTTTGTTTCGAAACATCTTTTGTTAATTGTAATTGCAACCAATGTATGATGGAATTGTTATGATGTTCACCAAATAAAACAACATCTGCTTTACTTACTTTTTTCAACATTTTTTTATATGAAGCTTTTTTACCTTTAGATGTAAATATTTTATAAGGTTGCCCGTTTTGTGCTATTAATAAAGTCGAAAGACTAAAAAATACGATAGATAATACTATTTTTTTCATTTTAATGGAATTGTTTCCTGCAAATGTATAACTTTGTTACTTAAATAACAGATTTTATATTTTAATCTTATTACTCATGAAATACTTACCAATAGATAACAAATTATTCATAAAAAACAGAAAGAAATTTATCGCTAAAATGGAAAAAGGCGCGATGGCAATTTTTAATTCTAATGATATTTATCCTGTGAGTGCAGATAGTACTTTGCCTTTTGCACAACATCGTGATATTTTTTACTTATCTGGTGTAGATCAAGAAGAGAGTGTTTTGATTATTTTTCCTGACGCAACTAAAAAAGAATACAAAGAAATATTATTTCTAAAAGAAACCAATGAGCATATTGCTGTTTGGGAAGGCGAAAAACTAGATGAAGAATCGGCTTTTACAACTTCCGGTATAAAAACAGTTTATTGGTTACAAGATTTAGAAAAAGTATTGTTTGAATTAATGACCATGGCATCTGCTGTGTACATTAATACTAATGAACATTATAGAGCAAATGTAGAAACACAAACTCGTGAAGCGCGTTTTATAAAAGCATTACAAAAAAAATATCCTGCACATACTTATTTAAGAAGTCAACCAATTTTACAACGTTTGCGTTCTGTTAAAGAAAAAGAAGAGATTGCTTTAATTCAACAAGCATGTGATATTACAGAAAAAGGTCTTAGAAGAGTTCTTAAATTTGTAAAACCAAACGTAGCAGAATACGAAATTGAAGCAGAATATATTCATGAATTTACCATTAATAGAGCAACGGGTTTTGCTTACACACCAATTGTAGCAAGTGGTTATAACGCATGTGTATTACATTATATTGAAAATAATCAAGTTTGTAAAGATGGCGATATTATTTTGATGGATGTTGGTGCAAGTTATGCCAATTACGCAAGTGATATGTCTAGAAGTATTCCAGTTTCTGGTAAATTTACAGAAAGACAAAAAGATGTTTATAATGCTGTTTTAAGAGTAAAAACTGCCGCAGCAAAATTATTAGTTCCAGGTACAATTTGGGCAGATTATCATATTGAGGTTGGGAAATTAATGACTAAAGAATTAATTAATTTAGGATTAATAACCAGTGAAGATGTTAAAAATGAAGATCCAAAATGGCCTGCATATAAAGAATATTTTATGCATGGCACTTCGCATCATATGGGATTAGATACGCATGATTATGGAATCTTAACCGAACCAATGCAAGCAGGAATGGTTTTTACCGTAGAACCAGGAATATATATACCAGAAGAAAATTTAGGTATTAGAATTGAAGACGATTATGTGATTCAAGAAAAAGGAGAACCGTTTAATTTAATGGCGAATATCCCGATTACTGTGGATGAGATTGAAGGATTGATGAAATAATTGACACGGATTTCACAGATTTTCACAGATTTTTTCTTTGCGAACTTTGCGAAAAATCTTTGCGCCTTTGCGAGAAAAACATAAACAATTGCAAGAAAAAACAATCATTTACAAAAACATAAACATTTCCTATACCGATTCTGGTAAAGGAAATGTTATTGTATTACTACATGGTTTTTTAGAAAATCAATCTATGTGGCAAGATATTATTTCTGTATTAACTAAAAAAAACAGAGTAATAACCATCGATTTATTAGGTCACGGAAAAACAGAAAATTTAAGTTATGTGCATTCCATGTCTGACCAAGCAAAAATGATAAAATCGGTTTTAGATTCCTTACGGTTAAGACGTTATTATTTAATTGGTCACAGTTTAGGTGGTTATATTTCCTTAGCATTTACAGAACTATACCCTAAAAATACAAAGGGAATTTGTTTAATGAATTCTACTGCAAAACCAGATGCATCAGAACGAAAACAAAATAGAGATAGAGCAATTGCAATGGTTAAAAGAAATAAGGATACTTTTATTAAAATGGCAATTCCGAATTTATTTACACAAGAAAGCAGAATTAATTTTAAAAAGGAAATCGATGTCATTAAAACGGACGCATTAAAAACTTCAATTCAAGGAGTAATTGCTTCGCTGGAAGGAATGAAAAATAGAAAAGATAGAACCTTTATTTTACAAAATATAGAATTTAAAAAAATGCTAATTATTGGCAAGAAAGATCCATTATTGAATCGAGATGAGTTAATAAATCAAGTTAAAAACACCAATACAGAAATTGTAGAATTTTCAACCGGACATATGAGTCACATAGAAAACAAAAAAGAATTAATTACCACATTATTAAATTTTGTTAAATAATGGATGATAAATTAAATAGAGAATATCTCGTAAAATTAGCAAATACCAAAATGCCTTACGGTAAATATAAAGGTTATGATTTAATAGATTTGCCCGAACATTATATTGTTTGGTATCATGACAAAGGTTTTCCGAAAGGTAAAATAGGAGAGATGCTAGGTTTGGTTTACGAACTTAAACTAAATGGTTTAGAACATTTAATACATAAGATTAAGAAAATGTAGACAAAGTAAAGACGTTTTGGCAAAACGTCTTTACTTTTTTTTTAGTAGAAACAACCTTAGTCTTCTAAGTCTAGAATAGTTAAATAAATTTCTTCAATTTTTGTTTTAGATGCTTTTGCAATTTTGAATTCTAGATTATCTACGATAATTATTTCGTTTAAATCAGGAATAGATTCCGTATGATTTACTACATAACCACCAAGTGTTTCATAAGAATCTTCTTTAGGGATATTCAAATTATAAACTTCATTAAGATAATCTATTTCTAATCTAGCCGAAAATAAGAACTCTCTACTATTTATTTGTTCTTCTGTATTTTTAATTTGATCATGTTCATCTTCAATTTCGCCAAATAATTCCTCAATAATATCTTCTTTAGTAATTAAACCAGATGTACCGCTATATTCATCTAATACAATGGCAATACTTTTTCTCTTTCTACTTAAATTATCTAATAAATTTTTTATTAAAATGGTTTCTGGAACAAATTCAACTGGCAATAAAACAGAACGAATATTTTTTGGTTTTTTGAATAATTCAAAGGTATTTACATAACCTATAATATCGTCTAGAGAATTTTGAAAAATCAATATTTTTGAAAGTCCAGATTTAATAAATAATTCTTTTAATTTTTTAATTGGTTCATGTACCTCTATAGCAATTATTTCGGTTCTAGGTACCATTACTTCTCTTGCTTTTACATTATGAAATTCTAAAGCATTTTGAAATATTTGAATTTCGGAATCTACATTTTCATCGGTTACTTCTAACTGTTCATTAATAAAATTACCTAACTCTTCTTTACTAAATTCAGTTTGTTCTATGTCTTTTTTAGTATTAAAAAACACGCGTAAAATAAGATCTGATATCTTACTAATAAATTCTGAAATGAAGTAAAAAAGGATATAAAAAAAATAAGCAAATACTGCAAAAAACTTTAGGGATTCATTCGCAAATGCTCTAAATATTGCTTTCGGAAGAAACTCTGCGGTTATTAATATTACAATAGTAGAAATGAAAGTTTGTATAATTAGTATAAAAAACGAATTGGGAATAAATGGTGCGATAATACGAGTTAATAATTCGCCCATATAAAAACCATAAATTACTAATGAAATATTATTACCAACTAACATGGTAGTAATAAATTTAGATCGATTTTTAGTAAGTTTTGTTAAAACAGATGATATAAAAGAACCCTTGTTTTTTTCGATTTCAACCTGTAATTTATTTGCTGAAATAAAAGCAATTTCCATGCCCGAAAAAAATGCAGATAAAGTTATCGATATGCCAATTATTAAGAATTCCATTTAGATTTATTTTCTGTTTTCAAATCTGTTTTTACGAAACCATCTTTTAAAGAAAAACATAAATATTGCAATTACACCAAAAAATAAATATAAAGTTGTTTTTTTTGAATCTGTACTAAATTTCATAATACCGCTTACTATAAAAAAAAGTGCGATTAGTAAATAACCATATTCGAAGAATTTGTATAATTTCATTTTTTAAATTTTAATAGTTTAGTTTTTTACAGTTACTCTAGCGCTATTGTTCATCATGTTGGCATTAGATAAATCTGCTTTTGCATCAAAACCTGCCAAACCAATTAAGGTATCTGTTAAAGATGTTAAAACAGATTTTTTATTAGAGAAATAATAATTTTCTTTTTGATCCCAAAAAAGTTGTTCTGTTTTTAATTTCAGATTTTTTTGATGGTTTGTAACAGTAACATTTCCTTTAATTTCAACAATACTTGTATTGGTATACGTAATCGCATAATTTGCAGTTACTGTTGTAGAATCTCTAGCATCAAAGGTAATGATTTTTATGCCTTCAGGAAACTCTTGATACGGATGTTTTTTTCTGTTAACAAAATCAAGTAATAATTTTGCTTGCATTTTACTTTTAACAAAACCAGAATCGGTTTGTATTAAATCAATATCTTTCGCTATTGCTATTGGTAAATTTTTAGCAGTTATTAAATCATTTATTTCTTTGGTATCGTTACCACAGGAAAAAAGCATTGCTACCAGTATTATGGTAGCAATGCTTTTAATTATATGTAAAAACTTTATTTTATTCATAGTATTGTATAAAGTCTACTTCTTATTGCATAGAGCAATTTATGGTATTCTTACAGTTTCACCAATCCAACAACCAACTCTGTGTGATGCTCCAGAAGTTTTTCCTAAATTAAAAATTAATGTTTTATCTGGAAAATTTCCTCTGTAGTTTTTTAAATATCTATTACCTTGAGATTTTAAACTTGGGTTAACTCTAATTGCTTGGTGTATTTTATTTGCAGCGGCAACATAAGCCATTCTTTTTTCAAATTCTTTAGAACCACAACTATTAGCACTTTTAGCATACATTCTAGCAATTAAAATATAAGCTTTACCATAATTTGGTACGTGAGATACTGCTTCTCTTGCCTTAGTTCTAGCCTGAGAATATTTACCTGCATTAAATAAATCTTGTGCTTGACTATATACAAACCTTGCTTTATCATCAGGCGAACCCATTTCGTATATTTTTCCTGCTAAAGTATCTGCTTCACCAGCTCTACCTTGACTTCTATAGATACTTTCTAAGTACTTTAATACATCTATGTTAGTTGCATCTGCTGCTGCCCAATTTTCAATTAAACTAACAAAAAACGGATCATTTTTACAACCTTTTTTATTTAATCTGTTTGCAGTTCTTTTTAACCAAACTATATTAGATTTATTAGCATCGTACGTTTTTTTGTATAATGGTATTAGTCTATCACATGTAGCAATAGATTCCACCATACCATCTAAGCCACCTTGAATTTTACCTAAACCACCAAGGTTTTTTTCAAAAAATTCATTGTCAACTCTCCATTGTTCTCTTTTAGATAATGATTCGCCAGCATCAATTTTTGTCTGTAAATCAGAATATTCGCTAGTCATTTTACCTATTTTTTTATCTACAGCTTCTAAAACTTCATCATAGGTATCAAATACTTTTTGTGTATTGGTATCTTTATACTTATCTACAACTGTTTGGAAAAATTTGTAAATATTATTTACACTCATTCCTGCAGGATCTGATTCAAAAGCAAGATTTAGTTTTTCAAATACTTCTTCTTCCGTAGAACCATTTTTGATTAACACCTTTGCCCAATCACTATATACTTTTCCTAAATTTGTTGGAAAGTGCTCAATTCTTTTAGCGTAAATTTCGTTAATTAAATCTAAAGCGTTAGCATCACCATTTTTTAATTGATCTTTTGCTATTTTTAAACCATCAGAATATGTGTGCTTTGATGCTTTTGGACAATTTTCATAAACCCAAGACCAAGTTTCTAATGCACCTTTATAATTTTTTGCTTTTACATCTTCGTGAAATAAAGAGATGTTTGTTTTACATTTTTCTGGTTCAGAACCATATTTGTCCTGAGCAGAGATTGAAGTTACTCCTATAAAAAGGAACATCATTAAGGCAAAACCCTTTATTTTTGTAGTGTTAATTTTCGTTTTCATATTGTTTAGTTTAATTTTCGTTTTCTGAACCATTTATCGGTAAAAGATAAAGAGAGGCGAAAGTTAAAATAATTTTCTTTAACTAAACCGTTTCCTGTTTCTCCTTTTTTACCAATATCAAAACCTAAATTTATATCGGATAATTTTCTCTTACTTGGTAGCGTTAATCCAAAAGACATGCCAAAGTCTTTAATTTCTGTATCATTTATTTTATAACCTAACTCTTTAGAGTAGAAACCAGCACGATAAGTAATACGTTGCCAATAGTTTGTGAGTGATTCTGCTTTAGGTGTATAGAAACCACCTACAGAGATTTTACTGGTTTTTATAAATTCAATATTTGCACTTTGCAATTGATTATTTTTAAATATTACAGGATCTTGAAAACTATATTCTAAACCAGCGTACCATTTTTTATGAGCAATACCAATACTTAAATTAGTTTTTAATGGCGAATTTACTTCACTATTAAAAACTTCATCTTGAGAAGTAGCTTGAACTATAACTAAATTTGGGTCGCTAACATTTAATAGAGATACAAGTCGTTTGGTTCCGCTACTCTTTAAATTATTTTCTAAATTTACAGTAATACCAGATTTTAAATCTAGTTTGTCATTAATTTTAGCAGTATTTTGAATACCAAATTTTAATGAAAAACCTGTAATATCCGAATTCGTCTCATATAATGAAGCAAGAATTACATCTTCACGTCTATTTAAAATTCTTTTTTCGATATTACCAAAAGTAAAAGTACCTTCAAGACCAATGTTTGTTTTGTAAGGTAATTTGTGTCCATAACCTAAAAACACTTTATTTGTTCCGCCTTCACCAAAAAACAGATTTGTTTCTGTGTCACTAACGTTATCTAAAATAGAATAACCTACATTAGAATTAGGTTGTATGCCAAAAACCACACCTGCTTTATCGCCTATAGGAAAGCCAAGTGCTAAATAAGATAAATTAAATCTTGAAGCACTTTGTTTTTCAGCGCCATCATTTACCGTTAAATATTTATTGTTTCCTGCAACAGTATAAGTTGTTAATCTTAACGAAGCGTATGATGCTGGATTAGTCAAATGTATCTTGTAAAGACTATTCTGTGCGCCACCAATGCCACCCATATTTAATTCGGATACTGACTTTGCTTCATTAATCTCTCCAATACCAAAAAATGAATATGGTGATATGTTGTTCTTTTGAGCAATGCTATTTATAGTAACAAAAAGTACTATTATACAAGCTATTTTTTTTATCATTTCTGTAAATTGTAATTTAAAATATAGTTTAATCCTTCTAATAAAAAATTAGAATTGGCAAATATGCTACTTTTTAACATTTCTACCAAGAAATTTGTATCTCCACCTGTTAAAACTATTGTTAAATCTTTATTTTTAGTTTTATATTGCTGTATAATTCCTTCTATTTCTAATAGAATACCATTAATTACACCTTTATGTATGGCATTTTTAGTAGTATTTCCGTTTAACGGAATTGTTTGTGCTTTTAATAAAGGTAAATTTGCTGTAAATTGATTTAGTGCTTTGTATCTCATTTCAATTCCTGGTGCAATAGCGCCACCAAAATATTCGTTTTGAGAATTCACAAAATCATAGGTAATACAAGTTCCAGCATCAATAACCAATGTGTTTTGATGGTTTTTTAAATGAATTGCGCCAGAAATTAATGCAATACGATCGACACCTAAAGTTGTAGGTGTTTGATATAAATTATGAAACGGAATTTTAGTTTCACAACTTAAATCAATATAAAAGCATTTTTTAGTTAAAAAATTCAACGTTTTTGAAGGCGTTTTAGTCACTGAAGAAATTATAGTGTTATTAATTTTATAATTTTCAAAAAATTGTTTGACTTTTTTATACAACTTATCCGTTTTAATAATTTTGAGTTTTATAAGGGTATCTTTCTCAAAAACAGCAAGTTTTGCTCTAGTATTTCCTATATCAATTACTAAATTCATGTTTAAATTTATGGGTTGCTAAAATACAAATAGAATTTTTACAAAAAAGGTTTGACAGTATTAATATTTAAATATATATTTGCCGACCGATAATAATGGTGCCTTAGCTCAGTTGGTAGAGCAATGGACTGAAAATCCATGTGTCCCTGGTTCGATTCCTGGAGGCACCACAACAAAATCCTAACTTAATTAGTTGGGATTTTTTTGTTTTAGGAACTTTTGTAACAAGTAATTTGTACTGAATATGCTACAACATAAAAAAATCGTCTAATTATCATATTGATTATTAGACGATTACGCTATTTAATTAGCGGTCTGGACGGGACTAAATTAATATACTGGACTTTTTTATAATTTGTTTTGTTGTATGGTGTATTGCAACTTAAAGAAGGTCTTGTAATAAAGTATGATAAAATGAAATACATTATAATAAAATATTTATCCCCTAAATCCGTCCCCTTCATTTTATATTTGCTATTTTTGTTATATAACAATTAAATGATAATTATGGCATCTATATCTTTCGTATTAAAAGAACCAAAAGGTAAATTAAAAACACCTATATATTTACTTTTTAGATTTAATAATGATAGGGTTAAAATATCAACTAAAGAACTTGTTCATCCAGAAGATTGGAAAAAACAAAAAATTTCAGCAGATGTATTTAATCATCAAGAAATGAATAACAAACTCAATTCTTTAAAGCAAAAATCATTAGAAATATACAATTCATTTAAGAGTGAATACAACAGAGAACCTGTAAAACCTAAAAATATAAATGACACTAAAGGTTTGCCACATGAATTAAAAACTTTATTTGATAAAGAATTATTTTCTACAGAAACACTTATAAAGTCTAATCAACAAAAGACATTTTTCGAATTTTTTGAAAACCTTATAGAAGTAAGGAACGCAAATAAAAAAGTAAGTAAACAACGTATTGCAATATATAAGAACACATTGAAACTATTAAAAAATTATCAGTTTAAAACAAAAGATTTAGTCTCATTTGAAAGATTTAATGAAAGATTTTCTATAAATTTTATTGCTTTTCTAGAGGAAGAAAAAAACTATTCAGCAAATACAATTAAGAAAAATTTTAATGTTATTAGAGCGGTATTAAATAATGCTTTTGCAAAAAATTATAATATAAATAGAGAGTATAAATTAACTGATTTTATGCCAGAAAGTGAAGAGTCATTTGAGGTGTCTTTAAGTATTGATGAGGTAGAAAATCTTCATGAATTTGATTTTTCAAAAAATAAAAAACTAGAGCGTGTTAGGGATTTATTTGTAGTTGCATGTTATACTGGTTTAAGATTTGGAGATTTACAGAGATTAAAAAAAGAACATTTGCAAAGCAAATTTCTAAGTGTAGTACAAGAGAAAACAAAAAAGAAAAATCCTTTACCAGTTATAATTCCAATTTTAGAACCAGTTAAGGAGATATTCATTAAATATGATTACAATCTACCAAATGAAATATCTAACCAAAAAATGAATCTTTATTTAAAGAAAATGGCAGAAGAAAGTAAATTGTTTAATGATATAGTGACTTATCAAAAAGTTAAAGGCGGTAAAAAAACAACTATATCTCATCCAAGGTATAGCGAAATTAAAACACATACAGCCAGAAGAACATTTTGTACTATGAGTTATTTATTAGGTGTTCCAACTCAATCTATAATGAAAATTTCTGGACATCGTACAGAAAAATCCTTCTTACGCTATTTAAAGGTAAGTAATGATGAACATGCTGAAAGAACATTAAAAATTTGGGAGGAATACTACTTAAGTAACAAAAAGAAGACTGGAAAAACTATTAAAATGGTAAATACCGCATAATTTTTTTAATATTTTGATTAGCAATGAGATAAGGTTAATTAACATCTCGTTAAGGGTATATACAAGTGATATTCAAATAGTTAAATTAAAAAATAATTTATAATAATGTATCTTATTTAGTAAAGTATTACTATTTTCGCACTACATTATGAATAACCTACTCATCCAAGAGGTGTCAAAATTAGATTTTGAAATCCTCATCGAAAAGAAGTTGAGAAAGGTTCTATCTGAATACAATTTTACAGATAATAAACCTCAAGAAAGCAATTATTATAGTCGTTTAGAAACGGCAAAAAAACTCAAAATTAGTCTTGTAACTTTAGCCAAACTAACCTCATCAGGAAGATTAACGGCTTATCGGTTAGGTAGTAAAAGAGTACTCTACAAGCAAGAAGATATAGAGAAGGCACTAATTCCAATTTCAACTTTTAATCCTGAAAAATGAAAAAGTTAGAATATGAATTATGCGTATTTTGAGAACTCTAAAATCAATGGAGTTTATGACAAAATAGATAAAAGTCATAAATTTCATTTTGATTCTAAAATTCTTTAGAGAACTAACAAAGCAAATAATTTAACAATTAATTTTAACTTAAACACGAATCTAAAGAGTTCTGTATGTCTGATTAAGTAACTGTTCTTAATCGTTGCCATTTTCAAAGTAAATGTACGAATTTTTTTAGGTTTTTAAATTTTACAAATATGAGCATATTAAAAAAAGATTTTACATTTGGTATAGTACCAACATATTTATTAATAGATAAAGATATATCACTAAAAGCAAAGGGCTTGTATGGTTATATGCACGATAAACCTAATGACTGGAACTTTACTATTGCAAGCATGGCAAAACAATTATTAGAAGGTAAAAATTCTATTAATACCGCACTAAAAGAATTGAGGAGTAATGGTTGGGTTTCATACCAGAGATTAAGTACTGGAGAAGGTCAATATACACTATGTCATGACCCTAAATAAACCATATATGAAAAACCCATATGTGGAAAACCCATATGTGGATAATCAATACGTATTATACAGACAGATTTATAAACAGAATCTTTTATAAACAAAATCTTGAAAAACTACCCCTATAATCCCCTTAGGATTTTCATAGTAACAACTTAAAAAATTAAAGAAAAATCTAGAATACACAAATTGTTTTTATATAGAAATGGAAGGTGAACTAAAAATATTAATAAAACTTAAGTAAATGAAAAACATAAACAAACAAAATTCAAAAGGAGGACGCAATAACAAATATACTATTAGGTCAAGAGAAGGGTTATTAGAAGTATTTGAAGATAAATTTAAAAATTTGTCAAAGGATATTTCTTTTATTGATTACGACAAGAGGTTTACCACTCTAAAGCCATATGCAAAGTGTTTGTGTAGTGTTTATGACGAAATTGGTGAAAACAAGGGGGTTAATTTATAACGCTTTAAAAGATGAATTTAAGAGAAATAGGTTTAAGACATATTTCAATCAATTATCTCCAGAAAAAAAAGCAATTGAATTGAGACAATACTTACAAATGTTAAGTCCAGAGCAGATTGAAGATATATTTAAAAACATGTAACTAGTTAATACAAGTGTAAATTCTATTTTTTTCATCTCATCATTTTCCATAAAAAAACCTTTGAGAATAATTCATGTACATGGTTGTAAATCAGATATTTGGAATCCTTATACCTACATACAAGTACCCCTAGCATTAAAATATTAATACTCATAAGTCTTTGCATGTGGTAACAACTACTCCTCCGAGCGGTTTTTCAGAAAATTTAAAAAACTAGTATTTTTGATTTACAAAATCAATAACGTTAAGTTTAATGAGATAATAACTCATTTGCCACATAGCATCATCTTCTTTTAGTTTATTATAAGAAACACTAATTCCTTTAACCCAAAGTTCAAACTCTTTAAAATCTACATCATTTTTATATTGTTCTTTGATGAGGTTGTAAGCATTATCTATCTTGGTAATATTTGCTTTAATAATGGGTAGTGCTTTACCTTTTTCAAGATTGTCATTTTTAACATCATCTAACGAACTTATTGCAGTTAGTAAATATGTTGTAACCTTGTAGAATTCACAATCTTTTTTAAGATTTTGAGAATTGACTTTTGTAATAAAACTTACTGACAATATCAGTATTAATAGAATTGTTTTTTTCATTTTGTTTGAATTTTATAATGATTTTGTTGATAATATATTTCCCTTTAAATCCGCTTTTGCACGAATTGTATTTATAACTATTACTCCAAATGAATTACTACCTCTAAATTTCATATATACATAAATATAACTTCCTTTGTCGGTATAGGTGGTCTCAATATGCTTAAATGTTTTAGGATTATTCATATTTTGTTTTACAAGTTGTTTTAATTTTGAATGACTACCATCCCAACCTGAGAATTGTCTATTTATTAAACGTTGTCTTTTTGCTTTTTTATTATTAATTTTTTGTTGTCTAGGGTCTGGATTGAGTATGATTTTAATCTTCTCTATACCTGAACCAAATTCCCTAATTAATAAAGTATCATTGTTTCTTTGAAACATTCTTTGATTAATCTCTGCTATATTTGTCCAATTACCCTTTGAACCATCCTTTGAAAGTTGAAAATAAATAGTATCAGAATTTTTAGATACTATTCCCTTCCTTATATACGCTCCTTTCCAATCTTTTACAACACTATCAATCCATTTTTTTTGGAATTTAATATAAAGTGATTGTTGATTTTTTTGTTCCTCTAATTTCTTTAATTCTCTTGTTTCATCAACTTTTTTTATACTGTCTAATTTGAAATTTGATAATTTGATTTTCTTTGTTGCTTTATCATAATATTTACTCTCTTTATCAATTTCTTTAAATTGAAGTATAGCACGTTTATACGCTCCTTCCTTAAACAATTCATTTCCCTTTGGGAAATAAACTGTTCCTTTATCTATAAAAGAGACAATGGTGTTTATCAAAAAAATAAATGATAAAAATGAACCAAGTATTGTAAAAATTACTTTTTTCCAAGTTTTAGAATTTCGTTTAAAAATCCCATAAATAGCAACAGGAGGAATAATGAAAAGAAATAGAATTAATAAACCTGTGTAGTTGTACCATTTTTTTGTTTTTTCATAGTATTATCATTATAGTTTTTTTCTAAAATCATCAAAATAAGGCACAAAAAAAGCGTACCTCATCACATTTGAATAAGGACGCTCGACAAAGCGTAAGTAAAACAAAAGGAATCGGCACGCCATAACGAACGTACTTCCAATTGCCTTGCTTTACTTTTGAAATTTTGCCGATTTCCTTATTCAAGACTAATTATATGTACGAATATTAAAACTCTAATAATAGAGTGTTATATTCTTACTGCAAATATATTAAATAAATTATTTTAGTACATGACAAAAACACAACTTACTGATTATTAATAAATTAAACGTCAAATAATTAGTTTAAAACATTGATATTCAGTATATTAGTAGAATAATTTCAAAGATTTTACTAATGCAAAATAC
>Ga0256834_1000312_pt1 | contig 35889 bp, 31 predicted proteins | sample 4281140metaG_FD_190536 | JGI IMG/M metagenome (GOLD analysis project Ga0256834, IMG submission 190536) | Hydrothermal vent microbial communities from East Pacific Rise, Pacific Ocean - 4281-140 | ecosystem: Environmental > Aquatic > Marine > Hydrothermal vents | place: Pacific Ocean: East...
AAGGTTTCTGGCGAGCTCCGATCCGATCCCCTCGGTTCCGATCGTGGTTCGCAAGGATACTCCCGTAGCATTGATTGAAGAGATAAAACGCGCCCTGCTGGCAATTGATGCCACTGATCTGGCGATGGTCGAACGCATGCAGAACTGGGACCCTGAATTTCGCTACGGTTTTACTGAAGCGACTATCGATGACTATCAAGAGATAATCGAGATTATGGAAGGCGTTCAGGAAGGCTGCGGTGTCCGATGCCACTAAGCGTCTCGAGATGGCTGGGGATACGTGCCCGCTTCATGCTGCTTGCAGTCATTCTCACACTGCTCTTCTCCGGGCTGTGGGGAGTCTGGACCTGGCAGCGTGAACGTGACCTGCTTTTCGACCGGGTTGACCGCCAGGGCGAAGTGCTAGTCTCAACCATGGCGATTCCGATTATCAACGCACTGCTTTATGAAGAGCTGGGAATCATCGAGGAGGGTGGCCTGCTGGATAATTTCGTTGCTGATATTATGGCCAATGTGCAACTGCAACCGCTCTACGCCATTGTGATTGGCAAAGACGGTCGGGTGCTTGCCCATAATCGTTTGACCGAATATGGAGAAATATATACCGATCCACTCACCCTGACCGCCTTGGCCAGTGATAGGGTCATGCAAACCAGAACAAGCTTCAATAACCAGCCAGCAATTGATTTTTCGGCACCGCTGGCGATCTCCGGCAAACGCTGGGGATGTCTACGGGTTGGCGTTTCGCTGCAACCACTGCAAAAAGAGCTGAACTCTCTGGCCAGCAGCATTCTAGGCTTTGCCCTGGTATTCTCAGCCGGTGCCCTGGTGGTCTTTTTTGTTGCTGGACAGAAGCTCTCCAGACCGATTGTAGATCTTGCAGAAAGCATGGAGACGATGGATGTTGAGAAGCCCATCTACCTGCCGCAGAAGGTGAGACGTGATGAAATCGGCCGTCTGGAGCGCAGCTTTCACGATCTGCTTGAGCGGTTGCGAAAAAGTGAGATGGCGCGCCGGAAATCAATGGAAAAGTTTGTTGATAGTGAGCGTTTTGCTGCGGTCGGCAAACTGGTCTCCGGGATTGCTCATGAGATCAACAACCCGTTATCTGGCATAGAAGGAGCTCTTTATCATCTTCGCGAAGAGGAGGGAGGGCAATCGGCCAAGTATGTCAATGCCGCTGAGCAGGGTGTGGAACGTATCGGTCGCATCGTGCGACAACTCCTCGATTTGTCGCGAGCTGATGCGTTGCTCGTGGAGACGGCTGACAGTGCGGAGTTTTTTGAGGAACTGGCTCTGTTTGCCAGGATGGCAATCAAGAAAAGAAACTGCAGTCTCCAAACTGAGGATGGTTATGCGCGTGGTGAGATCCTGATCGATCGAGACCGTATCCATCAAACTCTACTCAATCTGGTACTCAATGCCGCCGATGCTGTTTCAACAAAGGATCAGGGTCTCATAAAGCTCGAAACCTTTTCGCATGATCAGGGCTATGCCATCAGGGTGCTTGATAACGGTCCGGGAATTACCGCTGAGGTTCAAAAACAGATTTTCGAGCCTTTTTTTACGACCAAGGACCCCGGTAAGGGGACCGGGATGGGACTGGCCATTGGACGGACGATTGCTGAAAAGCATGGCGGACGCCTGGAATGCAACTCTGTCTCTGGACAAGGAACTATATTTACTCTCTGGTTACCGCTCGACACTACTAAGAAAGGGGCTTCGGTATGATCAAAAGAATCCTGCTTGTTGAAGATGATGACCTGCATCGCACCATGGTAACGGGAGCGCTTGAGAAGAACGGCTATACTGTTAGTAGTGCCGAAAACGGTCAGGAAGCCATCCATGCGATGCAGGAAGAGACCTTTGTTGCAGCATTATTAGACATTCGGTTGCCGGATGTCGATGGTTTTGAATTGTTAACCATGCTCAATGATGCTCAACCGGAATGTCATGCGGTCATGATGACTGGCGAAGCCTCAATCGAGTCAGCCGTACGCTCAATGCAGGGGGGGGCTTTCGATTACCTGGCCAAACCTTTTCGTACTGAATTGCTGTTGATGAAGCTGTCGCGTATTTTCGCCTGGCATGAACTAACGGAAGAGAACCGCATGCTACGGAGCGTAACGGCCCATGGCATGGTCGGGACCAGTCGAGTCCTGAAACATTTTCTGGAGAGTTTAAAGGGTGCTGCGGAATCAGAAGCAAGCGTTATGTTGCTTGGCGAAACCGGGACCGGTAAGGAGTTAGCAGCAGATTTTATCCATCAGAATGGTTTTAGAAACGATGGGCCGCTAATCAAGGTCAACTGTGGCGCAATTCCGGAGAGTCTGCTCGAAGTTGAACTTTTCGGCTGTATCAAAGGGGCCTTTACTGGCGCTGATCGCGCTCGACCTGGTGTTCTTGAACAAGCGCATGGCGGCACTTTGTTTCTCGATGAAATAGGTGAAATACCATCTACAATGCAGGTAAAGCTGTTGCGTGCCCTCCAGGTGCGGCAGGTGACCCGGATTGGTGGCCAAAAGCCATCGTCTGCCGATTTTCGTTTGGTTACAGCGACTCACCGTGATTTGGACGAATTGCGCCAGTCCGGCCAACTCCGCGACGACTTCTTTTTTCGGCTCAATGTGGTCCCCTTGACTGTCCCCCCCTTGCGAACCCGCCGGACCGATATCCCCCTTTTGATCAGTCACTTTGTTGAGCGTCATGCGATACGCCATCGTAAGGAACTGATCGAATTCACTCCGGAAGCCCTCGAATTGTTACAGAGGTATAACTTCCCAGGCAATGTCCGTGAACTGGAAAGCCTTGTAGAACGGCTTCAGGTGATGTCGCCAGGGGAACAGATCCTTCCTCGGCATCTTCCTGAGAACATCCGCCAGGCCGTGCAACCCAACGGACGCACGGTTCAGTGTTTCCGAACCGAGTTGCCGTTGCGTGAGGCGGTCAGAGACTTCGAGACCCACTTCATTCAACATGTCCTTAATGAAGAGGGCGGCAACCGCACCAAAACGGCCAAGCGTCTCGGTATTGCCAGGAAAACCCTTTGGGAGAAACTGGCGGACACTGTTACGGAAAAGTAGCAGTTTCAGTTAATCCTTCCAAGTAACTGACTTTCAAGACTAATTCTTGCTTATGACCCGATAGCGTTACTTTCTTGTAACAATCACACTGTTCCTTTCCAAATAAGAACCTATAGAAATCAAGTAGTTTGGTATTGGCACGTCCTTTGCTATGGTTCCTTCGTGTGTAAGCTTTAGTGATTAGCTTAAGTTTCTTTTTCGGGGATCACATTTAAAGCAACAAAAGGTTTTCGACAAACCATTTAAGGGAGGATAAACATGAAGCTCACTCGCAGAGATTTCATCAAGAAGTCGGCCGCGACCAGTGGTGTCGTGTTGGCAGCCGGAACGGCTGCTCATGCCATGTCTGACAAACCAAAGACCAATGCCATGGCGGAAGCCACAGCTCAACCCAAGTCACTGGGTACGGGTGAATGGGTCGCCACCACCTGCCAGGGCTGTACTTCCTGGTGTTCCGCAGAGGCTTTAGTGCAAGCTGGCCGGGTTGTCAAGGTGCGTGGCAATCAGAACTCCAAGTCGGCTGATGGCTATCTCTGTCCGCGTGGACATTTGTCGATCGGCCAGATGTATGATCCAGACCGCATTAAGGTGCCGATGAAACGGACCAATCCGAAGAAGGGCCGCGACGAAGACCCAAAATTCGTACCAATTTCCTGGGATGAAGCCCTAAACACCATCGCGGACAAAATGATGGCGCTACGTAAGAGCCACGAAACCAATAAGTTCATGTTGATGCGCGGTCGTTATACCTATACCCGTGACGTCATTTATGATGCCATGCCGAAAATCTTCGGTTCACCCAATAATATTTCCCATAGCGCCATCTGCGCCGAAGCCGAAAAATTCGGCGCCTATTTCAGTCAGGGTTTCTGGGATTATCGCGACTACGATCTGGACAACACCAAGTATGTTCTGATGTTCGGTGGCGACCCGATTGCTTCCAACCGCCAGGTTCCGGTTGCTATCCGCAAATGGGGCAAGGTACTCGACCAGGCGACGGTAGCCGTGGTTGACCCGCGCCTTTCTGCAACCGCTTCCAAGGCCCACGAATGGCTGCCGGTTGTTCCCGGTGAGGACGGTGCCCTGGCCGTGGCCATGGCTCACGTGATCCTGACAGAGGGACTCTGGAGTCACGAGTTTGTCGGCGGCTTCAAAGATGGTGTCAATCGCTTCAAAACGGGCAAGTCTGTCGATGAGACCACCTTTGAGGAAAAGCTTACCAACGGTGTGGTCAGGTGGTGGAACCTGGAACTGAACGATCGTACTCCCGAATGGGCTGAGCCAATCTGCGGTATCCCGGCAGATCAAATCCGCCGGGTCGCGACCGGTCTCGCCAAGGCGGCACCGAACTGCATGGTCTGGATGGCTCCGGGTGCCTCGATGCAGGTCCGTGGTGGCTATGCGGCCCTTGCTGCCCACGCTCTCAACGGCCTGGTCGGCTGCATCGATACCGAAGGTGGCGTACTGGAGAAGATGAAAGCCCCCTACAGTCACATCCCGCTACACAAGGAGAAGTTCAAGCCTTACATTGATGAAATTTCTGCCAAGGGTCAGAAGAACAAGAAGATTGACCAGCGTGGCTACAAAGAGTTTCCGGCTCTAAAAAAGGGCAAGTCGGGCAAAGGTGTGGTGACCAATCGGGCTGCCGACGGCATCCTCAATGAGGACCCCTATGATATCAAGGTGGCTATCGGCTACTGGAACAACCTGGCCTTCTCCTGTACCGGTGCTGAGCGTTGGGAGCAAGCACTAAGTAAACTGCCTTTCTTCGCCCATATCACCACGAATGCGGCCGAGATGACCTGGTTTGCCGACATCGTCCTGCCGGCAGCCTTCCACAAATTTGAACGCTGGGGGTTTTTGCCAAGCAAGGCGGCCCGTTACAGTTACGTTTCCATCGAGCAGCCAATGGTCAAGCCGCTCTGGGATGTGCGTATCGACGAGACCGAGATCCCCTACCTGATCGCCGAGAAACTCAAGGCCAAGGGGTTCTCGAACATGCTCGATTACTTCCAGAAAGAGTGTAAAGATCCTGAAACCGGTAAGTCACCGACCAGCAGCATGGAGTTTGCCCTCTATGTCACCAAGATTATGACCCAGAACTTCTGGGATCCGGCCAAGTACAAAGGTGGCGACAGGCTGGCCGGTTGGAAGGACTTCCGCAAGAAAGGTCTCTGGCAGTCTGACCCCTACCCGTTCAAGAAGAAATGGGGTAAGTGGAAGACCAAGACTCACAAGTTTGAATTCTATAGCGAGACTCTCAAGGAAGCCCTGCACAAGCACGCCGAAAAGCACAACACAGATATTGATGATATCCTGGCGACAGCCAAGTATACCGCCAAGGGTGAGCAGGCCTTCATTCCTCACTATGAACCGGCTTATCGACATGGTGACGCGAAGGAATTTCCTTACATTTTCCAGGAGTATCGTTCGCGCCTGAACCGTGAGGGGCGTTCCCAGAACCTGGCTGCCTATCATGAGTTCAAGAAAGTTGACCCCGGCGATGCCAGCTGGGATGACGTGATCAAGATCAATCCGAAGGATGCCGCCAAGCTGGGCATCAAAGAGGGCGATAAGGTCAAGGTTACCTCACCGGTCGCTTCCATTGAAGGCAATGCCAACTTATACGAAGGGATTCGGCCCGGGACGATCAGCAAATGCTACGGTCAAGGGCATTGGGCCTATGGGCGAATCGCCTCGCTGAAATTCGGCAAGACCCCGCGCGGTGGCAGCAACAACCACCTGATGCCGGCGGATTACGAACGCCTGAGCGGTTCGACTGCTCGTCATGGTGGTGTGACCCGGGTTAAGATCGTCAAACTGTAAGAATCGACTTTATCGATAGGAGGCGAATATGCCAAAAAAATACGGAATGGTCATTGATCTCCACCAGTGTGTCGGCTGCGGTGCCTGCGCACTGGGATGCAAAAATGAAAACAACACCCAAGCCCGAGTTGGCGGACAGAGCTACAACTGGGCCGACTTCATCATGAAGACCGAAGGGACCTTCCCCAAAACCACCTACACCCAGATGCCGGTTCTCTGTAATCACTGCACCGACGCCCCTTGCGTAGCTGAGTGCCCGGTGACGCCCAAGGCGATGTTCAAGGCCGACGACAACACCACCCTGCACAACCAGGAGCGTTGCATTGGCTGCCGATCCTGCCAGATGGCCTGTCCTTACAGTGAAGAGGAGTTGGATGCATCCAGTATGAAGGGGGAGACCTACAGCGTTATCAGTTTTAACCCGTTTAAGAAGACGACTCAGCCCGAGTGGCACGACAAGTCCATTATGATTGCCGGGTGCACATCTTCCGGAGCTGCTGTCGCGGCAAAGACAAGCTCACTGCCACCCAGCGAAAACAGGTACAAATCAGGTGATTACCAACCGGTCCGCAAGGCGGGCGTAGTCGAGAAGTGCATCCTCTGTCACCATCGTACCACCAACGGACTGCTCCCGGCCTGTGTCGATGCCTGTCCGGCCAGTGCGCGTATCTTTGGCGATCTCAATGATCCGAACAGTGCGATTGCCAAGGCGCTTAAGAAGAACAAGGCGACACGCCTCAAGGTTGATGAGGGCACAGATCCAAATGTTTACTACATCCGGAACTATAATGGCCCCAAGACGTAATAACCTGATTGATTGTTCTCGGGGGCAGAGTCGATGACTCCGCCTTCGTTGTAACAGAGGAACGCATGAACGATTCGCAGAACAGAAGTCATCTTCGTCATCTTGCCAGGGCCGACGTTTACCGGCTCTTGAGCGCCTGTTTCTACCAGCCAGAAGAAATCTTTCTCGAAGAGGAACTCTTTGGCCAACTTAAAACCGCCATGGCCAAGGTGAGCCCGCAAAGAGTTCCCGATGGGGCCTCTCTGGAAAGCTCGTTTCGAAAGACCGGTCTGGAGGCGTTGCAACTTGATTACAGCCGCCTTTTCCTGGGGCCTTTTGAGATTCCGGCCAAGCCCTATGGTTCGGTCTACCTTGACGGGGAAAAGGTCGTCATGGGGGATTCGACCTTGCAGGCTCTTGCATTGTACCGGGAGGCCAACTTCGAAATTGCGGGAGATTTCCGGGAAATGCCGGACCATGTGGCCGTGGAACTTGAGTTTCTCTACCTACTCTCCTTTCGCATCGGTCAGACAGAGGATCATGAAGATCAAGCCCGTCTGGGCGCATTGAAACGCAGGTTTCTCGAAGAACACTTAGGCCAGTGGATTGGGACCTTCTCTGAAGCCATACAGCAGAGTGCCGAATCCGACTTTTACAAACAGCTTGCGGATTTGACGGAACAGTTTGTCCGAGAAGATCTACAGGAACTTACTGAGGTCGTTTAAACGTAATGATCCCGTCACTTGGCAGCCATGCCCTGAAAGCTTTGACACCGCAGACTGCAGTCACGGTCGACTGTTCGCGTTGTGTGCGACATCGCTGCAAGCGTAATGAATGTCGCAAATGTCTTGATATCTGTCCGGTCGGGGCGATCACATGGGAAGTGCACGGGCTGCAAGTTTCCTCCAATCTCTGCACACGCTGTCTGCGCTGCATGGCTGTCTGTCCGACAGCAGCGTTACAGTCCCCTGAGTTGTCTCTGCTGCAGGCTGTTGTCGATTTGGCTGCTCACCCAGAACCGGTGCTGGGTTGCCAGCTTCAAAGTGATACAGAGGCTCACGCAAGGTTTCCCTGTCTGGGAACTCTGGCAAACTCTGAGTCGATGCTGCTGTTCGCTTTGATCTTTGTCGAGGGGATACAAATTAACCTAATCTGCTGTCAAGACTGTCCGAGAGGACATATCCTTGAAGGAGTCCATACGGCCCATGCTCGATTGGCAGAATTCATGCCCGATCATAAGGTAAAACTCGTCAGCGAGCAGAAAAACCTTAAATATCAGCTGGCTTCACTGTCAAGACGCGAGCTGTTTGGTTTCTTCCGTGAACGTTCAAAGCGAAGCACCATGGTTATGGTGGAGCGTCTCCAGGTAAATTCAAGGATACAATCATATGGCAGCAAGCAAGTCCCTCTGGTGCGTACCATGCTGCTCAAGGCGATGGAGACGAGGTCGGAAACACAACAACAATGGATATGCGGTCAGTTGTTCGGACAGGTTTCTTTTACCACGGATTGTACCATTTGCGGCGGTTGTGTCGGCGTCTGTCCCACTGGGGCTATTGGTCCAGAAGAAGACAAGTCCCCCCCGGTATTTGATCGAAACCTTTGCGTCGGTTGTGATACCTGTCAGGCTTTCTGCCGTAAGCAGGGGGTGCAACTAGCAGGCTCAAGCCAAAAACACGCCACATCTCTGGCCTTGAGCTATAAACGCCCATGGTCTGATCCGCTTTATTGAGTACATGTCGACCATTCGTGAGGCCACCTGGAAGAACCGCGCGACCTCTGGGAATGAAGTCATCGAACGACTGCGATGAGCATTTTCCTTGTCTTACATTTCAACATCCTGACTTTGTATCCATGCCAACCCTTATCGAATCGATGGAGCCATTGGTACGCTTGGCATCATCACCTCCATTTTGGAACATTTCTGTGGTAGCTGTAATCGCATTTGGGTCACGACTCAGGGCCTCGTTGAAAGTCGCTTGCTCTCCGACCAGGCTCTCGACCTCAGACCGGCTTTAGCCCAAGGACCGCTGTCTATTCAAGAGGCCCGCTCTGAACTCAAGCAACCACCATCAGCTGTCAGCTACGAACCACCTTTGGCTGCCCTGAAGTCACTCCGCTCTTTAAGACCTCGACCTTGCCAGTCACAGTGACTGCTCGCATCAAGCTATCCATTACCGGGCAGTGTTTCTCAACTATTTCGGCCAACTGCTGAAGCTTCTCTTCCGGTTCGTTGGAAATAATTTTGGTCGTAAACGAAATCTGTGAGAACCCTGCTGGGACGTCCGCCATAGCCAGCATCCCACGAAGGTCTAGATAGCCTTTGGCGTGCACCTCAATTTGCTCTATCTGTAGCCCCATAACTGAGGCATAGGCACGGTAAACGATCTCTTGGCAGCCACCCAGGGCAGCCAACAGCAGCTCTACCGGGTTGGGGCCACTGTCGGTACCCCCCAACTCCAGCGGTTCGTCAATTATGGTCGTAAAACCGCGAATTTGTGACCGAACTGCGAAGCTGTCTTTTTCTGAATAGGAAGAAGCCCGAAACACCGAGGTGGCAACCTGAGGTTTATTTTCAACTGTTTCTATCAACTGCGTAATGGCTTTTTTGATTTCAGCACTCATAAGTTTTCTCCTGATTCATTAATTCAACTATTCGTAAATACTCTTTGCGTTTTTATCGCTTTTTTGATGAGCCATAAAACAACGACTATCGACACAAACAACAAAAACATAAAAGTATTGGAGGCAAAGTCGATTGTATACGGTAGACTTAACCGTGTCTTTACATGACTTTAAGAGCTAAAGACAGACACGGACAATATCAATAAAAAAGGAGATTACCATGAAAAGAGTATTGTTTGCCTTAGTTATGATCAGTTTCTTTATGGGGGCCACCGCCATCTCCAGCTTGGCGGCACCAGGGCATAAAGCACACCACCCTGGCGGTGAGTCCGCTTCCTCACAGGGGATGATGGGGCAACAGGAAATGGCCCAGATGCCTTGCATGGCAGCGAAAACTTCAGGAACCATGCCACAGATGATGGGTAAAGGTATGGGCGATATGATGGACGCAGGCATGCCCAAAATGATGGGTGCTGGGAAAATGGGTATGATGAAACAACGAATGGCACATATGTTTTTCCTGGACCGTATCGATGAACTGGGGCTCACCCCTGAGCAGACCAACAAACTCAAAGCACTCCATTCAGAGTGTCGCAGGGACAATATCCGCAACTCCGCCGAGGCAAAAATCGCCCGTCTGGAATTGACCGACCTGCTGGCCGCTAACGACTGGTCGCTGAAAGACGTCGAACCTCGGGTTCGTAAAGTGCAGAAACTGGAAGGAGATATCCAGGTTCGCCATCTTAAGGCGCTGAGTGACGCCCGCAAAGTATTGACCCCAGAACAACTGAAACAGGCCCGTTCAGGTGATAATTCCGACAACCTGGAAAGCCTGTTTCAGTAAGCACATTTTCTGGCACTAAAAGTTACCTGATCTTCACCGAGCGCAAACGCAACGCGTTGCTTATTACCGAAACCGAACTCAGGCTCATTGCCGCAGCAGCGATCACCGGGCTGAGCAGAACACCAAATAACGGGTAGAGAAGCCCCGCTGCCAAGGGCACACCCAGTGAGTTGTAGATAAAGGCGAAGAACAGGTTCTGACGGATATTGGCCATAGTCGCACGGCTCAATTTGCGGGCGCGGATAATCCCTGTCAGGTCACCCTTGACCAACGTCACTCCGGCTGATTCCATCGCCACATCTGTGCCGGTGCCCATAGCGATACCGACTTCAGCCTGGGCCAGGGCCGGGGCGTCATTGATGCCATCACCAGCCATCGCCACGATCTCTCCAGCATCCTGAAATCTTTTTACTGCTTCGGCTTTTTCATCCGGCAGTACCTCGGCTACGATCTCGTCGATGCCGAGCTTCTTACCGACCGCTTCTGCCGTAGCGCGGTTGTCGCCCGTCAGCATGACGATCTTGATCCCTTCAGCATGTAACTGTTTAATCGCTTCGGGAGTGGTCTCTTTGATCGGATCGGAGACCGCTAGCAACCCGGCCATCTGACCGGCAACAGCGACGTACATCACCGTCTGTCCTTCACCGCGCAGCGCTTCTGCCTGGGCGGCCAGTTGCCCGGGATCGATGCCATAGTCGTCCAGCAGCTTGCCGTTACCGAGCAAAACCTCGACCCCGTCAACCTGACCGGAGACGCCTTTGCCGGTGTGTGATTCGAATTCCTGTGCATCTGTCAGCTTCAGGCCTCGATCGATGGCCCCCTCAACCAGTGCCGCCGCCAGGGGATGTTCGCTACCCTTTTCGAGGCTGGCAGCAAGCAGCAACAAGCGCTGTCCTTCAATCTGTTCAGCCGGTATCACGCCCGTTAACTTCGGTTCACCAAGCGTCAGGGTGCCGGTTTTGTCGACCACCAGGGTGTTGACCTTGCGTAGGGTTTCAATTGCCTCGGCATTCTTGAACAACACTCCGAGTCCTGCCCCTTTGCCGGTTGCCACCATGATTGACATGGGCGTCGCCAGTCCCAAGGCACAGGGGCAGGCAATGATCAAAACCGAAACCGCCGCAATCAGCGCGTAAGCCAGGCGTGGCTCGGGGCCAACCAGAAACCAAACGCCAAAAGCGAGTACGGCAATGGCAATCACCACCGGCACAAAATAACCGGCCACCTGATCGGCCAGTTTCTGGATCGGCGCGCGACTGCGCTGGGCATCAGCGACCATCTGGACGATACGCGCCAGCAGGGTATCGCTGCCGACCTTCTCGGCTTGCATAATCAATGAACCGGTGGCGTTGACAGTGGCTCCGATCAGCTTATCACCTGCCTGTTTGCTCACCGGAATCGGCTCACCGGAAATCATCGACTCATCAATCGAGCTGTTCCCTTCGATAACTATACCATCGACCGGCACTTTTTCACCGGGACGGATGCGCAGCCGATCACCCGCTATGACCTGTTCGAGAGGGATATCCTCTTCGCTGCCATCAGGATTAATTTTACGTGCGGTTTTCGGAGCCAATCCGAGTAGCGCCTTGATTGCAGCACCGGTCTGGCTGCGTGCCCGCAGTTCCAGAACCTGCCCCAACAGGATCAGAGTGACAATCACTGCCGCCGCTTCAAAGTAGACCCCAACCGAGCCGTCCGGACCGCGCATGGCGACTGGAAAAATTTCCGGCATCAGCACCGCTACCAGGCTGTAGCCATAGGCCATCGAAACACCAAGGCCGATCAGGGTGAACATGTTGAGACTTTTATTAATCACCGACTGCACCGCGCGGACGTAAAAGACCCAGCCCGCCCAGAGGACTACCGGGGTCGACAGCAACAGCTCGATCCAGCCAAGGGTCCGGGCCGAAGCTAGCTGTTCGATAAACTGGCCACCCGGCAACATTTCGCGCATGGCGATAATCACCAGCGGAATCGAGAGTATCGCGGAAAACAGGAAGCGTTTCCACATATAGCCATATTCCGGATTCTCTTCCTCTTCGAGGGTGATGACCGTGCTCTCCAGCGCCATGCCGCATTTGGGGCAGCTGCCGGCAGTGTCCTGCACCACTTCCGGGTGCATCGGGCAACTGTACTCCGTGCGCGTCTGTGGTAACGGTGAAAGTGGCTCCAGTGCCATACCGCACTTGGGGCAGGAACCTGGGCCAATCTGTTCAATTTCGGGGTGCATCGGGCAGGTGTAGGTGGCCGCCTTTTCGGCCGCACTGGCCGGAACTGCTGCTGGCTGCTCACCGCTATAGGCTGCTGGATCAGCCTTGAACTTGGCCAGACACTTGTCACTGCAGAAGTAGAAATCCTCCCCAGCATGCCGGTGGCCTTTATAGGCGTTTTTGTCTTCGGTCTGCATGCCGCAGACCGGATCGACAAACAGCTCTACTTTTGTTTCATGATGATGTTCTTCACTCTGCCTGTTCATAATATGCACTCCCTTGCCAGGAGCTTGTCCGACAATACCATGATCGGCTGCAAGCCCAGCTGTTTGGCCAATATTTCAGCTCCTTTTCTACCAATAGCTATGGCTATTACTCTCAAACGAGCTAAAATCTGTTCTCAAACTTCTGGGCTTTCGCTTCGACCCTTATTGCCGGACAAGCTCCTAGAGATATCTTGTGTCGACTGTCACAGTGTGGACAGTCGATTATTTCTTTACAAGATCTTTGCTGTTGTCAATGACCTGCTCCTGTTTCTTATGCTTATGCCCGCCGCAACAACCACCGTTACGGATCATCATGAAAAACATGCCACCCAAAAACAGATACCAGAGTATGTCTGTTGTTGTCGGGTTCATAACACACCTCGCAAATCGTTAGTGATGACATCCTTGGCTGTCATCTGCTGCCAATGCTTCCAGGATGGGACATTCTGCTGTCGGACCATGCCCATCGCAGCTTGCGTCTAACTTTTCCAAAGCCGCGAGCATGCGGGTAAGATCTTGGATCTTCTCAAGAATGTCTTTGATCTTTTCTTTCGTCTGCGCCTTTACATCTGCTTTTGTGGCATCAGGATCGTGTTGCAAATCCATAAGGCCTTTGATTTCGTCCAGAGAAAAACCTAGCTTCTGGGCCTTTTTGATGAATCGCAGTCGAGCAGCAGTGTCCAGTGGATAACATCGATAATTGGCTTCCGTCCGCATTGGTTCGGCGAGCAGGCCACGCCGTTCGTAAAAGCGTATGCTGTCAATGGAGACATTGGTTTTTTTAGCCAACTTGCCGATTGTCAGTGTTTGCTGCATCTTGTTTCTCCTGTTTTTTGGTGTTGCTTGCCCTAACCATAAACTCTTGACCATAGTCTAGAGTCAAGAGAAAACTTTTACATAAACGGAAACTTTGCACGGCACCTTTACGACACAATAATCGGTGGTATGTTTTAAGTGGTCTGTCGGTGGGAGAATCGTCGGCCGAATTGAAACCAAAAATCTCCGGTTCTATAACCCAAAAGAAGGTTTAACGCAGAGTCGCAAAGAACGCAGAGGAAAAGCTTCTAATCTTGGGGAAAATATTTCAATTGTGGTCATTACTCTCTGCGTCTCCGCGCCTTTGCGTTAACATTAATGAGTTACGTTGGCTCTGCCTTTGTTTGGTGGATAGAACCGAAAATCTTTGTGCCTAGCAGAGCGGATTCCCTGCTTGCCCCGACGCATTGTCTAACAGCAGTCAAGGAGGATTTCAAAGTGGACTATGTATTCACAAAAAGGCTGGATATATCTTTTGATCAGGCGATTGACCTGGTGGTCGCAGGGCTTAAGAAAGAAGGATTTGGGATTTTGACAGAGATCGATGTGAAAGCAACCCTTAAGAAAAAACTCGATGTGGATTTTCGCAATTACCGTATTCTCGGTGCATGCAACCCTCCCTATGCACACAAGGCTTTGCTCGCGGAACCTTGGATCGGCAGCATGCTTCCCTGCAACGTGATTGTTCAGGAGTTTGACGATGGCACTGTTGAGGTTGGTGCAGTCAACCCGATTTCCTCTATGCAAGCAGTTGACAATCCCGAACTCGGCGAGGTTGCCATGGAGATCCAGAGTAAACTGCAAAGGGTCATTAACAGGTTGTGAATTCATCTACCTTGTTCATCATGCGTCGAGGTATGCCGGTCCCAACTCCAAGGCATTAATAGAGACAGCTTCGGACTGAAGGCTGCGGATGTCTTTGCGGTTTTTTGCAGAAGTGCTGTAAAAAGTGCTCCGCCAGTGATGGAATATCCATCGGCCGTTCGCGCAACGGCGGCAGGTGCAGCGGCACAACACCGAGGCGTTCAAATTCGCCTTCCTGAAGCACGCGCAAAATTTTAGCCTGGGTGGTCAAACTCATATCGCCAATTTCATCGAGGAAAAGAGTTCCCTTGTCGGCCAGTTCAAAGCGTCCTTTGCGTTGCTCGGAGGCACCAGTGAAGGCTCCTTTTCCATGGCCGAACAGTTCACTTTCCAGCAGGTTTTCATGCAGGGCAGCGCAGTTAACTTTGGATAAAAGGATCTTTTGCCCGCAAGCTGTTGTGGTGCACGGCCCCGGCGACCAGTTCTTTGCCGGTGCCTGAATCGCGCACCCAGAGTTGCACTTCATTCATTTGCTGCTTTATACCGAGTTCAATCTCACCACCCGCTGCAGTCGCGACCAGGCTGTTCTGCAGAAGATTGAGCAGCACCTGCAGCAGATCCGCATCGGCGCTCAGAGTGACCTCTGACTCAGGTAGCCACAGATTCAGTTTGATCTGCTGGCTGTCGGCATCCGGTTGTACAAAGGTGATCGCTCGTTGCGCCAGAGCACTAAGGTCAACCGGTGACAAAGGCAAGAGTTGCGGCTAACGCCAGGCAGGCAAGGATGAATCCGACGGCGGGCAGTGGAAGTTTATTCAGGCGTTGCGAGTTAGGGATCATTTTCTTTCTGATGAAAACATATTTTGATCTTCCTTGACAGGAACACCTGCACGATTATTTACCTGAGGGGCTGATATGTCAAAAAAATAATTGCCAGATCGTTTACGTGGACAAACAAAATGAGGTACCCGGACCAGACGTAAAAAGCACTAAAGTGTCAAATTATTTAACAGTGAGATCCGGCGGCCGTCTGACCTCAGAAGAATTTGTTCTGCAGACTCTGTAGGGTGATATTGAGAAACTCGGCAGCGTGGATACGGTTACCGGCCGCCTGCTGAACCATCCCGAAACTTCCCAGCAACACCATTGAGTTAAACGCAAATTTCCCCTCCTTTGTTTTTTCGGTAGACTACAGCCAATATGCGGTTGATACTGACATGGTGGAGGCGATTATCGTCAAAAGAAACTAACCTGGCCCTTACTGAAGGAAAGACATGACTCACCGTAATTTCATTACTATCTCTCTGCTGGTTGTTTTCAGTTTTGTTTTCCTGGTCGGCACCTGCACTGCAGCCAGCACGGAACCCGCATCGGCACAAGATAGCGCGGACAAAGCACTCAGTATAGAACAAGCAATAGTTCTGGGGATTGTAGAAGGATTGACGGAATACCTGCCAGTCAGTTCAACCGGGCACCTGCTTCTGGCTGAACGCATCATGAGTATCGGTGAGGCCCAGGCGACCTCAACAGAAAAAAGAAAACAACTCCGGGAAGCCACCAATGCGTACATCATCTGCATTCAGATCGGTGCTATCATCGCTGTACTTTGGTTGTATTCCCGCCGGATCAAGCAGCTCCTGCTCGGCCTGACCGGCCAAGATGCTGATGGGCGCCAACTACTGATCAATATCTTTGCAGGCTTTATTCCTGCGGCAGTCATCGGTCTGCTCTTTAACAAAACCATCAAAACCTATCTCTTCGGGATTTGGCCAGTGGTCATTGCCTGGTTTTTAGGCGGCGTGGCGATCCTTGTTGTCAGCCGTTATAATCGAAGAAAAGGCAAACCGCGACAATGTGGGCAACCACTCGTCGAATTATCGTGGAAGAAGTCACTGTTTATCGGCTTTGCCCAATGCCTCGCCATGTGGCCTGGAGTCAGTCGCAGCCTGGTCACCATTGTTAGCGGGATCCTGGTGGGGCTGTCTCTACCGGCCGCAGTTGAGTTCAGTTTCCTGCTCGGCTTGATCACTCTCAGCGCTGCGACAGGTTACGACATCCTCAACCATGGTCAGATCATGTTGCAAACCTTTGATGTCCTCTCCCTCGCCATCGGCGTTGTCTTTGCTTTTGGATCAGCGGTTCTGTCGGTGAAATGGATGGTTGCCTACCTGAACCGTCACGATCTGTCCATTTTCGGCTACTACCGCATAGCCCTATCACTGGTCACAGGGACGCTGCTGATGAATGGACTGCTGTAAGGCATTACTACAATTATCTTCAAAAATAACGTAACCATTCAGTATTATGAAAGATTGTCATTCCCGAGGGTGTAATCGGGAATCCAGACTTTAGAACCATGGATCCCCGATAGAATCATTCGGGGATGACAGGCATTTTTGTAAAAAAGAAAGCTTGTGCTGAACAGTTACATAATTCCATAGCCCTCACCACCCAGGTGAACTTTGAGCATGGTGCGGTGAGCGGTGTCGTCATCAACCAGTAAAAGAGTTGTGTCAACCTTGCTCATTGGTACCCCCATTTTGCGGCATGACCAGACGGATACAGGTCCCTCGGCCTGCTTCAGTTTCCACCTCAATCCGGCCATGATGCTGTTCAGCAATCTGCTGAACCATCGCCAGACCGAGTCCGATGCCATCTTTTCTGGTGGTAAAAAATGGGTCGAACATCTTTGCGCTTTCCTCCGACGACATGCCTTTGCCTGAATCGCGCACCCAGAGTTGCACTTCATCCATTTGCTGCTTTATACCGAGTTCAATCTCACCACCCGCTGCAGTCGCGACCAGGCTGTTCTGCAGAAGATTGAGCGCACCTGCTGCAGCAGATCCGCATCGGAGCTCAGAGCGACTTCTGACTCAGGTAACCGCAGATTCAGTTTGATCTGCTGGCTGTCGGCATCAGGTTGTACAAAGGTGATCGCTCGTTGCGCCAGAGCACTAAGGTCAACCGGTGACAAAGGCAAGAGTTGCGACTAACACCAGACAGGCAAGGATGAATCCGATGGCGGGCAGTGGAAGTTTATTCAGGCGTTGCGAGTTAGGGATCATTTTCTTTCCGATGAAAACATATTTTAATCATCCCTGACAGTAACACCTGTACGATTATTTACCTGAGTTGCTGATATGTCAAAAAAATAATTACCAGATCGTTTACGTGAACAAACAGAGCTCAGGTGATCATGCGCTTAAAAATGCGGTTCGTAGCCTTGAATCTATAACGTGTTGGTGGCTCTGAGTATAGCGACGGGGTTGATTTCTGTGGCTGTCAATGATATATAGTAATATTCATATTATTTACCTGTTCATACTACCAACAAGGGTCAAGCAAACCGTTGTGGGAAAACTACAGGAGAAACAATGAAAGCAAATCAGTTCTTATTTCTTCTGCTGATCATAATGATCAGTATGCCGAGTTTCGCAGCCCGTTCGATAATGCCTGAAATCTGGACTGCGCGGCAGGCGATTACCTTTGCCAGGCAGAACAACCCGGATAGCCAGCTTGCACAGCAGCGGATTTATCAAGCCAACGCCCTGTTGCAGAAAGCCACTGTTAACTTTTATCCACAGGTTGAACTTACAGGCAACTATAGCCAGACCAATAATCCAATGTATTCCTTCGGCAACATTCTTAATCAAGGGGAATTTACGCCGGGGATTGACTTTAACGACCCTGGTCGCACTGACAACCTCGAACTGGGTCTTGGTGTGCAGTACCGCTTCTACAATGGTGGCCAGGATCTGGCACATAAAAACGCAGCCAAAGCTGGCATCGATCTTTCGGCCGCAGAAAGTGAAGCGATCAGCCTGAAGCTTGAATTTGAGGTCTTTCGCGGTTTTCAACGCATTGTTGAAAGCGGCAAAGTTATACAAGCCAGAGTAAAGACCTTGGAGGCCATCGACTCCTCGCTTGAGGTTGCGCAGGCCCGCTATGATGCTGGTGATCTACTTAAACTCGACTTACTAAATCTTCAGGTAGAGAAATCACGAGCCACAGAGAATCTACTTCAGGCACGGCACAACCTTGTATTGGCCAAAAAGATCTTTCTGACTCTTCTGGGCCTACCCGGCAACGACCTGCAAATTGAGGTTAAAGACGCAGAACCGCCAGCCATGCCAATACATCCCAACCCTGGTCAACGCCCTGAGCTGAAGAAATTGACTGCTGCTTTAAGTGCTGCTGAATCACAACTGGCGGCAGCTCATGGCAGCCGCTTGCCTACAGTCGATGGTTTCGCCCGTTACCAGTATGATCAGGGTACCGTCCTGGGCGGTAACGGCGACTCCTGGTTGGCCGGCGTTAATTTTAACTTCAAGTTGTTCGATGGGCATCAATCCGCTGCCGAGATTGCACTCTCCAAGGCACAGCTAGGGGCCTTACGCGCCGAAAAAAAGAAAATGGAGCTGACGCTTGGTCTCGAAGTGACCCAAGCTCAGCTGTCCTTGGATCTGGCCAGACAGCGTCAACAGGTCACAGAGAAAAGGGTTGAACAGGCAGTTGAAAGTGAAAAATTAACTCTGGCTCGATTTCACGCTGGGGTGCTTTTGATTTCCGAACTGATCGATAGCGAGAACCGCTTAACCAATGCCCGGATAAGTAATGTTCTTGCTGTTTCTGCGATACAGATCGCCATAGCAGAGCTACGACGAGCGGCCGGTTTGCCACAATATGCCGAAGCCTTCACTCAGACCACCAGCATGGAGAACCAGCCATGAGACTGAAAAAATGCTGTTTATTTTTAACCCTTCTGTTGCCGTTGATTGTAGCTGGCTGTAATGATCCGGCGGAAAAACCTGCAGCCCAAAGCCTGCCATCGGTGAGGGTTCAGGTCGAAACCCTGGCTCTGAATGCGGTGCCCTTTCAGGTAGAACTGGCAGGAACTCTGCGGTCGGTCGAATACGCTACTATTTCGTCACGTGTCTCTGGCCAGATCGTCAAGCTTCCAGTGCGGATCGGATCAAAGGTTAAAAAGGGTGACTTGCTGGTAAAAATCGCTGCAGCTGAAATTAACGCCAGGGTTCAGCAGGCCAAAACGCAGCTCGCACAGGCGCAGCGCAATCTAACGCGTGAGACCAAGTTACAGCGGGTCAATGCGTCGACTCGGGAAGAGGTCAAAAGTCTCCAAGAACAGGTAATGATCCGTGCAGCGGCCTACCGTGAAGCACAGGCTATCCTCGGCTATACGGAGATTAAAGCACCCTTCACAGGCACAGTGACCGATAAACAGATCGAAGTAGGTGATCTGGCTTCGCCCGGGGTTCCGTTGCTCAAACTGGAAAATGACACCGCACTTGAAGTCGTGATACAGGTTCCCGAGGCTCTGGCTCATGATTTAAATCTTGAGACTCGACTAGCATTGACTGTACCGGCGGCCAAATTGGTGATTAAGGCGCAAATCCGAGAAATCTCACCCACGGTTGACCCGGCATCGCGAACCACTCAAGTCAAGCTAATGCTGCCAGAGGCTCCGGCACTACGGAGCGGGCAGTTTGCCCGAGTTGCCCTGATTGATAACCAGGCAACAACATTGATGATTAATAGCAAGGCCCTGAGGAAGAAAGGGCAGTTGCAGCAGGTGTTTGTCGTTGAACAGGGCAAAGCCCGAATGCGGCTGGTTCGAATCGGTGCGCATTTCGACGGGCAGATCGAAATTCTTTCTGGACTGCAAGCAGGGGATCAGGTGGTGATCGACGCGACCGGAAAACTGCAGGATGGCCAGCCGCTTGAGATCATAACGGATCGGTCGGCACAATGAATGAGCCACAGGTTGAAAAATCCGGATCTGCCGGGCGGATAGCCGCGTATTTCATTAATTCGAGGCTAACACTGTTAATCGTGATCGTCTCGATGCTGCTCGGCCTGATGGCAATCGTCATGCTGCCACGCGAGGAAGAACCGCAGATCAAGGTGCCGATGATCGATGTTATGGTCAGTATGCCCGGTGCCACGCCTACCGAGGTTGAACAACAAGTCTCCATTCCGATGGAAAAGCTGCTCTACGAGCTCCCTGGTGTCGAGTATATCTATTCGACCTCAATGTATGGCCGTGGACTGCTGGTAGTAAGGTTTTATGTCGGTGAAGATTCTGAAGCAGCTATGGTTCGCCTGAACCAGAAACTGGAAGCCAACTTTGACCGGATCCCGCATGGTGTATCCAAACCGCTGGTCAAGCCGCGTACCATCGATGATGTTCCGATTCTGGCGCTGACCTTCCATGGCGGGGGTTACGACCATTTTATGCTACGGCGGCTGGCGGCTCAGGTTGACGACGAAATCAAGACTATTGCCAATGTCGCTGAGACCAAATTGATCGGTGGTAGCCGCAGGCAGGTACGGATTGAGTTCGACCCACTGCTGCTGGCGGCACGTAACTTGACACCAGAGCAGCTGATCCCGGCGATTAAACAGGCTAACAGTCAGGAGTACACGGGCAAGATCGAAGCCCTCAACCACCAGATCATGCTGCAGACCGGGCAATTTCTCAGCTCAGCCGCCGAGATCGGCCGGGTTGTTGTTGGTGTTTACGACAATCATCCGGTTTATCTCGCCGATGTGGCGCATATAACTGACGGTCCGCAGGAACCGGATACCTACGTATTCTACGGCGATGCTAGCCAGAACGAAGAAGCGGCAGTGACCCTGTCGGTGGCCAAACGGCCGGGAACCAACGCCATCGATGTCGTCCGTGAGGTCGAGGCCAAAATTGACCTTCTGAAAGGGACTATGATCCCGTCAGATATCAAGGTCAGTGTCACGCGTAACTACGGTGAGACCGCAGCCGAAAAAGCGAATGGACTCTTGCTGCACATGGGAATTGCAGTGTTCGGTGTCGCACTTTTGATCTTCTTCTTCCTCGGTTTTCGTGAGGCACTGGTGGTCTTGCTGGCGATCCCCACGACCCTGGCCCTGACGCTCCTGGTTTTTTATCTCTACGGCTACACCCTGAATCGTATTACCCTCTTTGCACTGATCTTTTCCATCGGTATCCTGGTTGACGATGCCATTGTAGTGGTGGAAAATATTGTCCGCCATATGCGCCTGCCTGGGGGACACAGCAAATCAATGGTGACGATTGCTATCGAAGCGGTGGACGAGGTCGGCAACCCGACGATTCTGGCGACCTGGGCGGTGATCGCTGCGATTCTGCCGATGGCCTTTGTCGGCGGCCTGATGGGCCCTTACATGCGACCGATTCCGATCGGTTCTTCGGCGGCCATGATATTTTCTCTGCTGATTGCCTTCACTGTCACTCCCTGGGCGGCGATCCGCCTGTTAGCTAAATGCAGAGGAACAAAGGGCGCTGAAGACGCATGCCAATTGGACCAAGATCATGCTCCAGATGATATTCTGACGCGGCTTTACCATCGGCTCATGGAGCCATTACTTGGTAGTGTTTTCTGGCGCACACTCTTTTTTGCCACTATTGTCGCGCTGCTGCTGGGTAGTTTTTCCATGGTCTATTTTGGCCAGGTTAAGGTCAAGATGCTGCCCTTCGACAACAAGAGCGAATTTCAGGTGATTCTCAACATGCCTGAAGGCTCAACCCTTGAACAAACCAGTCGCGTAGCGCTTGAGATGGCGGCCGTGGTACGCAAAGACCCGACGACAACTGATTACCAGGTCTATGTCGGCACAGCGTCGCCATATAATTTCAACGGCCTGGTACGCCATTATTACATGCGCAGCGGACCAGCAGTGGCCGATATCCAGGTCAATCTACTACCCAAGGGCAAACGTTCTCTACAGAGTCATGATATAGCCGTACGCATGCGACCGGAACTCAGTGAAATTGCACAAAAATACGGAGCCACTGTCGCTGTCGCTGAAGTCCCGCCCGGACCGCCGGTCCTGGCAACTCTGGTGGCTGAAGTTTATGGCAGCAGCGACGAGCAGCGGGTTAAACTGGCAAAACGGGTCAAGGAGATCTTCAACTCCACCGAAGGCGTGGTCGATGTCGACTGGTACCGTGAAACGGAGCGCAAGCGGTTGGTCATCAAGGTCGATAAGGAGAAGGCTGCCCTCAATGGTATCAGCGGAGGAGCAATTACCCGCAGCATAAAAATGGCGGCCCAGGGGGTATCAATCGACCTGTTCCACCAACCATCAGACAAGGAGGAGATCGAGATTATTCTGCAGTTGCCGGCACGCCTGCGGGCTCGAATCGACGGCCTTCTAAATATTTCTCTACGCTCGACAACTGATCCGCAAGGGCCTCTGGTGCCGTTGCGTGAATTGGTGACGGTCACTGAGCAGGCGGTTGAGCAACCGATCTACCGCAAGAACTTGAAACCGGTAATCTACGTCACCGGTGATGTCGCCGGCAAGGTTGAAAGCCCGGTTTATGCCATTTTTGACATGAATAATCAGTTGGCGAAACTCAATGCCAGCGATTTTGGCGGCAGCGATGATTCTATAGAGATCTTCAATCTTAACCAGCCCTTCAACACTATGGAACCGTCGATCAAGTGGGATGGCGAATGGCACATCACCCTTGAGGTCTTTCGTGATCTTGGTTTGGCCTTTTGTGTGGTAATGATCCTGATCTATATACTGATGGTCGGCTGGTTTAAAGACTACTTAACGCCACTGGTGGTCATGGCAGCGATCCCCTTCTCACTGATAGGTATTCTGCCCGCGCACTGGGCTCTGGGAGCTTTCTTTACGGCAACCTCGATGATTGGTTTCATGGCTGGCGCCGGGATTGTGGTCCGCAACTCAATCATCCTGGTCGATTTTATCGAACTGCGCATCAGTCACGGTCTGCCGTTGGCCGAAGCCGTGGTAGAAGCCGGAGCCATCCGCTTCCGACCGATGCTGCTGACTGCTCTGGCCGTGGTAGTCGGTGCCTCAGTTATTCTCGCCGATCCAATCTTCCAGGGCCTGGCGATTTCATTGATGTTTGGCGAGATCGCCTCACTACTGGTCAGCCGTATGGCGGTACCAGTGCTCTACTACATGCTCAAGAAGCGCAGCACAAACCCCATATAAGGAGATTTCAACCATGACTATCAACCGCTATCTGCGCCTGGTTGCAGGTTTTTTCATCATGCTTAGTGTCGCACTGTCTCAGCTTCATTCACCTTACTGGCTCTTCTTCACGGCTTTTGTCGGTCTGAATCTCTTCCAGAGTGCCTTTACCAACTGGTGTCCGATGATCACTTTGTTACGCAAGTTTGGTGTCAAGGAAGGGTGATCTCCAGCGGTAAATTGTATCCAATTTATTCAGGCGTTGTGTGCCAGGGATCATCAGGATAAAGCTTCGGTAATTCTGACGTTTTTTGGGTGGCCTGACTCTGACTCCACCCGGCAATACAATCAGCCAAAGCTTGCCCATCCCAGGACAAATCACCCCCGCCATAAAGACACTGATCAAGGGTGTTGAGCTCTTTCCGCAAAACCGGGTCAGCACTCTTGCATAAATGTTCATACTCGCTGCCGGGCATATCGGACCACACTATGCGACTCCATAACACCAAGGTTCGCCGTGCCATCTGCGGGTTATGATTTCTGGCCGCCTGAATAACCGCCTGACGAGCAGCTTTTTCATCAGGTAGCGATTCTGTTTCTCCAGTGTCGTCAAGAGTTATACGCCGTCGCCGCTGGTACAGTAACACCAGCGTAAACAGCCAGCCGAGCGCTAACCCCAGGCTGAGCCAAGGCCAGAAACCGGGTGACAATTCACGTCTGTTAAGTGATGAAGATGCCGCAGGCAGAGAAGTCTCCGGGGTAATTTTGTCGGGCAATTGAGTCGTTGCCGAAGGTTTTGTTGGTGGAGGCGGGGCTGCCGAAGAAGTAGCTACTGAACTGCCGACAGGCGATACAACCTCAAGCTCCATAGCATCCAGATGGGCCTGCTGCCAGCGACCTGTTGTAACATCCCACCAGTCCAGATCAATTGCTGGCAACTGAAAACGTCCGGGTTTGGTCGGTACCAGAGCGATCTTCTGCTCCAGCACTCCGGTAATGCCTTGGCTGCCCAGCTTATCTTCACGACTCGGCTGGTCGGGGTAACTTTTAAAGCTATCGGGAATGGCCGGTTTCAACTCCGGCAACTGTACTGCGGCCACCCCGCTTGCACTCAAGCGCAGGGTGCGGGTCGCCGGTTCACCAACCACCAGCTTCGGCGGTTGTTGCTGCCAGTCATCTTTCAGCTGCAGTGCGGTTGCCGGTATCCAGGGACGACGCCCCAAGTCTGCAGGCAGCGCTGTCACCTCAACCTGGACAGGTTGCGAAGTACGGCGCACCCTTTGCCCACGTTGCCCGTAGGGATCGAAGCGCGAGCGGCCACTGGAAATAGTGCCATCGAACTGCAGAGCCGGAATCCGCAGCTGTCCGCTACCCTGAGGGAAGATCGCGTAATCGCGCTCAAACACCTGGTAGAGCCGGCCGTTGCGACGTGTCTCATAGCTGCGGTCGTCACCCAGTTTTTTAACCACTGCCTCGACACCGGTTGGCTGGGGTTCACTTAATTGACCGTCAAGCAGATCTACCCTTCGCAGCAGGCGCACTTTGAACAGCAACTGCCCCTGAGTAATAATTTTCTGCGAACTAACCTCGACCTCGAGAAGTAGAGGTTCATCCACATTACCGCTCTGCACAGAACGATCAGAGACCTCAATCGGTAACGGCGTTGAGCAATCTTTGCCAATACAGATCGCCGGAATCATGAGCTCCCCTTGGGAGCGCGGCATCAGAGTCAGGCTGTAAACCACAGAACGGCTGAAACTGCCGTTGATGATCTGCATCTGACTGCTTTGCGAGCGGCTGAGAATTTCCCAATCCTGCTGTAAGGGCGTCAAGTCCGGATCATTGTCAGGGCTGCTGTCGATGCGCAACTGCAGTTGCAGACTTTCATCAATGGCAATCCGATCGCGGTCGGCCACAGCCTGCACGGTAAGTGCCGCAGCCGTGCTCACCCAAAGAGCCAGGAACAACAGGGACAGAATAAAAGTACGCCAGTTAATTACCATGATTTATCCATTTGCGTTTGTCGACCGCGTTGGCGGTACTGATAGAGAAACTTGCGTCGCAACAGGCCACCCGGGTCATCGGGAATCTGCTGGAGCAGTAGCCGAGATTCCCGCTGCTCGGCGCTTTCAGGTATTTCATCAGCAGGCTCAGAGGCAACACTGTCCTTTTCTTCAGGTTGTTCCTCTGCCGTTTCAGCAGCAGAGGGTTGTGTGGCAGAGCTGGCCTCTGGAGAGTTATCTTTCTCCTCGGCTGATTTGTCCTGAGCCTTCTGCTCTTTGTCCTTATCTTGCGATTCATTCGAGGTAGCCGTCGGTTGGTCCTGAGACTTATCATGCTCTTTATCAGAGGAGCCGGATTTATCCTCAGGCGGCTGTTGCTGATCACCCTCTCCGCTCTCATCCTGGCCTTGATTCTCCTGCTTCTGTCCCGATTTCTCTTGTTCCTGCCCCGGTTTCTTCTGTTCCTGCCCCGGTTTCTTCTGCTCCTGTTCCTGTTCTTGCTTCTTCTGTTCCTGTTCTTGCTTCTGAAGAGCCCTCTCGACCAGTTCTTTATTGAACTTGGCATCAGCTTGACCCGGTTCTATGTCGATCGCCTGCTGATACGCCTTGAGTGCGGCTGGCAGGTTACCGGTTTTTGCCAGGGCATTGCCTTTATTGTACCAGTCATCAGCGGTCTGTGGCTCTTTGAGCTGTTCGGCAGACTCGGTATATTTACCATCACGATAGAGCGCACTGGCTTTCCAGCGTGCATCCTCAAACCTCTGTGCAGCTTCGTCGTAGTCCTTGTTGACAAAAGATTGCGCCGCCTGTTGATCAGGGGTTCGCCACAACTCCTGCCAACCAAGCGCCTCAGCAGGTGGCGGCATCAACAGGACCAAAGGCAGAACCAACAGCCAACCGCGACGAAAAGCCAACGCGGCAAGCAAAGTTAGCGGCAAGAGCAGCCAGATCCCCTCTTCGCGCCAGCGATCACCGCTAGCCGCAGCCGTTTGTTTGGACAGGTCAAGATATTGTTCATCCAGACCGGCAAGCAGACTGCGCAGGTCGGTATCATCAACTGTAAGTGAGTGGTAACTGCCGCCACCGGCCTTGGCAAGTTGTTGCAGACCGTTGATGTTAAGCTTCGGCAAAATCATGTTTCCCGCAGAATCTTTTAAAAAACCACCTTCTGGCTTGGGAATCGGTGCTCCTTCAGGGCTGCCGACACCGAGAACCTCCAGCTCAAAGCCCTGCTGTTGCAACTGCCGAGAGGCGTCCAGGAAGAGTTCCGGTTGATCTTCGTCGGTCACCAGTAACAACCGGCCGCGATTCAGACTCGCCTGTTTCAGGAGCTCCCCTCCCAGTTGCATAGCACGCGCCAAATCACTGCCTTGAGCTGGCATCAATGCGGGATCGAGGCTTTTCAGCAGAGCTTCTATGGTATGCCGATCCTCAGTAAGGGGGGTGACGGTGAAGGCATCTGCGGCAAACACGATCAAGGCTGTCTGGCCCTCCTGGCGCTGCCGCAGCAGATCGGTAATTTTAAGACGTGCACGCTGAAAACGGCTCGGTTTGAGATCGGCAACCTGCATCGAACGTGAGAGGTCAAACAGAATTACCAACGCCGACTGTTGTCGGAATAATGGCTGTGGCTGACGCTGCCAGACCGGACCAGCCAGGGCAACAAGCGCTAGCAGCAAAGCGATCAGCAGCAACCATACGGGCCAGTAGGCTCGGCGCACTGAACGTCCGAGTAACAGGTGCGGCAACAACTCGGGATCGCAGATAGCCTGCCAGCTGCGGCTGCGCAGACGACGACGAGCCAGCCAGAAAAACAACAACAGAAATGGCGGCAACAGGAGAAACCATTCCGGGCGCAGAAAATGAAAATTGTTCATGCGCGCCTCCTGCCAATAACTGGCAACAACTGCGGCAACAAAATCAGAAGCGATCCACAGGCCAACGCAAACCCGAGCGGCCAAGGATAAAGCTCCGAGACCGGGCGAAAGACTTTCTGCTCCCGTTCCACTGGTTCGAGACGATCGAGCTCGGCGTAAATCTCGGCCATTTGTTCGCTATCACGAGCACGGAAGTAGCGTCCGCCAGTCATTTCAGAAATGGCAGTCAGGGTCTTTTCATCAAGATCTGCAGAAGGGTTGACCGTTTGCCGAAAGAAAAAGTTGCGTACTTCCATGGCATCAGCGCCAATGCCTATGGTGTAAATCTTCAGGCCTTCTCGGGCCGCAAGTTCTGCCGCTTTGAGCGGTGCCAGCTGGCCTGCGGTGTTGGCTCCATCGGTCAAGAGAATCAAAACCTGTTTTTCACCCTGTCCCTCCTTGAGCCGCTTGACCGCCAGACCGATGGCATCACCGATTGAGGTCCGGTCACCGGCCAGTCCCAGTGCCGCTTCGAACAGCAGTTGCTGAACGGTATGGCGGTCGAAGGTCAGGGGAGTCTGTACATAGGGCTGATCGCCGAATAAGATCAGACCCAGACGGTCGCCGACGCGACGCTGAATAAACTCAGCCGCGACCACCTTGAGTGCAGTCAGACGATCCACGGTTTTATCGCCGAGACGAAAATCTTTCGTTTGCATACTGCCGGAGAGATCAACCGCCAGCATCAGATCGCGCCCACTGATTGGTAATTCAACGGGTTCTCCATACCATTGAGGACGCGCCGTTGCACCCACCAGAAGCAGCCAGAATAATAGCGCCAGTGGCAACTGCCAACGCCCTTTTCTGCAACTCAGCTGATGTTGAGCCCCAGCAAAGGGTGAAAGGTTTGGTACCCACAGGGCGGCTTCTTCAGCGGCCAGAGCTGGCGGCCAAAACTTATAAACCAACCATGGCAGAACCAACAGGGCAAAAGCCCAAGGCCAGGCAAAATGGATCATCGTCCCCTCCAGAATGACAGCTGTTGCGGCGGAAGTTTTTTCAACCAACGACGACAGAGTGCGATCAATGCTGTGCCATCTAGCGTAACCACCGGCCGATAAGGTGCGTCGATAAGATTGCGCCCTATCCCGGACGAAAAGGGTTGATCATCAAAGGGTCGGTCGAGGAACTGTAACCAGTCTTCACCACTCAAACCGGCGACTTCCTGACGCGGAAAATGACTGATCGCGGCCTGCCGCAAGAGGCGTGACAGAGAGCGAACCAGTTGCACTTCCGACAGGGACGATAATTCATTGAGACGCGCCAAAGCCAGACACCGCAGCCTGCGGCGACGACGATAAAGCAGATAGCCCCGGATAATGACAACCAGCAGAGCCAGCAACCCAAGCAGCAACCACCAGCCGGGAGCAACTGGCCACCAACCGATTTCGCTCGGCAGGTGGATATCACGCAACGGCAGATCGGGCGGAGTTATGACCGGATTGGATGGCATATTATGTTTGCCTTTTTGCATCAGTCAGACAATCGAGCGGATCCAGATCGGTCGGCAGTGAAAAAAACCGACAGCGTTGACGGCGACTGAATTTCTGTAACTTTTGTAGCCGTTGGGCAAAATTATCGTGATACTGCCTGCGCGCTGCATAATCGGCAGTCGCGATGGTCAGATCGCGTTCACCGTCACTGAGCCGATAGGTTCCGGCAGGTGGCAACTCGGTTTCCAAGGGATCGAAACAGTGCACCAGCCCCAGTTCACAATGACGCCCTAGCATTGCCAGCTCTTTTTCAACACGCTCGTCCCACTGGTTAAAATCGCTCAACAGTAGAATCAGACTGCCGGGTCGAGCTACCCGCCGCAGGCGTTGCAGGGTCGTAGCCAGTCGCTGCTGCGGAGCAAAGGGCAGATGAGGTGCACGCTGCCAGACCGGGTCTGCCACCATCTGGCGAAGCAGCTGTAAAACCGCCTTCTTACCAAGCTGAGGCCGCAACTCCAAACTGCGTTCTTCAGAAAAGAGAAAACCGCCGACCCGGTCCCCACGCGCCAGTGCCTGCCAGGCAATGAGTGCCGCCATGTACGAGGCCTGTACCGCTTTGAAACGGCCGCGGGTGGCAAAAAACATTGGACGGCGATAATCGATGGCCAGCAAGACCGGCCGTTCACGTTCTTCGTGGAACAGCTTAGTATGAACCTTGCCGCGCCGCGCCGTTACCCGCCAGTCGATACTGCGCACATCGTCCCCGGGCAGATAGGCGCGCACCTCAGCGAATTCCATGCCGCGACCGCGAAAACGGCTGCGGTAACTGCCATGCTGTGATGCCAGTCGTTTACCAGACAAGCTGGTAGCAGGGAGCAGCTGATCACCTAGAGCAATCAACCCGGCAAGCTCGATGCTGACTGGCGAACCTTTTACGGATGAGCTGGTTTTCCGCATCAGGGCACCGGCACCCGGGCAATCAATTCGGAGATCAGTCGATCAGCGTCCATCCCGCCCGCCTCAGCCTCATAGCTGAGAATCAGACGATGGCGCAACACGTCGAACGCCAGCTCCTGGATATCTTCGGGCAGCACATGGTCACGCCCGGCCAACCAGGCCCGCGCCCGCGCACAACGATCCAGCGCAATACTCGCCCGAGGGCTGGCCCCATACAGAAGAGCACCCTGTAAATCTTCTCCATAGGGTAGCGGATGGCGCGTTGCCAGGACCAGTTGCAGTAGATATTCTTCCAGATTATCCGCCAGGTAGAGATCGAGAACCTGCTGACGCGCCTGTTGTAAATCTGCCATGGAAAGGCGTTCGTGGTAATCTTCAGCCGTAAGCATGGTCGCTGCTCCTGATGCTTCACGCCGGGCCAGGGCAAGAATTTTCCGCTCATTTTCAACGGCGGGATAGCCCACTCTTACATGCATCAGAAAACGATCAAGCTGAGCTTCCGGTAACGGGTAAGTGCCCTCCTGCTCGATCGGATTCTGAGTTGCCATTACCAGGAAAGGATCGGCCAGTGGGTAGGTCGTTTGGCCAACACTTATCTGGCGTTCGGCCATCGCCTCCAGCAGTGCCGACTGCACCTTGGCTGGCGCACGATTGATCTCATCGGCCAAAATCAGGTTATGAAACAAGGGGCCAGGTTGAAAGACAAAAGTCCCCTCCTGCGCGCGATAGACATCGCTTCCAGTCAGGTCGGCCGGAAGTAAATCGGGAGTAAACTGGATACGGTGGAAACTTCCCTCCAGAAGTTCCCCCAACTGACGGATAGCACGGGTTTTTGCCAGACCCGGGGCACCTTCAACCAGCAGATGGCCATCGGCCAGAAGGGCAATTAACAAGCGTTCGATCAGCTGTGGCTGTCCAATCACCTGCTCAGTGAGAGCTTTTTTCAAAAATCCGAAACGTTGCTGAATTACATCCATAAGAACAATCCTTGGTCAAGAGTCAACGAGCTTCCGTCCTGTCGTGCGAAAAACTATTGCTGATTATATACAACACTCATTACAATTTCTTTTCCGCAACATTACAAATTGGTAAGATTCATCTTTGGTGGAACATTCAAGGGCTAAAGACATGTTGTTTACCGGCCGGTTTTTCATTGGTAGGGATAAGGGACATAGAGTATCGGGAAAAACAACCTTAACACTCGCCACCTTTCAGACCACCTGACAGCGTAACTTCAAGGAGAAAGTCACGGCTCCGTTTTTTCTTGTTGATTTGCGGCACCAAGGGAGCTCAACAGCAGCAAGGAGACGCCGATTGTAATACCGATATCAGCTAGATTAAACGCTGGCCAATGCCAGCTCTGCCAGTAAAAGTCGAGGTAATCGACAACAAAGCCACGCACAATTCGATCAAAACCATTGCCGAGCGCACCGCCCAGAATCAGGCTGTAGGCAAGCGACTCCATCCAGTAGCGGGGTTTGCATAACATAACGGCTAGGCAGATCGAAACAACGATAGTCAGAACGATAAAGAAATATCTCTGCCAGCCACCTGCATCAGCAAGAAAACTGAACGCTGCGCCAGTATTCCATAGATGTACCAGGTTAAAAAATCCGGTCAGAGGAATACTCTGACCATAAGGCATCAACTGATAGACAGCGAGCTTTGTGAGTTGATCAGCCACCGCCACGGTTATCGCCATAGTCCACCACAGCCAGGCTCTGGAGACATCGCTCGATTGTGAGCTATTGATTTGCACCATCTATCCTCTCATGCGTGGATAACTGTTCTTTACCCGGCCAGTGTCGAAATAATGCAGAGCCAATAAAGGCAATCACTATCAGGCTCATTTGTGCAGCAATCTCAGGCCATTAAATATAACCATAAGGCTCGCCCCCATATCTGCGAAGACCGCCATCCACATGGTCGTATGACCAGTGAAGGTCAGGACAATAAATACAGACTTGATCCCCAAAGCAATGGCAAAGTTCTGGGTAAGGATGCTTTTGGTTGTGCGTGACAGTCGCAGGAAGGCCGGGATCTTGCGCAGATCATCGTCCATCAGTGCCACATCGGCTGTTTCTATAGCGGTATCAGTCCCGGCGGCACCCATCGCAAAACCGATATCTGCGCGTGCCAGAGCCGGGGCATCATTGATGCCGTCGCCCACCATACCGACCTTGGCCGTCGGGCTGAGTAACGACTCTACAGTGTTCAGTTTATCCTCCGGCAACTGGTTACCACGTGCTTCGTCGATACCGACCTGCTGAGCAATCGCTGCAGCAGTATGTGGATTGTCGCCGGTCAACATCAACGTTTTAACCCCCAATTTATGCAGTTCCGTAATAGCCAGCCGGCTGGTTTCCTTAACGGTATCCGCCACAGCGAAAAGAGCCAGGACCTCGTTTGCTGTTACCAGCATGACAGCTGTCTTGCCCTGACGCTCCAGTTTATCAAGACGCTCCTCCAGCGGTGCTGTCATCAAGCCGAGTTCATTGATCAAACGGTGATTACCAAGATGATAAAGCTGTCCGTCGATTTCTCCGCGAACACCACGACCGGGCACAGCAGAAAAATTTGAGACCTCGACCGGGGTCAGAGCGATATTATGTTCGGCGCGGGCAATGGCTTGCGAGACTGGATGATCGGAACGACCAGCCAGACTGATCGCTAGCGGCAGCACTTCGGACACGTCACCATTAAGTACCGCAAAATCCGTCTGCTCTGGCTTGCCGTGGGTGATGGTGCCGGTTTTGTCCAAGGCCAGGATCACCAGCTTATGGCCACCTTCAAGATAGACTCCGCCTTTGATAAGAATCCCTTTGCGCGCCGCCGCAGCCAGCCCACTTACAATGGTCACCGGAGTGGAGATAACCAGTGCGCAAGGACAGGCGACAACCAATAATACCAGCGCCTTGTAGATCCACTCCGACCAGTCTGCCCCGAAAACGAGCGGCGGAACTATGGCCATGGTCAGGGCGATAGCAAAGACCACCGGAGTGTAAATCCTGGCAAACTGATCAACGAAACGTTGCGTTGGCGCACGACGGCCTTGGGCAGCTTCCACGGCATGGATGATACGCGCCAGAGTGGTGTTTGAAGCGAGCGCCGACACCTGATACTCCAAAGATCCTGACCCATTGATGGTACCGGCGAACACCTGATCGTTTTCAGCCTTTTCCACAGGCAGGCTTTCACCGGTAATCGGGGCCTGGTTGACAGTCGAGCTACCTGCAACAACGTCACCGTCCAGCGCTATGCGCTCGCCCGGCTTTACCCGGACAACCGCACCGAGCGTAATACTTTTGGCCGGAACATTTACCCAACTGCCGTCGGCTTGACGCACTGTCGCAGTTTCTGGAGCAAGGTCCATCAGGCCGCGAATGGCATTCCGTGCCCGGTCCAGAGCTTTTACTTCAATGACCTCGGCAAGGGTAAAGAGGAACATGACCATTGCCGCTTCCGGCCACTGGCCAATTAATATTGCACCGGTCACTGCAATCGACATGAGGGCGTTCATGTTCAGGTTACGGTTGCGCAGTGCAATGAGGCCCTTCTTGTAGGTGGGGAGGCCGCTGCATAAAATCGCCAACAGTGCCAGCGCAGCGACCGTCCAATGGAAACCGCCATTCCACCAAAATACCGCCTCGGCGGACGTCGCCGACACACCCGAGATGACCATTGGCCACCAATTGGTTGGTTTGGCTGGAGCTGAGTCTGTTGCTGATGCCTCCGGATCCTGCACCTGGGCCTCAAGGCTGATTGACTTCAGTGCCGCCATAACCGTAGGCAGCGCTTCAGGTGCATGCTGAAGCGTCAACAGCCGCTGCACCAGATTGAAATCAAACTCCACAACACCAGGCATTCCGGTCAGCTTCCTGCGGATGAGACTCTCCTCTGTAGGACAACACATATCAGAGATAAGCAGTATCGTGGTCTGTGTCCCAGGTGCTAGCTCGCGCACGGCTTGCATACCGATTGCAGCCAACGCCGCTTCCAGGGGTTGCGGTGAGGGTAGATTATGGGTTATGGCAAGGGTGCGCTGTATCAGGTTGAATTCCAGACCGATAACACCGGACAGCTGTTTGAATTTTTTGCGGATCAGCGCCTCTTCAGTGGGGCAGTCCATATTTTCGATACGATATATCACGGAAGTATCAAGCGAGCCGGATGGTTCTGACGAACCGGGTGGCTCAGCCGGACAACCACAGTTTTTCAATGCACATTCGCTCATCTGTAGCTCCTTTTAAGGTGTCTTCTCATAACATGCTTGCTGATTAGACACCCTGAAGTTACTATAGGGTCAAGCTGGAAATCTTATAGCTGGGGAAAATGGAAGAAATACCATGAAACAAAAAATAAAAATTGGTGAACTTGCCCTGCTGACTCATTGTCGGGTAGAAACAATTCGTTACTACGAAAAAGCGGGAATGTTGCCGGCCCCTCCACGCAGTGTCAGCAACTATCGACTCTATGATGAAACACATGTAGAGCAGCTCCGTTTCATCCGCCGCTGTCGTTCGCTTGACATGACGCTGGACGAGATCAGAAAACTTCTATTGATCCGCGACACACCACAGGGTGATTGTTCGGCAGTCAATACTTTCCTCGAGGAACATCTCAGTCGAATCGCCGTACGGATTGCAGAGATTGAAGAGTTAAGGAGCCAGCTCATATCTCTGAGCCAGCGGTGCAGTGGATCTCTAACTGCTGATCAATGCGGGATCTTGCAAGAATTGGGCTCACGAGAGCATGTCTCTACTCATTAAATACGTTACTAGATACCCTGTCGGAATCATTGTGTTCGCTCAGCTTATGGGTGGCTCTATCTGGTTTAGCACTAACGGCGTTGCCGACCAGCTTTTGGTTGCCTGGTCTCTGTCAACCTCTGAACTTGGATACCTGACCTCCGCTGTACAATTGGGCTTTATCATCGGCACATTTGTTTTTGCCCTGTCGGGGCTTTCTGATCGCTACAAGGCTAGCCAGATATTTTTCATTTCTTGCCTTGTGGGTGCTGCCGCAAATGCATCTCTCCCTTATTTCAGTCACTCTATTGAAAGCGCATTAGTATTTCGGTTCTTAACCGGCATTGCGCTCGCGGGCATCTATCCGCTAGGCATGAAACTGATAATCAGTTGGGCGCCCAACAAAGCTGGATTTACGCTGGGTTGGCTTGTGGGCATGCTAACACTTGGTACTGCGCTACCTCATTTATTACGCAGTGTTGGTGCTGACTATTCCTGGCAAACGATCATCGTCTTATCAAGCCTGTTGGCTGTTGTTGCAGGCATTATAATTTATCTTCTCGGTGATGGCCCCCACCTGAGCAACAATGCAAAACTCGATAAAAACGCCGCACGCAAGGCGTTTAAGATTCCCGCTTTTCGCGCCGCAGCTTTTGGTTATTTTGGCCACATGTGGGAGCTTTACGCTTTTTGGACAATCACACCTTTGCTGGTCATGCGCATTTTAGAAAATTTCACCGAATGGAGCAGCAGTACCTACGTGGCAGCTTTATCTTTTGTCATCATTGGTTCTGGTTTTATTGGTTGCACTGTTGGCGGGTACTTAAGTCATAAATGGGGTAGCAAAACGATCGCTACTATTGCATTGGCAAGCTCGGGGCTGATTTGTTTATTTTACCCGTTAGTACAATCGCTTCCGCCACTCTTATTGCTGTTTTTGCTCATTGTTTGGGGGATTACGGTGGTAGCAGATTCCCCGCAGTTTTCAGCGATGTCAGCTAAAGCGTGCCCTAAAAATATTGTCGGTAGCGCGCTATCAATTCAAAATGGCATTGGATTTTTAATCACGATTATTTCAATCAGCCTTGTGACAAGCTTTTATGAAAATATTTGTGTTTTTGTAACGTGGATATTGTTACCCGGACCAATTTTGGGATTATTTTTTTTGCACCGAAAAAACGCTATCACCATCGGCACCCGATTGGCGGCTACTCGTTCGCAAGAAATCACAGGAACTTGACACGGAGTTGACAAGAAAGTTTCTGACCATAAAAACGTAAAAACGGGACGTTGTTTAATTGTTGAACAAACAACTCAACCCTGCTATATTCTCGCCATGCCTCGACAAGCCCGACTCGATATCCCCGGACTTCTACAACATGTCATCGTGCGTGGAATCGAACGTAGAAAAATTTTCAGGGACAACACTGATCGGAAAAATTTCGTCGAACGATTCTCCCAATTGCTTGAAGAGACAGAAACAGAGTGTTTTGCCTGGGCTCTGCTCCATAATCATTTTCACCTTCTTTTACGCCCCAACCGGGTTGAACTGAAGCAATTTATGCGTCGTTTGTTGACCGGTTACGCCA
>Ga0256834_1000313_pt1 | contig 35886 bp, 60 predicted proteins | sample 4281140metaG_FD_190536 | JGI IMG/M metagenome (GOLD analysis project Ga0256834, IMG submission 190536) | Hydrothermal vent microbial communities from East Pacific Rise, Pacific Ocean - 4281-140 | ecosystem: Environmental > Aquatic > Marine > Hydrothermal vents | place: Pacific Ocean: East...
CGTTAATCTTTGTCTAAATGAAGTTTTGGAAAACACAGAATTAAAGCAAATCCTGTCATAATACCACAGATAAGCAAAAACCATGTTGAGGGATTAGTTAGCCCATTACCTAATGCGCCAACGAATGATAAAACAACGGGAACAATAAACCATTTCCAATTCATAGGCTTTACTTCGTAAATGTCTTTTTCTGAATTTTGCATAACAACCATATAAACTAAAAGGATAATAATAGCAATGACGACTAGAAATATTGCATCGAGACTTATGACTGACTTAGTCCGTGATTATGGGTTAACAAAAAACCAAGCGGCTGGCGTTGTGGGTAATTTAGCGCATGAAAGCGGCGGGTTTAACACTCTGCAAGAAATTAAACCGATGGTTGCTGGTTCAAGGGGGGGCTATGGCTATGCGCAATGGACTGGGCCACGCCGCCGTAATTTTGAGAAATATGTGAAAGACAATCGTTTAGACCCCACATCTTATGAAGCTAATTATGGTTTTCTAAAGCATGAAATCACTAATGACCCTTATGAACGCAGTCAATTTATGAAGGTAAAGAAAGCTAAAACAGCTAACGAAGCGGCAAAAATCGTTTCAAATAATTATCTTCGCCCGGGCATTCCTCACATGGAAAGCAGGCTATCTTGGACTAAGAAAGCTTTAAATGTTCCTGAAGTTAGCGCCACCGCAGCAATTAACAATCTAGCGCCATATCCCCAATTAAGACCACAAGTTCTTGCTTATAATTCACACCAGCCTGCCATAACAGCGCCACAACCAAGAGGGAGATTGAACCGAACACCTCCAAACCCAATGGCAAGGATTAACCGCCCTCAATTTAATAATATGCCTGATGCGCCAGCTTTTAACGAGCCTCAAGCAATAACTAGAACTGCATCATCACCAACGCCAAACCCCAGGCTTTCTAGGCAAGGATATAGGCAAAGTATCCCTATTGCTAGAACTGCAAAAATGGAAGCCGCTAGACCTTCAAATATTCCTTTATTGCCTCCAGTATCGCAGGGGCAACAATCAATGGCTAACCCTGCTATATTTGGTCGTGGGCAATCAACAATACCCCCTAACCAATCATTAGGGGTTATCCCGACATCTATAGCACCATATCAAGGTTCGCCTCCATCATTAAGCATATCTGGTGCGCCAAATTTCCCGCCCAGACAACCTTCGCCACCAGTTAATTTAATGGTTCAAACTCCTCAAGCGGCGCAAGCACCAGTTAATCTGATGCCAAAGATAGCGCCACAGCCAGCCCCTAGATTAGTTAGAAAAGGTATGTTTGGAGATATGCCTCAAATGCCTGGTGTTTTAGGTGTAATACAGAAGTTCAGCAAAGACTATGATCAAAACTTATCACTAAGGCAAAATGTTGATAGTTCTGTAAGAACTTACGGTAACAACTTAAACACACAACTAAATCGCATGTTTAGAGGCCAAAAAGCGCCTTTACCACAAACAACAACACAAGGACTAAATGCTTCTGAACAGTACCAAAAAGCACGTGCTGGTGGTTATGAAAGAAAAATGGTTAATGGGCGCTCATATAGTTCTAACGGTTATATTTACGAAAAAGATAATACTGGCAAATGGCAAAATGTAGGCAAACAATAAGGTATATATTAAAATGGTAAAAAATCACATATCAGATTTAGATAGCACAGCGCTAAATAATAGCGATATTATTGGGGCAAGTATTGAAGAGGGTTCTTATCCTTCAACAATGAATAACGCCGCAAGAAATCTAGCTAAAATGCTTGCGGATTTTTACAATGACTTAGGCGGCACAAATACTGTTGCTGGCACAGTTGACGCAATTACTGTTACTGGTGACATTCAGACATTGCAAACAGGGCAATTTTTGCGATTTGTAGCGGCTGGGGATAATGCAACAACCACACCAACATTAAATTGGAATAGCTTAGGGGCTAAAAATATTAAAAAAATAGTTTCTGGTTCTGCTACAAATTTAGTGGCTGGAGATATTAGAAGCGGTGAATATGTAGATTTAATTTATGACGGAACGCAGTTTATTTTGCTTAATAAATTTGTTCATGGCTTAGGAGAACTATTATCATCTCAAACCGCATCTGCAAGTGCTACAATTGATTTTACAGACATAACATCTGATTTCGATTTGCATGTTATCCGTTTGTCAAATTGGCTTCCTGCGACAGATGGAGTGTTTGGTCAACTGCGTATAAGCATAGATAATGGCTCAACTTTTATAACAGATGCAGCATATAAAAGAATGGAAAGCTCAATTAAATCCAATGCCACTACTGCAACTGTTGAAAGCGCTAACACTGCAAATTCTGTTGTATTCACAGGAATAACCGACACACAAGGTAGCGCTTCAACAGATCATGGTTCAGGGCTAATATACATTCAAGGTTTAGCAGCTACCACAACCCCACTATTTTGGGGAGAATATACGTATTCTGAAATTAACGGCAACTTGGTTAAAACAACCTTTGCTGGTGAATATGCTATAACAACATCCATAGATGCCTTGCGTTTATTGTTCAGTTCCGGCAACATAGCATCAGGCAAAGCAGAACTTTTTGGGGTTGAATAATGAAACAATTTTTAGCAGTTATTATATGTTGGGCGTTATTAACGGTAGGAGCATTAGCACAATTAAGCGCTGATGCTTTAACTTTAGGCTTTTCTAATGACGCTGGATTTGATAATACACCAGCATGGAATAATTTAGTTTCTAGCGGTGATAATTCAGTTTATTTCAATGGGCAGTTTACTTTTAAGACTGCACCAAACGGAATAAATAGAGTTATGCACATTGTAGGTAATGGTGTAAATGGAACAACTTTTTATCGTGATTATGAACCTGTTACGTTGTTCGAACCGTTCATAAAAAGCACCAAAGCTTTACACATGCAAGGAATTGGGGTCATAGCCAAGCAAGGTCAGGGTGGCGTTGCTGTTGAATTAAGCGGATTAACCGCTTCCGCATCAACTCTGCGTGATTTATACATATCGGCACAAGTCGGCGCAAACTGGGCTATTCCCCTAAAGGTATGGAGCGACGACCCTCTTGGTATTCGAGGCGTGTTCTTAGAAAATATAGAATTGTTTGCGGCGACATTACACGGCTTCTGGTTTGTGAATGTTCAAGGGCTAACGGCTGGCGTGCAATATTACCCTGCTGGCGGAACTGTCTCACATGCGGTTATCCAGCATTTCGGTAGTTATAGGTCTGCGTCGATAGACCTTGTTACGAGACATCTCGTATCACTATATATTTACGGCACTGATAACGCCGTTATTAAAAGCATTAACGGTACGAATATAATAACCTCGTCCGATAGCACAAACGTCAGGAGCGCAAAATGAGTAAATTAATCGATTTTTTAGCAGGACATGAGGGGTTTGTTTCAAAGTGGTATTTAGACCCTATCGGCATTCCTACGATTGGCTACGGATTTACATGGCGGTCACGGATTTTCCGCTCATGGTGGTTGAAAAAACATAGTCGCAAATTTAGACGTGGTGATTTAATTTCAAAACGTGACGCTTTGATTATTTTGCAAAAAATGGTTGAGGAAGAATATCGTCCGCCAGTTGATAGATTTTTTAATGCTGGCAATGTTTCGGCTCATGCGCTTGATGCGGCAACCAGCATGGTATATAATTGTGGGGCTGGTGCGTTAAAATGGAAATGGGCAAAATTTCTAAGGCTTGGTAAGGTTAAGCTAAGCGCTGGAAGATGGCGTAAAACCGCAACAACTGCTGGCGGCAAAAAGTTTGCTGGACTGGTTAGGCGGCGTAAGGAAGAGGCTGACATTGCAGAGTTTAATCGCTACCCTGCTTGGATAACTGGTAAAATTGCGGGTGGAAGTCGTGATGGAATTAAAGAGAATTACGAGAATATTAAGCAAACGCAAAAATGGCTCAATGATTTAGGTTTTGGTAATCTTACTGTTGATGGTGTTGCTGGTAAAAAAACCAAACAAGCGGTTGTTGAGTTCCAAAAGGCGCATGGCAATCTCAAAGTTGATGGCATAATTGGCGTTGCTACTTTATCAGCTTTGCAACGGGCAATTGATTTGAAAAATAAAGTAAAAATAACAACTGGCGTTGGTGGCGGCTCTGCAATCGGTGGTGGTGCTGCACAAGAAACAGCAATAGGGTTTGCTGGTGATTTACTTCTATGGGGTGGTTTAGGGCTTTTAATTCTAGGGTTTTTGTGGTTAGCATGGCGCTATCGTGACGAGTTGAAATTTATTCATAGGGGTAAAAAATGATAAAATTTATTGATAAATATACTAGTTGGGTTTCTGGCTTTCGCACGTATCTAACTGTAATGATTTTGGCAGTATTTAATGTTATTGCAGCTCTTAATCCCGATTTGCTTTCAACCGCTCTAGGGCTTGACGCACAAGGTAGGGCGATTGTTACAATAGTCTTGACATCGCTTGTGCCTGTTTTTTATTCATTGAAAAAACCAAAGGTGAAATGATGTTGCAAGATGCTATAGAAAATACATTTGGCGGGCTTTGGCTAAATATTACAGGATTTTTTAATTCTATTATTCCCGAATGGGTTTATGCTATTTTCTCTATACCTTTTTCAAGTTGGTTAATGTTAGCAGTAGGTTTTGCCGTTGGTTATATTCTAGGCAGGTGGGGTTTAGTGACATTGATAACATTTGGCGGCGTTGTTCTCGCCGCTTATATTTTTGGCAAAAAAAAGAAATAGGGTTGATTAATGGATAATTTTATGGATTTTTTAGCAGGGTTCAAGACCTCAACTGTTATTCCTGCAATAGTTGGTGGTGCAATTGCTATATTGCTTGAAATTTCAAGGCATACATGGGTGACTGCTTTAATAGCGTTGTTAAGCGGCGTTGTTGTGGCTTATTTTGCCACGCAGCCTTTAGTCGATTATTTTAGCTGGAATAATAACACTTCAAATGCGGTGTCAGCAGTTCTCGGAATAACTGGCAGAAATTTGATTATGTGGATACTAGTTGCAAGTCGTGATCCGCTTAGCGCTTGGAAAAACAGAAAGTGATAGCGGGCGGTTCAAAGCATCATCGCTCATATTACCGCCCATTGCCATCAAAACATGCCCTCCTTTACCAGTTAAATGAATAAACTTGCGGCACTGGCTTGACCGTGTTTTGGCAGGTGGGCTTAGCGTAATTTTGAAACGCTTAAGGGAGATTTGCCGCGAGTTAACTGTTATTTCATAATTCCACGCACATCATCAGGAGATGGCGGGTTATTGTCTCCAAGTTTTTCACTATCTCTAATTCTATTATATTCTTTCGGAAAATTTATTTTAATATATTCAGTCGCTCCAGCATTATAAGCAACATCTATCAAACAACTTATTTCTGATTTTAGCCCGTCAATATCATCAAGGAGTTCAATAACAATACTTTTCTTTTGCTGTAATGTTAGGTGCTTTCTTTCTCCTGATGCAAATTGATGCGCTCTTTCGTATACTCCATATTCCATTTCATTATCCCCTGTCATTAGCGAAATACCAATCGTTGCTTTTTGCACTCTTTTGAAAGCCCCGACTAGGTATTTTCGCACGTTGTGATTTAGGCTTGCGAGGTTTGGTTGCACGAATTTTAGGCGTATCTTGTGCTACGACAACTATACCACCTTGCACTAATATCTCAAGCGTTCCCTGCATGCCACTAATAATGCGCTTTAGAGTGTCAATATCGTGTTCGTGGGGCTTATGGTCTAAAATTCGTGGCATGAGCTACAACCAAACACCACGCTTAAATCTGATGCCTTTTGAGCCATTCCTTTGTTTTTATCTCTAATATGACAAGCAACAACGCTTTCTGGGTTATAATTGCAAATACCAGAAAAGTTTAACGTGCAATCTTGACCTTTTGCTTTTGCTAGTATTTTTTTAGAACGTATCATTCTTCATTATCCATATCATTAACAATATTTATTAAATGCAAATTTACATCATCAACAAATTTTAGCTTAGTAGCTCTATCGGCTTTCAAAGTCTTTAAACCAGCTCCAATCATAACGCATAATTCTGCAATAAAATTATCATGTGTAACTTTATCTTTAGTGAATATCTTAATTATTGCGCTTGCTCTACTCTCTAATGCGCGTTTATCCATTATTTTGCTCCATTCTAAGTTTCATATTCACCAGTTCTTTTAACTGTAATCTTATCTCCACGGCTCTATCTGCCATGCTGTCACGACCAAACACTGCTAGTTTTAGCTTGAGGTCGTTCTGTTTAATTGTAAAAGCGATGTTATTCATTTTCTAACACCCATTTCATGCACTCACCAGCGCTCTTGAATTTAACAAAATATTCAGCCTCATTTTCAGCTACAACCGTTAGATATTTTTCTGTGTCGCTATACATAAAATTCCACAGATGAAATATATATTTACCAATTCTAACTTCATTGTGAGGACTGTCAATCACATGGAACTCCGCATTTGCACGAAGATGAGTAACTGCGATCCTATCCCACCTTTCTTTTATTCTCTCTTTAAGTGATAATTCGTCACCGCCATCAGTCCAGTGGACAACGCATCTATCTGTTATCTCAACCCCAAATTTATCATAAAGTTTATATTTTTCTAATCCACCCTCCAGCGCTTGCACATCAAGCATAAGCATTGCGTTTTGTTCATATTGCTTTGCTTGCTCTTCATAATCAATTCGAGTATGTGTTGTTAGTTCATCATAATCAGAAATAAATGCTCTATATATTCTTGCAAAAATATTCATTATATCTCCTTGATTTTCTGTTCTCCAATAGCTTTTATTAATTTGCTAATCTGCACAAAATTAGCTTGTTCCGCTCTTTGGGCATCTGCCACCTCGCCATCTTGCAGTTGTAGTTTAAGCTTATATTCGTTCAAAAAATTCAAACGCCTGTTCCATGCCTTCTGCCTTTCAATAATTAAAAGTTCTCTTGCGCTCTTAGCTTCTTCTAATTGAGTTTTAAGAAGCCTAATCATCTGGCTTGCTTGTGAGGCAGGTTTACCTCGGTTTATTTCTAAGATGTTGTTTATATTTTTATTATCCGTCATTTTTCGCTCTCCCTATTGCTTTTCTTACGCTCACATTACTCAAATTTAGAGCTGTTTCTATTTCACTAATTGTCATGCCTCTTTTTCTCATTTGAATAACACCAGCTTCGAATGTTTTGGTCAATTTATTGCGGTGGGTGTGTCTGCACGTCACTCGATCAATATTTTTAACATTCAAATATCGATATTTTAATTCGATATAATGCTCGGAGCAAAGACCACGTTTGCTATGAGGATTGTTGCAGCCTTCTTTTTGGCATTCGAAATTTGTTTCTGTTCTTGCTTTATTTTTAGCAGATTGAATTTTAATCATAGTCCTTCGCCCTATCCAATTCTATCGGCTCAACACCTATTAACGCCGCTATATATTCTCTAATTGCGGACTTACTCTCTTGAAAGCGTTTGCCGCCCATGCCAGTTACTGATTGACTTTGAGCCGTAAACACTCGCACAAGCTTATCTTGCACAACTACTATTGAATATTTATCAGCCAATGCTCTAGCTACTGTTTCTGTTCGTTCTGCCTCCGCCATTGAAAGCACGGGGAAATCTTTAACTAAGCAAAAACCTGTTTTAATTAATGCGTATTTTCGTAAGTGTTCAGAGTTGGTAAACAACCCAACATGCTTTTCTGGCAGGTTGAGAAACGCCGTATTAAGCCACGCAAAATGATGCTTATGTGAAGCGTATGACCGTGGTTTTTCAGGCTCAATAACATAGACTTGATTTGGCTCTAAAAGCTTAATGTTATTTGCACTGCTTGCTTGAGGTGTAAATATCTCACCGTTAAAAAATGCTCTGATTGTTAAGGCGCTCATGATTTATCTTCTTCCATACTATAATAACCAAGCAGCATAGAAGCGTGTATTTGGTTTATATATGATAACATAAGCTGCCTATCGCTATTTGTCGATTTATTAGCGTATGAAAGAAAGAAGCTAGCAAAAATGCTTATAATTTCATCAGAGCTAGGATTATTATAATTTTCTTTGACAAAATCAACTAGCTTTTGTTTTATCTCCTGCTCTTTTATCATTATCTTGCCTCCAAATTATCTGCCGCAGTTTGTGTCTCTTTAGATGGCTCAACTTGAACCTCTTTAATGCGCAAGTTTTTATAATCAAACGCCTCTTTGAGTAATTCTTCATTATCTGTAAGAGTGGATTGAACGTCTAGTTCATCAAATACCGTTTCAATTTTTTCCTCGCTATCAACAGCATCAAGAGCAAGCTTTAGATCGTCTAAAAACATATCTAGAGGGTCTACCTCTTCAATTTCTTCTTCTGGTGCAGGTGGTGGGCTTGGTGGTGTTGATTGCTCAATCTCAACATAGCTATTTTTTTCAATCTCTTTTGCTTCAAACTCGTCTCTAATGCCGCCTAAAACATCTCCAAATAATTCACGTAAACAATATCCTGTGGCACGCCACGCTAGCATTCTTTTTGGGTATTTATGCCAGACAGAGTTGTTAGGTGCATCATCGACCCATACGTGCTTATTGTCTTTCCAGATTTTACCTCTTTTTGTAGCGTTTTCTTCCCAAAGCCCAGCTTGCACAGCTTGTGACTGTGTAAACTCCACACGGTGAGCTTCACCTGTATCAAGGCGTTCTGCTTCGCAAAATCCAACCAACTCACTGCCAACAATTTCGCAGCCTGTTTTGAGTCGCTTGACTTTACCAGAACCCCTAACAACATTTATTAGCCCGTCACCATAAAGAGCTGGTTTGCCGTTTATTATAGCAAAGCTTCTTAAAGAAACCATTGGCGGCAAACCTAATTCAGCACCTGACATTACCGCGACGCAAACTGCTGAAACAGCATCATTGCCAGATTTGCCGTCAACTAAACTTTTAGGAGCAAACCCACCAGCAAGAATAGCTCCTGCAATTCTCCAAGTTTCTTCAAAGTCTTGTGGAATAATTCCGATAACATTGCCGCCACCTTTTAACGCTACTGACTTACTCATTTTAACACCTCTTTAATTTCTAAGCCGTCTAAAGCTATTTGACTACGTGCTGCGCTTTGAGCTTTTTTATCAAGAAATTCAATAAAATCTGGTGCATCTTTTATTGCCGCAATGAATTTATCAAAATCAACAATAACACCGACACGAGTTTTTCTAAGTCCTGAATTTCTGCCAAAATCGCCACCAGCAGTGGCTTTAACTTCTTCAACTGTCACAGGAGCAACTTCCACTTTTTCTGCCAACCCTGCGCCTTCTTCTTTTGCTTTAGCGTCAGCTATCGCTTGCAATCTTTCGGTTTCTTTTTTTGCCTCTTCATTTGCAATGCGTTGCTTTTCTGCACGCTCATCATCAAGTCGTTTTTGCTCTTTTAATAAGAAAGCTTTACGCCTCTTATCAAGAGCCACCCCCTCCTCTTTTGCAGGCAGCATGATAGGAAGCCATTTAGCTTGAACAGCCTTGCCAGCTTCATCGTGCGGTGCTTTTTCTTTAATTCTTGTAGCTTCCGCAACCTTCCAAAGCCCACGCAATTTATCAACAATCACGGTTGCTTTATTAGCTTCTTCTTGAGTTTTTGGCTCTGGAATATCCTTAGCAATATCAGCTAAGTTTTTAATTTGATCTGCAATGCTTTCTTCAATAGGCGGATTATTGCCACCCCTTGAAACATCAATGCCCATTTTTTCGTTATCGTCCATTTTACGGGCAGGTTTTCCATCGCTCCAAAAACCTGTCTCTAAAGCTTGCTTATAAGCCTGTTCTGTAATGGCTTCACATTTTGGGAAAGTCATTCCAATAAAATCAAACCAAGTGTCATTCTCGCCAGCATTAGGTTTTTGCCTGCCTATCGCTAATTGTTGCTCATTGTTTACATACCAAATTGCGACAGGATAATCAGGCTTTGTTTTAGCCGCTTTAATGCGCCAAAATCCTGCAATATGTTCATTAGTATCACGCTCTTGTGATTGCGGCTCTTTTAGCTCTTTGTGCCAGTAATTATAATCGTTCATTATCTAATCTCCATTTTATTAACTGCATCTATAAATGCCTGTGTGTTTTCTTTGGTGCTGGGAAGTGCGTAATATTTGCTTTCATGCCATCTTGGATTTTTCAATATAAAATGTGCATACAATTTAATTTCTACTATTAATAATATAAATCCCATGACTTCTGGTAGCTTCTATAATCTCAAAAGGTAAGTTCATTTCACGCCGCCTATTTCTTCAATCGCTCTTAAAATATCTCCTGACATAACCCTTTTATGTTGACTTGCTAAGTTAACATTACCATCACTAAAAGCAAGCAAGACTATAGCAATGGTAGCAACAGTTATTTCATATTTGTCAATGGCAGGATTGTTAAATTCACTTGCAATAACCTCTGTTATCTTTTTAGTAGAAGCTACTGAACTTATTCTTTTATCGTTCATCATTCATTCTCCATTGTTTATCTGATAGCTATATTTGAGATGTCTGGCACTTATTCACTCTCATTGCTTAGAATAATTAAACCGTTAAAGTCTTTAAATTCGCTCATATCCCAATCGTCTGAATATTCACCAGCCAAACCGCAGTTGTTATGTGTCAGCGCTGTTCCATATCCATGCCTTATCATTAAGACGATTGTTCCGCTACTATCTATTATTAGCTTTGGATATGGTGTTTTAGTAGTTTTTGTGCTATCTATAGTCACTAATTTAATCATTATCACATCTCCTTATTTCGTTTTTAATTATGCAAATTTCCTATAAAACCCATTTTCACTATTGGTGAAATTAGCCGCATCTTTTCTGGCATCAAACCATTTATAGTGCAAAGCATCAGACCACCAGCCTAGCCACTTGTTGCGTGATTTGCTAAACCCTATTGAGCAAGCCTTATCTTTTGCTTGCGCTAATTCTGGGGTTATTAGCAATTCACTTAATAAATTAGCCACTATTTCACAATTAGTAATATAATCATTATTTGAATTATAATAGAATGGAACTTTCGCCATTCCACCTTCTGGATTAGTCGTAATTACTATTTTTTTAACAAAATCATTCATTCTTCTATCTCCATTTAATAAACCAAACCTAAAGCAAAGCAAAAGCAATGTCAAGCCAGAAACTTAAAAAACTGCATTGACTTATTTACACTAAGATGTTAGGGGTTATTTCTAACATAGAAAGGTTTAATAATGGCTAATACTAAAAAAATATCTACTTCATTGAGAGTGTCGCAAAAAGATTTTGACCAAATAAACGATTTGCTGGCATCTGAAAAACGAGGTTCAAAGGCGGAATTGCTTTCGATTTTGATTAATGAGGCTTTGGAAGCGAGGGCAGGAAAATGATTGAGGAGGAGGTTATGTTTTCTGCATTTGGGTTCTCGGTTGGGATTGTAGCAGGCGCTACAATCATGCTGTTGGCTTTAGATACAGATAACGCAGCCTGCGAAAAGCAATATGATGTTTATAATTGGTCACATTATAATAAACAATGGAACAATGAAAATCTTTTATCAGAGTTTTGGGATTATGGCAAATTCACGCAACCATCGTTTGGATTTAAGTGGGCATGCTGGGCGATAGCTTCAACTATAAAATTATACAATGAAAATAAGAATGAGGTGATATTATGAGTAGTAAAATAAACATTCATTTAGAATATAAAACACGTGATGGGCAAAAAGTAAGGCTTCATGAAATTTGTAATGATGTTATTTGGGGCGCAATTTTCCTAACTGGATTTAATGATTGGATTCACCATACGTGGGATATTTACGGCAAATATAAACCTAAGAAGCCAGAACCGCACCATTTAGATTTGATAGGAAACAACGGAGAAACAAAATGAGCATTAAAGTAACAGAAATACCATCGAAAAAAGAGATATTTGAATAGCCCAGCAAGAAGTTTATTTGTTGATTAAATAATAAAGGTGATGAAAAGGGCAGGGAGAACTACTAATTCTCTACATGCCCCATCAAAAGGAAACTGAGGTTCCAAGTGACTAAAAACAAATTAAACCAACCCACAGATAAAAGCAAGATAAATAATTTAACTCAAGAAGAGCTAAAATCTATTTTGCATTATAATCCTAAAACTGGGATTTTCACCCGAAAAATCAGTGCAGGAGGTCGTAAGGTTGGATCTATCGCTGGGAGACCTAATAATATTGATTATATCAGAATTGGTATAAACGGCACTGATTATCTAGCGCATCGTTTAGCATTTTTATATATGACAGGCAGTTTTCCAAAAGACCAAGTCGACCATACAAATCAAAAGCGAAGCGATAACAGATTTGATAATTTAAGCGAATGCTCAAACCAAGAAAATGGTATGAACTGCCAACTAAGTAAGAATAACACATCAGGTTTTAATGGGGTTTGTTTTGATGTTCCACGTAATAAATGGCAAGCGCAAATTATGGTAGATGGAAAAAGTAAACATCTTGGTAGGTTTCAAGGTTTTGAAGAAGCGGTTAGCGCACGTAAAAAAGCAAATATTAAATACGGATTTCATAAAAATCATGGTGGCGTTAATGAGTAAAAACCGACTAGTGAGCGAGGCAATGTTATTTCAATGACAAAGCTTGATAGAGATCGAGATAATGCGATTTGGGTTGAATGTGAGAAAATATTAAAACGTAAGGCTCCGACATCAAATAACGATTGGTCATTTAAAACTGAAATTGTAAATCAAGCTAAATTAAACTTAGGAAAATATTGAAGCATATTTAATAATTGATTAAACAATAAAACTAGTTTATAAAGAGCGAGCGGGAAGTTTGTGACAACTTAACCGCTCAAATCAAACAGCATTAGAGGTGCTAGAATGACTAAAAAAACAATAAAGCATTATCAGAATAATTGCAAGGGGCTTCTCTTATGAGTAGGGTAATATCTTGGTTTTCTTGTGGTGCGGCATCAGCAATAGCTACAAAAATGCTAATTGGTGAGATTGATGTTATTGCTTATTGTGAAACAGGTGCAGAGCATGAAGATAATAAACATTTTATGGCAGATTGTGTCAGGTGGTATAATAAACCAATTAAATCAATAAAATCAGATAAATACACAGATTTGTGGGATTGTTGGAATAAGGTTAGATACCTTGCTGGCAATAATGGTGCAAGATGCACAACAGAAATGAAAGTTAAGCCTCGCTTAAAATTTCAAAGACCAACCGATACCCATATTTTTGGGTATACTGCAGATAAAGCTGATGTAAATAGGGCTAAGAGATTTAAGGAAAATTATTTTGAATTAAACGTCAAATTTCCTTTGATTGAAGCTGGCATAACTAAAGCCGCATGTTTGGCGATGTTGCAAACAGCAGAGATTAAAACCCCAACAATGTATAATTTAGGGTATAAAAATAACAACTGCATACCGTGTGTGAAAGCAACATCAGCCAATTATTGGGCTTTAATAAGGGAAACACACCCAGAAGAATTTAAACGCATGGTTAAGCTTTCAAGAAAGCTAAATGTTAGATTGTGCCGAATGAACTTAACTGGTGAAATCGAAAGATATTTCATTGATGAAATACCAGCACAATATCCTACGACTAACCCGATCCAACCATCATGTGATTTTATGTGTCATTTAGTAATGAAAGATTTTTAACATGTTTGCTTACTTACTATCACCACAAGAAAAAGAAGATAAAATATTATCTGACCTTATAAAATTAAAAGAAAAGGCAGATAGGTACGGGGTTCGTATTAGCTGGGAGCTTCAATCAAAAGATGTGCCAGTTTATGATGCGCATGGAAATTTGGTTAAATTCAAAAACTTATAGTATTTCATTTTATATAAGTAGTTCTTTAGAAATGAAGTTAATTAAATAATAAAACTAAAGACTATTAGAAATCTATTCCATATACGCCGATTATTTAGAATATTTTACCCTTTATCTTTAGAGCTTATTGTATTATAAAAGTTAAGGCGATGATCCCTTTTGAAAATCACCGCCTCTAAATTACAGACGTTCATTGACACCCGTTTGTAATTGTTAAGCCAACCTTATAACAGGCTCTCGCTTAACGTCAATACCCCAAATGATGTCTAGCCAGTTTTGTTTGTTTTTCTATTGCCAAAAAACATTGATTAAAGAAATAGAATATGTTGCTTAAATTTAGAAGTCAATATGGCTAACTGCGGAGGCAAGGACAACTTTCAAAGTGTTTTATGACTTCAACAAAGGCAAGGACAATTCTTTTCTAACTACAAAGACTATATATAATATCAATTACACCTTAAAAATATGGGGCGTGAAGCGCAACATAGGCAGTGGGTGACGAAATAAGGAGCGGCAGCTTCTTTTGTGATAAACGATGATTAGTGGGTAATGTTACTATTAGGCGTAGGCACGTCTTAGAAATTGGTTGGAGGGCTTCTCCAGATTTCATTGTGATCGATAAGAATTGATATTGTATAATCAGGCGTAAAGCAATTTAATGAATTTAGCGTAGGGCTTCCTATTACCCCTATACTGCCTTGTTTTATATATGAAGAAAGATGAAAAAATGAAATTAAATAGATTAAGAAAACGAATAAAAAACTTAAAAGAGCAAAAGCTTTTTATGGGTGTTACTAAAGAGGATATTGAGAAGCTTCAACTTTTAATGGGTTTAGGTGAAAGGGCTTTATCACAAGTAGCTTTAGCAAATAAAATTCTTATTGATGAGAACCGTATGTTTTCAAGCCCTATGACTGGATTGATAGCTGATAGCATTGTTAAAAAAAGAATGGTTAGAGAGGGTATATTAGCTTCTAATAAAACTGGCATGAAAGTTAAGAATTCATCATCATTCATTTATATTGTGAAGCAGGTTAATGATGATGGGTTTATAAAAATTGGGAAAGCTAATAATGTTGAACGTAGGGTTGCGAGCTTGCAAGTTGGCTCTCCTTATAAATTAAAGATTATTAAAATTATAAAAGCAAATACTTCTTCTCATGCTTTACTTATTGAGAAAGCCTTACACAGAAAGTTTAAAAAACATAAAGTGCGAGGTGAATGGTATAAATCTTGTGTTAGTGAGTGTGTTTACTAACACGTCTTTTTGATAACTATGGAATTAAGGAGAAATAAAATGACGGATTATACAAAAATACCAGAACATAAATTAGCTGGAGAATTAGGCACTGATGCGAGCAAATGGGCTGACGCTCTTGTTCAGTATAGCATAAAACATTCATTTAATATTGATGATGAAATTTTACTAACATGGTTTGCTAATGCAATAGAAACCGCTAAGTTAGAGCCTAAATCAATAATAGTAACAAGAAATCATGCAAAGGCTTTTATCGAAGCAATCAATCCATATGAGGTTAATTGCGGTCACAGAGAAAAAGAAAGACCTAGTGAGGCTAGAACCTTTTTAAAGGGCTTAATGGGTGTTGTTCCTGTTGAAATTTGGCATCAAAAAAAAGGCAATGAAAGTTGTGAGTTATTAGCTGATGTTTTACGCCAAATAGCGGCACATATTGAGGTTAGTGGAGAGGAATTTCAAGCACAACAGAAATTGCAAATCAAGCTAAATTAAATCTAAGGAAATTATAAGATGAGCAAAAAGAGATTATTATTTTCAATAACTGCTAAAGATTGCAGATTTGATTATTATCGTGGTTCTGGCGCTGGCGGGCAACATAGAAACAAAACAGACAGCGCGGTTAGATGCACTCATATCTTATCAGGAGCGGTTGGAAAATGTGAAGAGAGTAGAAGTCAGCATAAAAACAAGGCTCAAGCTTTCGGGAAAATGGCAAAGACTAAAGAATTTCTTGCTTGGCACAAAATAGAAACTGCTAGGCTCATGGGCAAATTCGTTGGCGTTGATGAAGCAGTTGATAAAGAAATGAAGAAAATTAGAACCGAAATTAAAGTTGATGGAAAATGGAAAATCGCCCAACCCCAAGTCAGAACATAAAACAATAAAACAAAGGAGATAGAGAAAATGGGAAGCGTTAAAGAAAACATAGAGGCTGGCAATTTTAGTTGTTCTGATTGTCAAAAAACAATTACGCAAGAAAATGATATTGTTGTTGTTAATAGAGATATTAAGGTTGGCTTTATGAGCGAGACAGAAAGGTTTATATTATGTATTTCTTGCGCGCAACTTGAAGAAGAGAACAATCAATCGAAGCTAAAGTTAAAATTATGAAAGGCTTAAAGGTAATATCACTTTTTGACGGAATGGCTGGGGGCATGCAAGCATTGAAAATGGCTAATATTCCAGTGTCAGAATATCATGCTTTTGAGATAGACCCATACGCTATAAAAGTAGCAAAACACAATCACCCTGGAATAATTCATCATGGTTCGGTTGTTGATTTTGACTTCACACAATTCAAAGATGTTGATTTGTTAATAGGCGGTTCACCATGCACAGGCTTTTCTAGGGCTGGCAAAGGATTAAATTTTGACGATCCACAATCAAAGCTATTTTTTGACTTTGTGCGTGCAAAAGAAGAAATGAAACCGAAAAGATTTAGTGATTGTAAGAAGTTTTACACGTTAACCGCTCAAGATAAGCATGGTGTTTTAATTGAGGGCTATATAAGAAAGCTAACGCCAATAGAATGCTTGAGATTGCAAAGCTTCACTGATAATTGTTTAGATGTTGATGGGATAAGCAATGCGCAAAAATATCGCATGACAGGTAACGGGTGGAACATTGAAGTAATAACGCATAATTTGAACGAAATGAAATTAAACAAACCACCTGCTGCATTTCAGCTATCAATGGAAATATAGGAGAATGAATGATGAAGTGTAAAGCTAGTGACATTGTAGAAGCTCTAATTAAGCGCGCTAAAGAAAGTGATTTGATATGGGTTGAAGAGCTTAGACTAAATAGTGGCTCTAGCAGGGTTGATTTTTGGACAATGAAACCTCACGCTAGCACTGGATTTAATGCAGTTTCTTATGAGATAAAAGTAAGCAAACAGGATTTCAAAAAAGACAGCTTAGAAAAACAAACGCAGGCGCTTTCTTTTTGTGACAAATTTTATTTCGTCATGCCTGTTGGTTTGATTGATAAATCAGAAATACCAGAATGGGCAGGGTTAATTGAATATAATGGTTTGTTAAAAGTGGTAAAGCGAGCGCCTAAGAAAGAACAAAAGAGCCACCCTAATTGGGATTTTGTCACTTCAATTTTAAGAAATAGTGCAAAATTCGGGCGGGATACTGATATTTTTAGAAAACAAATTTCAGATTTGCAGGTTAATCTAGCGCAAGAAAAAAGAGAAACAGTTATTTTCAAAAGATTATATGAGAGATCTGTTGAAAAAATACAAGGAGAATAGAGATGAGTAACAAAGATTTAATTAAAAGGATTAGAAGCGCTGCTAAAAATGCACCAAACCGCAGTTTTCTTTTTGAAATAGCCGAAGCACTAGAAGCTCATGAATGGCAACCTATCGCAACAGCGCCTAAAGAAGGAACAGAGATTTTAGTTTATAATGGAACTAATGAAGGTTTTTATAAAGCAAAGGGCGATATGGGCGTGGTTTCATGGAAAAAACAGTCATTCCCAAACGGCAAAATGGCATGGCGCACCGCTGATTGCTGTGATGGTGTTGCTACTTATGATGGAGCAACTCATTGGCAACCACTTCCATCAGCTCCAGAGGTGGAATAATGACTGATAAAATCGAAAAACTCAAAGTAGTAAACGTCAAAAACGAGGTTAATGAAACTATAATTGAGATATTAAAGACCTCATTGAAAGAGGTTTTATAATGACAATTGTTAAAGGAATTACGCAAAGTGGTGTAAACTTATATAACTGTGATTGGCTTTACTGCAATACGCATAATCAGCCTTGGGCTAGTGGGTGGTATTGGTATGGTTCGATTAGAGATAGTGAAGAAAATACAGATTTACTTTTAACATTTTGCTCAAAGACCTGCGCAGAGAGTTATAATGGTGGTGAATTTAAGGTGAAAAAGTCTTAATGCCAGCGGCTCTAATTAAAGGACGATTGCACAAAAAATGTGAGGTGTGCCAAAGCCCTAATGCAAGCTTTGGGTTTGGTGTAAATTTGAGAGAAGCTCTTAGGCAAAAAGAGTTGAAGAATATTAATAGGGCTAGAGAGAATTTGGGTAAATGGTATTGCAATGAACACAAAGGTGTTGTATGAAGATGTTTCTCTAACACGCCTTATTGAGATGTGTTAGAATTTAGCACCAGAGGCTTACTGTGGCGGTTTTGCCTCTGGTCAGTTATTTTGCAGTTTCTAACATAAGAATATTTATATGTTGTAAAGTGGGGTGGTTTCTAGTATAAGAAATTTGTTGCATAATTATGGGTGTGACGTCAAGACCGCTCCCCCCTTTATTTCTAAGCATAAAGGCTGGGGGCGGCATTCCAAGATTAATTGCCTCTCCAAAGACCAGAGACGTAATCAAACTCGCCTTCTAGCTGTTTACAAGCTAGTTCCAGCATTTTACTGCCACCTTTTTTGCGATAATTCACAATTGCTCTTGTAGTAACCTCTAACATTTTAGCCGCTTCAATATTTGACAATTCAAGCTGTTTTTGCCATTCCTTAAATTCAGTTGCGGTCATTTCACACTCTCCTCAATTGCCATGTTGTTTTTACAAAGACTTATTATATCATCTAATGCCCACGCTATATTTTCTGGTCTGCCTCTATTTTTCCAAGTGTTATCTTTGTTAGGCTTTAACGCTAGGAACACATCAAGTGTGTGGTTTTCCTCCATAAGTCCGATTAGCTTAAATCTACTACTAACCATATCCATTCTAGCGAATTGGTCTCGTAGTTTACTGATTGTTTCAGAATTAGTCTCCCCTTTTGCCCCACAAAATTCACCGATCAGTATTGCTTGACATTCCATTAAATCTACTCCAAACTCATCAGCAGGCTTTTGAAGTAATTCAACCACTCCATCAATCCCGATTTTGTCAACCTTATCAATCGTTCTTAATGTTTGTAATCTTTGTTCGCTATTCATTAAAATTTCTCCTTTTCCAAATCATTCTCAAAATCTGCTCTATCAGCGTATTCATCATAATTAGCGTCAATTACAATTGCTTCAATTTCATCGCTAATATATTCCAAGAATATATCTGGTGTCATTCCTTTAGCGTCTGCCAAATCATCGCAACAAGACAGTTCGCCTGCATTGCAAGCCAACCACTCTTTAGCCACCTCTTCGGTAGCATCAGCCGCTGACAGCTCATCATCGGTTGATGTCATTAAAATGATTTTGACGACATACTCAAATAATAACTTAGAGGCTACGATTTGTTCTTTTGTCATTTTATCGCTGAAATCATCAGCGAATTCTATTAAATAAAAATCATTCATTTCTCTATATCCTCTAGTTTAGTTGTTATCTTTTCCACGCATTTCTGCTAATTTCAAAGTTGTATGCACGCAAGTATTGTGAATGATTTGCCCCATAAATTCATGACTTATTGCATAACGGAATTCAATGATTTTGCCAGCCGAGTTAAGTGTGATAGCATAATCTGTAACGGTTGTCTTTTTTGGGTGCTTAGCTCTTGGTATAAATTTGTGTCCAATTGGATAAATATCTTTGCCTAATAATTCAGTTAAAATTTTCTGTGAATATTTAATGCTCTATCTCCATTTGTGTTTCTATAGCTCTAATATAGTGAACTTATTTCGCCCTGTCAACTGTAAAGTGAACTTTTTGCGCTTTTCTTTAAGCCTAAATAATCATCAATAAGTTTATATGCCTCATTCAGTCGCCCTTCATTTTTAAGCCGAACAATCCAATAAGCGAAATCTTGGTCGCTCATATCCTCGACTCTCATAGCGCCACCAGAATATCAGCCCAAAAATATATTGAAATCATAAAGCCACCTAGAGCGGCTAATGTGCATAAATCTTTAATCAAATTCATCATTGTATTTTTCCATTTTCTGTTGTAATGTGATTTGATTATTGCATCAAAAAGCTAATATTAGGTTAAGGGCTGAAAAATGATAACAAAATCCATAGTTTCAAGAATATCTAAGCCTATTGTTAGTGGAGTGGCTGGTAATTGGTGGGGGAATTTAGGCGTTGACTTTGGCAATAATTTCCTTGCAATGCAATTCCAGAACAACAAATACGTTAAGAACAATCAGCAAAAAAGCTTGGCTGGAACTGGATTTACGTCAATTCACCCTGATGATATTAATAGTTTCGATAAGTCTGGAATACTGGATACATTTGGAGCAGATGTTCCTGCGAGGAATAATAGTGGATTGTTAGGAGCTCCGGCAAGTGCAACTAATTTGAACCGATATTCAGGTAATGATCCCAGCTGGACTGGAGGTGGAACAACACCCCCCATTGTTGACACTGATGTGACATTTGATGGCATTCGTGGCGTTTCTGCTACTTTTGACGAAAATTCTGATAGTGGATATGGTGGTTCACGTGCGACAGGGTCTAACTTCCCTGTATCGGCGGGTATAGAATATACGGCATCATATGTGCTGAAATTATCGCGCGTACTGACTGGCAGCGAGAGATTACAGGTTTATATAACAGGTAGTTATGGCGGCTGGTCGAAAGTTTTTAACAGCTCGAGCGACTACACGACACCCACAGAAATATCAATCTCGGATACTGTGCCTGTAAGTGGTGATATATATTTCACAATTTTTGTGCATACGGCTCCATTATCCTCTCCTGTCACTGTTTCTATCGGACATCGCCAATTTGAAGCGGGCGCATTTGCAACTTCCCCTATTATAACCTCAGGAGCAGCTAAACTACGGACGGGTGCAAGAGATGCAATATCAGGATTGGCACTTGACACTGGTATTGATTTTGCTTGTGTTGTTGATATCCAAGATACTGGTAGTGGCTCTATAAGATTGTTTGAATTCAATGATGGAACTGACAATAACAAAATCATGATTTATCATAATAGCGGCAATGTTTGGCTACAGGTAAAAAGCGGGGGCTCAATAACTGCCGATGTAAATCTGGGGGCGTGGGTTATAGGGCTACAAGCCTTTGTTTTTTCAGTGGGGGCAGACTACCTTAAAGCCAGTATTGTTGGGCAAGCGGCGGTAACTGATAGCGCAGTAACATTGCCAGTAACAACTACAGCTAATTTTCTTGGTGCAGGGCGTGTAAACACTGAAAATGTTAATGGTGCAATGCTAGAGCAGTATCACAGAGCAGGTGACACAGTAAACGATACCAGCTTTGCTGAATTTGAAACTCTAGCACAAGCCAGACTTACAGCGAATGGGGGCTAAATATGAGCAAGCTCCAAACATGGTTGATAATAATTCTAAGCTGTTTATTATTCTGGGCTAGTCTAGGCAAAGCAGTTTTTGCACAAGAAGTTTCAATTAGAACTATGCTAACAGATAAGCGATATATGCCGCCAGTATGCAAGAATGACATTTGTGTTTTGACAGGGCTAGGCGGCATAGTCCAAGTTTGGGAGGCTCATATTGACAGGAACGCTGGTAAAACATTTATCGTCAAGACGAACGAAGTTTGCGCAAGCGCTTGCTTTGAAGCATTAAAATATGCACAATCAAAAGGTGAAAATGTAATAGTTGAAAAAGGCGCAAAGTTAATATATCATGCGCCACAAGGTTTTGTTTTTAAATAAGGAATAGATAGCATTGCGCAATTTGGAAAATCACGTTGTTCGTGAAGTTGACGATCCTCTCATTTCAACGGCTGAATTAGCACATCAGCGTCAAAAGCGACCATCTAGTTTGCATAGTGGCAAAATAAGTGCTGTTGTTAGTCTTAGAACTTTAATTGGCGGATTAGCTGGCTATAAATTATCGGAACCACAAATCCGCGCGGCAAGTCGATTTAAAAGCGTTTATGAGGGGAGAGATACCGGAGGGGTTAGAGCAAGTGATTTTTCAAGGCCCTATGTTGATAGTTCATTTAAAAGCGCCAATGTAGAAATTGAACGAGGTGAGCGTGCCAGGCGAAAATATCGAGAGATAATTGATGCGCTTGGCAGAAAGCATGTTAATCTGCTCGAGAGTGTAATAATCAAGGAATATTCGTTAAGCAAACTGGCAGGTAAAAAAAGACGTTCTGGCTATAAAGAAGCCATTATTAAAAACAATATTATAAACGCGCTTAATGAATTGTGTTTATTTTTTAATTTGTGATTGCAAAAAGGTTAAAACTAGTCTATTTGTATATCATGCGCATAAACTGCGTTTTCATTAAATGGATATTAGAGGTTACTAGCATGGCAACTCAAAATGGCAATGTTCTTGGAACATTCAGCGCAACTGGGCAATCAGATGATACAAAAGTGTCTCAAAGCGGTAGGTTAAGACTATCGTTTGCAGGAACGGCGACAGTGCGGCTAGAAGAATATTCAGACCAGAAAGCTGCCTTTATCGCAACAGGTGATGTTTATACGGCAACAGGAACTTATGCGCTTAATGGTGGTAAGCAACGCTCAAGATTGAGATTGAGTTGCACTGCTTACACTGATGATGTTAATTATGAGATTTTGCAATAAGGTTAAACAATGGCAGCGAAAAACCTAACACCTAAACAACCTAAAAAAAATGTAGGCAGACCATTGCTATATACAGAAAAGCTTGCCGATAAGATATGCCAAAGAATAGCTAATGGTGAAAGCCTCAAGAGCATTTGTAATTCAAAAGATATTCCAAGTAGAAATACAGTGAATATTTGGCGCAGAGAAAATAATGTATTTTATGACAAATACGTGCGCGCGAGAGAAGAGCAAGCGGATCATTTTGCTGATGAAATTATTGAAATAGCTGATACAGAAGACGACCCACAAAAGGCTAGAGTTAGAATAGACGCTCGCAAGTGGAAAGCTGGCAAGATGAAGGGTGAATATTCTGATAAGATTGTCACAGAACATAAGGGTGGAATAACAATCAATAAGATTGAGCGAGTTATAGTTGACAGCCCTAACGATTGACACAGCAAGAGTTTTTAAGCCTCTTTTAGAACCTGCTAGATATAAAGGTGCTAAAGGTGGTCGCGGTTCTGGCAAGTCACATTTCTTTGCTGAATTGTTGGTTGAGGATAGTTTGCGCTATGCTGGTGATTATGGTGAGGGGTTGCTCTCTGTTTGTATCAGGGAAGTTCAAAAAGATTTAAGAGATAGTGCTAAGAGATTGATTGAGGGTAAGCTGGTAAAGTTGGGGTTAGGCGAAGCTGACGGGTTTAAGGTGTTTAGTAATGAAATACAAACTCCTAAAGACGGTGTCATAATATTTCAAGGCATGCAAGGTCAGACTGAAGATAGCATTAAATCACTTGAAGGCTTTGGCAGGGCTTGGATTGAGGAAGCTCAAAATATTGCGGAGAGTTCATTAGACCTTTTACGCCCAACAATTAGAGTAAAGCATTCTGAAATATGGGCTAGCTGGAACCCTAGGCGGAGAAATGATGCGATTGAAACCTTGTTTGACCCTGACGCTTTACCAACAGGCGCAGTTTTAATCAAAACAGATTGGCGTGATAATCCTTGGTTCACTGATGTCCTAGAGCAGGAGCGGCAAGATTGCTTAAAGAATAAACCAGAACAATATAATCATATTTGGGAGGGTGGTTTCGCTACCATCCTTTCAGGAGCTTATTACGCTAAGCAATTACAAGTAATGCGGTCAGAGGGCAGAATAGGGAATGTTGCGGCTGACCCGCTTATGCAGATTAGAGCTGCTTGGGATATTGGCGGAACAGGTCAAAATGCTGATAATTGTGTTATTTGGATTTATCAGATAGTTGGCACTCAAATAAGATGGCTAGATTATTATGAAGCTCAAGGGCAGCCTTTAGCAACTCATGTTAATTGGTTGAGGGCTAACGGATATAAAGACGCTCTTTGTATTTTGCCTCATGATGGCGTTAACCATGATAAAGTTTATGATGTAACCTATGAAACTGCTTTAAGAAGCGCTGGGTTTGATGTTCAGATAGTTAAGAGCCAGGGCAAGGGAGCAGCAATGAAACGTGTTGAGGTGTTTAGACGATTAGCACCTAATATGTGGTTCAATGAGCCAAAAACAAAAGCAGGGATTGAAACGCTCGGTTGGTATCATGCCAAGAAGAACGAAAAGAATAATGTGGACTTAGGTCCTAATCATGACTGGTCTAGCCATTGTGCAGATGCTGCAGGGCTGGCTTGCGTTGCCTATGAAATGCCAAGAGATAAATCAAAAATATTACCACAAGTTATTAAAAGAAGGGTTGTTTAATGCAAGGCGAAGAAATTAAAAAACTAGCTTTGCTTGAGATAGAGGCGGCTAAGAAATACAGCGAAGAAGATTTGGCACCAGATCGTGAGCGCGCTTTAAGATATTATAATGGTGAGCCTGATGATTTGAATGTTGCTGACCATAAATCTAAGGTTCTTACTCGTTACACTGCTGATACGGTTAATTATATGATGCCTCAAATTATGCGTGTGTTTATGTCTAGCGATAAAGTTTGCGAAGTAAGGGCAGAAGGCGTATTACAAGCTATGCCTAAGCCAGAGGACTTTGATGGCGTTGAAGAAGTAAACGAAGAAGAAATTAAAAACGCGGCTTTAAAACGAGAGCAAAAGGAAGCCAAAGAAGCTACATTATTAGTTAATCATATTTTCCTAAAGAATAATAATGGCTATCAGATTATCTGGGACGCTACACTAGACGCTTTGCTTGGTGGCAATGGGATTGTTAAGTATTGGTATGATGATACGAAAGAATGCGAACACGAAGAACTAACCGACATTTCAGACGACCAATATTTTGAACTTATGGGCAGTGATGATATCGAAATCACCACTCATAGCGAAAAAGACGGCTTACATGATGTCAAGTGTCAAACTGTTAAGAGCAACGGACGCATTAAAATAACGGCTATTAAGCCAGAAAATTTTCTAATCGATAGTGCGGCTACCAGCATTGAGACTGCAAGATTTGTTGCTCATAGAGAAGAAATAACTCGTTCTGATTTAGTCGCAATGGGATATAGCAAGGCGAAAGTTTATGATTTACCCATTGCTGGCTCAACTCAAGATGAAATAAATGATGCTCGTGGTTCTAGCGATGTTGATGATACAGCGAATAAAGCAATGGAAGTTGTTGAATATCACGAATGCTTTATGCAGGTTGATGTTGATGATGATGGTGAAGCCGAAACCGTTAGAGTTTGCATCGGTGGCAAAGCATTACTCCACTGGGAAACACTAGAAGAAGATGACTTTCCTTTTGCTGATTTTGTTCCTGAACGTGTTGCGCACAGATGGCGTGGTGCTTCGGTAGCTGAAAAAACCATTCCATTAGAACGCCTTGGTTCAACGTTATTACGTGAAGTCATGGACAATCTATATTTAACCAATGCTCCACAACGAGAGGTTGATCTTGGTTCGGTAGAAAACCCTGATGTGTTAGTTTCCGGTGAGCTTGGCGGCATTATTTGGAAAAAAGCAGGATCATCGCCTATTCAATCGCAAGTTGTGCCATTTACAGCAGGGCAATCATTCCCGATTATCCAATATGTTGATGATTTGGTAATTCGTGCAACTGGTGTTGATAGAAATAGTTCCGCAACTAATCCTGACACACTCCAAAACCAAACTGCTACGGCTGTTAATGCTTCTCAAAGCATGGCTTATAGTCGCATTGAGCTTGTATGTAGGAACTTCGCTAAAACTGGCTTTGAGAGATTATTCACAGGCATTCTAAAGCTACTTAAAAGCAAACAAAAAGAAGGCATTGCTGTTAGAGCTAGTGGGCAGTCATTAACGGTTAACCCTAGCGAATGGCAAACTGATATGGGTGTATCGGTTAATGTTGGCTTAGGTTCTGGAACTCGTGAAAAAGACGCACTGGCGCTTAATAATATTATGCAACATCAAGTTATGCTAGCTGATAAGTTTGAACAAACAGGCATGGCAGAACAAGCGCTTGATATGCTTCCTAAAGTCATTGATGTGATGAAAAAGACTGCGGAAGTTACTGGCGTTTCTATTCCAGAGCAATATTACCCTGATATTGATGAAGATAATATTAAAGAGATGAAAGCAAAATTGGCTGAGAAAGCTTCACAACCTCCTCAAGAAGATCCAGAGATTACTCTTAAACGTGAAAAAATGATGGCTGATATAGTTCTTGAAAAAGAAAAAATGCAAGCAGATTTTGCATTGAAACAACAAGAAATGCAGCTCGAGGCGGAGTTAGCTCAACAAAAACTAATTATGACTGGGCAAATGACTGGTTCAGATATGAATATTAGAGGCACTTAATGCAAAAAAATGATTTTGTGGAGGCTGAAAGGCTTTTAGATAGCGATGTTGTTAAACTCGTTATTAAAAAAATGCGTCTTGGCGCAATGGAAGAACTCGCTCTTAGAACAGACAGCACAGATGCCAATGAGGTTGCTAGATTGCAATCCATTGTCCAGTGCGTTGATAATTTCCAAACGTCCTTAAAGGTAGCAGTAGCTAGCGAAAGGGCAAAACACCAAAAGACAGAAGTTGTATAAACTGACCTGTCTATAACATAGAAAGAAGAACGCAACATGACCTCTAATGAGAATGTTAGTGAAAGTCACGGTATTAGTGAAAACGAAGCCGAGGCATTAGGATCGATGTTTGTTTCTGATGATGAGCCTAAAGAGGGCGACCAAAATCAGAAAGAAGAAGTTGAGACTGAAAACGAAACCGAAGAAGCTGCTGAACCTAATCCCGAAGAGGACGAAGGCGACCAACAGGAAGAAACGGACGCAGAACAAGATGAAGAACAGCAGCCTGATGAATATTTTGCAACCGATGAAATGAAAGTTAAACTTTCAGATGGTAGTGAAGTTAATGTTTCAGAGCTGTCTAAATCTTATTTCCGCGAAAAGGATTACACGCAATCAAAACAGGAATTATCCTCAAAACGAAAAGAGGTTAATGAATGGACGGAGCGTTTAATCCAGCACGCTGAACAAGCTAAATCTGAAAAAGAAATGGCTTTACAGGTTATGGAACGCATGGCCCCTCCTGAACCTGATATATCTTTGCTTGATACTGACCCTTTAGGTTATCAAAGGGCAAAAGCACAATTTGATAAATATAGTCAAGATTATTATCAAATCGCGCAAGCTATTGATGGAGATAATCAGAGGATTTACGAAGCCAATGCTCAAGAAACACGAGATAAACAATTACAGGCACAAAAGCAGATATTAGAGGAACTCCCGCATTTAGCGGATAGAAAAGTTGCTCAAGAATTTGCGGAACGTGCTGATAAAATCATGATCGATGCTGGCTTTGCTCAAGACGAGATAAGCCAATTTGCTACTGATGTTAGAGTGATTAAATTGCTTGACCGCCTCAACACGCTAGAAAACGCTGAAAGAACGCGACAAGCTGGCAAGGCGAAAGCAAAAACACAACCTAAACGACCTCCATTTATTAAAGGTGGAAGGCGTAAAGGTTCACAGTCTGGTGCAATTAAGCAGTTTGATAACAGGTTAAAGAGTGCGCAAAAATCAGGTCGTCCCGAAGATGTAGGCGACATTCTCAGTAAACTCTTAAAATAAAGGTGTAAATTATGGCACAAGTAAGCGGAACATTTAGTTCCTATGACGCGGTAGGCAATAAAGAGGATTTGATCGATAAGATTTTCGATATTTCTCCTATTGACTGCCCAATTCAAACAACTATTGGCAAATCAAAAGCTAATGGTAAATTTCATGAGTGGCAGACAGATAGTCTATCTGCTGCTAGTTCTAGCAATGCTCAAATCGAGGGCGATGAATATAGCTATTCAGCTCCTTCTGCGACAACTCGCGTTGGTAACTATTGCCAAATCGGGCGTAAAACCTTGATTGTTTCAGGCACGCAAGAAGCTGTTGCCAAAGCAGGGCGCAAGTCAGAGTTAGGCTATCAGGCTGCTAAAGCATCTAAAGAGCTTAAACGTGACATGGAAGCGGCTATTGGCTCGAACAATGCTTCAGTAGCAGGCGATGATACCACAGCTCGCCAGTCTGGTGGACTGCGCGCATGGATAGACACTAACACTGATCTCGGCACTAGTGGTGCTGATGGTGGGTTTTCTAGTGGCATTGTGGCGGCTGCAACAGATGGCACACAGCGAGCATTTACTAAAACCATTATGGATACAGTGTTAAAGTCATGTTATGACAATGGCGCTGAAATCAAAATGCTTTCAGTTGGATCAGCTCAAAAGCAAACATTTTCAGGATTTATGTCTGATAGCAATGTTGCTCAACTTAGAACCAATGTTACTGGCAACGGTAAAACTTCTATTGTTGGCGGTGTTGATGTTTATGTTTCTGATTTTGGTGATGTAGCAGTGCAAGCAAATAGGTTCCAACGTGCACGCGATGGCTATTTTATTGACCCTGATTATGCTTCAGTTTCAATGCTTCGTAAATTGCAGGTTGATAAACCAGCTAAAACAGGTGATGCACAGAAATATGCTGTTTTGCATGAATGGACATTACAAGTTGATAATGAAGCGGCTCATGGCGTTGCTGCTGATTTATCTTAAATAAACTAAGAGGGCGGCTTAGTCTGCCCTCTTTAACCAAACAAAGAGAAAGTTGCTAAGAAAATGGATAAGAAAACACAACCAAACAAAGAGAAAGTTGCTGTTGTAAAAATGCTTCGCAATTATCAAATTGAAGAAAATAAAAAACTATTAAAAAATTCAATAGTTGAAGTTACAGAAAATACAGCAAAAAATATGATTAAAAAAGGGCTTGCGACAGGTGAATTCTAAATTTAAACACCCTCCACAGCCTGATGATTGGGACGGAGATTGGCAGTGCATAAGCTATGACCCTCTTGAGCGTATTTCCGAATGGTGGTTGCATAGCGATGATGCTAAGAAAATAACAATCAGACGTATTCAGCATAATATTGATGCTTTGCTCAATCATAATGCAACTGCCAGAAGTCAAAACTTTGGCAAAAGGTGGGGTAATGGTCAGATTGTGGCTCGTGTTCCTGTTGGCTTGTGGCATGATAAAGGATTAAGCGAAGCGCATTTATGTGGTGATAGTAAGTTTGTTCATAAGTTCTTGAATGACGCTGACAATGGAAAACTAAGAACCTTTGAGGGGAATTTATAATGGCTTTTACTGATTATTCAGGGCTTAAAGGCGCTATAACTTCATGGGTAGAAAGAGCTGGTGACACGGCTTATACTGGCGAGGTTGATACTTTTATTGATTTAGCCGAAGCTAAACTTAACCGTGAATTACGCCATCATGAAATGCTTAAAACAACTACATTAACAACTGATGCTAATGGAGAGGCAACTCTACCAACTGATTTTATTAGCGCTAGTGCAATTTACTGGAATAACAGCCCTAAGGTATTATTGAAAAGCACAAGCTGGGCTAGGTTAATAGAACTTAATCCAGCATCATCAAGCGGCATTCCTTTCTTTTATTCGGTGCTAGGAACGACAATTAAAGTTTCTCCTGTTGCTTCTGGAGCAAAACTAGAGATTGCATATTACGCTAAACTAACGCCATTAGATGATACTAATACAACAAATTGGCTAATAGATTTAGCACCTGATTTATATTTATATATGGCATTAGCAGAGGGTGCAGCATTTACCGGTAACGATACTGCAACGCAAAAATATTATACCTTGGCGGCTGGTGTAATGAAGCAATTAAAAAATATTAGTGATTTGGCAACATATGGCAATGTTCAGACAATTAACAGGGCGACAGGATATTGATACCATTTGGAGCATATAGACCAGACCAGCCTAAAACGGTTATGGGCATTACTAGAAATGTTGATGGGGTAATTCCTACAATAGACGGTCAAGTTGGGGTTGCTTATGCGCCATTTCCAAAATTAACTACACCAACAGATGCCATTGCATTAAGCGAAGACCCAAAAGGTAACGCTAGCATTGTTACTAAGACTGGAACAAATCGTTTATTCGTTGGGCAATCAACCTCTATTGTTGAAATGGACGCTACTTTTGCACCTGTAACTGTTGGTAGTGGATTAACTGCTCATGGTAGTGATGATTGGGTTTTTACTCATTACGGGCAATTTTTGCTAACAACTAATATAAATAATGGTGTTTGGTCTTATAATGTCGAAACTAGCACGGCGGTTGGTAATGTAACAACCGCGCCAAAGGCTAGAGAGATATTTGCAGCTAATGAAATGATTATTGCGTTAGCTTGCGATGGCGATAATATGCGTTGGCAAAATTGCGCTTTAGGCGATCACACTAATTGGACGACTAGAGAAGCGAACGGCGATAGTTTAGAAAGTGGCAAGGCATTAGTAACAGGTCGGTATTTAGGCAATGGCAGGTCGGTTGTTTTCCAGCGTAGCGCAGTTAATATTTTTTCGTCAAATGGCGGCACAATATCAGTTTCTAAAATATCAGGTGGCATTGGTTCGGTTGGGCGCAGGTCTGTGACTTCATTTAATGGGTTGGCTTATTTCTTAGACACTAAAGGGTTTTTTGTTACTGATGGCGCTACTACAAAACCTATTGGCGATGAAAAGATTGATGAAACATTTTTAGCAACCGTCACAGAAGGTGAATTGGAAAATGTTGATGTTGGGATTGACCCTTATCGCAAATTAGTTATGTGGTATTATGGCGGCACTGTTTGGGTTTATCATTGGGTTTTAGGTGAGTGGTCTAAATTTACTGAAACGCTTACATCTTTAACAAGAGTAGCAAGCTCAGGCTATACGATGGATAATATTGATAGCTTCGGCACAATGGAAACGATACCTTATAGCTTTGATGATCGATTTTGGCAGGGCGAGGCTTTATCTCTTGGGGCTTTTAAGGCTGATAAAAAAATAGCGTTTTTTAGCGGTCAAAATAGAGCAGCGACTATTGATACTGCATTACAAAATATGGGGATTTCAACTCTGGTTAATTCTGCTACTCCGTTAACTGATGATAGCGGAGTTACTTTAGCTATTGGAAAGACCGATATTATATCAACAGACCCAGCATTTGGGAGCGATATAGCGGTGCAACCAAGTGGCAGATGCCCAGTTCGAGGTAGAGGCAAAAATATAACATTTAGACAAAAGCATGCAGAAGGAGCTACTTGGAATAATGCAAGAGGCATTGACCATATAGAAAGCTCAGGAGGCGGCAAAAGGTGACAGCATATAGACGAAGCGACATAGGGCTAATATTAGAGGCTAAAGCTTTAACAGATGGCACTGCTACTGAAATTCTATCAGGTGACAATGGTGGGCTTACAATCAATGAAATAAGGTTGTTTAACTCAACTGGCGCGGCTATTGTAACAACCGTTGATATTTATGACGGTATAAATGCTTTTTATTTAATGAAAAGTGAAAGCATAGTTTCAAATACTTCTAATGTTATTAGTGTTGTGCTTCCTTTACTTAATGGCTGGTCATTGCGAGTAACTGGTGCAACAGATTTGCAGGTTATTGTTCCTCATTTTAGAACTACTTATCGTGATGCAGTTTGAATTTTTAACAAAAGAAGATGTGATTGCGGACTGGAGCGTAATTAGCAAAATTATGCAACCTAGTTTTGAAGTGGCTGGGTCTAATGCTAATGACGTTCTTGCTACAATACAAAAAGGAATTATGGACGTGATTAAGATAACTGATGGTGATAGCTTTTTATATGTTATCATGGTTGGGGGCAAGAAATGTTACTTAAATTATGTTGCTGGCTCAATTGGCAAAGGTATCATTAGGCTTGTAAAAAAAGGCATCAAAAGGATAGAGCAAGCCGCTAAAGACGGTGGGGCCAAAGAAATAAGAATTTATGGCAGAGATTGGTCAAGAATATTGAGCGATTACAAACCAACTGGTGGCAATAATAACGAAATGAGAAAGGTATTGTAATATGGGCGGCACAAACGAAGGCTCTGCAAGCAATCGCACAAAGTTTAACAAAGAAAATTTCCAAAATGCTCTAGGCTCTGGTGTGCAATCAATGTTTGAGGGCGGCTACAAACCCTTTGATAAATCTTTATATGCTGGTCAAGGAGTTAATACGCAAGGCGGCTTTCAATCCATGTTAGACGCTTCTAACAATCCCGCATTTCAGTCAGGAGTTCAAGGGGCTATCGACTATACCAGTGGCGTGGCGAGCGGTGGCGCACCACAGCGTGGTTATGGGCTAACTGTTAATCCACAAGCAAGGCGTGGATATGAAACGCTAAGGCAGGGTGCGATTGATGATACAATAACAGCAACTAACAGCCCGTTTTTATCGTCAGGCACTTATGGCTCGGATAAGCATCGTCAAAATATAGGACAAGGCGTTGGGCGTGCTATTGCTGGCATGGATTATCAGAATTATAGAGATGATATTGGCATGCAAGAAAGAGATATTGCAAGGCAAGAGGGCGCTAGATTATCAGACCAAGCTATGCGAGAACGTTCAATGGCTAATTTGCCAGCTTTATATAAAGCTGGAATGATGCCGGGTCAAACACAATTGCAAGTTGGGCAAATGCAAGATGCTGATAGGCAAGCGCAATTACTTGGTGAACAAGATTTATTTAGACGCACAGAAGATGCTAATTACACTAATTTGGCTAGGACACTGGGCTTATTTCAAGGTGGTTTACAAGGCGCAACTGGTGGGCAAGAACAACCAAATCCTTTCTTTGATATTTTAGGAACTGCAATAGGCGTTGGCAGTCAATTTTTATAGGAGTTTTAATATGGGCATAGCAAAAGCAATGGGTTGGGATAATCCATTTACACAATTTGTTGGTAGTAACCGCAACGCGCTTTCTAATATTGGATATGGTATGATCGGTGCTAAAAACTTGTCAGAATTTGCAAAAGGCGCAACTGGTGGTGCTATTCAAGGGGGCGAACAAGATAGGCAAATAGCATCTGCCAATGAATTGCGTATAGAAGAAGAGCAGGCGCGACAAGATAAAATCACACAGGCTCAAGAGCAACAAAATCAAACTATGCAATGGATGCAGCAATCTGCGCCCAATTCATTCGCTCAATTGCAATCTGGTTTGCCTATGGATCAAGCATTTAAACTGGCGCAAGAAGAATATCAACTCGCAACTCAACCACCAGAAGACCCTAAGTTAACAACTGCTATTCAGAACTATCAATACGGGGTTGAAAATCCTGATTTTGCCCAAAATCAATTGGCTGGGAAAAGAGCTAGTGCGGTTAATGTCAATGTAGGTGGTCAACCATCTGCTGCAACAATTGGGCAAAAAGAAATAGATAAAAAATATGCTCCTGAATATATAGACTGGAGGGCAAGTGGCGGCAGTTCAGATATTGAAAAGCAAATAGGGCAGTTAGATTTTGCTCTTGAGAATTTAAGAAACAATCCTAATTTAACCGGCCCAGTAGTTGGCTCTGTCCCAGATGTAGTTTCTAAATTTACCAACCCTCAATCGATTGCAACTCGTGAGGCTGTTGAGGAGGTTGTGCAAAGAAACTTAAGGCTTATTCTTGGCGCTCAATTTACAGAAAAAGAAGGCGAGCGACTTATTGCAAGGGCATATAATCCTAATCTACAGGAGGGTGAAAATATAGCTCGTGTAGAACGGTTAATAAATCAAATGCGCCAAGCTGCTCAAGCTAAAGATAGTGCTGCTCAATATTATGAGCAATACGGAACTTTATCAGGTTGGACTGGCAAATTACCAACAATTGCTGATATGGAAGCGGCTATCGAGGGGCAAACGCCTCAAGGTGGCGGCATTCCAACTGCCAATGACCCGTTAGGTTTATTTTAATGTCAAAACTTGAACAATTCAGAGAGCAGTATCCTCAATACAATGATGTTAATGACATTGATTTAGCTGTTGCGTTGCATAAAAAATCATATTCAACAACGCCCATAGACCAATATATGGATAAATTAGGCGTTGGTTATCAAAATTCACTTTATGAAACTCGTTCTAAAGATAGTATTTCTGGGGATTATATCCGTGAGCGAGCAGAAATAACAAGGACACAAGAACAAACAAGTGGTTCTATTAACAAAGAGGCGCAAGCAGGACGTGCGGAGGGAATTGGAAGGGCTGGCTTGCAAGGCGCAACATTTGGTTTTGGCGATGAGGTGGTGGCAGGTGGAGCTGCACTTCTAGCGCCTCTTACAGGTCAGGGGCAAGGCAAGGACTTAGGAGAACGCTATAGAGCATATCTTGGGAGAGAACGTGGACGACTAGGTGAATTCAGAAAAACTAATCCTATTGCAGCTTATGGTTCAGAAATTGCAGGAGCAATCCCAACTGCTATTATTGGCGGTGGTCAATTAGCAGGGCGCGGTGCGACTATTGGTCAAAGAGCTTTATCTGGCATGGCTGTTGGCAGTGGACAAGGCGCAGTTTACGGTGGCGGTGCGGCTGATGAAAATAGATTAAAAGGTGCAGCAGTTGGCGGCACAACAGGCGCAGTATTGGGCGGAGGATTTCCTTATATTGGACGTGGATTACAAAAAGCTGGACGAGTTATTGGCATTGGCAAAACGCCCAGAGGTATAGCGCCTCTTTCTAGGGCGTTAGCTGATGATGATATTGCGGTTAATCAAATAGGGCAAAGACTTGGTGATATTGGCGAGGGTGCAACAGTAACAGATTTAGGGGCTAATTTACAACGTCAAGCTGGCGCTTTAGCCGCGCAACCTGGAAAAGCGCAAAAAATCATTAGAGATGCTATAACACAAAGAACGGCTGGGCGCTCAGGACGAGTAGCACAAGATTTATCAAGAACGGTTGGTTCGACAAAACCAGCATTTTCAATTGCCGATGATATTGCTAGGGAACAAAGTCAAACCGCTAAACCTCTCTATGATGCGGTTAGACCAGTTTTAGTTGATGTTGGTGATAACATTAAAGATGTTCTTTCTTCGCACTTTGGCAAGTCTGCACTTCGTAAGGCGGCAAGAGTTAGCGCGGTTAATGCTGACGATGCAGGGCGTATGACTGTTGGCGCACTAGATCAAGTTAAACAATCTCTTGATGATATGGCGAGTGCGGCACAAAGAGCAGGGCGCAATAACGAGGCAAGAGTGATTGGCAATTTGTCACGTCAGCTAAGAACTGCTGTTGATGAGCAAGTTCCAAGCTATGGACAGGCTAGAGAAGCGTTTGCAGGTTATGCTGCTGTTAAAGATGCTCTCGAAACTGGCACTGATGTATTTAAAAGCAATCTTCATCCAAATCAATTACGCCAAATCATGCAAAAAATGACATCGAGTGAACGTGAGGCATTAGTCAAAGGCGCTCAATCATCAATTCAAGATATGATGGGTAATATTTCTAATGATGCGCTTAAATTGCGCAATATGTTTAATAAATCGTATAATTTAGAAAAATTGCGCTTACTTATTGGCGATGATGCAGCAAATGCGCTTGTTAAAAATATTCAACGAGAAGCAACTTTTGGACAAACTGCTGGTGTGGTGACTGCTAATTCTGAAACAGCGGCAAGAGCTGCTGCTATGGCAGAGGTAGCGCCTAAGCAATCTTTAATTCAGGATATAGGCAATCTTAAATTCGGTGATATTGCTGCAAGAATGGGTGGTAAAGTTTTTGGCAAAGCTTCACAAGCAAGACAAAGCGTAAAAAATGAGGCTTTAGCTAATATGCTTATGTCAAGGCAACCAAATCAACAAACTATTCAATCGCTTCTCACGTTGCAAAACGCGCAAAAAGGCATTGTGCCACAAGGAGCAATAGAAAAAGCATTGCTAAGACTTCCAGCGCCAATTGCTGGCATATCTGGTGGGCGTTAATCTTTGTCTAAATGAAGTTTTGGAAAACACAGAATTAAAGCAAATCCTGTCATAATACCACAGATAAGCAAAAACCATGTTGAGGGATTAGTTAGCCCATTACCTAATGCGCCAACGAATG
>Ga0256834_1000314_pt1 | contig 35839 bp, 32 predicted proteins | sample 4281140metaG_FD_190536 | JGI IMG/M metagenome (GOLD analysis project Ga0256834, IMG submission 190536) | Hydrothermal vent microbial communities from East Pacific Rise, Pacific Ocean - 4281-140 | ecosystem: Environmental > Aquatic > Marine > Hydrothermal vents | place: Pacific Ocean: East...
GATAGCAGGCATTCATATTAGAATACAAGGTATTATCAGAACAGTTTTCAGCAAGTTGGAAATATTGAGATTTTAACTAAAAACCATGTCAAGAAATATCTTTTATATTCGCTGAATAGTTACGATTAAAGTATCTATCCGCTTGTTCTACACCCCATTTGTGATAGCCGTAAGAATAAATTTGTCGCAAATCTTCTTTGGCTTCTAAATTAATTTTATAGCTTAATCTCAATACCTAAATCCTTTTTAAATTCTGACAAAATATCAGCTTGTCCTTGTGTAGTAAAGCCATTTTTTTCAGCTTGTATCAGTTTTGCTCGGATAATATTTAACTTATCTTCTTTAACCCGTGCTTGGCGAATCAAATCGTTAACCAGCTCACTTTTGCTTTTATATTCTTGAGATTCTATTTGGGTGTTTATCCAATTATTATTAGGTTCTGTAAATGAAATACTTTGTCTAGTCATAATATTAATACTTGTAATGTGGTGCAATAATACATCATTTCTGCACCATGTGCAATTTTAGATGTTTAATTAATATGGGAAATTTATAAATCTATATACTGGGTATTTGATTGAATAATGCTGTTGGGTTTCGTACCTCAACGCCAAACTACGAATTTATCCCTTTTTCGGGTGGGCAAAATGATAATAGCTATTATTAAGTTGTTGCAAGACTTCTTGATGGGCTTTTAGTCGTGTTGGGTTTAAGCGTTTGCCTTGTAAAGTGATGAGTTGGGTATCTTGATAATCTTGCACTTTGGCAATCAATGTGAAAGTGACGTTATCGGTTTGGACTTGATAGGATTCTTTGAGGGTGGTTGTTTTGTTCCATCTTTTTTTTAAGTTGTGGGTGATTTGTTGGCTGAGGTATTTTAGGTCTTTGCTGTTGTCAGTTTTGGGAAATAAGGTGGGCAAGAAGTGCTTGAAATAGCCATAGGTTAAGCTTTCACTTAATGGATCGTTTTGGTTTTTGCTTATGCCAATGATGATGCAATAACAGGCGAAACAACATTGGTCATAGTCCTGTTGGTTTTCGTGTTTGATGGTAAAGTATTTAAGAGCATTGGCTTTTTCCATGATTTCGATGATGTGGCTTTTGTTTTTTATCAATAAGCGATAAAGCCGTGATTGACTTTCGGGATGGATGAAGTTTTTATTGATGATGTAGTGGTAAAAGCTGTTGTCAAACTCTGCTTTGCCGATGACTTGGGTGATTAAGACTCTATCAGGTATTTGTAGTTTGCCTTGTTGGCATTGGATTATGTCTTTGCATATCTTGGTTTTTGCATAGTTGGCGTTTAAAAATGCTTTGAGTTTGCTGATGATGTGGTTTTGTTTTCTTGCCATTTTTATCTTTGTTCATTGTTATTGGAGCGGTGCTACTGGAGCGGACGACGGGATTTGAACCCGCGCTACTCGGGGGGAAACCCGATAAACAGGTACTGAAAACCTGCGTGCTACCGTTACACTACGTCCGCTTATGTGCGTATTATAACGTGAAACAAAAAAACCTTTGAGAATTATCTCAAAGGTTATCAAACATATCAACTTTGTGATTTAATGTATGAGACAGTATAGTAAGGTTTGGTTCCACCAAATAATTTAGGACGGGTTGATTATAGAAGCAGTTTAAACACCGTTGGAGTTAGAATAAAACTTTTTTTTAGCCTCAGCGTTTGAACCACCCCGACCTGCACCCACCCCTCCAAAGGAGGGGAATTTTTCGAGTTTATTTAAATAATAATTTAAAGCAATTATTTTTGAAAAGTAGTATACTAGTCAGTCATGAAATCACTTAAAAACTTATTTAAAAATAACCAAGAGTGGGCAGAGAGAATAAAACAAGAAGACCCTGCCTTTTTTAAAAACCTCAGTAATCAACAAGCTCCAGAATATTTATGGATTGGTTGTTCTGACTCGCGCGTTCCTGCTAATCAAATCGTTAACTTAGCTCCCGGTGAAGTATTTGTGCACCGCAATATTGCCAATGTAGTTGTGCACACGGACTTGAATTGCTTATCGGTTATTCAATTTGCTGTGGATATCTTAAAAGTTAAGCATATTATTGTTTGTGGTCATTATGGTTGTGGTGGTATCAAATCTGCCATGGAAAAAACCAAATCAGGACATAAAACCAAAAACGTCTGTTTGATTGATAACTGGCTAGGACATATCGAAGATGTCGCTCGTTTCAATAAGGAAGAGCTAAAAGATCTCAGAGGCAAACAACGTTATGACCGTATGTGCGAACTCAATGTTATTGAACAAGTCAAAAACGTTTGCAATACATCCATTGTCAACAAAGCATGGAATGATGGAGCGGATTTGACGGTACATGGTTGGATTTATGATATCAACAATGGCATTTTAAAAGACCTAAAAACAGGCTTAAATACCAGTAAAAAGAGAAAAGACTAATAGAGAAAAGACTACTATGAAACATAAAACCATTATTGAACCATTTCGTATTAAATCAGTTGAACCGATTGAAATGTCAACCGAAGAGCAGCGCATTGATTTTTTAGCACAAGCACACAACAATTTATTTCTAATCGAATCCAAAAAAGTCATTATTGATTTACTTACTGATAGCGGCACATCAGCTATGAGTGCAGAACAATGGGCAGGAATTATGCGAGGTGATGAATCTTATGCTGGTGCGCGTAGTTGGGAGCGTATGCGTGATGCAGTGCGTGATTTAACCGGTTGCCAATACATCATACCAACACACCAAGGCCGTGCGGGAGAGAGTATTTTATACACCCAACTTGGCGGCAAAGGCAAGGTCTTTATCAGCAATACCCATTTTGATACCACCCGTGCCAACATCGAATACGGTGGAGCAACGGCAATTGACTGCCTAACCAAAGAAGGACAACAACCCGCTCTAGAGCATCCCTTCAAAGGCAACATAGACATTGCAAAACTCGAAGCTGCCATAATAGAACACGGTGCAGAAAATATTGGTGCTGTCATTTTAACAGTGACCAACAACTCAGGTGGTGGGCAACCTGTGAGCATGCAAAATGCCAAAGATGTGCGCACAATTTGCGACAAATACGATGTTCTTTATTTACTTGATTGCTGTCGAATCGCCGAAAACTCCTACTTTATTGCCCAACGCGAAGGAGCCTATAAAAATGTAGAATACCGTAAGATTGCTCAAGAAATGTTTGATTTAGTCGATGGTAGCATCATGAGTGCCAAAAAAGATGCTCTGGTTAATATGGGCGGATTTATTGCCCTAAAATCCAAAGAAATTGCCGATTCTTGCACCAATACACTTATCATTAAAGAAGGATTTGTCACCTATGGCGGCTTATCTGGTCGTGATATGGAAGCACTTGCCATCGGTTTGGTTGAAGTATTTGACAAAGATTACCTGCATTACCGCATTACCAGCACAACCTATTTGGGTGATAAATTGCACCAAATGGGTGTGCCTGTTATGCGTCCAATCGGTGGACATGCGGTTTATATTGATGCCAAAGCATTTTATCCACACATTCCTGTAAACCAATACCCTGGACAAGCTCTTGCTTGTGACTTGTACATTAAAGGCGGTATTCGTGGTTGTGAAATTGGTTCGGTGATGTTTGGCAGATATGATAAAAATGGCGAGTTAGTATCCGCTCCAATGGAGCTGGTTAGATTAGCTATCCCAAGAAGGGTTTACACCCAAAGTCATATCGATTATGTGATTGAAACCTTTGAAGAAATTATCAAAGGAAAAGAACACTCACAAGGCATAAAAATCACTTACGAACCTGAATTTTTACGCCACTTTACTGCACATTTTGAACGAATTTAATTATTTGTTAGACAAATGGGATTTAATTTGAGGTATTATGGTCATATTCTACAACCTATAACAAATGACTCTTTTATGTTTAAAAAACTAACCTTAATACTTTTAATTATTAGCACATCATCAATGGCTTATTTACCAAACCAAGGTGATGATGCTCCTGATTTTGAAATAACATCAATCAATGGTGAGCATTTTAAACTCAGTGATTTCAAAGGAAAACAAAGCGTCTATGTGGTTTATTGGAACACTTGGTGCTATTACTGCATGAAGAAAGTTTCAAAATTAAAAGCTATAGAAAAAAACTTTAGTGACAAAATAAAAATTATCGCAATTAATACTTCACGCGATGATTCTATTCAAGAATCATTGGCGTTTCAAAAACGCTTTGACATTAATTATTTTCTTGCCTTTGATGACAATGAAATCATCACAGACCTGTACAATGTTCATGGTGTTCCTACCGAGTTCATTATTGACATTAATGGAGTTATCCAACACCGTGATGATGTTCCTGATGAGATTGAAGCACATTTGAGCAAATGGAATACAGTGAAAAATCATGAGTAAACACGCAAAATCGGCAGGCGATGCTCACTATTTAACGCAAAAGCCAACAATCAAAGCTTTCAAAGAGCATTGGACAACTGGTATTAGTCGCCGAAGCTTTATTAAAAGCACTGCCATTATTTCATTGCTTGCAAGTATGCCAGCATGTAAGCCCTCTATTGATAATCAAAAATTAGTTAAGCCAAAACTAAAATCAACCATCCCAACAGTAAAAATTCCAAAGCAAGCATTTAATACCGAACAAAAACTAGATTTAGATGCTATTTTTATGCGTTTGCTACCAGATGATGACGATGGACCAAGTGCCAATGACCTCAATGTCACTACCTATCTTGAATGGGCAATGACTGATGAGGTCAATATCAATGATGGCGATCCAGAATTTATCATAAAAGGCATTGGCTGGATTAATCAACTGGCACAAGACGAAGTTGGAATGCGTTTTCGTGATGCCAGTAACAAACAACAAGATGAGCTAATTACCCAAAGTATTAACTCCAAAGCGGGTCGAAACTGGGCTTCAATTCTACTCTATTACTTGGTTGAAGCCATTACACTTGATCCGTTTTATGGCGGCAACACTAATCAGATTGCCTGGCAATGGCTAGAACATCAGGGTGGATTTCCTCACCCTATTCAAGGCAAAACTTACCGAGATTTCGAATAATGAAAACCTACAAATTATATAGAGATACCTGCCTATGCAGGTATGACGTTGTTATATTATGAAAACACTAAATTGTGATATTTGCATTATTGGTAGTGGCGTTGGCGGAGCACCTGTTGCCTATGAACTCTCCAAAGCTGGTCACAAAGTTATCGTTTTGGAGAAAGGACCTTGGCACAACGAGCAAGACTTTAAAAAAGATGAAATGCTCGGAAGAAGACGTGTATTTCGTTCCAAACTGTCTCAAGAACCTCATGTATTAGCCGAACCCAATGACGATGGTGGCTTTGATGAGTCCACAACTTCTCAGTTTTGGGGTGGCAATATAGTCGGTGGCGCCAGTAATTTTATGAGTGCCTACTTTTACCGCTTAAAGCCCCAGGATTTTAAACTACTATCAACTTTTGGAGCAATCGACGGTGCCAATATTGTTGACTGGCCTATAAGTTACGATGATATGGAACCATATTATGACAAAGTTGAAAAGCTCATAGGCGTTTCAGGAAAGGTACGTGAGCATAAGTTTGCAGAACCACGCTCTACTCCTGATTTTCCTTTCCTGCCAACTGCAGAACACCCGATTGCACGTTGGTTTGACAAAGCTGCTAATGAAGTTGGCTTTACACCATTGATTATGTCACGAGGCATTTTATCTAAATCCCACAACAATAGAAAGCCTTGCGAATATTCTGGCTATTGTGGCAGTTATGGCTGTAGCTCAGGGGCTAAGGCCTCATCACGTGCAGCTTTACTCGATGATGCCATCAAAACAAACAACTGCGAAATCATTACTCATGCCAAAGCGTACAAAATAAATACCGACATCGATGGCAATGCTTCATCGGTTAATTATTACGATGAAAAGGGCAAAACTGTACAAATTAATGCAAAAAAAATAGTCATCGCTTGTTATTCAATCGAGTCATCTCGTTTGCTACTGGCCTCAAAAAGCCAATCTCATCCTAATGGCATAGGTAATAAGCACAAACAAGTCGGCAAAAACCTACACTGTTGTGCAGGTGGAACGGGTCACGGTACTTTTGACTTAACCAAACTAGCAAAGGATAAGCGGGCTGAATTAATGGTTCGCGGTCCATTTTTTAACCGCTCCTTGCAAGATTGGTATGTTATTGATGACAAATCCATTAGTGATAAACCCATCAAAGGCGGAACAATTGACTTTGTTTTTGATCCTCCATCACCTACTGCCGATGCCCACCCTTTACGGTTTGATGATGGCGAGTTACTTTGGGGAACAAAACTCAAACAAAATATCAAATCAGCATTTACTCAATCCAAAGATTTTAAATTTGAAGTTTTTTGTGACTGGTTGCCAAACGATGATTGCAATATTTCATTGGATAAATCCATCACCGACAAATGGGGCGATGCTGTAGCAAAAGTCAAGGTTGGATTTCATTCTCACGATGTTAAAGTAGCACAATATATAGTTGATAAAGGTGTAAAAATGATGAAAGCAATGGGGGCAGATAAGGCACATGGTAATGTATGGACAGACCCAACATCCAACCTAATGGCTGGTGGGCTACGTTTTGGCAATGACCCAAAGACCTCTGCACTAGATGCAAACTGTCGCGTACACGGAACCAACAACTTATATGTAACCGATGGTAGCTTTATGCCTAATGGCGGCAGCGTCACCCCAACTTTTACTATTTATGCTAACTCATTTCGCGTAGCAGATAAGATATTAAAAGCTATGTCAATATGATTTAGGTTGATGTTCCTAAAAAATAAATCGATGACAAATATGCTCTTCCGTTCTTATCAATAGCTTTCAGTCTGAATTGCTTGTTTTTAATGCTTGTTTTATTTACTTTTATTTCAAACCCATTGTTAGGCAGGTTGGGGTCTTCAATTTCTGGAAACTGTTGATGTATTCCTATGTTTTTTATTTGATAATCAGTTATTTTTATCTCTTCTTGACTCAGCAACCAAAGCGACTTTATTCCCACCCGATGCAAAGTCACCCATCCAGAAATAGTAACAGTCATCTCATCTATTTGCGGGTTGATATAAAAAAGTGGTGGTATCTCACATAAACCTCCATCATTTATTTTAAACAAATGAAACTGTTTGTTGCTTTGCTCTATACTGACTGTTTCCAGGTAATGCATCTGTGGGAAATAGTGGCATAGCTGTGCATAATATTTGCCTTTATTCTTGAGTTTAAGAGTAGAGTCCTCCACCACTAGAAGTGCTTTTTCTCTATAATTTTGCGGCTTATCCAGTAACATGCCCATTATTTGTAATTGCTTTTGGCGACCATGTTTGATGCTCTTTTCATGTGGCAATACTTTAATTTCATCGGGCATATTGAGTTCAAATGCTAACTCTGCTGCTGTCATAAAATAATCAGCAACTAGGTTATTTATTTTTAAAACTTTAAGGTTTTTATCTACTTCTTGCGATAACTTTTCCCACCCTATTGAGTTGTCCAATATTCGTGCTTGAATAGTTGAGGATTCTTTTCCATCAAAGGTCAATATCAACAATAAAAACAGGGAAAAAACACCTCCTGTAATCATAGCAAAATTGAGTAGCCTTTTATTCTTTGCCAATAAGTATGGTGCCAAAACCAACACAGGAATATAAGAAATTAACAGCCAATGCACAGTTGTTCGTAACCCATCTGCAAATAAACTGGTGATAAAGTAAAAAATAGCATGCAGTAACGCTGTTAATAATATCCATTTCACTACCCGTGGCTGATGTGCTATCTTTGTCATGCCTTTGAACCAAACAAATAAAACCACTGGCGTAATGACAACAAACTGCGAGAGAGTGAAATTGAGGTTACCAAGTTGAAATTCCCATGGGTGCCTGCGACCAAACTGGAAAACAAATAGGGCGAAGTCATGAGTGATATTAAAATACAGTATTGGCAATAGCCCCAATAACCCAAGTGGTAAAGCGAGCAGCAAAGCAGGCTTGAGCACTCTTGAATCCTTATAAAAGAGCGCAATAAAAGCGATACCTGCAAAGAACAACCAAATCCACATACGTACATGGACATTAAGACCCAAGGCTAATAATATCCCGATTATTATCCAATCCTTATTTCTATTGTATTTAATCGCCCTAACAAGGAAAAAACTCAACCACATAACAAAAAATACTAACCAAATATCAGGCAATGCCATTGTTGCTATTAAGGCTAATAAAGGAACAGATAGAATTAACAGTGTATTTTTAAATTTAACATCGAACTCTTTAGCAAGCAAAGATGTTGCATAAATCAAACCAATAAAACTCAAATACGAAAAGAACCTCAGAGAAAAATAATGATTGCCAAAGATTTCTGTTCCTAAGCGTATCATCCAAGGACTCCACCCAGGAATTTCAGTATAAGACCAGTTTAGGTGTTGAGCCTCTAACCAATAAAATGCTTCGTCACCAAATAGTTGCATGTTAAATACAAGCCATAGCTGCAGAGTCAACAGGCTCAATACAAAAATAGTAAGTAGATAGTTAGCGGCTTTTAGCATTCAGGGATTTTTAAGTACTTTCCTGCACGAATCAAATAGCGAGGTGCTTTTAAGTGATTTATGCGTGCAATTTCTTTACGGCTTGTACATTTGAATTTTCTTGCTATTTTACCTAAAACATCTCCAGGCTTTACCTTATATCGAAAGTAACCTTGGGTTTCTCGAAAGTCGGCATCGTGAAAAGACTTGGCTAATTTCATAAACCCATTGTCTTGACACTTGCTATTAAACACTTCTTCTAAAACTCCAGGAATACGTAAATCAACATGCGCTTTGATGGTATTGTCAGCTTTAATGCCTGAATTGAGATTGCGCAAAATACGAAACCAACCATCTTGGCGTTGCTCTTGCCCTAAACATATTGCCAACTCGCTTAATGAAGTTGGTTTAGCTAGGTTTACGGTAATAATGTCGGTATTAATTTTATCCAAGCGTACATTGAACTTTTGTGGGTCTTGAAAAATCAACATTGCTGCCAACACAACTGGAACATAATGCCGTGTTTCACGAGGCAAGTCGTAATAAAAACCCTTATTCCAAAATGGTTTGTTTTTATGTTGTTGGTTTAATCTCTTGAAACGAGTTTCACCAGAGTTATAGGCAGCTAAAACTTTAGCTCTATCACCATCGTATATATTAAGTTGTTCGTTTATATACCTAGCAGCAGCCTGTGCCGACTTTGCTGGGTTAAAACGCAAATCATAAGCTCCATCTTTGCCAGCCAGCCCTAAACGTCTAGCTGTTGCTGGCATGAGTTGGAACAGCCCGCCAGCACCTGCTCGCGAGCGTGAGTGCACCCTTCCTCCTGATTCTTGCGCCATAATTGCAAGAACCAAGGCTTCATCTAATGCATATTTTGCTAAAGCAGGTTTAATTTCTTTTTGTAAAAATTGATAATACTGCCAGGTACTAATCAACTGAGGTCTTTTCCATGTAAGCCACTCATTTAATGCACCGCGAATTAATTCATTTTTCATTAGGTTACTTGAGAGGTGAATTTTTTTTATCTTATTGCCATTTTTTGTCAATTCTGATTTATCTGAAATTAGGCTGCTTTGCTCGTCCGTAACAATTTCGTGTCCATCTGTTAACAACCCTCTTTCTTGCAACCATGAATTAAGCTCAGTATCAAACTCTTTTTTGCAACTTGCATCTGCATAACATTGTGTCATCCTATCTATTAAAGATATACGAGTAACCGACTCTTCTTGTTTTAGCGTACTTTGTGGTTCAATGACTGCTGTTTTTTTCTGTTTATTTAAACTTTGGCACGAGATTAAACCCAGCAAAGAAATAACCGTTAATAAAATATTTTTCATGTTCGCTTTACAGACCCTATTCTCATTGTGTAATATGTTATCAACTAAATAACAGTGTTTAAAAAATTCTTAATTTATGAGTGTTTTAACTTCAATAAAGAAATTGATGAGATTATCTGACATCTCAAAAGAATTAACAAGTCATGAATCTGAACAATTGCATTTAGCACTGACAACATTAATGATTGAGATGATACGTGCAGACTTTGTCGAGCTGCAGAAAGAAAAAAAAATTATGCTTGATGTCATTACTGCTAGTATGGATTTATCCGACGACGAGGCTTACTCTCTTATTGAAAATGCTGAAATAAATAGTGACTTTACACTCTCATTACAGTCTCATACTTCTGTAATAAATAATTTTTTAACTGTTAATAAAAAGAAAACTTTTATGAAAAACTTATGGGTTTTAGCTAATATTGATGATGAATTGCACAAATTAGAGTTTAACTTATTAAATGAGGTAGGAGGGTTGCTTGGATTCTCAGCAACTCAACTTAAGCAAATTTACAATGATAATAACAATAACTAGGTGATATTATGGATTTAACACATTTCCTAAAAATGATGAAAGAGAAAAACGGCTCTGACATGTTTCTCAGTACTGGTGCTCCAATCAACATTAAGGTTGAAGGTGTTTTGCAGCCTCTTGGAAGCACTCCCTTACCTAATGGCTTAGTTAAAAAAATAGCCTATTCAATAATGGATGAAGGACAGGTTCCTCAATTTGAAAAAGACTGCGAATTAAACTTAGCCATTTCACTAGCAGGGGTTGGGCGCTTTAGAGTCAATGTGTTTAAGCAACGCAATGAAATTGGCATGGTTATTCGTACTATTAAAACTGAAATCCCATCAGCAAAAGATTTGAAAATGCCTGAGCTACTAAATAAGCTCATTCTTGACAAGCGTGGATTAATACTCGTTGCAGGAGCAACAGGCTCTGGTAAATCAACCACGATGGCATCCATGATTAATCACCGCAACGAACAGATGACAGGACATATTTTAACCATTGAAGATCCTATTGAGTTTATGCACAGACACAAAAAATCCATTGTCAATCAACGTGAGGTTGGCTCTGATACTCACAGCTATCACAATGCTTTAAAAAGTGCTTTACGTGAAGCACCTGATGTGATTTTAATTGGAGAAATTAGAGACCGAGACACGATGGAAGCAGCTATTTCGTTTGCTGAAACAGGGCATTTATGTTTGGCAACAATACATGCTAACAACTCTGATCAAGCCATCGAACGTGTTCTTAACTTTTTCCCTAGTGATACCCATAAAAATGTCTTACTTAATCTTGCTTTAAATATCAAAGCCATTATTTCTCAGCGCTTAGTTAAAGATATTGAAGGTAAGCGTTTACCTTCTTGCGAAATTCTCATAAACACACCAATGATTCGTGAGATGATACGTCGAGGAGAAGTCAACAAGCTAAAAGAAGCAATGGAGGCCTCTTTAGATGATGGCATGAGAACATTTGATACAGACTTGTATGAACTATACAAAAAAGATGTTATTACTTTGGAAGAAGCATTGGAGAATGCCGACTCACCTCAAGGATTAAAAGTCAAAATCAGTCTAAATGAAGGCAGTGATGAGGACACAGATGAAATGTCAGAATTTCAAAGCTCCTCGAACAGCTTTTTCTAGTTGACTAACAAAGGGCATTTAGACTTCTGAGTCATTTCACTGTATAATAATTTTTTCCTTGAAATGATTCATCCACAATAAAAAGCTATGAAAATTATTATAAAACCGATAATCGCTCTAGTATTATGTTTCACTCTAGTGGCATGCAACAATTCCGAACCTTCAGATGGAACTGCAAAGCCGGCAAAAAAAGAAAACAACCGCTACCCTGGCAAAAAAGTTTATTACCATTCTATGGACGGAGGGCCGACCACTTTAGATCCAGTGCGATCTGCAACTGTTTATACTAGCTTTATAGTTAAAAATGTTTTCGACACGCTCTACACTTACAAATACTTAACTCGCCCTTATACTGTGAAACCAAATCTGGCAACTGCCATGCCAGAGGTCAGTGAAGATGGTTTAACTTACATTATTCGTATCAAACAAGGCGTTGAATTTCAAGACAATGAAGCATTCCCTAACAATCAAGGTCGTGAAGTTCATGCCAGTGACTTCGTCTATTCATTACAGCGGCATTTTGATAAAAAATTCAAATCGCAAGGCGCATGGCTTTTCTCAGGTCGAATAGTGGGATTAGATGATTGGAAAAAACAAGGTTCAGACTACTCTAAAACAATTGAAGGCTTACAGGCTCTCGATGATTACACCATCCAAATCAAACTCACAGCTCCCTATCCACAACTCATTTATACGCTTGCTATGGGGTATACAGGAATCATCCCACATGAAGCCGTTGAATTTTATGGCAGTGAATTTGGCTCAAACCCCGTTGGTTCTGGACCTTTTATTTTAAAATCATTTAATCAGCAGAAAGCGGTTTTATTTAAAAACCCTAAATTTAGAAAAGAACCCTTGAACTTAGCGTTCGAAGGCTACCAAGAAAACCTGCATGGTTTTACTGGAGTCAAAACACTAGAGGGTGAATCACCTCCGTTTATTGATGTTATGGAAATCCACTTTATTAAAGAGACCTCTTCTAGATGGAATTCATTTACAAAGGGCAATGAAATTCAATATACTGCGGTTCCCAAGGAAAAATCAAGCAGTGTTATCATGAAGAAAAAGCCGTTAACACTCTACCCTCAAATAGTTGACAACTACCACCATACTTTTATCGTTGAATCAGGTTTCGTTTATTCGGGCTTTGACATGGAAAACCCAACTTTTGGCAATAACGGCGATGCTCAACACGATGCAAAAAACAAAGCCTTACGTTGTGCCATTCGTAAAAGCTTTAACTGGGATCAACGCAACCGTGCCTTTTATTTTAACCTTGGCACTGTTTTTCCTGGTGTCATTACTCCATCTGTCATGGAGTTTGACCCAAATGCAGACCAAGAGTCGATTACACTTGATATCGAAGCCGGGAAAAAACTTCTTGCAGATGCTGGCTGGACAACAGACACACTTCCTGAATTAGAATACCACACCTCAGGAAACGTAAACTCGCGTATGTTCTTTGAACAATTCAGAGGGTTCCTAAAGAAAATAGGTTATCCTGTTAATAAAGTTAAATACAAGCCATATCCCAGCTTCGGATCATTTAATCAAGCACTAAAAAGTGGTAAAACACCCTATTTTACTTTAGCTTGGAGCTTAGATTATCCCGATGCTGAAAACACATTACAGTTGTTTTATGGACCAAACAAATCACCAGGTTCAAACAGCTTTAATTATGTAAATCCCGAATTTGATACCCTGTTCAAACAAGCAAAGGTTTTACAACCCTCGCCAGAGCGTACAGAAATATACCAAAAACTAAATAAAATGGTTATTGATGATTGTGTGATAATATCTGGTTTGTCACGCAACAAGATTTATTTATGGCACAAAGATGTCATCATGTTTCCAGATAGAGATGTACTTGGTGGTGCTTTTGCCCGATACATCGATGTTAAATAATTTAGAGGAATAATTGACTTGGATATTTTGAAATTTGCATTGCGTAAACTGATTGGTGGAATTCCGCTAATCCTTGGTGTTACTTTTATTGCCTTTTTATTAATGGTTTATTTTGGACCCGACTTAACCTATGAAAAACTTGGGAAAAATCCCACAGCTCAAGAAATTGTCGACATTCGTCACGAACTTGGATATGACCAGCCTTTTATCAAACGCTATGGCAATTATTTAAAACAACTTATTACACTTGATTTTGGCAATGCTGAGATTCGTGATGCAAAAGTATCTACCATTTTAAAAGAAACCATGCCTGTATCGCTGCATTTAATCATTCCTGGGTTTATCTTGGGAAATATCCTTGCCATTGCGCTGGCTCTATTGGCGGCTTACCACCGAGGCTCTTGGGTTGACAAATTCATTATGACTAGCTCAGTTGTCGGAATGAGCATTTCTTTTTTGATTGTTATTATTGTTTTTCAATTAGTCTTTAGTTCATCTTTTGGACTTAACCTCTTCCCTGTGCGTGGTTGGGAAGTATACGATGCAGATAAAAATATTATCTGGGGGCAGTATTTTATGTATGTTGCCGTACCAACAATGGCAACGGTATTTGTTGCTTTAGGGTACAACACCCGTTTTTATCGCGCTGTATTGGTCGAAGAAATGACCAAAGACCATGTCCGAACTGCAAAAGCTTTTGGGCACAAACCTGCATCCTTACTCTTTAAAGGTGTTTTGAAAAATGCCATGGTTCCTATTACAACACGAATCATGTTTTCCATTCCTTTAGTTGTTGTCAGTGGAAGTTTACTCATTGAAAGTTATTTTGGCATACCTGGAGTTGGCAAAGTAACCTTTGATGCAATTATTGCTGGTGACCAAAACATCCTTAAAGCCATTGTTGGCTTAACTGCTGTATTATTTGTGGTTGTTTTGATGTTTACTGATATATTGTACCGCGTGTTTGATCCACGTGTAGAACTAAAATAAGAGAACAATGAATATGAGTACAGAAGTAATAGATTTTTCAAAAATGGAAAAGGGCGATTCTCTTTGGGACAAAGCGTGGTATAAATTTAAAAGAGACAGCATGGGTAAAACAGGTGCTATCATCGTTTTGGTTTATTTTATAATAGCCCTTGGCGTGTGGTTTGGCTTATGGGGTACTGCGTGGAGTGACACAAGTGATTTATTGCAAGCAGATCCATCTTGGCAACATTTAATTGGCACCAATCAAATCGGTCAAGATGTATTTACTCGCGTTATTTATTCGACTAAAGTTGCTTTTGAAGTTGGATTAGTTGTTGCCGTATTCTCCACTATTCTTGGCGCTATTCTTGGCTCAGTTTCAGGTTATTTTAGTGGCACCTGGATAGACTCAATTATCTTATGGTTTATGGGTGTATTGGACTCCATACCTTTCTATTTATTTGTGGCTGCAGTTGCTTTTGCCTTAAAGGAAAACCCATTTGCAATGCATATTGCCATGATTTCGACCTTTTGGACAGGTACAGCTAGGGTTATTCGTGGAGAAGTTATCAAACTAAAAGGACAAGAGTTTGTCGAAGCAGCACGCTCTATAGGCGTTAGGGAGAACAAAATTATTTTTAAACACATCATGCCTAACACCTCTCACATTCTCCTTGTTCAAGGAACCATAGCTTTTGTTGCAGCGATAAAATCAGAGGTGATTTTGAGTTTTTTGGGAATGGGAGTAAAAGATGGTGTCTCTTGGGGACTGATGATTTCAGAGTCCACTCAAGACATTCAAGCAGGTCATTTTAATAACTTTATTGCTTCTTCGGTTTTTCTTTTTGTTCTAGTAATTGCCTTTAATATGTTTTCAGATTCCATGCAAGACGCACTTGACCCTAAGAAGGTAAGCTAATGAGAATTCTAGCAATTGTAATTTCATTTATTTTTATTGTATCTTGCGGAAGCAGCTCATCTAGGCGAGTGCATGAAAAACAACGCACACCCTCAGATGTACAAATCAATGCATTAGATTTTGCCAATAAAAAGCTTGAACTGCGTTTTGAATACCGCACTTATGTTGAGAAAACGTTAATCACAATGAATTGTGATTTAACTCTCAATAAAAAACCCTCAATTCAACTCATTAAAGACAGTCATCTAGAACTTGGGGCTTTTTCAACTGAAATTATATCCTTTGATCTAAATTCTCAGGTATTGCCTGCATTGAATAAAGCTAAAACTATAGACTACAATCTCGAATGCACAGCCACATACAATAAAGGCACTGAATACATGCAAAAAACATCTGTTTTACATTTGGTTCCTGCAAGCCAAGATAAATACAGATAGAAGGTTTATCTTTTTAATAGGGAAGAAATTCCCAATTGTTTTTTAATCACTTCAGCAAATAAATGTGTTCCATTTTTGACTGAATTGGTCCAATCATCGCCTGCTTCTTCATTGGCATTGTCGCTGATAAACTTATAAGCATCAAAGGCAACATCATGGTGCTGGCAAACTTTTTTAAGAGCATAAGCTTCCATATCAACCAAATCTATTTCAATGCCAAGCCCTTCTAATTGTTTTGATGCATTTGTAATAAAACTATCGCCTGTCCCCAAAACAATCCCTTGTTTTTTTGGCAAAACTTCATTAGTCAAAGGTGTAATCCCTCGCGGAAAATCTAACCCCCGAACATCCATATCTGCCTGTACAAAATGTACAACCTTATGTAAGCCCACTAAATTTGAAATACCACCAGCAGTTCCATAGTTAACAACTAATTCTGGAGAATAACGCAAGATGGCTTCATACAGTTTGATGCAGGCATTAACCTTTCCAATTCCTGTGTGGATTACGGGAGCATACTCATTTAAACCATCCGCTTCATCTGCTAATGCCGTGACAATAATATATTTCATTAAAAAATAGCCTGTTTAATGTCTTATTATAATCAATATTCGTTATAATTTATTTTTTATTCAAAACAAAACAATGAAAATAGCATTAATCACAGGAGCTAATCGTGGCATTGGGCTAGAAATTGCTAAACAATTACAAGGCAAAAACTATAGTGTCATCGCAGCTTGTCGCCAATCGAGTCCAGAACTTGAACAATTAAATTGTCAAATTGAAACAGGTTTTGATGTCGAAAATGAGCTTTCAGTCAAGCGATTAGCAGATAAACTCAAAAACACAAAGATTGATTTATTGATCAACAATGCAGGCATTTTATCAAGTATGGACTTAAACTCTTTAGATTATGATGCCATACGCAAACAGTTTGAAATCAATACATTAGGTCCGCTTCGTGTTACAGAAAATTTTATTCCACATCTGTCTAATGGCTCAAAAATTGCCATTATTACCTCTCGCATGGGTTCAATTACAGATGGCTCAGGCGGTCAGTATGGTTATCGCATCAGCAAAACTGCCGTTAATATGGTGGGTAGCTGCTTAGCTCACGACCTTAAATCAAAAGGAATAGCCGTTGCGTTACTGCACCCAGGTTATGTTCGTACCGACATGACTGGCAATCAAGGATTTATAGAAACAAGCGAATCTGCCAGCGGACTTATCAAACGAATTGAAGAGCTTAATAGTGATAATACTGGTGGTTTTTGGCATACAGATGGAACACAATTACCATGGTAGCTCAAACCTATTTTTTTAAACGAGCATTGGTAGGCGAAACATGGCAACAGAATATTCGCGTGGTGGTTAATTCACAAGGGTTATTTTCAGAAATTAAGGCTGACACCTCTTACGAAAGGCACGATACCCAACTAGACTGTATTATACCAACCATGCCCAATTGTCATTCACATGTATTCCAACGCTGCATGGCTGGATTAACTGAATTTAAAACATCTGACAATGATAGCTTCTGGTCATGGCGTGATTTAATGTACCAATATGCCAACCAAATTGACTCAGAGCAACTCTACCATATTGCTAAATATACCTACAGTGAAATGCTTGAGGCTGGTTATACTTCGGCATGCGAATTTCATTACATTCACCGCGAGTTAGGTGATAAAAACAATACCGAAAACATGTCATTGGCGATTATAAAAGCGGCGCATGAAGTCGGTATTGTTCTTAGTTTACTCCCTGTTTTATACACACAGGCTCACATTGATGGCACAAAACTTTCCAATCTACAGCAACGCTTCTATCTCACCACTGATGAATATATTTCACTCTACAAAACTTTAGAGAAACAACTCTGTCCAGAGCAAAACATGGGCATCTGTTTTCACTCACTTCGTGCGGTGTCATTAGAACAAATGCAAAAGGTCTTAAAATCACTGGATAAGGGACAACCCATCCACATTCATATTGCAGAACAACAAGTTGAAGTAACACAAATACAACAACACACACAATTACGCCCTGTAGAATACTTGCACCAAAATTTTGAGGTCAATAAAAACTGGTGCCTTATTCATGCAACCCATCTTAACGAACAAGAAGTCAAACAGATTACTCTTTCGGGAGCCGTTGCTGGAATTTGCCCTCTAACAGAAGCCAACCTGGGTGATGGTATTTTTCCACTTCCTGAATTTTTACAACACAAAGGTCAATTAGCCATTGGTTCAGACAGTCATATCTTAATCAACCCGTTTCAAGAAATACAAATGCTTGAATATTCTCAACGCTTGCATAAACAACAACGAGTAATTGCCAGTACATCAAACAACCCACATGTAGGAACGTTACTATGGACAAAAGCAGTTGCAGGTGGCGCACAAGCTTGTCAATTAGCCGTAAACGGCATGCAAATTGGGCAGCAAGCCAACTGGATTAGCCTTGATACAAAGCACCCTTCACTGGTTAATCTGTCAGGTGAAAAGTGTCTGGATTCAGTGATATTTGCCAACAATCAAATCCCTTACCAGTCCTATCTAAAAGGTAAAAAAATCATTCCAATGCATCAAAGCATCAAAGAAAACTACAAAAACACATTAAAATCACTTAGAAACTAAGGTTTTTGACTTTTTTTTGTTATTATAGCGGGTCGCATAATAATGCATAACACTATTGATATTTAGGAAAAAATAATGGCAAGAGTTACGATTGAAGATTGTTTAGAATTTGTTGATAACCGCTTTGAGTTGGTTCAATTAGCTGCAAAACGCGCACGTTTGATTGCCAACGGTCAAGCGCCACTGGTTGAAGAAGAGAATGACAAACCAACGGTTTTGGCATTACGTGAAATCGCAGCTGGATTAATGACAACTGAAAAACTAAAAGAGTTAGAGTTAGAACAAAAACGCGTTCAAGAGTTAGATGAATGGAATGCAGCCGCTGAAGAACAAGATTCACAAATGATTTAAATCTTTATGCGAATTGTTTTTCACAATAAATTATTTTACAAGTCGTGACTGAAGAATCCACAGTCACGACCATACTCGCCCACCCTGCCGTTGTTTCTGCACAAAAAACACTCACCAATTTAACCAGCAATTATTTAAAACCCAATGAACAGTTGATTCTTTCAAAAGCAATCAATTATGGTGCCAAAGCTCATAGAAAGCAATTTCGTAAATCTGGTGAACCCTATATTACCCATCCAATTACAGTTGCAGCTATACTTGCTAAGCACCAGTTTGACATTAACACCTTATGTGCAGCCCTATTACATGACACCATTGAAGATACCGAGGTTACCCAAAGAGACTTAAGAAAACAGTTTAATCGAACAGTTGCATACTTAGTCCAAGCCGTTACAAAAATAGATAAATTAAAATTTCGAAATTTGCATGAAGCGCAAGCTGAAACATTTGTCAAAATGCTTTTTGCTATGGCAGAAGATGTACGTGTCATTATCATTAAACTTGCTGACAGGCTCCACAATATGCGTACGATTGCTGCCATGAGTGAGGCAAGCCGTAAAAGAATTGCCAGAGAAACACTTGATGTCTATGCACCAATTGCTGAGCGCTTAGGGTTAAAATCAATTCAAGAGGAAATGGAAGATCACGCATTTTCAGCACTGCTTCCTAATATTTCTGAAAAAATAATCACAAATGTCAATGAACTATCAGGTAACAGGCAAAAAGCAATTGAAAAAATTCAAAAGAAAATTGCCAAAGCCCTATTGCATTCAGGACTAACACCAACAGTAGATGGTAGACAGAAGTCCATTTATAGCATCTATAAGAAACAAAAACGGAAAAACCTTAAATTTGAACAAATCCATGATGTGTTTGGCATTCGAGTCATCGTCAGATCTGTACAAGATTGCTATATTGCACTCGGTGTTATTCATGGACTTTACGTTCCACGCGAACACAGTTTTAAAGATTATATTGCTGTACCAAAGTCTAATGGCTATCAATCCCTACACACCCTAGTGACTGGGCCTTATGGTCTAGCCATTGAAATACAAATTCGTACCGATGAAATGGATAAAGTCTGCGAATCTGGCGTTGCTGCCCATTGGATGTACAAAAACAAAGACCATAACAGTGATAAAAGATTAACCCTAGCGCGAAACTGGCTTGGTAGTTTACTGCATTTACAAAAAAACACTGGAAGCTCATTAGAGTTTTACGAAAACATGAAAAAAGATTTGGTAACCGATGAAATCTATGTTTTCACTCCCAGAGGAAAAATTATTCAATTGCCATTAAATTCAACTGTTTTAGATTTTGCTTATGCCATTCACACAAAAGTCGGTTCTTATGCGGTCGCATCCGAAATCAATGATAAACCTGCCTCATTAAAACAAAAACTGTATACTGGACAAACTGTTAATATTATTACCGATGAGCAAGCATCACCCAAAACCGAATGGTTACAGATAGTCACAACAAGTAAAGCACGAACAGCCATCAGACATGCGCTTAAACAAATTAAAGATGAGGATGCTATTTTTGTTGGACATCGAATGCTCGATAGAGCCTTAGATACCTACGGCTATTCATTTGATTCATTAGATAAGCGAGCTATCAGACGCGTACTAAAATATTATAAAAAAGATAGCATGGATGAGCTATTAAAATCCTTTGCTCTTGGAGAGCTTCTGCCTTCAATTGCAGCCAAAAAACTCTTGCCGCTACTGAAACAAAGAGGTATTGGCAAAACATATTCACCCAAAGAGGCACTTTCAATTACTGGCAAAGAAGGCTCTATAATTAATTACCCTCACTGTTGCGAACCCATTGTTGGTGATGAAGTTATTGGCTATTTAAGTCCTGCAAAAGGTATAGTTGTGCATAGAAAAAACTGTGCTAATTTAGAAGAGTTAGAAAAAAGTCCAGAACGCATGGTTGTCATGAACTGGGACTTAGAACAGAAAATGATGTTCCAAACAACTATCCAAATGGATGTTATTAACAAACAAGGAGTCTTAGCTCAACTTGCCAGTGTGGTGGCAGATAACCACGGCAATATAGAAAGATTCGAACAAGTTGACCGCGATGGAAACTACTCAGGATTAGAGTTCCACTTAAGTATCACTGACACAGATATGCTCAACAATATTTTATACAAACTAAGACAGTTGCCTGAAGTCTTAAAAGCCAATAGGAAAGAATTCAAATGAGAAAAATTATACAAACAGAAAATGCACCTGGTGCAATCGGAACTTACTCACAGGCAGTCGTTCATAACGGAGTTTTATACACTTCAGGACAAATTCCAATCAATCCAAAGACAGGAAAAATGCTGGAAGACGACTTTTCCAAGCAAACCCATCAAGTCTTCAATAACCTTCACGCCATTGCCATAGCCGCTGGCACCAGCCTACAAAACACTTTGAAACTTAATATTTTTGTACAGGACTTATCGTATTTTTCCACATTAAATACTATTATGTCTGAATACTTTGAACAACCGTTCCCTGCACGCGCGGCAATTCAAGTAGCGGGGCTACCTAAAAATGCCATGGTAGAAATGGATGCAATTATTGCAGTTTGATATTTTCCAAACCAAAAATTATTGCTGTCATTTAAATTAAACAACGCTTATTCCCCGAGAATGCAGTAAGCGAAAATACAACAGAGAGAGATATGAAAAAAATAAATACTACACTATTTTTCATTATTATGCTGGTTATTGTTAGCACAATATCTTCAGCAAATATACTACTCCCCATTGTCCAGACCAATTTTCACTTTCTTTTAAGATATAAAACCAGTTGTTAAATTTGTTTATTTTTTGACTTTCACATCAATCTTTTTTAATACTATGTTAGCCGCTTTAGTTTCATTGTGGAGCGTAGCGGAACAATGAAACTAAAGCGGCAGGGTTTTTGTTTTTTTACCCTCTTTTCAAGCAGTTTTGTGTAGCTTTTAACTACCTAAATACACCTCTGCTGGTGTCTTATAATCCAATGATTGATGGTACCTTTCTTCATTGTAAAATGTAAAATATTTTTCTAATCCCGTCTGCACTTCTTGCACACTTGCATATTCTTTTACTTTAAGTGTGCTACCAACAAGTTTTATAATGAACCAAGCGCCTATAGTACCAAATCCAGATGTTATATTTAAGAATGGATTTGATAACCCTGTAATAATACTTCCATCAATTACAAGTCAGGGATTAACTATTACCGCTTTTGGAGTTCCAACGATTACGACAGGTATGTCATTTGGTAAGATTATACTAACAGAAACTAATGGGCTTTCTCCCCCATTACATGTCACTGTATCGGTAAATCAAGTACTACCATTTGGAGGAACAGCACCACCAGATCTTTGATAATTAAATTTATCTTGACTCACAAAAAAGCAGCTTAACTTTAATAAGCTGCTTTTTTTGTCAAAGAAAGATAAGGCTTTAGTCGAATACAAACTCTTACATTAGAATGTAGCTATCTTTACATTCAACAATGGGCAGGGTATAACTCTAAACTATAATTATTTATTAATGCAAAATTCACACCCACAAAAAACCCAACGTTTTAAAGTTGGGCTTTTCAAAACTGAAATTATAGAAAACTTATTTCTTATCAGCATCCTTCATCTTGGCAGAATCCCCTGCTTTAATGATTGAAATTTTGTCACGTAACCAATACTTCTTGATAGCATTATTCACTTGGAATAGAGTTAAATTACGGATGGCTTGTTCGTATTTTTTATCCCATGCCATGGTACGATTCAGATCAAGGTTTCCTGCTAATGTGCGCACTAAACGATCATCTTTTGCTCTATCAATCTTACTGTTTTGTAAGATGCCTTTTTTTACATCATCCAATTCCTTTTGTGTAAAACCATCTTTTAAGACACGATCGAGTTCTTCATAAAAACCTTTCTCAATATTGGCGAGATTTTCTGGCGCACAAATAGCATAAGCACCAAAGGTTGCAACTTCGTCATAGGATGATGCATTAAACCATGAACCTGCTCCATAACTCCAACCTTCTTTGCGTCTCAATCGATCAGCTAATCGACTGGATAAGAACCCACCACCAAACATCTCATTTGCCATTTCTAAAGCAACATAGTCTGGATCAGTGTCATTCATTTTGAATTTAATCATGGCACCAAATGCTGCTCCGGCTTTATCAGGAGTGTTGACAAAGTTGTTTATTCCATCTACTTCTGCTACGGATGAATGAATACGCTTATAATTAGTTTTGCTATTCCATTGCCCAAGAACATCATTCAATTTATCTTGAATAACTTTTTCATCAAAGTCTCCAACAACTGCAATATCAGCCTCTTGTGCACCCATAAATGTCTTGTGGAACTGTTGCAAGTCTGCTGATGAAACATTTTTAATTGCAGCAATTTCATCGTCAATTGACATTTTGTAACGTGGATGACCTGGCTCATAAGGACTCAAATAACGACCCAATTGCCTAAAGACTTGAGACTGTGGTTGTTGCTTTTGTTGTTCTAAAGAAACCACACGTTCTTGTTTTGCCACCTCTAATTCTTTTGCATCAAAGGTTGGATTTTTAAGAATTTCATCAACCAAATCTAAAACTTGAGGTAAGTTTTCTTGCGTGGTTTGAATTGAAATACTGGTATTTTCAGCACTGCCACGAACACTAACATCAGCTTTAAGCTTATCAAATTTCGCTTGCAACTGCTCGCGTGTATATTTTTGCGTTCCGCGTGTTAACATTGAGCCGACCATTGAACCAATTATACCTTGATTTTGTAACGCCTCAACATTTCCTAAATCCAAATTAATAGTCATATTGACTGACTCACCGCGTGTTTTCTTGGGTAAATAAACAACTTTAGCGCCATTTTTCAACTCTTTGTGAATACTGCGCTTATCAATGTTATCCTGTGAAGGATCAAAATCTTCACCTTGTGCTACGGCTTTTCTGCCTTTGTAACCTTCAAGCATTTTAACAACATCTTGTTTGGATAATCGCACTATTGAATCCGCCCTATCAGGTTTTTGCTCAGGCAAAAATTGGCCCAATGTTCGGTTATCATTCACTAAATACTCTTCTGCTGCTTTCTGCACATCTGCTAAAGTGACTTTCTCCATGCGATCACGGTTTAAAAACATTAAACGCCAATCACCCATACCAACCCATTCACTTAGGTTCTTTGCAATACCTTCTGATGAATTAAATCCTAACTCAAAATCTTTAATCGCTTTAGCCTTAGCTCGATCGACTTCTTCTTGAGTAATCGGTTGATTCTTTATATCTTCCAGTGTCTTTAAAAACGTCTCTTGAGTTTTGTCCAAGTCTTTATCTTTTGCCACTTGAGCAAAAAATGTCACAATGCCAGGTTCCGCCCATTGGAAAGGAAAACCAAAAGTGCTTGCTGCTAATTTTTTCTTAACCACATCATTATGCAATCGACCCGTTTGATGATCTGCCAAAATTTGCGTTAAGATTTCTACTGCAGGATAATTAGGCGAAGAACCAGGGGGAATATGGTACATAGCCGCCAACATTTGCACATCTCCAGGGCGACGAACGATTACTTCACGTTCACCATCCTGAATTTGATCTTCAGTATATAATGCTTGTATTTTACGTTTTGGTTTTTTTATTTTTCCAAAATATTTATTCACTAAAGCCACAACTTTATCTTCATCAATTTTACCAGCCACCACCAAAGTCGCATTGTCGGGTTGGTAATATTTGTGGTAGAAATTTTGTAGGTTTTTAATATCAATATTTTCTAAATCCGCACGGGCACCAATGGTTGATTTACCATAGTTGTGCCAATCGTAACTCACTGCCATCATGCGTTGCAACAACACTCGAAACGGGCTATTTTCACCATTTTCCAGTTCATTACGCACCACGGTCATTTCGCTGTCTAAATCCTTTTTTGCAATAAATGAGTTAACCATTCTATCGGCTTCTAAATCCAATGCCCAATTGAGATTTTCTGGCGTTGCAGAAAAAGTTTCAAAATAATTAGTTCTATCCGTCCAGGTAGTGCCATTAGGCTCAGCACCATGATCAGTTAACTCTTTTGGAATATCTTTATGTTTTGGCGTTCCTTTGAAAAGCAAATGCTCCAACAAATGAGCCATACCTGTTTCACCATAGTTTTCATGTTTAGAACCTACATGGTAGGTAATATTAACTGTTATTGTTTCCTTAGAATTATCTGGAAACATCAATACCTGTAGACCATTTTTGAGTTTATATTCGGTAATTCCTTCAACCGAAGTCACTTTTTCTACGCCTTTTGGTAATTTAGCCACCGCAATCGATGAAGCCAATACTAAAGAACACAATAAAGTGGCGTTTTTTATTTTATGCAACATATTTTTTCTCTAATTTTATTCTTTTTATGACCTGTAATAACCACGATAGTTCAAGGTCGAATTTTAACTTATGGATTCTACAATATTTATCCATTAAACACACTAGGACAAAAGTCACGAATCATGATAAAATTTAGCCTTTATAATCAATTCTGGCAAAATCATGACTAAAACCTTCACGCTATTTTGTATACTTTTGTGTATCACATGCAGTTTTGCACAACCCATTACAATTGGAGAACGTATAAACTTTGATTCCAAAACACTCAAACAAAACCGTGAATTTGCCATTTACACACCACCCTCCTATAACCACAATAACGCGGAAACATTCCCTGTTTTCTATTTAGTTGATGCCGATTATAACTTTCACTACTTAACTGGCTTAATCGAATTACTCTCAAGCGTTAGTGCTAATATCCCTGAAATGATTGTTGTTGGCATATCTGGCAAAGGCACAGCTACCTACCGAAAACAATCCAAACCTCCGTTCAAAACCAAAGACAAAGGCAGTGCCGATGTCACCATGAAATTTATCAACACCGAAGTTATTCCCTTTATTGACAGCCATTATAAAACCAACAGCTATCGAATTTTAGCTGGGCATTCTATCGGCGGTCTATTTACCACCTACGCCATGTTGCACCACAACACACAATTTGACACCTTTATCGCTGTGAGCCCATCGTTGTGGTGGGAAGATGAATTGGTTAAAAAACATACCCTAAAATATTTAAAAAAAGACAAGCCTGAAATCAACACAAATTATTACCTTTCACTGGCTGATGAAAAAGGCATGGGCGTGCATGAATTTGTCAAAATGATACAATATAATGCACCGCGTACACTGAAGATGAAATTCAAACACTTCCCAGAAGAAACTCATGGCAGCGTCGGCCTACCAACCTACCGTTGGGCATTGCAAGATTTATTTACTGATTATAAACCCAAAAGCGGTTCATTTAAAGATGCCAAAGCGGTTGAAGACTATTACAACTTGATTAAGACAAAATACAAAACACCATTTCACATCTCCGCAGGCTTTATGCGCAACACCGCTTATGCCCATTCTAAAGACAAAAAAGCACGCCTAGAAATTGAACAAGCATTTGAAAAGTATTTTCCTAATCAAACCGATGAATTCAGAAACATCCAAATCGAAGGACTTATCGGTGCAGGAAAACTCAAACAAGCCGAAAAAATCCTCAATCGTGCCCTAAAAAACGACCAAAACAATTTCGAAACCCTCACCAACCAATCCCGCTTATTACAAAAACAAAAGAAAAAAGACAAAGCACTAAACGCTATCAATAAAGCCATAGAAATAGCTCAATCAAAAAACATCCGTCAGTGGTTGATAAATGAATTGGTGGAGCAGAAGGAAGGCTTGGAAAAATAAGATTACCAAAATCATGTTAATAAAATTATTTACCCATTTTCTCTGTGTTATTTTTTCACCAATTAAATTTTTAATAAATTTCAGAAGAAAAATCCTTAAGAAGAAAATACTAAAAGGGTACTTTAACAGCCAAAGTCCTGCCTATTTTTATGCACTTAAAGAATTAGCATGGAACAAATACCACGAGCCAGATTTTGTTCTAACTGAAAAGCTCGCGCAAAACTTAATTAACAACACTAAAGATAAGAATGAATTTCCAGGGAAAAATAACATACTAGCAAATGGATACACCCTTCTAGGTTTATTAGCCTTAACAACAAGTACTTCCAAAGCTAAGCATTATTTATTGAAAACAGCTTCCTTAATGCTCTTTCCTAAAACAAAGGATTTAGTTTTGGCGCAAAAATTACTTAACATAGGCGAATACGATACGGTTCAAAATTTTATTAAACGATACATCAAAAATATAAAATCGTATGATTTTCCAAAATTCACAAGAAAACATATCGCCTCACACATCAAGCAATTAGAAAAATATAATACAGAAATCAAACAAAGAAAAAAACCTCAGTTAATTATTAAAAACTAATTGTTAGTTGGGTAATCAATACAAATAAACTTAGAAAAAATCCCCCTCAATCCCCCTTTGCAAAGGGGGAGGACAGAGTTATATTTAAGAACTCGGTTTTGTTCTGTAATGAAATGAGGTATATTTTAACACTGGATTTAACACCCTCCTTTGCAAAGGAGGGCTGGGGTGGATTTTCTACAGTTCATTACGAAGATCCTTATAGACTTGTATCTGAGCTAGATAGTGAACGATTTGAAATTAGGAAATTAGAGTATTTCAAAAATGGAGTTATACAATATGCAGATGAAAAAATGTAAACTGGTGATACTTATTTAAGTTCAGTAGAAGTACCTGATTTACAATATATTAATAATGACAGTGAATTTGAAGGTAAGGAATTATCAAAAGAACTCTTTGAGAACTTATGGAAAGCCCGTAAGGAGGGATTAAAACAGTAAGAATTAGATGGTAATAAACTTAAAAAAATCCCCCTCAATCCCCCTTTGCAAAGGGGGAGGGCTGAGTAACATTTAAAAACTTGATTTTGTTCTGTAATGAAATGAGGTATATTTTAACACTGGATTTAGCTCCCTCCTTTGCAAAGGAGGGCTGGGGTGGATTTTCTACAATGCAATACCAAACTAAAAAATATGCTTAAATACAACAACAATTAAACGCAGCAAGCTGCGGGGAATTAACGCCAAGAGATTAAAACCCACAAGGAATTTGCCCACAATGTTTCCTCCTTACAGGTTCATTGTTATTTTTTTATTTCATTGATACTAATAAACTTAAGAGATATAATTTAGCACATGAATATTACAAGTATGATTTTTAATTTTATATTTTTTCCCTTACTTTTTATGGGTATTGGGGTGCTCATAAAACTCAGAGATAAAAATTTTAAATTGTCAAATGCCTTTGCTTTAGGCGTCTTGATGGCAGTATTCATGTCAATGCGTATGTTTTTGGGTATGAGTTAGTACTGTAAATTGCTTGCCCACCTTACAGATTTTCACCTGCGCCTATCTGCGTTTATCTGCGGACAATAAAACTACAACAATTGCTTCAACTTATACAACAAATCAAGTGCTTGTCTTGGGGTTAATTCATCGGGGTTGATTTGCCCTAGTTCTTTTTCTACTGCAATTTCTTCGGGCATAGCTTCAAACAATGACATTTGTTGTGGTGCCAGTTCGGTGGCTTTGCCTGATTCTAAAACAGCTAAGGTTTTCTTAGCATTTTGTAGAACTTTGCTTGGTATGCCAGCAAGAGCAGCCACTTGCAACCCGTAAGAGCGTGAGGCTGCGCCTTTTTTGACTGAGTGCAAAAAGACGATAGTATCATCGTGTTCGATGGCATCTAAATGTACGTTTTCTATGTTGTCGATTTCTTTGTCGAAAGCAGTGATTTCAAAATAGTGCGTCGCAAATAGAGTGAAAGATTTATTGACTTGAGCCAAATGTAACATACAGGCTTGCGCCAATGACAAACCATCGTAAGTCGATGTTCCGCGACCTATTTCATCCATAAGTACCAATGAATTTTCGGTGGCATTATGCAAAATATTGGCTGTTTCAGTCATTTCCACCATAAAAGTCGAACGCCCTTTGGTCAAATCATCGCCTGCGCCAATTCGGGTAAATATTCTATCAATCTTACCAATCTTTGCTGACTGTGCTGGCACGTAACTGCCTATGCTTGCCAATAAAACAATCAAAGCGTTTTGACGCATATAAGTGGATTTACCACCCATATTTGGCCCTGTGATTATCAACATCTGGGTTTTGTCGTCTAAATCCATATCATTGGGTTCAAACGGTGTGTTTTGGATTTGTTCCACTACAGGGTGGCGACCGGCTTTGATTTGAATACACTTTTCATCAACCAACAGTGGGCGATTAAAGTTTAGTGTCATAGCACGTTCGGATAAGGTGTTGAGCGAATCAATTTTAGCAACCGCATGCCCTGTTTGTTGCAGGGATTGAATGTCATCTGCGAAAGCTTCTAACAAATTCATGTAGAGCTCTTTTTCACAGGCTAAGGATTTTTCTTTGGCGCTTAATACCTTGTCTTCAAACACTTTGAGCTCTGGTGTGGTGTAACGCTCGACGGCTTTAAGTGTTTGTCTGCGGATATAGTGTTCGGGGGCTTTATCCGAATGCAATTTCGATATTTCGATGTAATAACCATGCACGCGATTGTAGGCCACTTTTAAGTTATTAATGCCAGAGGCGAGCTTTTCACGCTCTTCAAAATCCAGCATGTATTGACTGGCGTCGGTGCTTATACTGCGAAGTTCGTCCAGTTTTTCATCGTATCCATCAGCAATCACGCCACCATCACGAATGACTACGGGGGGATTTTCTTTGATTGCAGAATCAATCAAGTCAATCACCTTTGTGTGTGTGCCAAGAAAGTGATTGAGGTTTTGTATTTCTTCGGTTTGGATTGGTTCTATTGCTGCTTTTAGTTCCAAAACTTGTTTGAGTGAATACGCCAAAGTTACCAGGTCTCGTGGTCTTGCACTCAACATGGAAATTCGTGTGGTAATTCGCTCAATATCGCCTATGCCTTTAAGTATTTCTTGCAAGTCAAATACCACACCATTATCAGTTAAGGTGCCAATAGCATTTAATCGGGCGTTGAGTTTTTCACGGTTCTGCAGTGGTTGTTTTAACCAACGGCGCAATTGCCGCGAGCCCATAGCCGTGGTTGTTTCGTCCATCAATTCACACAAGGTATGTTCGGTTCCACCATTGTTGTTGACTTCAATTTCAAGATTTTTGCGGGTACTGGCATCAAGATGGAGAAACTCATCTAACAATTCGGTTTGAATCGCTTGAATATGTTTCATCACCGACTTTTGCGTGTGTTGGATATAATTAAACAAACAACCCAGTGCATTGATGGTTAATGACGAACCCTCGATTCCAAAGCCTTTTAAATCTTTGGTTTTGTAATGATTAGTGAGTGTTAATAATGCTGTGTCTTTATCAAAATCCCATGATGGACGTTGATTAATTGGGTATTTATTGAGTTGTTCACACAAAGGGTTGTTTTCTTCAAGTAATAATTCACTGGGAGCAAGACGTTCAATTTGTGCCAATAAAGTTTCTTGTTCATCCACTTCAATAACAACAATACGTCCCGATGATAACTCGCAGATGGCAATGCCATAACCGTTTTTATTGCTGTAGACTGCGACCAACAAACTTTCACTGCGGGCATCCATCAAAGCTTCTTCGGTGACTGTTCCTGGTGTAATTATGCGCATGACTTTGCGCTCTACAGGGCCTTTTGAAGTCTTAGGGTCTCCGACTTGTTCACAGATGGCAATTGAGCGACCTATTTTGACTAACTTAGCCAAATACGGGTCAACAGAGTGGTAAGGCACGCCACACATTGGGATTGGATTACCACCCGCTTTGCCACGATAGGTTAAAGTAATATCCAACAACTTTGCCGCTTCCAAAGCATCATCCATAAATAACTCATAAAAATCACCCATGCGATAAAATACCAACATATCAGCATAATCTGCCTTTATCTTGAGGTATTGTTGCATCATCGGAGTATGTGTTGGAGTTGCTTTTTTTACTTTTGCCATGACTTGTTCCTACTCAAAACCTGTTTTAAAAATCACATCTAAATTTGTACTGCTAACCCATACTCCATTTGAAGCAGCTGAAATAATATCTAGGGTGCCGTCATTGTTCAAATCAATTGCAAAACTATTATTGGTATCAAGTGTATTTGCTGTCAAACCTAGAGCGGTAAAATTTTGAATGCCATCATTTATATAGATCGTTACCTTATCAGAATTTGGATTAGTGCAAATAACATCCAGTACTCCATCATTATTTATATCTGCTGCTAGGATATTTTCTCCACCATTTGCTCCACTGGCTATTTGGTGACGAATAAAATTACCAGCATTTTGTTCATACCAATAAATTGTGCTGTTATCTTGTGTAGCAGCTAAAATATCTTCATCTCCATCGCCATCCAAATCTACAGCAAAAAGCCCTGCCACATCGGTACTCGAAGCATCGATAGGAGTTTGTTCGGTAAATGTTGCATCACTGTTATGCTTAAACCACCTTAGTTGACCACTTTGCGTATGAGCCATAACAATATCTTTGCGTGTATTTGATGAGATATTCAATGAAGTAGCTGATAAGACAAGTGTACTCTGATTAAATACCTCAATGTTTGTAAAATTACCAGTACCATCATTTTCAAAATAATTTGTTAGACCAGCAAAACCAAAAAAACCATAGGACGATGTCACCAAATCAGCATCTCCATCACTGTCCATATCAAAAGCGATAACGGTATTAGCATTGCTTAGTGAACTAGAAATGATATGCTGGGTAAAAGTGCCTGCTCCATCATTCTCAAACCAATAAAGTGTACTGTTTAAGTCTGAAACGAGTACAATATCAATTTTGTTATCATTATTTAAGTCTACAGCTTTTGCCTCGCGCGGACCCATCCCTGCAATGGAAATTAACTCATGTGCTGTAAAGCTACCATTGCTATTGTTTTCATACCAATTTACAGAATTTCCTGTTCGCGAGGTGGCTACTATGTCATTTAACCCGTCACCATTCAGGTCTGCTGCGTGCACAGAGTTACTCGGAAAGGACACATCAATATTGATGTGTGTGAATGTTTGTGCCATTATATTCGTGTACACGAATACCAACAAGACAGTTAATTTTAATTTCATAAATTCAAGCGATTAATTATTTGTAATATTTTAACTGAATTTCTTATCAATTGGTTATACAATAACAAAAATCCTAATAAATAATTATGTCTAAATTTAAAAAACTCGTCAAATACGTTAAAGACCACAAATGGGCTTCAATTCTTTTTGAAGCCACTATCATTGTGCTTGTCTTATTGATTTTCTCTTGGTTTCAAAATCGAGGCACACTTGCGGCAGATGGACAAATGGCACCTGATTTTGTACTGCAAACGACCGATGGTAGAACGGTTCATTTGTCAGAACTTAGAGGTAAGAAAGTCTTAATCTACTTCTTTGCTCCATGGTGCAGTATTTGCCACATGAGTGGCGGCAATCTCAATGCCTTACGCAAAGCGCGTAGCGAAGATGAATTAGAGATTCTTGTTATCGGCTTAAGTTGGGAACACAAAGAAGAAATTAAGCAATTTAAAGACGACTTAGAGCTCACAATGCCTGTCTTAATTGGTTCGGACCAACAGATGAATAACTATAAAATCAAAGGCTTTCCAACCTATTTTGTTATTGACGAGGAAGGCAAAGTTACGCATCGCTCAGTTGGCTATTCAACTGAAATTGGAATGCGCTTGAGAACATGAGAAGAATTGTAAATGAGTAAGAAAAAAGCTTTAGTTCAAACTATACGAATCCCTTTTTTAATTTTAACACCCGTATGTATTCTTCTCGGTGTTAGTCTAGCAAAGTTTCAAGGATACTCCATAAATTATTACGATGTGCTTTTGGTGCTTGTTGCTGCATTGATGGCACATATCAGCGTCAACACTTTGAATGAATACTTCGATTTCAAAAGTGGTTTGGATCTAAACACCCAACGCACACCCTTTAGTGGTGGCAGCGGCGCATTACCAAACAACCCTGATTTACACCATAATGTGCTCTCAATTGGTATTGCTTCACTGGTTGTTACCTTAATAATTGGCTTATATTTTATTAACCGATTTGGACTGGCTATTGCTCCCATTGGCGTATTAGGCTTGATTTTAGTTTTGAGTTATACCCAATGGATAAATAAGCACCCTTTATTATGTCTTATTGCACCAGGGTTAGGCTTTGGGTTGTTATTTGTTTTAGGTACACATTATGTTTTCAGTGAAAACTATCATTTCATCCCGTTACTTATCGCACTTATCCCATTCTTTTTAGTGAATAATTTATTATTACTTAACCAATATCCCGACATTCAAGCCGATAAAAAAGCAGGTAGAAATCATTTCCCTATTGCTTTTGGAATAAAAAAGAGCAACGCAGTCTATGCTTTATTTGTGCTATCAACAATCATAAGCCTTGTCTATTTAGTCATTAACAATCTCTTACCAACGATTAGTTTACTGGCATTAATACCCATGCCTCTAGCACTGTTTTCATTATCTGGAGCAAACAAACATGGCAACAAAATTGGGCTTTATCCCCATTATTTAGCCGCCAATGTTGCAGTGACTTTATTAGTGCCTTTAGTTTTATCTATTTCTCTGATTTATTCGGCAAATACCTAACCAATAAACCAAAATCAATCTGTGCTAAATCCTTATCAGATATTTCCACAGGGATATCCACAATATGACCAGAACCGGGTGCGTAGTCCATTTTGGCTCCTTTTTTGCCAATCATATCACTTAAGTTGAATTGGATATTTCCTGTTGGTGTCATTAATTCGAGGTTGTCACCAACAAGAAATTTATTTTTAACATCTATCTTTAACAATTCAGTTTCCTTATCGTAACTAATCACTTCACCAACAAATTGTTGCTTGTCACTGCCTGAAAAACCTGTTTCGTAGTTTTGAAATTCTTTGGGTGGATGACGGCGGTAAAAGCCTTCGGTAAATCCACGATTGGCCAAACCTTCGAGCGTATCCATTAAGTCCATATTAAACTCACGTCCCGCATAAGCATCATCAATGGCTTGGCGATAAACTTGCGTGGTTCGAGCGGCATAAAAATGCGATTTAGTACGGCCTTCAATTTTCAATGAATCAATTCCCATGTCAATCAATGTTTTGACATGTTGCACCGCGCGTAAATCCTTTGAGTTCATGATATATGTGCCATGCTCATCTTCATAAGCAGGCATTAATTCACCCGGACGGCCTTTTTCTTCCAATAGAAACATCGGATTATCGTCATCATTTTCATGTGGAGTATAAATGTTTGTGCCTGATTTTCCACCTTGATGCAGAGGAATCAAATCACCCACAGAATCTTGTTTGGCTTCCATAGCATTGTATTTCCAACGACAGGAATTAGTGCAAGCACCTTGGTTAGAATCCCTATGGGTCATATAACCCGATAATAAACACCTTCCCGAATAAGCAATACACAAAGCTCCATGCACAAATACTTCAAGCTCAATATCGGGACATTCTTGGCGAATCTCTTTGACTTCATCCAGTGATAACTCACGCGATAAAATAATGCGTGATAAACCCATAGACTTCCAAAACTTAACCGTAGCAAAGTTAATGGCATTAGCTTGAACCGATAAATGCACAGGAATTTCAGGCCATTTCTCACGCACCATCATGATTAAACCCGGATCACTCATGATTAAGGCATCGGGTTTCATCTCAATAATGGGTGCTAAATCCCGAATATAGGTTTTGACCTTATTATTGTGTGGCGATAAGTTGGATGCAATAAAAAAAAGCTTGTTCAAACGATGGGCTTCTTCGATACCCTGAGCCAATCGATCGGCATTTTTAAAATCATTTTCACGCACACGCAAGGAATAACGCGGCTGACCCGCATAAACCGCATCTGCCCCATAAGCAAAAGCGTACTGCATGTTTTTGTAAGTTCCCGCAGGAGATAAGAGTTCAGTTTTCATGCTGTGCATAATAGTGAAATAGCTTGATTAAGTCAATAATAACGCCTTTTCGTATGAGTTTATTGTCCGCAGATAAACACAGATTATCTCTGTCCCATCCTCCGAGACTGTGTAATAACTCTTACCCACATGTAGTGGAGCACCTGCGTGTGCTCCTTTTTATGGTATTACCTCATAATTTAGACAAATTACATTAACTTATGGTGGTAAATACTTTCAAAAACGGACGGGCACACAGATCCACACCCTACATGACCGAGTTGTTTCACAATCTCGGAGCGTGGGAATGAGGAATCTTATTTTGTCAAACCCTATCTAATAACTTCATAAAATGCACTTTTTCCCTGTTATTTACGTAAATAAATGCATTTATGCACATATAACACGTTAGATCCGTAAATTAGCGCATAATTATTGGGCTATTAATTAGAAAAGGGGTGTGATATGATAAAAACCATGAAAATAGTCATAAAAACCCACAAATTAACAACAATATATGGCACTAATGCACATATAATAAATTGTTAGACATATAAACAAAGTTCGGAGAATGATGAATATTCAAATAGATAACCTTGATAGTGCTGAAGTTAAGCAGTTACTTCAAGAACACCATGATGATATGTTAAAGCACTCTCCTCCTGAAAGTGTTCATGCTCTTGATTTGTCTTCACTAAAAGCGCCTGATGTTACTTTTTGGACTGTTAGGATCAATGGTGAGTTAGCTGGATGTGGAGCTTTAAAAAAGCTTAATGAAAAACATGCAGAGCTTAAATCAATGCGTACGTCTCAAAAATTCTTAAGGAAAGGCGTTGCAGCTGAATTGTTAACGCATATTATAAATACGGCTAAAGCGGAGTCAATTGCAAGAATAAGCTTAGAAACAGGTACAAAAAAAGCATTCATACCTGCTCAAAAACTGTATAAAAATTTTGGCTTTCAAGAGTGTCAACCATTTTCAAATTATAAAGAAGATCCATATAGTATGTTTTTAACAAAAGCTATTGGGTAAAATATGCCTAACGGTTAAGGTTAGATTGTGCGAGGCACGAGCCACAATCTGAACCGTTTGTTGGACAAGCCCGACTTTTTTGATTGGTTTTTGGTATAGAAAATAGCTTTTTGGATTTAGAGCTGGTTGCTGCTAA
>Ga0256834_1000315_pt1 | contig 35791 bp, 35 predicted proteins | sample 4281140metaG_FD_190536 | JGI IMG/M metagenome (GOLD analysis project Ga0256834, IMG submission 190536) | Hydrothermal vent microbial communities from East Pacific Rise, Pacific Ocean - 4281-140 | ecosystem: Environmental > Aquatic > Marine > Hydrothermal vents | place: Pacific Ocean: East...
CCATAAGAGTTTAAAAATTAATAATGAGAACTATGACAAATTAGATAAAAATGTAGCATAAGGTAACATGAAATAAAGAGAATTAGATTTTAGAAAAAATTGTCTTGACTTTTTGGGGTGGTATAAGCCTTTCCAAATAAAGATTCTCTATTAAAATTACTCTACATGGGTATAAAAAATGCAAAAGAAAAATGGATTCAGCCAGTACACAATTGGAGTCAAACTATCTCACAATTAGTCATCATTTTTGAAGGTAGATTGGATGAATATTTAGAGCTGTAGCTAAGTGTTACTTTTGGTAGCTGACACAGAATTTTTTACGCTCCCCACTTAATGGGTACATAGCCGTTTTGTTTTCTTGGGGTATTATACATCTAATCTTTTTAGTAAAGGGTACTCTTTCTATCATTAAAATTAAAAAATAGATTATGACTCTCGTCATACTCTTTAATTGTTAACATACTCATAGCATATTTTGAAAAAGAGGTTCTTGTAAGTTGAAAATGTCTTATCATGTCAATCATCCACAATGGTACTTGATGAGGGTAGCATTTAAGCTCTAAAACCACGGAACTTCCTATGGGTCTGTTTGGCTCTTTTATATATACAAGTTCATTATCATAAGGTGTTAATTTTTTTGTATCTGGCTGTAGTGTATAGTCATTTTCAAGATAACAGCACATATCTATATCCATAGTAACTCTTACATACTCATCTACTTCCGAAACAAATGCTCTTCTTTTATATTGGGTAAATATTTTTGGAGTTGCTGCATATTTTAGTGCTGTTACATAAAATAACTCTTTGTTAACCATTTCAGACTCTTTACCTTGAAGATGTGTTCTGTATTCTATGTCTGTAAACATTCTTGACCACTCATCATCATCAATCATGCATCTATATTTATTTACACTATTTGCATCTTTATATTTTATCTCAAGAAAATATGGAGGAACTGGGTTATTCCCATAAGCTCTAGCTCTCATGTTGAATCTTGGATTTTTTGTATAAAGACGATTTGTTAAAAAAGTATAATTTGGTGTATCATAATATAAACTATTTACAGGATAAAAAAAGTTTTCTGCGCTTTCTGAGTGACCATCAAGCACACAATAATTCATTAAATAATCTGTCATAGGCTTAACTATCTCAAAGGGTATAATATATTTTAACTCATACCTATCTAGTTTTGATATGAAAGAACCGCCTAAATTTGCCATTTTTTATATACCTTATTTTTTAAGAAGTGAGTTAATAGTCAAATTATTAGTTCTATACAAAAGATCAATAAATTTACTATATAACTCCTTCTTTGTTTTAATTAAATTCCTTTTAATTTCTAAATGGTTATTTTCAAAAACAAGTAATTTAAGTGGATCAGAATTCTTAAATTCTTGATAAGCTTGAAAAAAACTATCATTTTCAATGCTCTCTTTAGCATACAATATATTTGAGTTTAAAATATCAATTTCTTTCATTATGGATAAGATTTGATATTTTAAATCTTCCTCTTTCTTATTCAATTTATTTTGTGCATCTAAAAATTTTATTTTTTCATTAACACTTTTTAATATATTACTTCCAGACCATGTTTTTTCTAGGCTTAATCCAACAGATAGTGACTTTTTAAATACATTTTCATTTTCATATTTTAAATCAATACTATTTATGTGAAATCCATCTGCTATTTTTGAAAGCTCCATTTTATCTTTAGCTAACAAAACTTCTATCTGCTCTTTTTCTAAAAATTTTAGAGATGTTTTATTGAAGTCATTTTTATTTTTATTGATAAAGCTAATTATCTCTTGTACACTTATAAAAGCTCTCTTTTCAAATGCATTATCAATCTTTTCAATGTCTACATCTGGAATATATTGTCTAATTTTTAATAAATTATTATAATACTTTTGTTTTTTCTTTAACAAACTATACTCTATCTTTTGCACTCTCTTTTTTATCTTTGCTAAATTAATAACATCTGTAACACTATCAGTAACGCTGAGTGCCAAATCTAGCTGTCTCTTATTAATATCTAATAAATTTTGCATATTTTGATAAGACTTTTTTTGAAAATTTGTATTAATGAGTAAATCATAGTGCCTTTTTAGGGCTTTAGATTTAGTATTTTCATAAGAGATATCAACTCTGTTTTTTGATAAGTTATAAATCTCCTCTTCTTTGTCTATTTGTGAAAATGTTTTAGGATAAAGTCTTAATTCAAAAGCAACATCAATATTTTCTTTATCAAACCTAGAGTAGCCGACATTAAACCTTGCTTTTTCAATCAAAGTTTTATTAAATCCATTTTCAGCAAAAATTTCTTGCTTTGCTTCTATGTTTTTTAAACTTTGATATTCACTAAATGAGAGTAAAAACTTTTCTAAAATAGGCTCTGCCGATAAACTACAGATACAAAACCAACCTATAATAATTAATTTTTTTTGCATCAATTTAACTTTAAAAACTCTAGCAAAGCAATAACTTTTGTCTCAAAAATACTCTTCTTTTCTAGAGATGAATTAATCATCACTTTTTTACCTAATTGCAGACTATTTTCAGGAAGACTAATAAGTACTTTGTAGCCCCAAAGTGGAACAATTTTATATTTTTTAAGCTTAATGGGAATCTCTTCTATACGATTTTCGATACTTTCAATTGTTCCATAAACCATGTTTTTACTACTATTTGTTTTATTAAAAGCAAATACTTCAACCTTTTGTCCAACTTTGAGATCATTGATAATATCTTCATGGATATAGCCAGTTGCAAACTTCGGGTAAACAGAATGAATTGTCAAAAGAGTGTCATATGCTTTTATTGTGGCATTTCTATTATAGTTCATCGAACCTATTTCACCATCAATTGGAGAATAAACTATTAATTTCTCCTCTTTTTCACTCAAAATCTTTTTCTCTTCTAAAAGCTTATGTATTTGTGCTTCAAAAGGTGTATTAACATGTTCTAATTTTTGCATTAATTGTTTTTTATGACTCTCATATACTATTTGTTTTGATTGCTTATCTTTTTTTAATGATTTTATTTTGTATTCTAAAGTTGCAAAAGAATTTCTATCTATATCTATAATTGACTGAAGTAACTTTTTATTCTCATTTAATTTTAATCTGCTCTGCTTGATTTGCATATTGAGTTTTTCTATTGCAATTTTATATTTTATATCAAGTATTTGAAGCTCTCCATTAATATCATTAACTTTAATTAATTTTTTAGCTTGTGATTCACTTATTTTAGAATTTACAATACTTACTTTAGCAGATAAATTAGATCTAAATAGTTCTATAAGTAAATCACCTTTTTTTACTTCTTCACCCGGTAAAACATGCGTTTTAACTATCTGTACTGCGTATGGAAAATTTATCTTTTGCTCTTTATTTGAAGTAAGTCCAATAAATTTATCTACCTTTGCTTGATTAAAAACTGTAATAAAAACAAGTAACAAAATAGCACCAATCCATGCTGCCCAAAGTATCCATTTACCTGTTTTCATAACTCTACCGTCGCTTCTTGCATCATAAAATGTATCCCTTTTATTGAGGGAATTTTGTTTAATGATTCTACAAAATCATCATGACGAGCACCTTTTTTTAACTTAACCTGATAAGCATAATCAATTCGATTACCTTGTGCCATATCTCGAAGAGTAATTAAAGCAAATGTTCTACAAGATTTCCGCATACACTTCTCCAAAGCCTCTTTATTATCAGACTCATTTTCAAGACTAAAACGAAGCATTCCATCAAAAAAGCTACTCTCTCCAAAAGGAGATACATACAATATAAAAGCAGCTATGATAAACATAGCTGTTCCTACTATTGCAATACTATAGCCATTTACACCACATGATACACCAACTGCTAAAGAAGCAAAAACAAAAACAATGTCACGAGAATCTTTGAAATTTGTACGAAATCGAATCACTGCCATAGCCGCCATTATACCAAGCCCCCTAGCTAGATTATCACCAACTGCCTGCATAACAGTTGAAGCGACTATTGAAATCAAAATCAATGTTTGAACATAATTTCGAGAGTAAGAAAGTGCTCTATATGTCTTTTCATATGTAATAGCAATAAGTGTGGATAATACAAATGCCAATAAAGATGAATACACCAAAGATATTATTGTAATATTTCCAGTTGTTGTTTGAAGTGTCATAAAATCTAACAATTGATTTTCCTTTAATTATGTTTTATAGTGGTATACTATAAAATAAGTTTAATTTTTATATTTAATATATTGTATTAAACTTTATATTAAACCTATATTGTAATACATAAATAAAAGGAATAACTTGTATAAAATTTTTAGTTTAATAATATTTATATTTCTACTTGGCTGTGGAAGTGAAAATAGCAAAAAAATTGAAAAAATTGAAAAAATTGGAACAATTGTATCAATAAAAGAAGCCTCTGGCATATGCTATGTAGCTAAAACTGATACACTTTTTGTTGTTGGTGACAATGGTTTTGTATATGAAATTGATAAAAATGGTTTAGAATTGAATAAAAAAGATTTTAGATGGAGAAAAAATAATGATTTTGAAGGTATTACTTACGATGACCAGAGAGATTTACTCTATATCGCAATAGAAGGTGTAGATAATATATTGGTTCTAAATAGAACTTTAGACTATTTAAGAGAGGTTAATATAAAAAGGCAAGATAGTGATGGTAGAGATATCTTAGCAAATGGAGGTGAAGGATTAGAAGGCATCTCTATATATAATGGTCAAGTTTATGCATCTAATCAATCTTTTGTTAAGTTGATTGCATCTGAATCTGACCCTTCAGTTTTAATTAAACTTGACTCAGTAACTAGCAACAAAGCTTCTATTGAAGAGGTAATTGATATAGGCTATATAAATATCTCTGGGATGACATTTTATAATAACCTACTATATCTGGTTAGTGATACTGATGACTTATTGATTAAATATGACATTATAAGTGATAAAGTGTTAGATGAACAACCTATAAAAGAGATAAATAAAGTACTTGTTGATGTTTCATTAGAAGGTGTAGCTTTTGACAATGACAGGTATATATACTTTGCAATCGATGATAAAAATGAAGGAAAAATAGTAAAATATAAATTTTTTTAGATTAAAGCATTTTTTTATATTTATTTAAGTATATTGGAAATTCAAAGTAAAAATATTTTAATATTGAGGTTATAGGCATGAAAATTACAAATAGTATTATATCATTCTCAGCATCACTACTTCTGTTTTTATCAGGTTGTGGAGGCGGAAGTGGAGATACCCCTGATCCTGCTCCTATAGAGGGTTCAAAACTGGTTATTAGTGAAATTTTAGCAGAAAACAATAGTACCAATACAGATCCAGATTTAAATCTCTTTAGTGATTGGATTGAAGTACAAAATATATCTACAGAAGAGTTGGATATTAGCGGCTATGGATTAAGTGATACTAGCAAAGAGATAAAATGGAATTTTCCAAATGATACAAAAATTGCAGCAGGTGCATATTTGCTAATATGGGCTGATGATTTTAATGAGACTTTAAATCCAAATCCTACTGCTTTACATACTAACTTTAAAATCAAATCGAATGATGAAAGTGTTACCCTTTTTGACTCAGCCGGTGCTTTGATAAATCAAGTGAAATTAAAAGATCATAAAACGACAGAGTCTGACATATCTATTGCAAGAGGAGCTGACGATACCTTCACTCTAGCAATTACACCAACTCCTGGAAGGGCAAATGATTCAGCATCAGTGACTGTATCACAAAAACCAAGTTTTTCAATATCAGAAGGTGTTTATTCAGTTGCATTTAGTGTAACAATTACTGCTGGAAATGGTGCGGATATATATTATACACTAGATGGAAGTGATGCGACCCAAAACTCTATGAAGTATATAAGCCCCATATCGATTAACGAAAACAAAACAACACTAAAATCTATTGCTAAAGAGCAGGGAAGTACCAAGTTAATTAGCAAAGAAAAAAGTGTTACTTATGTAATTGCACCGGCACATGATGTTGTTATCAATGAGCTGTTTGCAGATAACAATAACACAAGTATGCAAATATATGAAAAAGATGACTGGATAGAATTATATAATACTGCAGCAACTCCAGTTGTTTTAGACGGATACCGATTAAGTGATTCAAAGAAGCTTGAAAACTCAAATTGGGTAATACCAAATGGTACAACAATAGGTGCAAATGGATATTTGATCATATGGGCTGATAATAACAACTCAACAACCCAACTTCGCACAGACTTTAAATTAAGCAATAAAGGAGATTCTGTTGTACTTTATAATGATAGTGACTTTATTATTGATTTTATAGATTATGGCAGTCTAAAAAATGGTCAATCTTTATCAAAACAAGGTGACAATAACTTTACTAAAGCAACACCAACACCAAATGAAGTAAATAGCCAATAAAAAGGAAAAATACAATATGAAAACTGAACTTAACTTACACCATTATGTTAAGATAACTCTCTTTACTTTACTACTTTTACTAAGTGGGTGTGGAGGAAGCAACCAAACACAACGAACAGATAACAACCAAACACAACCAACAGATGGCAACCAAACACAATCAACAATAAAAGATAAAATATCACCAGAAATTACTATATTAGGGGATAAAAAAGTTTTTCTTAGTGTTGGTGACACTTATCAAGATCCTGGTGCAATTGCAACCGATAGTATAGATGGAGATATATCCACATCTATACAAACAACCTCAAATATTAACTTTAACACACCAGGTGAATATACCATAACTTATCAAGTTTCAGACAAAGATGGCAACAGTGTTATTGTAACTAGAAAGATTATGATACAAGATATCATTACATCCCCGCAACCTCGAGCAGGACTAACTATAAATGAAATATTAACCGCAAATACATATTCTGAACTTGATCCAAAGTTTAAACAGTTTTCAGATTGGATTGAACTCTATAACAATGATAATAGTGCAAAAGATATTGGAGGATATTATCTAAGTGATGATGTAAACAATTCAAGAAAATGGAAAATTCCAAGTGGCACAATGATAGGTTCAAAAGATTATTTATTGATTTGGGCAGATAAAGAAGATACTGGATTACACACTAATTTTAGTTTAAGTGCTGATGGTGAAATAGTAACTCTTTCAGATTTAAATGGAAATATAGTTGATAGTGTTGAATTTGATAAACAAAGGAGTGATGTCTCTTGTAGTAAGATAAATGATAAAATATATTATATGAAGCCAACACCAGCAAATGCTAATGGCATAGCACATGGGGAGCTTTGGAGTTCTAAAAAACCAGATTTTTCACTGCAAAGTGGATTTTATGATGGTACTCAAACCATAGAATTAACACAAAAAAAACAAGGTGCTATTTACTATACAACAAACGGTTCAATACCGACAAAAAATTCTACTAAATACACACAGCCAATTTCAATCAACAAAACAACAGTAATAAGAGCTAGAGCTTTAGAAAATGGAAAATTTTTAAGTTCAATTAAAAATAGAACATATTTGATTAATGAAAATATTACTCTGCCTGTTGTCTCTTTGGCTATTGATGATAAATATTTGTATGATGAAAAAACTGGAATTTACACAGTAGGTACGGATGAAAATGGTAATCCACACCCTACACCTGAAGAGGATGATGATTGGGATAGTGCAAATTATTTTCGTAACTGGATGCGTCCTGCAAGTATTGAATATTTTAAAGACGGTAAATCTAAATTCTCTGAAAATGTAGGTCTTAGAATATATGGTGATGGAAGTAGAAAAAGAGAGCAAAAATCACTTGCTATTTTTGCAAAAGATAAATATGGTTCAAAATCTATAAATTACAAACTCTTTCCAGATAGGAATATTAAAAAGATAAAAAGTTTTACACTACGAAGATCTGATGAGCGAACTAACTTAAGAGATGGGCTTTCACAAACTATTATCAAGGATGTTATGGATTTAGATTATCAATCTTATCATCCTACAGTTGTATTTATCAATGGACAATATTGGGGTATACTGAATGTTCGAGAGAAATTAAATGAGGCTTATTTAGAAGCACACCACAATGTAGACCCAGATGCTATTAATATAATTACTCCTTATAGTGAAACAGTGTACAGAGCAACATCTGGTACAGCTACAGAATATACTCAACTTATCCAATACATAAAAGACAATAGCTCATCTGCATCTACTGATACATTCTATGAACATATTTCTTCAAAAATTGATTTGAAAAATTATCTAAATTATATTATTACACAAAATTTTGTAAATAATACAGATTGGGCTATTAGAAATATAAAATTTTGGAAAGAGCAAAAAGAGGATTCAAAATGGAGGTGGATGTTATATGATTTAGATAGTGCTTTTTGGGATGTAAGAGATAACCCATTTGTATTTTCGTTGGCATTAGATGGAATAGGTTATATAAATCCAGCATGGTCAACTTATTTTCAAAGAAGCTTATTAGATAATAGTAAAATTCAAAATGAATTTATTAGCAAATTTACTTCTCATTTATATACAACTTTTCAACCATCAAGAATTGAAGGTATTATTGACAAGCTTGCTAATCAACTTAAACCAGAAATTCAAAGACATTTTGCTAAATGGCCAGAAGATAATCCCGTTACAAATTTTGATAGTTCCTTATCTTCACTCTATGGTTTTGCACAAGAGAGACAAGACATTATGAGAGGACATTTGGCTTCACAATTTGGTGTATCTGGGAACAACATATTAGAGATTCAAAAAAACCAAAATGGGACAATTTACCTAGATGACATCAAACTTGATGATACATTTAGCGGACATTATTTTAATAATGCAAAAGTAACTATAAAAGCTGTAGCAAATATAGGATACAAATTTAGTAGATGGACGGGAGACAATACAAGCAGTACATCTGAAATTAGTTTAACCATAAATTCAGATACAACTATTGGAGCAGTGTTTGAGGTAGTGCCTATGCCAAGTATTGTCATAAATGAGATTAATTATAAATCATCTTCTGATTTTGATACAAAAGATTGGTTAGAATTATATAATTATGGAGATACTTCCATAAGTTTATCTGGATGGGAAATTAAAGACAATAATGATAATAGTTCATTTATCATCCCAAATAATACAACACTTACTCAAAATAGTTATCTCATAATTTCCCAAGATAGAGCAACTTTTCAAGTATACTATACAAATATAACAAATGTTTTGGGTGATTTTCAGTTTGGTTTAGGTAGAGATGGTGATACCGTGAGACTATACAACTCTGAAGGTACTTTAATAGATAGCGTTACATACAATCAAAGTTGGCCAAATGCAGATGCAAATGGAAAAACACTCTCTTTAGTAAATCCACAAAGTGATAATACTCTGCCTGATAATTGGATTGCAGATAATAATCATGGCACACCTGGAACTGATAATTAAAAATAGAGGCAGTAATGAAAATACAAATAAATTTATACTATTATTTCAAAGCTATTTTCTTTACTTTACTACTTTTATTAAGTGGCTGTGAAGGAGGTAATCAAACACAGCCAACTGATGACAATCAAATTCAAATAATAGATGACAACCAAACACAACCAACAGATGGCAACCAAACACAATCAACAATAAAAGATAAAATATCACCAGAAATTACTATATTAGGGGATAAAAAAGTTTTTCTTAGTGTTGGTGACACTTATCAAGATTCTGGTGCAATTGCAACCGATAGTATAGATGGAGATATATCCACATCTATACAAACAACCTCAAATATTAACTTTAACACACCAGGTGAATATACCATAACTTATCAAGTTTCAGACAAAGATGGCAACAGTGTTATTGTAACTAGAAAGATTATGATACAAGATATCATTACATCCCCGCAACCTCGAGCAGGACTAACTATAAATGAAATATTAACCGCAAATACATATTCTGAACTTGATCCAAAGTTTAAACAGTTTTCAGATTGGATTGAACTCTATAACAATGATAATAGTGCAAAAGATATTGGAGGATATTATCTAAGTGATGATGTAAACAATTCAAGAAAATGGAAAATTCCAAGTGGCACAATGATAGGTTCAAAAGATTATTTATTGATTTGGGCAGATAAAGAAGATACTGGATTACACACTAATTTTAGTTTAAGTGCTGATGGTGAAATAGTAACTCTTTCAGATTTAAATGGAAATATAGTTGATAGTGTTGAATTTGATAAACAAAGGAGTGATGTCTCTTGTAGTAAGATAAATGATAAAATATATTATATGAAGCCAACACCAGCAAATGCTAATGGCATAGCACATGGGGAGCTTTGGAGTTCTAAAAAACCAGATTTTTCACTGCAAAGTGGATTTTATGATGGTACTCAAACCATAGAATTAACACAAAAAAAACAAGGTGCTATTTACTATACAACAAACGGTTCAATACCGACAAAAAATTCTACTAAATACACACAGCCAATTTCAATCAACAAAACAACAGTAATAAGAGCTAGAGCTTTAGAAAATGGAAAATTTTTAAGTTCAATTAAAAATAGAACATATTTGATTAATGAAAATATTACTCTGCCTGTTGTCTCTTTGGCTATTGATGATAAATATTTGTATGATGATGATATCGGTATCTACACAGAAGGAAATCATATAAACTTTAAACACGATTGGATGCGTCCTGCAAGTATTGAATATATCAAAAATGGTGAATCCAAATTTTCTGAAAATATTGGTGTAAGAATTTATGGAGGAGGTAGCAGGGTTTATGCACAAAAATCACTTGCTATTTTTGCTAAAGATAAATATGGTCCAAAATCGATTAAATACAAACTATTTTCTGATAAACCATTTATCACTAAAATAAAAAGTTTTGTTCTAAGAAATGGAGGAAATGAGTGGCAGCGTACTATGATGAAAGATGGGATGATTCATGACTTAATAAAAGATAATATGGATATTGATCGTCTATCTTATCATCCAACTATAATGTTTTTAAATGGAGAGTACTGGGGAATTCATAATATTCGTGAAAAAGCGAATGGAGATTATATAGAAGCAAATCATGGTATTGATGCAGATAATATTGATATGCTAAAAAATCCAATGAAAGCTACTGCTATAGCAACTAAGGGAGATTCGAAAATATATACAAATCTACTTAAGTTTGTGGAAAATAATGACCTTTCAATTCAAGTAAATTATGAGCAAGCTATTAAACAAATTGATTTAAGTGAGTATTTAAACTATCTATGTACTCAAATCTATATAGGAAATAATGATTGGCCAGGTAACAATATAAAGTACTGGAGGGAGCGTAACAATCATGGAAAATGGAGATGGATACTTTTTGATACAGATTATAGTTTTGGGGGCTACACTCATAACTCTATTGATTCAGCACTGGATGATAATAGTTTAAGTGCAGACAATCCTCCTTGGTCAACGCTGTTATTCAGAAACTTAATAGAAAATGATGAATTTAAAAATAAATTTGTCGGCAGATTTACATCTCATTTATATACTACATTTAATAAAGAGAGAATTGATAGTTACATTACTCAATATAAAAATGAAATAGCACCTCAAATGCAAAGACACTATGAAAAATGGGGGCAAAAAAGTTTTAGTGAATGGGAAGAGTATATCGGCTATCTTTATAGATTTGCTAATAAGCGTCCATCATACATAATGGGTTTTATATCTCAAAGGTTAAATGTAAACGGTAGCAATACCCTAACCATCCAAACAACACAAAATGGTACAATATATCTAGATAATATAAAACTTACAGATATATTTAGTGAGGATTATTTCAATAATGCAAAAGTAACTATAAAAGCTGTACCAAATGCAGGATATGAATTTACTAGATGGAATAACGGACAAACAAGCCAAACAATAGAAATAACACTTAATACCAATGTCACAATCAGTGCATTATACAAAATTAGATAAATCCAGTATAGTTAAGAGAGTTCTAGTGGTTTCAGCTTCACCAAACTCTCTGTGAAAGTTATAAATGCCCACCTCTTACACATCTACTTCTAACCGACTCATTATTTTCCTTTGATATAGTGACATCTTTTAAAGTATCTCTTGCATCAATTTCAGGATCGGCATCACGATAATCAAAATGCGATCGGTTTTCTATATACTTTGCTTTTGATAAATTATTATCCTCTGTTGATGACCAGTAAGGACCAGTAACATTATGTATTTCCACATTATCACCACCAAAAGTAAAATGATTGTCATGATCTGGTTTAATAGTATGAAGCTCATTAATATTTGGAAGTCTCCAATCACTTTTTTCTCCAAGAACAAGATTTTTACATCTAAGTTTTGCATCAAACCAAGATAATACTTGATTTACACCCTCAGTATCATTAGACCATTGTAAATTTGTACTACTATCTGAGATAATTGAATTATCACTACTCAGTGAAAAATCTCCATCAGGTATAACATCCCCCTTAACACACCTTGCATGATGTCCATCTTCTTGTGTTTTTAAAATGGCAAAATCAACCCCATTTCTAAAAGATATAGCAAAACTTTGATTGTTCTCATTTCCAAGATGACCAAATAGTGTTAATTGCTGCGAAGTCCAAAAATATCCATTATTTTTTTGTGTAAATGCGTTATCTATCATTGGATTAGCACCACTACCATCTTTACTATAATTTACAATTTTGAAAAGTTCTCGTCTTGTTGGCAATCTCCAACCTCCACCACTTCCATCACAGTAAGACTCAGCATTATCAAAATTTCTATTAACCAGCACATCTTCATCATCTTTCCAAGTCAATCCATCAATTGTAACTTCACTATTAGCAACTGTTGTTTCTCTATCATCACCAAATGGCAACCCTGCAATAACACCGTCATCAGAACCTGTTTTTAATACTCTTTTAGTTGCAGCACCAGCATCTGTATTGTCATCAGTAATTGTTATAGAAATATTTTGAGTCTCTTTGTTATTTTGTGCATCAGTAGCACTAACAGTTATATTATAAATATTATCACCATTTACATCAGATTTATCTTCAAAATCAGGCGTAAAATGAGCAAATACCAAAACCCCACTAGTTGCATTTATTTCAAACCTATTTTGATCTTGACTATTCTCAAGAGCATATGTAATAGGTGTACTATCATCCGTAGCTTTAACTATAAAATTAAGTGATCCATTCTCTTGTATATTTTTACTAGTAGATGAAGTAAATACTGGATTTATTTCATCTATATCATCACTAACATCATTGGTTATGGTAATAATTATAGTATGAGTCTTACTCTCACCGCCACTACTTGTAGCGGTTACAATCACTTCATAAGTATTATCTGTATCTACATCAGTTGGGTTTTCAAAATCTGGTGCAGTCATAAAAGTAATGGCTCCACTATTCTCATCTATATTAAATTTAGCACTATCTGCACCACCACTAATACTATAAGAGGTAGCATTTGTTGCTGATACCGTCATAACTGCCAACTCACCTTCAACCAAACTTTTAGAAGTTGGAGTTGTTGTAAAATCCGGTGTTGTGTCGTCAGGAGTTTTGCCAGTAGAATCACTACCACAACCTGAAAAAAGAGAAATTGCCAATAAGGTGGCAAAAGAGTATTTGAAATATTTTTGATGCATAGTGAATCCTTAGTTTATTTATTCTATATAATTTTTATTATATAGAATATTTGCTTAAATATTTTATAAGTTTAAATCTTCTGCAGGAAATCTATTATTGTGCCAATGTCTTAACAAATTTATACTAATAATTGTAAGTACCCGTCCAGATATAATTTCATATTTTAACGATAAGATAAAGGCATATCTGGATGGGGGACTTATCTACCTATTCTCCTTAAAAAGAATTTAGTTTTGCATATTTCTCTATTCTACTATATCATAAATGATGGAATAGTATCTGCTATAATATCTAATTATGAGAAATGCATTTAACTTAATAGAGTTGATTTTTACTATTGTTATTATGGCAGGAATCTTTGCTGTTATTCCAAAAATCATTTTTGTTACCAATAAAAGTGATACATTTGCGATAAAACAAGATGCACTTTTTAATGCTATCTCTCTTACAAATATCGCGTCTTTGCTCTCTTGGGATGAGAATAGTAGCCAAACACTCTCTATCTTAACAACATCTGATAACTCTATTGAGTGCAATACAACTACATTTTTAAGAGTTGGTGGTTTTTTGGGTTCAAATTCAAGAAACTGTAAAGAGAGTTTTTACGCATCTAGTATTGGAAGCGATGGGGAGAGTAATTATCTTTTTTTTAATGACATAGATGACTTTGATGGTGAGAAAATAGATGTAAATTTTAGCTCAAAAATAAAATATAAAATTTATACAGAGGTAAGATATTTAAATGACGCAATTTTCACAACAGATGGAGATATGATGACAATTGTTTTAGATAACTCTACTCGCTCAAACACATCAAATATCAAAAAATTTAAAGCAACAATCTCTTATAAAGATAAAAATATCTCTAGTTTTTCTTACTACTCAACCAATATCGGGCAAATTACTTTAAATAGTGAGGCTTGGTAGTGAAAAGAGCTTTTACTATGGTGGAGTTAATTATGACTATCGTTATTATGGGGATACTTTCAGGTGGTACTTATATCTCGCTTTCTCATCTTTATACAAAAAGTGCAAAATCAAAAGCGATAAGTGAGCTCTCATTTGATACGACTCTTATATCAAATCAGATTTCAGCACTTTTATACCATAGAGTTCCTGCAACTGTTATCGGTTTTAAACCCTCAGATGGTAGTTTTGAGTCGATTTACAATTTAGGTAAAGAGTATGAAGTTGTAGAGTGGATAGGAACTGATTTTGAGAGTTATAGAGCTAAAAAATATAGCTCCTTTATAGATTTTGTAAAATCAGACAAAGATGCAAATATGACCTATTCTCCAGATACACAAATTCAAGATATAAATAGTACAGCTCTTATGTTTTCAGGTGCATATGATGAGGGTATTGTTTATGGAGTTGATTTTAATGACTCTTTTGGGTGGTATGGAAATGGAAGAAATCTTATCTATGATATCAATGAAACCTCAACAGGGAGTGAAATAATACTAACTAGCAAACCATCGATAATTTATGAAAAATATTATCTCTTAAAGAGTGCATATGCCATCACAAAGTATGAAGATATAAATGCAACTTGTTTAGTTGATTCAAATATCATTGCAACTGATAAAACATTACTATTTTTTTATGACTATTATCCATGGAGAGGTGAGACATTTTGTCAAGATGGGCGTGTAACAGTTCTTTCAAATGAAGCAAAAGGTTTTGAAATAGATTTTGTAAATGGAAATTTACAGTTTAACCTTACACTTGAGAGAGAGATACGAAAAAGAGGTAAAAACTTAAATATCCAAATTTCAAAACAAAAGGTTGTGTTTTGAAAAGGGGTGGTTTTGGGATGATTCAAGTTATCTTTTTTATGCTTATTCTCTCTGGTATATTATCTATCTCTATGAAGTATGCTTCTATTACTACCAAGCAGACTGAAGATTTGTATGTCAAAGAGCAGGCTTTACTTTTTATGCAGAGTGCTATTGAATTGACTTTACTTGGGATTAGTTCGCATGATTATAATGCTAGTGGATTTATAAATGATATTAGGGTTGTTTCTGATGATAAAAGATTTATTGCAGATATCAATATCACAGATTATTATATTTTTGGCATAAATCTTGATACAGAGGCATCAAATGGAATGATAAGTTTGGATATTGTTGTTGAAACAAATAGTTCGCATCCTAAAAATAGTCGAAAGATAAGAGTTTCAAAAAGGAGTTTGCAAAGATTATGAGAAGAGCATTTTCTATGATTGAGTTGATTTTTATAATTATAATATTGGGTATTTTAGGAGCATCTATAAATATGAATATGCCTGATAATAGACACACTAATGATATCAACTTTATCATAAGCAAGATAAAACAAAAACAGATGCAATCACTCTCATATGATAACTTTGACTATAAAACCAATACTTTTATAGATGATAAAACTTGCATAAATATTGATAAAACCTCTATAAATTCACTAGAATTTAATAGTACAAATTCAAATCCATACCAAATTAGCTCTAAAACCATTCTATCAATAGATGAACCAAATATCTGCTTTGACAATCTAGGACGACCTTATAAATTAAATATTTTCGTAAAAATGCCGATAGAGTTAAATATAACCTATAAAAATAAAATAAAAACGGTAAATATCATGCCTTATAGTGGTCATGTTATGTTGAAATAGAGATGTAAAAAATGATTAATTATCTAAACTTACAAAATAACAATGCAAACTTTAAAAACAGAAAAGATCCAGTAGGGGCTAGACTCCTTTATGGCGATGTTATCTCTCACAGTCTTAAAATATCTAATAACCTCTCCCATGAAGAGTTGCTTCTCAAAATTGAACTTAAGATGTATCAAGATATTGGTTTAGACCCAACAAAAGAGTATAAGATAACATATGTTCAAAAAGATGTAGAGCTTGAAAACCAGATGCTTATAGAGGCATTTGCTATAGATAAAAATTTGATTTTAGAAAAGTATCAAAAACATCTAAAGTTTACAAAACATATTGATTTTCTTGCACTCCCCTTTTTATCATTTGAAACTCTCTATACAAATAAAATATTAATGCCTAAAAATGATATATTTATCTATATCTCAAGAGATGAAGCATTTACTACCTCTTTCCAAGATGGTCGTTATATCTCTTCAAAAAGGTTAAATCCTCTAGTCAAAATGGTAGAAGATTTAAATGCAAGAGATATTGTTTTAACTTGTGAAGAGTTAGAAGTTATAATTAGTCAAAAAGGGTTAGACAAGAGTAAATATGACCTTTTAGAGCAAGAGCTTTATGAGTATCTATTTGAAACATTTGGAGAACTCTTTTCTAAGATAAAAAATTTAAGTTTGCATCACCGAAATGTATATAATTTTTCTCAAATTGATAGAATCTTTATAAGCTCTAGCGGTAAGCCGATAGAGCTTATAAATCCTCTAATTGAAAATTATATAGAAGATGCCAAAGTTTTGACACTAAACTTTTTAAAATCTGAAACTTTAGATGTGCTAGATGCTATAAGCCAATCTTACATAAAAGATAAAATATCACAAAATGACAATAGACATAATCTCACAATATTTGAGAAAAAAGCACCATTTCATAAAAGTGAAGTTGGAAAATTTACTTTTGTTGTAGCTGCTAGTATCATATTATCTTGCATCTATCCAATTTATCTAAATGAAAAAATAGGTGCTAAAACTATTGAAAATGAAGCTTTAAAAATAAGAGAGCAAAGTATCAGTAAAAGTTCTAAAAAGCTTAAAGTAGAGTTTAAAGCACTTAAAAGTAAATTAGCTCTTTTAAAGTCAAAGCAACAAGAAGATTTGAAAAAACTTCAAAAACTTCAATCAATTGCAGATACACTTTTATCACTACAGTCAAAAGATACACAATATACAGCAATGTTTTTAGAGATAAACAGGGCTTTAAAAGCTCATAAATTGTCTATTGATAAGATAACTCAATCAGATGCACATGTATTGGATTTAGAGCTTTTTTCACAAGAAAATAGAAGAGATTCGATAGCACTTTTTATGAAGGATTTATTAAATGCTGGTTTTAATAGTGTTATCTCTGGTGAGATTACATCAAGTGATGATAGATACAAAAGTATTATTACGGTGAAGAGATAGATATGAAGCAGTTTGAAGAGTATTTAAAAAAGCTTAAATTTTCACATAAAGTATTGATATATCTTATGCCTATGATAGTTGCTTTTGGGGTATCATTTGTTTATCTACTACCTTTACAGGAGGATGAGATTATAAATCTTGAAGACCAAAATAGTAAATTACAAGCAAATATAAAAAGAAAATCACCAAAAACAGTTAAAAGACAGATATTACAGATAAAAAATGAGGTTTTAACTCTCAAAGAGAAAAATGAGCAAGATTTTGATTCATTAAATTTTTTATATGCGAAGCTTACAAATTTGGAAATTTCTGAGTTTAGTGAAAAAGAGTGGACTCTAACACTAGATGAGATACTAAAAAAGTCATTAAATTTAAATATAGATATAAAACATATCAAAAACAGTAATTCTAAAAACCTAGATAAAACAAAGAGCATAGTTCCGAAGAAATATGTTGAGATTATAGGAAATGCAAAATTTAGTGACACTATGAAATATTTAAACTTTATAGAAAATCAACAATTTTTAGTAGATATAAAAAATATCAAGATGCAAAAGAGTGAAAATTCAGAGAATATCGATTTTCATATAAATTTCACTATATATGGGGTCAATATATGAAAACTATTTTACTGCTTACCTCTGTTATTTCGCTTCTGATTTGTGATGATAAACTAGTATCAAGTATAGAAAAAACTCTTCAAGAGGTTATAAATCAAAGTAAAAATAAGAAGATATCAGATATCAAAATAGATTATGATCCTTTTAGTACAACCAAAGTAATAAAAGTTAAAAATAGTGAAAAAAAGAACAAAATCATTAAAGATATACCAAAAAAACCAATTTTAAGTATGATCTTTAATAAAAATGCATTTATAAATGGCAAATGGTATAAAGTTAATGATAAATTTGCCGATTATGTCATCAAGAAGATATATCAAGATATTGTAGTTTTAAAGAAAAATAATAGATATATGAGATTAAAACTTCCACAATCAAAGATGGTTTTAAAAATTCAACAGAGGCAGTAGATGTGAAAAAATTAATGCTCATTATCCTTTTAGCATTTGGTTTAAACTTACATGCTGCTTGTCAAAGTAAATACTTCTCTTTTAAGGTAAACAGTACAAAAAGTGCTCCTGGAACAATTTTAAATGTATTGGAAAGTTTATCATCAGAGTGTAGAATGAGTATTATATTTACAGATGATGAAGCTAAAAAAAGGGTAGAAAAAAATATCAGCTATATAAATGTCAATGATTCAAATCTTGAAAATATTTTGAATCTGCTTTTGAGTGAAAATAATCTTTTTTATGAATTAACAGATAGAAATGTTTTAAAAATATCATATTTGCAAACAAAAACATTTTTTATAGATTATGTTAGTTTTACAGATAGAAGTAGCACGACAAGTAAAACAATTCAAACGGGTTCAAGTGATGGTGGAGATGGTTCGACTTCTCTTAGTTTTACTAGTAAGTTTAGCTTTTGGGATGAACTAAAAGATGAGTTACAAACCGTTTTATATAGAGATAAAAATGCATATAGTTCTGATAAAACTATCGTAAATCAAGATGCAGGACTTGTTACAGTAACAGGAACAAAAAAACAGCTAGACAGAATAGAAGAGTATATAAATACTATCATTTCAAGACTGCATAAACAGATTCTTATAGATGCAAAGATTATAGAGGTGACTTATGATAGCGATCAAACTGTAGGTATAGATTGGAGCAAGTTTGAAGCTACATTAAATGGAACTGCTGATGGAAATAAGGAAAAAGGACTTTTTAATACTTTAGCAGATCCAACTTATCTTGCAAAATATAACTTTACAATCACAGCTCTTGTAGATTTTTTAAAAACACAAGGTGATGTAAATATAGTTTCAAATCCAAAGATATTAACACTAAACAACCAACCGGCAATCATAAATGTAGGCGAAGAGAAAAATTATAAATATACAACAGGAACGACAACTACAACTACAGCAGCAGGAGCTATTCAAGAGCCACAGTTTGAAGTAGGTTCAACTTTTGTAGGAGTTACTTTGTCGATAGTGCCAGAAATCACCCAAAACGATTTTATAATATTAAAAATTAACCCAACTATCAGTGAGATATCAAAACAGCATGTTGATGAAAATGGAAATCCAAATTTAGCTCCCGATATAAAAATAAAACAGTTGGCAACTGTGGTAAAAGTAAAAAATAATAAAAAAATATTACTTGGAGGGCTTATCCAAAATAGAAGTCAAAATAAAGTTACTCAGGTGCCAATTTTGGGAAGTATACCTCTTTTAGGAAATGCCTTTAAAAGCAGTAAAACAGTGAATACTAAGAGTGAATTGATTATAGTAATGACACCAAAACTTGTTCGGGGCGATGAAAATGAAGTAACCCTTGATGAGATAGAAAAAAGTGAACGAACCCAAGGCTAAAGTTACTCTCTAAAAAGTGTGACCTAAGTCTTTGGGTGAAACACTGTTAAAAAGAGGAAAAATGAATCAATTTGCAGTAGCAAAAGAACTCTTTAGCGATGACTTTGATTTAGGTGGATATTTTGATTCTTTGACATTTGAATATGCTAAAAAAAGTCTTGTAGATGCGATTACAGCTCACGATACACCTTTGATTTTTGTATTAGGTAATCCAGGAAGTGGAAAGAGTTTTTTACTGAATTTTATCACCAAAAAAGTTAAAAATGTTAAAGTTGCAAAATACTTTACTCATCCATATTTCGATGATAAAGAATTTTTAGAAATTCTTTTAAGTCTTGCTGGTAAAAATGTTGAGCGAAATGTACATACAACTGAAGCTCTAATCTCTCACTTGAAAAGAAATTTTTCAAATCTTGAGTATACAATTTTTATAGATGAGGCACAGCTTTTAACAGAGGAGCAGGTAGAGCTTATCAGAATTTTAAGTGATCAGAAAATTTTTCAATTTGTGTTGGCTATGCATAAAAAAGAGGGACATTATATACTTCAAAAAGATCACTTTAAATCACGAACAACAAGACTTATAGAGATAGAATCTTTGCAAGACCATGAAGTTGCTAGATATATTGAGCATAGGCTTATCTCAAACAACCTTTCAGAACTTGCATCTATGTTTAAAAGAAGCCATATAAAGTTTATTAATACTTATGCAAAGAGAAATTTTAGAACAACTAAAAAATTTACCAAAACACTTTTTGAAATTATGAATATTGCGGAAAAAGAGGATTTAGGAAAGAGCTTCAAAAAAGTTAATTACAAAACACTTACGATGTCAGCAATCGATATAGGACTAATAGATGTTAAATAATAATTTTAGTGAATTAGTAAAAAAATACAAAAAATATAGAAGTGCCAGAAGAGATAAAGTTCTTTTATCCATCATGGGGCTTATGGCTGTTGTAGGGGGAGGTTTTTTCTTAATCACTAAAAGTGATTTTGTGATGAAAAGCTTTCAAAAAACCTCACCAGAATCTCCCGCCAAAATAGTTGAAAAAACTATAATTAATGATGATAAAAATGAGACAAGTAAAATTATTGCAGAAGAAAAGATAGTTCAAAGAGTCAAAGTTGAAACTCCAAAAGCAGAAGAGTTGCCAAATAAAGTCTATAATAGAACTACACAAACCACTGAAAAAGAGAATACTTTTAAATTAAAAGTGAGTGAAAGAAAAAATCTATACAATCTATTAACAGATGATAAAAAGCAAAATAGTTACCAATCTGCAATTAACATCGCAAAGTTTTATTTCGAAGAAAAAAATCATCAACAAGCTGTTATATGGGCAGTAAAAGCGAGTAAAAAAGATCCAAAAGAGAGCCTTCCTTGGATAATATATGCAAAAAGTAAAGCATCTTTAGGTAAAACAAAAGTTGCAACAAAGGCACTTTCAATTTATCTAAAACATACTGAATCAAAAGAGGTACGGGATTTGCTTAATACTTTAAAATAGTCTATTTATTTTAAGGTAACAAGATGCAAAAAACAGCCAAGATTGGTGATGCTCTCATTGATGAAGGAAAGATTACTCAAGAACAACTATCAAAGGCTCTCTTAATTCAAAAGGAGAGTAATTTTTCTAAAAAACTTGGTGAAATTTTTGTAGATGAAGGGCTTATAAGCGAAAAAGAGTTTGCCAAGATACTTGCATCTCAACTTGATTTTGAATTTATCGATCTCTACAATATCAATATCGACTTCTCTTTATTAAAAAACTTCTCTCTAAATATGCTAAAAAGTACAGACTCTATTATTATCAAAGAGGATGAAGATTTTATACATATTGCAATTTCAGACCCATTAAACTATGAATATATGGAGTTATTGGAGCGAAATATAGTCACAAAGCCTATAAAGTATTATATCTCTTTAAAATCAGATATAAAATATATTTTTGAGAGATTTGAGATTATAGAGACTGCTAGAACTCTTATGGAGAAGGTTAAAAATGAGATAAATTCAAAAGAGTTTAAGTTAGACAATAAACAAAGCTCTATCATGCTTTTGATAGAACAAATCATAAAAAGTGCTATAAGAAATGGGGCAAGTGATATACATATAGAGCCAAATAATACTGATGTTTCTGTAAGAAATAGAGTTGATGGAGTTTTAAGAGAAGTTTTTGTCTTGGATATTGAGGTTTATAATGCTCTTGCATCTCGTATTAAAATCTTAGGAAATCTTGATATCTCTGAAAAAAGAAGATCACAAGATGGTAGGTTTTCAATGATTGTAAATAGTAATCAATATGATTTTAGGCTTTCAACTGCACCAACTCTTTATGGTGAATCGATAGTTATGAGAATTTTAGATCAACAAAAAATTCTTTTAAAATTAGAACAACTTGGCATGAGTGAAAAAAACCTTAAAAAGTTTCAAACACTTCTTGAAGCTCCATATGGAATTGTATTTGTAACCGGACCTACTGGAAGTGGAAAAACAACAACTCTATACGCTGCACTAAATGATATAAAAGATATTGAACATAAAATCATCACTATCGAAGATCCTATCGAATATCAACTATCGCTTGTACAGCAAATTCAAATCAATGAAAAAATTGATTATAGTTTTAATAATGTTTTAAGATCGGTTCTAAGACAAGATCCAGATATTATAATGATAGGTGAAATTCGAGATGAAGAGACACTAAATACCGCTGTTGGTGCATCCCTAACTGGTCATTTAGTCTTTTCAACTCTGCATACAAATGATGCTCCAAGTGCGATTACAAGGATGATTCAAATGGGGCTTCAGCCATATTTGGCAGCTGATTCTCTTGTTGGTATTGTTACTCAAAGATTAGTTAGAAAGATTTGTAAAAGTTGCAAAAGAGAGCATAAGCCACATCTCTCACTTACAAAAAAAGTATCCCAGTATTTACCAGAGAAGTATATATTTTACAATGGTAAAGGGTGTGTAAAGTGTAACTTTAGTGGTTATTTAGGAAGAGTTATGATTTGCGAAATTTTACAGATAAATGATGCTCTCTCTACAAAAATATCTCAAGAGAAAAATAGATTTGAAATTCTTCAAGAAGCTCTTAAATATGGCTATGAACCTATGCTGATAGATGGAATTGATAAAGCCTTAAATGGAACCATTTCACTAGAAGAGGTATTAAGAGTTGTTAAAGTATGAAATATTTTGAGATAAATTATCTTATCAGTGGAAAAAAAAACAGAATCATAATCCAATCTGCCCATAAAATGGATGCACTAAGTCAGTTTGAAAATAGAGCTTTAGGGGTTTTAGTAGCTATTAATGAAATCAATGAACCTATCATTTATCGGATAAAAAATTTTAAAGAATCCTTAGCTAGAAATTCTTTGAAAAAAGAGATAAAATTAGAGCCTTATATCGCATCTCTAAGACAACTTGGTGTTATGTTAGATGCAGGTATTGCCGTAAACCAATGTTTTATGGAGGTTGTAAACACAACAGATAATAGACAAATAAGAGAGATTTTTAGGCAGATATCTTTGAAAGTTGAATCAGGAAGTAGTATGTCCGATGCATTTGAAGATTTTTCTTATGAACTTGGGAATCTTTCTGTATCTATGATATCTCTTGGTGAGCAAACAGGAGAGCTTTCAAATGCAGTCATAAAATTATCAAATATTTTAGATGAAATTCACCAAAACCGTAAAAAACTAAAAAAAGCTCTTCGTTATCCTGGCATCGTTATAACAGTTATGATAATAGCATTTATAGCCGTTATCAAGATGGTTGTACCTCAATTTAAAGAGATGTTTGAAGAGTATGATAGCGAGCTTCCTCTTCCAACACAGATGCTTTTGGGAATTGAAAGCTTTGTTAGAGAGAGTGGATTTTCTCTCCTTATGGGTATAATTGCCATAATAGTGACTCATATAATACTCTATCGGCAAAAAGGTAAATATAAATATTTGATAGATAAATATATACTAAAAGTATATCTTATCGGTAAAATTACCCGCCTTTCGATGACTGGAAGATTTATGTTTGTCTTTAATTCTCTTACAAACTCTGGAGTTCCTATAATCAATGCACTGGCAATCGCTGTAAATATCGTTGAAAATGACTATCTTAAAGAGAGGTTTATGTTAATAGAGGGTGCAATAGAGGAGGGAAAAACTCTTACTTCAGGCTTTGAAGAAAGCAATCAGTTTGAAAACATGACTATACAGATGGTAAAAGCAGGAGAATCAAGTGGCTCTTTAAACAAGATGCTTGAAAAAGTTGATGATTATTTCAGTGAGAAATACAACGATATAGTTGATAATATTTCAACTTATATTGAGCCTATAATGATAGCTTTACTTGCAATTTTTTTAACAATTATGGCACTTGGCATCTTTTTACCGATGTGGTCAATGGCTGAAGTTATAACTTAAGAACAAATTATAATACTTGAATCATAAGTGATAGTTGTTGTGCCATTTATATCAATTAGAACGAAATCACCATTCATAATTTGTCTCTTTTTATTTGCACCTGTATCTACATAACATTTATTAGAAGAGTTTGTATCTACCATATAAATCCAAAAGTCATTTTTATCAGGCTTTCCTTCAATGTCTTTTGAGCTATTTTGTGAAGTAAACTGAGTTCCGTTAGTAGGATTAGATGCTTTTGCTGTATAAATTCTAAATGTACTACCAGAATCATTTGTGTACTGTTTAGTGAATCCACTTTTACTTGAAGACTTGATCAACGCTCCAATATCATCATCATTTCTGCTCAAATCAAAGGGATAACCACTAGATGCTAACTCTGTACTTATATCATCATCAACGCCATCATTATTCCAATCAAAATTTCCATCGCTTATACTCCAAGTTCCATGAATTGACTCTAATGCCACACCGATAGAAGATGCGGTTGCTAATTCCGTTGATTTGTTTGCTTGATCTTTGATCCCTGTGAATTTTGGTATTGCCACAGACGAGAGTATTCCAATTATGACGATAACAAATATAAGTTCGACCATAGTAAAAGCATTTCGTTTCATTAGTTTTCCTATTAAATATTACTTACTATTATATCGACAAAGTAAACTAAACATAAACTTATGACTATAAATTAACTTTAATTTCTTCTATTATGTAAGGAATAGTTACAAATCTATAAAAATTTTAGTTATAATAAGATTTTAATATAGGGAAAAAAATAGATGAAATATACAGATTTAACATTAGCTGATAAAACAATTCTTATAACAGGTGGAGCTGGTTTTATTGGTAGTAACTTAGCTTTTTATTTTCAAGATAACCATCCAGATGCAAAAATAGTAATTTTGGATATTTTTAGAAGTGGAAAAACTTTTGAAAATGGTAACTTAAAAAGCTTTGGACACTTTAAAAACTTGATAGGTTTTAACGGCGAGGTAATCGCTGGGGATATAAATGATAAAGAGATTTTAGAGAAATTAAAAGCTTATGATTTTGATTATATTTTTCATCAAGCTGCAATTTCAGATACAACTGTAGCTAATCAGGCTTTGATGATAGAGACAAATGTAAATGCTTTTAAAAACTATCTCGATCTTGCACAAGATGCAGATGCTGTTATGGTATATGCATCTAGTGGAGCAACCTATGGAAATGCTCCTTCTCCTCAAACAGTAGGTAAAGAATCTCCCGAAAATGTTTATGGATTTTCTAAACTTATGATGGATAATATAGCTTATAAATATATGTCAAAATATCCACAGATGCATATCGTGGGGCTTAGATACTTTAATGTTTATGGACCTAGAGAGTATTTTAAAAACACAACCGCTTCTATGGTTTTACAACTAGGACTTCAGATACTATCTGGAAAAACTCCAAGACTTTTTTACGATTCTGATAAAATTTTGAGAGACTTTATTTATATAGAAGATATTATCCAAGCAAACATAAAAGCTATGGTGTCTGAAAATAGAGGGGTTTACAATGTAGGTACAGCAAAACCTAGAAGTTTTCAAGATATTGCAGATATTTTACAATGTGAGTTGGGTGTAGATTTGGGAACTGAGTATTTTAAAAATCCTTATGTCGGGTATCAGACACATACTGAAGCCAATATTTTGATGACAAAAGAGTATCTGGAGTTTGAGCCAAATTTCACTCTTGAAGATGGTATAAAAGCTTATGTTTGTGAAATTAAAAATATTTATGAAAAAGAGGTTAAATGCTAGATAAAAAACCAAATATTTTAGTCATTGGTGATTTGATGATAGATCACTACCTTTGGGGAAAATGTGACCGTATTTCTCCTGAAGCCCCAGTTCAAGTTGTTGATGTACAAAGAGAAGAATATCTTATGGGCGGAGCTGGAAATGTTATAAATAACTTGCTCTCTTTGGGTGCAAATGTAGGTGTATGTTCAGTTATCGGAGATGATGATAATGGTGAATTTATAGGGCAAAGAATTGGGCAAAAAGGTGTTAGAAAAGAGGGATTAACAATCCAAAAAGGGAGAAAAACCACTAAAAAAAGCAGAATCATAGCTCTCTCACAACAGATAGTAAGAGTTGATAAAGAGGATAAAGAGGATATCTCAAAAGAGTCGCAAGAGTTGATTCTTCTTAGAGTCAAAATCATACTTGACTTTTACGATGCAGTTTTACTCTCTGATTATGCAAAAGGAGTATTAACTCCATGGCTTACAAAGTCAATCATAGAGCTTGCAAATTCAAAACAAAAACCAGTTTTAGTTGATCCCAAAGGGAGTGATTATACAAAATACACAGGTGCAACACTCATCACTCCAAATAAAAAAGAGGCTTCAATCGCTTCAAATATTGATATTTCAGATGATAAAGAGCTATTAAAAGCTGGAACTTTATTAAAAAATAATTTAAATCTTAGATATGCTTTGATTACACTTTCAGAAGATGGTATGGCTATATTTGAAGAAGGTATGACAAAAATCCCCACAGTTGCAAGAGAAGTTTATGATGTTACTGGTGCGGGAGATACTGTTTTGGCATCTCTTGGGTTTGCTCTTAGTATTGGAAAAGATATCTTTGAGGCTGCAAACTTTGCAAACTCTGCAGCTGCTGTTGTTGTGGGTAAGATTGGGAGTGCTACGGTTTCGCATGAGGAGATAGCACTGTATGAGCATAGTTTGCATAAACAAAGCAGTAGCTCTAAGATAAAAACTATTGATGAGATAACATCTTGTTTGAATGCTCAAGATAAAAAGATTGTTTTTACAAATGGTTGTTTTGATATCCTTCACACAGGTCATGTAAAGTATCTTGAAGAGGCTAAAAGTTATGGGGATATTTTGGTAGTTGGGTTAAACTCTAATGACTCTGTGAAAAGGCTAAAGGGAGAGAATCGTCCAATAAATAGTTTATCTGATCGTGCAACTGTTTTGGCAGGTTTAGAGTCTGTTGATTTTGTGGTAGAGTTTAGTGATGATACTCCGTATAAACTCATAAAAAAGATAGTTCCTGATATATTGGTAAAAGGTGGGGATTATGAAGGAAAAGAGGTAGTGGGAAGTGATATTGCAAAAGAGACAAGACTAGTAGAGTTTGTAGATGGCAAAAGTACAACAAAAATTATACAAAAGGCACAACAATCATGATGGGAATGATAGATGACCAGATGCAAAGACATCTAAAAACAGCACAAAAAAGTACAGATGAGATACAAAACTATATCTATACAGCATGTGTAATTATAACAGATACACTAGCAAAAGGAAACAAAGTAATGCTTTGTGGAAATGGTGGTTCAGCAGCAGATGCACAACACATAGCAGCAGAATTAACAGGACGATATAAAACAGATAGAAGAGGACTACCAGGTATTGCTCTTACTACTGATACATCAGCATTAACTGCTATTGGAAATGACTATGGATACGATAGAATATTTGACAGACAAGTAGAATCATTGGCAAAAGAGGGTGATTTACTCATAGGCATCTCAACAAGCGGAAACTCAAAAAATGTAAACAATGCATTAAAAGCTGCCAAAAATTTAGGATGCAGAACTATAGGACTTAGTGGGCGTGATGGTGGAGGTATGAATGGACTTTGTGATGTAAATATTATTGTTCCATCAGATGATACACCTCGTATTCAGGAGATGCATATTTTGATAGGTCATATTATGTGTCAGGCGGTTGATGATTCGCTGGGTTAAATCCAGAAAAAAAAGGAAGTAATAATATTTAGATAATGAGAATTTTCTATAGACAAGAGTTATATTAAGTTCAAAGTAGTGTCTTTCAAATTGCCAAGTGCAATATCAGGGTGTATAGAGATATCACAAAGATAAGCACTACCTGCACCTATAAGTTTGTTGTTCTTAAAAATGAAAATAAAACAATTCCCACAACATCAGCCAATAAATCTCCAAAATCAAAAGTACGAGAGGGGATGTAGTATTGTGTAAGCTCTTCAAATACTGCAAAGATAAGAACGATGATTGCTCCAAGTTGCAAAGGAAAACCAAAGAAGCGTATAGATTTAAAATTTAAACCAAAATTTAGCAAAAATGCCATCACTCCATAAAGTGAAGCATGAGCAATTTTATCTCCATAGGGAATATGCCCTACCATTTTAAACGCAAAATTATAATCTGCACTATCTGCTAAAAAGATAATTCTTAAAATAAAAAGGAAAAATGCTAGTGGTAGAATGATACGAATCAATAAAGTTTTACTCATTTTAACAGCTTTAATATTTCTCATATTCTCTTTTCTTTAAACTCATTCATCAACTCTACTGCAAACTGAGTATTAATCTTTGCACCCATCTTTTCAAACAATGCATAGTATCCAAGCAGTGTCCTATCAAGAAATATAAAAGTTTCATTGAGCATATGTACAGAGTTAGTTTGCTTTTTTTGCACCTCAAAGACCATCTCAAAGCCACGCTTGGAGAAGTTACTATTTTCTTTAAAATCATAAGAGTTGTCAATCATAGGTTCGATATATAATCGATCAAGCGGTTTAATAACTTCACAGTAAAATGCTAAAGCCTCTTTGGTGTTCATCTGTTTAGGGATCATTTTAAGTTTTTGATACTGTTTTACAATGGCTTCATCTTCTTGGTTTTCAAGGATTGCAAGATGCAAATTTGTATAGAGTTTCAAAAACTCATCATCTACCTTCTTAACACAACCAAAATTTATAAGTCCCAATTTACCATCTTCCATAAACAAAAAGTTCCCTGGATTTGGATCTGCATGAATGTGTTTGAAGTGGTAAAGTGAGTAAAAAAAGCTATCGATGATAAGTTGTGCATAGGCATCTTTTTGTTTTTGTGTAGGATTACTTGCTAAATATGTTTCAAAACTTACTCCTTTTAAAAGTGAAGTAGTGAGTACTTTGTCCGTTGAAAGTTTATGATATACTTTAGGTATAACAATGTTTTTATTGTCCATATTTTCTTTGAAAAAGTCACAATTTTGTGCTTCTAGTATGTAATCTACCTCTTCATAAAGTCTCTCTTCTATTTCAGTAATGATATGGTCAACATTTTTTCCTTTGGCAAAGCGTTTGAGTCCAAAATGTATGAGACTCATGTCTGACTCTATACTTTTTTTAATACCTGGGTATTGTACTTTTACAGCTAATTGTTGATTATCTTTTGAAGCTTTGTGAACTTGCCCTAAACTAGCAGCTGCAAATGCACTCATATCAAAACTATCAAAAGCATCTTGTGGATATACTCCAAGCTCTGTTTTGATGATTTTCCGTACTAATGCTCTGTTTATAGAAGGAATTGCATTAAATGATTTGCTTATCTTTTCCAAATATGCAGGTGGTAAAAACGGCATACCAAGGGCAACTTGTTGTGCTATTTTTACAGAGATGCCCTTAAGCTCTCCTAATGCATCAAAGATGATATCAGCTATCTCCTCATGATTTTGCTCTTTGTTACCATTGGTGATGAAGCGTTTGCTTTTTTTTGCTCCTATCTTTAGCAGGGCTTTCCCAAGAACTTTCCCACGAGAGAATTTACTTACAGGTAGTTGCTTATCCATTGAGTACATTCCCGAGTTTTCGTTTTATTTTGGTAAGTGTCTGTTTTTTTGTAGTAAATTTTTCTAAACTAGAGAGCATGTGGGTTTTAAAGAAAAACATTCCAAGATCTCTAGTTTTGTTGAGTATATCAGAGTGTAAAAGTGCTTCAGTTACACCTAAAGAGTGATCGATAAATTGTGTAGTATTTTCAAACATCTCACTATCATCTTTCACCCAGTAAGCTATGACCATGATATAGTAGTCCCAAAAGAGTTTAGGCAAATGCTCCCTAAATGGTGGCTTTTCTATCTCTTTGGCTTCTATGGCGATACTTAACATCTCTTCCACTGTCTCTATAAAAAGTGTGTTGGTTTCATAAAGCTTCCCCATCTTAAGCCCAGAGGAGTGAAAAACCATATCAGCTACCTGTATGATAAACTCTCTATCTTCTAAGTATAGTTCAAGTTCCGTCTCTATAAGTGTTTGAAGCTGCTCCCTTAGTGTATAGGTGTGAAAATCCTCTATCTCTTGTAAAATAGTTACAGCCTCTTTATGTTTTTGCTCTACATAAGCATAAAGTAGTTTCTCTTTAGATGGAAAATAGTTATAGATAGTTGGGTTACTCACCCCTGCATTTTTAGCCATCTCTCGTAAAGATGCATTTTCAAAACCTTTTTCGATGATAAGATTCACAGCACACTGGAGTATTTTGAGTTTTGTTTTTTCTTTTGCAGATTGAGATACTTTCATGTTAAATCCTTAAATATTTAACACAGTATAATATAAATATGGATATTTGTCAATATATATTATACTGTGTAAAGTAAATTAATAAAAATTCTAAATATTGTTGTAATAAGGATTTATACTCTAATCTTAACTAGATTCCAACCAAAGGCAAACTATACAATATCTCTTTTACCTATGTTTGATTATCAGTATGTTGATTTCTACTCTATCGGTACATAAATCTCAGTTAAGAGTTTATCTTCACTTACTTCTTGAGGAGTATTTAGGTACTTTTCAAAAGGTGGTGCATCTCTAAATTTATACTCATTTTGCTCTATCCATTGATATACTCCACTCCAACCATCAACAGCTTTTTCATAACCTCCTTTATATAGAACTGTTACATATTTTTCACCTACTATCTCTTTAGTACTAAAACCTTGCTCTTTTAAAAAATCTATCTCTTTTTTATCCCAAGCAATTGCTGCATCATATCGTATATTTTCCTCAGCTGTAACAGATGGATCATCATGGCAGATGCCGATTAATTCTGCATTTTTTATATCAAGGCTTATACTTGCACAATTTTTCTTATCTTTTAGTTTTTCACATAAACCATTTAACTCTTTTGAAAGTTCTTCCCATGCTATATCTGCACTTTTTTCATACCCTCCATTTTTTCTCACAAATACAACAAATGCCTCATTTCTATCTACTATTTTTGGTGTTTGCATCATCTTATCCTTATATTTTTGAAGCAGAGCAATTTGTCTGCTTTTATACTCTGTTGGAGTCATTCCAAATATCTTTTTAAAAGCTTTGTTAAAACCATTTGGTGTTTCAAATCCAGCTTCAAGTGCAATCTGGATGATTGACCTATCGTTGTTCATCATCTTTAAAGAGGCTTTTTCAAGTCTAAGCCTTGTTGCATAAGATATCACTGACTCGCCAACGCTTGCTTTGAAGGCTCTACAAAAATGATAAGTAGAGTACCCAGCAACTCTAGCTAATGTCTCTACATCTAAATCATCATCCAGATGTGTTTCAATGTAGTATAGAGTTTTTTCAATATGCCTATTCAACATCTCTCCTTATCAGTTTTGATAGTATTATTATAGATAATTTTTAAGAGTTTGTCTTGTCCATGATTGCTAAAAAATAGGTTATTGGTGATAGAGTCTACTTTATGCTTAGTGTGAGGAGTTGTTTTTATATTGTTTTTTATCTACATAACCAAAACCTTCTTGCCAAAGTATCTTTTAATCATCAATTAATGCTATAGAGCGTCCCACTATATCTTTTTCATTCATCTCATGTCCTCTTTGAGATAAGCATAATCTGGGTTAAAAGTATAATAGAAAATAATGAGCTACCATTTTTTATAAAGACAAGCTACAATTAAAAACTATGATCAAGACAACCAGAAGGCAAAACAATGCAAAATTTAAAAAAAGAGTTAGAAAATCATATCATATAGCTTCATATCTAGGGATCGCTCCACAGACTTTAAGTAAGCTTAGAAGAGAAAAGTTTTGACACTAAGGCTTTTTAAAGTTTAGATTTGTTTTCATAAACTCCAATACACTACCAAAAATTTATTGAATCATTTTTTAAAAAGACAAATCCCAACTTCTCACATAGCTTATGCGATAAAACTCTTTTTCCTTTGATCTCTTTATTTATAAAATTTGTCTTATCAAATCCAAACTTTTTAGCATTTTGATCATATATCTCTTTTTTTGATCTATGCAGAGGTGCAACTACATTGTAAATACCTCTGCTTATATTTAACTCTATAAGATGCTTTATGACTCTTATAGCATCATCTCTATGAACATAGTTTGTATAGTTATCATATAAGATGCTTTTTGAAGCACTATATTTTCCAGCTACTCTGTCGTATCCCATAAGTCCACCTAAACGAAGTATCAATACATTTGTAAGGTTTTTAGATAAAAATCTCTCAACTTCAAGCATGGGTGATGGATCTTTTATATCGTAAGAATCCTCTTCTTTTATATCACCCTCTTTTTGTGTGTAGATAGATGTAGAGCTAAGAAGTATCACATCTGTATCTTTTTGTATATTTTTTAAAAGAGACTCTATGGCTTCTTTGTAGAAGTTTTTTGGAGGAATCGCAATAATCAATACATCTGTATCAAAAAAAGAGGGTGATGTTGAAATATTTTCTAAACTTAGCATATATCTTTTCTTGATACGAAGTTTATTATAAGAGGCGATTGATTGTACGGAACCTTTTACGATATATCTTTTTTCTAACTCTAAAGCAAGAGGCTCTCCTAACCAACCACACCCAAAAATGCTTATTTGTTTCAATTTTTTGTTTCTAATAGTAACATCAAGGCATGTTGTAAAATTTTCATAGATTTTTCCTTGGGCTCATATTATAATACAAAAAAATGAATCTAAGTGAATGACAAATGTTTTTAAAATTGTTATGCTTTGGCAACTCAATCTTAAAGGATTTCTATGCCAATAAAAAATATCTATCTATTGTTAGCAATCTTAGGTTTACTTCTGCCTTACTCTCTCTTTCTACCTTGGCTTTTAGAGTATGGTTTTGATTTTGGTCTATTTTTTGGAGAGCTGTTTATTAATGATATCGCAGGAACAGGTGGTTTAGATGTTTTGGCTGTAAGTATTGCTATTGTAACTTTTATCATAATTGAGAGTAAAGGGCTTGGTATAAAATACTTTTGGATAGCTATTGTTGCAACACTAATAGGTGTTGGTTTTGGGTTACCTCTGTTTTTATATATGAGAGAAATAATATTAGAAAAAATAAATCGATGAGAGAGTTCAAAATACCAATCCACCAACCATACAACTTTAAAACTGTTTTATCATTTTTAAAACGGCATGAAGCTTTTGGGATTGAAGAAGTTAGTGAAGAGTGTTATTTACGATATGTAAAAACAGATGATGGCTGTAGAGTTATAAAAGTTACGATGAGCAGGTCCAATGATGCTTTGCAAGTTTTGTGCATAAGTGATGATTTAGAAAAAATCAGACATCTTTTTGATACAGATCACAACCCAAAAGTTTTACCAAAACCAACAGGAGTTAGAGTAGTTGGCTGTTATGACCCTTTTGAAGTAGCAGTCTCTATCATACTTGGGCAACTCATCTCTGTTAATGCAGCGACTAAAAAATTAGAACAACTCATAAAAGAGTTTGGTTCGCCTATAAAAGATAACATTTATGCTTTTCCCTCACCTAAAAAACTTATAGATGCAGAGCTTAAAAACTTAGGTATTACCAAAATAAAAGCATCTGCGATAAACTCTTTAGCTCTTAAGAGTTATCATGATGATATATTTTTAGAAGATGATTTTGATAAAGCTAGAGAGAAACTACTCTCTATAAAAGGTATTGGTTCATGGACGAGCGAGATGATTATAATGCGATGTTTTAAAGACAGAGATGCATTTGCTAAAAATGACCTTTTTATCCAAAAAAATTTGATAGATGAAAAGCCATGGATACCATATCGTGCATATCTTACACACTACATTTGGAACAAAGCAGTAGCATGAGTTTTTATTATCAAAAGATTAACTCTTTAGTTGGGTCTATTCATATAGCAACAGATACAAAAAGTCTAAGAGCTTTAGCACTTGATGGCAATTGGGAAAAAGTACAAAAAAGACTACCTCATATGATTGAAAAAGCACACCCCATTTTGGATAAGGCTAAAAAACAGTTAGATGAGTATTTTGAACAAAAAAGAAGAATTTTTAAACTACCTATATATTTTGAAGGAACAGAGTTTGAGATTTTGGCTTGGAATGCACTTTTAAAGATTCCTTATGGTGAGACTAGAAGTTACTTAGACCAAGCTAAGATTATTAATAATCCAAAAGCTGTTAGAGCCATAGGCAGAGCAAATGGAAATAATCTAATCTCTATCATTATCCCCTGCCATAGGGTTATCGGCAAGAGCGGAAAACTTACCGGTTTTGCTAGTGGACTTGATGATAAGAGATTTTTGTTGGAACTTGAGGGGTGTTAAATAATCTCTTTTGCTATAATTTTTTTTGTAATATTTTAGCCCACACTCTATTTGGTTTAAACTTTTTAGGAGCTATCAGTTTTACATCTTTTTGTTTCAATACACTTTTTTTATAGTGATACATAAATACTGAAACTCTATAGTTTTTGATACAGTGTATAAATATTTTCTTATCCTCTTTTTGTAAACTCTCTAATAGTTTTAGAAATAGCAAAAGCCTATCAAGCTCGGGATTTTTCCAAGTAATTGGGATGTGAATATATACCATGCCATTTTTAGAGACGATTTTATCTTCCTCTTTTAATGCCCCTTTATTGTGCATAGCTAAGTTTATAACAACATTAAAACCCTCTTTTGCAATCTTTTTAAACTGCTTTTTTGTTGGTTGTCCTGATGTTGAAATGTTTTCATCTATTTTGATAAAATTTTTTATTGATGTGATGGTAAGTCCTTATTTAGCAAGAAAAAACCTAAATTTTCGCTTGGGTAACATGTTCCTCTTTCTGCTACTTTGTTATACTTTTTATATAATTTATCATGATAACATTATAAACTGCATCTAAACTTATTACGATATTGATAAATATTATCATTTTAATAATTCTCTAAGTCGTAAGTCACTAAAATCCTTTTCGATAACAATTTTCATTATTAAAAAGGATTTTAGTGACTTATGAATTTTTTAGATAAAAAGATAAAACTAGGTATTGTGATAGTTGCAATTTTTAACTCGAATGTATCTGCTGATTTTCAAGATATTTTTTCTGACGCATCTTATAGTGGATATTTAAGAGCT
>Ga0256834_1000316_pt1 | contig 35656 bp, 32 predicted proteins | sample 4281140metaG_FD_190536 | JGI IMG/M metagenome (GOLD analysis project Ga0256834, IMG submission 190536) | Hydrothermal vent microbial communities from East Pacific Rise, Pacific Ocean - 4281-140 | ecosystem: Environmental > Aquatic > Marine > Hydrothermal vents | place: Pacific Ocean: East...
AATGAAGAGGTTATTGCTTAAAATGTAGATTTTATGGAAAAAAGCTAGTTATTTTTAAGAATCTAAGTGAGTTTTAAGGTGGCGACTCGCACACTAATATCATACCCCAGCGGGATTTGATATAATAGAGCTAACAACTTTATTTCATATCAAATATCATCAAGATTGAATATTAGTGTAAGACGGTCGTTGTAATACAGAATGATATATCTCTAAAATTCAATATTGATAAAAATATTTATGGAAATAGATTATTGTAAAAACTCTATTTTTTTTATGGAAACTTTGTATCTTTTTTAAAAAAGATGCTCAAAAACTTGAGAAAAAAAAGAACCCTATCAATTTTCCTAAAAAATTGATATAATTTAAGTATGAAATTTGAATGGGATAACAACAAAGAAAAAATAAACATACTAAAACATAGTGTTACTTTTGCACAAGCATCTTATGTTTTTGCTGATCCTTTTGTTTTAAACAAATTTGATGATGAACATTCAGACGATGAAGATAGATATGTTCTTTTGGGAAAAGTCTAAACAAAACTATACTCGTTGTTGTTCATACATTTAGAGATAAAGACGGCATGGAGTTTGTAAGAATTATAAGTGCAAGGAAAGCTACAAAGAATGAGAAAAAAGTATATCAAAAAAGGTGTCCAAAATGAAAAAAGAATATGATTTTATAGATGCAGAACAAGGGAAATTTTATAGACCAATTGAAGAGTTAGATATACCTATATATTTAGAGAAAGATGTGCAAGATTTTTTGATGAAATATGTTAGTAAAAGTGGAGACGGTTCATCACTTAGTGAACTTGTTAATTCTTTAGTTAAGAAAGACATAGAAATTTCAAAGAAACTAGCTTCTTAGACACAACAAAACCTTTAGACATAAGTGCCTAAAGGTTTGCAAATATAATTATCTTATCTAAATTGATACAGACTTAGTGGTAAGGATTAAATTCCCTTTTATCTTCAAATTGATTTACTGTAAGCTTTGAGAACTTATCACAATAATCCCAAAAATCAGCCTTTATCTCTTCATCCATATCATAATTTTTAAGAGCTTCTCTCATGCATCCTAGCCACTCAACTCTTGCTTTTTCAGGAATTGAAAAGTCATCATGCACTCTTATCATATATGTATCTAAATCTCTGCCTCCAGTCTCTTCTTCATAGACCTTTGGACCTCCGCAAAGCTGTACAAAAAATTTTGTATTTTTAACTTTTATCTTATCAAACTCCTCTTTATCCTGAGGGAAAAAGTTATTGATATTACTTGTATATATTATTTCATAAAAACTATACATTAACTCTCTCATCCCTTCTTCCCCACCGACTGCCTTAAAGAATTCTGGGCTTGGATTTTTAAAGTCAACTTCTTCTCCCTCTACTGTTGGAGTAATTGTATATTTCATATTTTACCTTTTTTGGTTAATTTTATCATAATTAAAAACTATATACAATAATTTTGATACAATATAGAAATTTTTTAAGGGTAAGTTGTGAAAATATTTGTAATATTATTGTTTATTTTAATCTCTTTGGATGCTAGGGAGTATTATTCAAAAACTCAGCCAAGAGAGTTATTTGAGGTTAAAGCTTCTGTTGGTGGAAAAGTTGTCTATGTAGATAATTTACTAGAGGGAAAAGATAGTAATGATAGTTTGATTGTGAGAATTGATGATAAGATTGATATTGAGGATTTAAAAGCTTCAAAATTAAAATTGCAATATCTTACAAACAATATAAAATTTACAGAAAAAAGTTTAGCAAATAGTAAAAAGGTTGCATCTATTGACAGTAATAATTATGAAAAAGTTAAAAACCTTGCATCCTATTCTAAAGTTCAAAAAGATGCTAAGTTACTTTCGATGATAAGATCACAAAATTCTCTCATAAGTATTCAAAGCTCTTTAGAAAATTTAAAAACTCAAAAAGCAGATTTAAGACTTAAGATAAAAATATTAAAAGATAAGATAGAGAAAAAAAATATTAAAGTAGGGAATGGAAATTTTATCTATAAAATCTATCCTAGTGTTGGAGATTATCTAAATCCTGGATCAAAACTACTTGATGTTTATGATGTCTCTTCTGCTTTGTTAGTTGTTTTTGTCTCCTTAGATGAGCTTAAAGAGTTAGATACAAAAACAATATATCTTGATGGAAAAGCAACAGATTATAAAATTCATAAAAAATGGAGAATTGCAGATAATATAAATATCTCTTCATATCGTGTTGAAATTATCATCGATAAACCAGAACAGTTTTCAAAACTTGTTAAGATAGAGTTTAAATAGTTGAAAAAAACTGCTTGTCCATTAGATTGTTATGATGCATGTTCTGTTATCTATGAAGATGAAAAGTTAAAAGGTGATTTTGACCATCCGTTTACTAAAGGGTTTTTATGTCCTAACCTAAATGGTTTTTTAAAAACTAAAAGGATCACAAAACCAACTTTTAATGGCAATACAATAACAATGGATGAGGCTTTAAAGATATTGTCATCTACTTTAAAACAAAACCAAAATGAAAAAAGCCTATTTTTTAAAGGAAATGCAAACATGGGCAAGATGCAAAATGTAAGCAATCTATTTTTTCAACAGTATGGTTCTACATTTACAAAAGGTTCACTTTGTGATGGGGCAGGGGATTCGGGTGTGATTTCTGGAAGAGGATTAAATCTAGCTTTGCCAATATCACAAATTGCAAAAAGTGAAGTAGTTGTTGTTTGGGGTAGAAATATAAGTATAACAAATTCACATATGTTAGATATCATAAAAGATAAAATCTTAATTGTCATAGATCCAGTAAAAACAAAAATTGCAAAAATAGCTGATGTGCATCTACAGCTAAGACCAAGATCTGACTTTTCACTAGCAATTTTATTTGCTCGTTTAGCATCTTTAGAAGATATGGAAAACTTAGAATTTATAGATAAATATTGTGAAGAGTTTGACTACTTTGTAGATTTCTTTAGAAGTTTTGGTATCAAAAAGTTGTATGATGAAGTTGATGTAAGTGTAGATGCTATTATGAGGGCATTATCTCTTATGGATGGTAAAAAAGTTTCATTTTTAGTTGGAGTTGGAGTACAGAAATATCTTCATGGAGATGAAGTCTTAAGGGCTATTGACTCATTTGCAGCAATGCTTGGGTTTTTTGGTAAAGAGGGGTGTGGAGTTAGTTATCTTAGTGATAGTTCAAATGGTTTTACAAATCCTTTCTCACACAAAAACCAAGCTATACCTATGCCAACAGTTGATTTTTCTGAATTTAAAACTGTTTTTATACAAGGATCAAATCCCTCTATTCAGCTACCAAATTCTGACAAAGTGTGTGAACAGTTAAGCAAAACTGATTTTATAATCTATTTTGGACTCTATGAAAATGAAACCTCTAAAATGGCAAATTTAGTACTACCGGCAAAAACATTTTTGGAAAAAGAGGATATTAGATTTTCATATGGAAGTGAATATATAGCTAAGATGCCAAAAATAGTTGAAAATAATTTTGGAATTAGTGAATATGAGTTAACACAGTACCTAAATAGAGAGTTTGGATATGATAAATTAAAGAGTGAACGAGAGTATGTGGAAGAGATTTTAAACTCAAACACTATTTTGAAAGATAGCTATTATCAATCTGCATCTTATGAAAAAATCCCTTATTCAGATGGTTTTTATACAGATGACAAAAAGTTTATTTTTATTGATGAAATTTATGGGAAAAATACTCTCTTAGATGAAGATGGTTATTATCTTATAACTCCAAAATCAAAACACTCACTAAATAGCCAATTTAAAAGAGATCACTATATTTATCTATCAGCAGTTTTAGGATTTAAAGAAAAAGAGTTTGTAAAAGCTAGTTCAAAATATGGTGAAAGTATTTTTGAGGTTAGAGTAGATGATAATTTAAGAGAAGATTTAGTTTTAATACACTCTGGAGCAAAAGGTGTAAATAGACTCACTCCATCACTTAAAAGTGATGAAGGAGATAGTGCAGTGTTTCAAGAGGTTAAGATAAAATTACAAAGAGTATAAAATTTACTCTTTTTGATTTTTATCTTCATCCTTTTTCCCACTATCTTTTTTTTCCTCTTTTTTAGCTTGTTCTCTTTTTAGCTTCTCTTTTTTTAGTGCTTCTTTGATATCATCATCAGCACCAATATGATCTGCAAGTCTACTCTCCATATCATTTTCTTTTTCAAACTCTTTTATGATTTTGACTACTTGTTTGCCATCTATAGTCTCAGTTTCATAAAGTGAAACCACCATATTTTCAATAGCATCGTGATAAGTTCTTAATGTTTTTAATACTATCTGGTACCTTTGACCTAAAAACTCTTTTATGTATGTATCTACATTTTCAGCCATTTTCCCACTATACTCTTTTGTAGTTCCACTTTGAAGAAATGTATTTCTCTGTTTTTCAAGAACCATAAGACCAGCAACATCAGTCATACCATAAATTCCAACCATAGCTCTTATGATATCAGTTGCTCTCTCTAAATCATTTCCAGCTCCAGTTGAAATTTCACCTATGAAAACTTCTTCAGCAGCTCGTCCACCCAACAGTACATCAACTTCAGCTATAAGCTCATGTCGTTGCATCATATACTTATTCTCTTCAGGAGTATTTAGTGTGTAGCCAAGAGCGGCTAATCCTCTTGGGACTATTGAAACTTTAGAAACTCTTTTAGCCCCTTTTGTAGTCTCTGCTATCAGTGCATGTCCACTTTCGTGATAGGCTACAATTCTTTTCTCTTTTGGATTTATTCGACGACTCTTTTTCTCTAGTCCAGCTATGGCTCTCTCTACCGCTTCAAAGAAATCTTTTTGTTCAACTTCTTCTTTATTTGCTCGTCCTGCTAGCAAGGCTGCTTCATTTATGATGTTGGCAAGATCAGCACCTGCAAGTCCTGCTGTCAATCGTGCTATCTCTTCCAAATCAACATCTTCAGCAATTTTGATTTTTTCAATATGAACTTTTAGTACTTGTATTCGACCTTTAAAATCAGGCTTATCAACCAACACTTGTCTATCAAATCGTCCAGGTCTTAAAAGTGCCGCATCTAAAACTTCAGGTCTATTTGTAGCGGCTAATATAATAACAGGAGATTGATCTGAATCAAAACCATCCATCTCTGCTAAAAGTTGATTAAGTGTTTGTTCTCTTTCATCATTTCCACCCATCATTCCACCTGCTGCTCGACTCTTACCAATAGCATCAATTTCATCAATAAATATAATAGACGGAGCATCTTTTTTTGCATTTTCAAAAAGATCTCTAACACGGCTTGCACCAACTCCTACAAACATCTCTATAAAACTAGAACCTGAAACTGAGAAAAATGGTACATCTGCTTCTCCTGCAACTGCTTTTGCAAGTAGTGTTTTACCAGTTCCTGGAGGTCCTACTAAAAGTACACCTTTTGGGATTTTTGCTCCAAGGTTCATATATCTTTCAGGAAATTTTAGAAAATCAACAATCTCTTTAACTTCCTCTTTTGCTTCTTGAACACCTGCAACATCTGAGAATTTTACTTTTGGTTTCTCTGAATTGACAAGTTTTTTACTACTTCCCATTCCAAGGATTCCACCACCCATATTTTTTTGCATCCTACTTGTCAAAAACATCCAAATACCTAAAAATATAAATATAGGGATTACCCAAGTAAATAGCAACTCTTCTAACCAGTTTGTCTCATTGTATCCGCCATAAGGGATTTTGTTTTGATCTAAAAGTGGAATTAGCGCACTATCCTCTCCGACTTTTTTAACATAGTATATCTTCTTTACGGCTCCTTTATCAGATACACCTTTAAGAGTTGTTTGACCAATCGCAACATATGTTATCTCACCTTTTTTGATAAGCTCTTTTAGTTCATAATAATTGATTTTTTCTGTTTTTGTAGCTTTAGTTGATAAGCCTTGTTCATTTGTAACCATTCCATCTGCTGGCTCAATTGTATATTTAAATAGTAAAATAATTACTAATGAAAATATTGCAAATATAAACAATGGATTTTGGTTAAAAAAATTATTGTTTTTATTATCTCTATTATTTTGAGACATTTTTTTCCTTCATATTTTTCTTAGCACTAAAGTGTGCCACTCTTTTTTTTGTATAGTCTCTATTATCTCAAAATCATAAAATTTTTGAACTATGGAGTCATAATACCTGTTTATTATACCTGATAGAATTAAAATTCCGCCTCGTTTTACAGATTGTTTTAAATCTTTGTTTATCATAATAATGACATCTGCAATGATATTTGCTATTACAATATCATATTGCGTTTGGCTCATATGTACCGAACCTATCCATGACTTGTTTATTTTAGAGTTATTAAGGCTAAAATTATCTATGGAGCTTTTTATTGATACTTCATCAGTATCGCATATATCTACAATAGCTCCTTTTTTGTCACCAGCAATTGCAAGTATTCCGCTACCACATCCAACATCTAAAAGGGTGAAATTTGGCTTGACATATTTGTCAATGCATAAAAGACAAGAGGCTGTACTTTCATGATGACCAGAGCCAAAGGCAAGAGCAGGGTCTATGATGATATTTGTAAGATTTGTTTTTTCTCTCTCCCACTGGGGTCTTATATAAAAAGAGCCAACTTCAATAGGTTTTATTGAATTTTGATATTTGCTAATCCAATCTTCATTTTTCAATTTAATAAGTTTTGTTTTTATAGGTATTTGAAGTTTTTGTGAAAGTTGTTTTGTTGCCCACTCTATGTCATCTAATGACTCACTTGCTCTTACGATAAGTGAGTCATTTTTCTCTTCAAGAGCACTGTTTGTAATTTCTAAAAGAAACGAGCTAAAAATCTCTAAACTATTTTCTGGTATTACTGTAAGTTCATAATAATATTCGTTCATTGCATCCTAAAGTTTAAAGTACAGCTTCGAGTTTTTCTTTTAAGACTTGTGGTGTAAAAGGTTTTACTATATAGTTATTTACACCTGCTTTTAAGGCAGTTATAACTTCAGTCTTCCCACCCTCAGTTGTAACCATGATTATCGGTAAATCTTCATACTTAGCTTCAGCCCTTACCTTTTTCACAAGTTCCAATCCATTCATCTCAGGCATGTTCCAATCAGTTACTAAGATATCGATGTCAGAGTTTTCACCCATAACTTTCCAAGCAACTGCACCATCTTCTGCCTCTAAGATCTCTTTATGTCCTAGTCTTCCTAGTGTATTTTTGATAATTCTTCTCATTGTTGAGCTATCATCTACTACTAAAAATTTCATACTCTTCCTTTAAACTATTTTAATTTTATCCTAATGCAACTTTAAAAGCCTCCTTCAAATCAAGAGTACCTTCATAAAATGCTTTTCCTACTATCACGCCAGATACTTTACCACTCTCTTTAAGTGCTATTATATCCTCTATATCTCTCACACCGCCACTTGCAATGGTATCAATCCCTGAAACTTTTGCAATCTCTAGTGTAAAATCAACATTGACACCACTTAAAGTACCATCTTTTCCAACATCAGTACAGATCAGAGCTTCAACCCCCGCATCTGCAAACATTAAGGCTAAATCTGTAGCTTTCATTGTAGATTTTTCTGCCCATCCCTCAACCGCTACAAAGCCATCAATTGCGTCTATTCCAACTGCAATTGGATACTTTTTTGCTACAGTTTTTACAAAATCGGCATTTTTCAAAGCTACTGAACCCAAAATGATTCTATCTACTCCAAGATCTAAATATCTTTTTATAGTATCCTCATCTCGGATGCCACCACCAAGCTCTATTTGTATATCGCACATTTTACGAATTTTTTTAATCTCTTCTAGATTTTTTGGAATTCCTGCAAATGCACCGTTAAGATCTACAAGATGAAGCCATGTTGCTCCTATCTTTTCAAACTCTTGTGCAACCTTCCATGGTTCATCATTATAAATTTTTGCACTATCCATAAGACCTTTTGTAAGTCTAACTGCTTTTCCATCTTTTAAATCAATCGCTGGAAGTATATCCATGTCTACTTATCCTTACATTTTCGTAAAATTTTTTAATATCTTCAATCCATTTTCATGTGATTTTTCAGGGTGGGGTTGTAAACCATAAATATTATCTCTATTTATCATACTTGCAAATTCATATCCATAGTGGGTAGTTGCGAGTGTAAACTCTTCATCACACTTCGCATGATAACTATGTACAAAATATAGATAAAATTCCTGTGGTAAATCTTTAAATAGTGGATTATCTCTTTTTATAAAAAGTTCATTCCATCCCATGTGTGGAATTTTAAGAGGTGTTGAAAAAAGAGCTTTATCGAATTTTCTAACAATTCCAGGTATTAAAGCTAAGCCTTTATGTTCTCCAAACTCATCTGAACTTTCAAGTAAAAGTTGCATCCCAAGACAAATTCCAAGAAGAGGTTTGCCACTATTTGCAAACTCTTTTATAGCTTCATCCATTCCACATGATTTTAGATGCTCCATTGCATCTCCAAATGCACCAACTCCAGGTAGTATAAGTTTGTCATAATTAGAGATTAAATCAGGGTCTTTTACTATCCTAACTTCGCATCCTAGTTTTGAAAAGGCATTTTGAACCGATCTCAAATTTCCCATATTGTAATCAACTACGGCAATCATAATAAGCCCTTTATAACTCTTTTTTTATCCCATCAATAAAAATTTGGCTATATGATTTATCTGTAGGAATTTTTTCACTCATCTTATCTAAAAAGTTTAAATAATCCTCTAAAATTATGTTCCCTTTTAAAAGTTCATACTTTAGATAGAGCCAATAAGTATTTAAAACATCGCTTTCACAGTACTCTTTAATTCTCTCTATCTCTTTATCATAGTATAGTGAAAAAACCATATCACCACTTACATCAAATTTACCAGGAATCCCCATCATCGTGCAAAGAGTATCAAGCTTTAAACCTCTAACTGCTCCAAATTCACCGATATGATCCATTAAGTCAACATGGAACTTATCTGTAAATCTATATCTATAATTATCCCATTTGCTTTTGTTTAACATTTTATTTTCTTTTTCAAAATAGGCATGACAAGAGAGGTTGTATTTCATAGCTCTTACCATTAGCATTGGCATATCAAATGCTCTTCCATTAAAGCTTACAAGTTTGGGGCTATGTTTGTCTATAAATTTTAAAAAGTTTTTAATCATCTCTTTTTCAGTGTCGCCCTCAATAGAGCTTACTTTTTGAAAAGAACCATAATCATCAGCAATGACTGCAGAGATAGATACGACTTGATGATAAGCTATCGGTAAAAATGAACTTCCACTCTTTTGCTCTTGAAGTTCAAATGCTTTTTGGCTAATATCCCTATCATCTCCACTTAAATTAAATGTATTTCGTATAAGTGTTGCATCTGGAATAGTTTCGCAATCAAATACGCATATCATTGTTTATCTTTATCTCGTTTAATTTTTTTGCTAAATTCAGTATGACCACCAGCTGCTAAAAGTTTTGCTTGACTTACCCAATCTTCTTTATCTATTCTACCTTTAAAGACTAAATAATCTTCAATCCAATCTATGTTTTCAGGTGTCCATTGTGCAATTTGTTCAAAATTATAAATCCCAAGTTCATGTAAAACTTCCTCCAATTTTAAGCCGATTCCACTTATCTCTTTAAGATCATCTAGCTCTTTATCATCAGGTTCTGCTATGACGCTTGGTCTAACACCTATCTCTTGACCAATTGCTCTTTCATTATCATTTAACGGCATATTTGCTATTGCACTTGCCATGCCAGTAGATGCTTTTGCTTCTGGATTATTTACAATACCATATAAATCTTCATTATATCGCTCACCTTCATATGCATTTAGTCTTGCCTTTTCTATCCCATAATCATCATTGCCACATTTGCTCATTTTCCCAATTAGATAACCTATTATCCCACCCAAAAGTGCAGCGATTACCAGACATAAAATGATTTGCATCCCTAATTCTATTAAACTATCCATATCTATTCTCCAGTTACTTTAAATTCTACTCTTCTATTAATCTGCTTGTTTGATAAAGAGCTATTTTTGACTAATGGCTTATTTTCACCATAACCGATTGCTTTCAATCTTTTAGAAGATATCCCTTTTTTAACAAGATAACTTTTAATTGCATCTGCTCTTTTTTGGCTAAGTATTTGGTTGTTTTTAGCTGTTCCATCTGAATCAGTATGACCACCTATCTCTATATTTACATTTTTATATTTGTTCAAAATCCCATAAACTTCATCTATCGTTTTTTTACCTTTAGCTGTTAAAGACTCTTTTGCATATACAAATTCTACTTTTTTTAGTTTAATTAAATTATCTATTTTTGCCTGAATCTCTTTTTTTGAAGGCTCTTTTTGTTTGACTTTGTTAGGTTTTTTTATCTCTTTTATTGATACTTTATTATCAACATGCAAATCACCAACCATAAGTGCTTTGCTTCCAATTGAGTGTTTTATTTTCTCATCTTCAACGATGCCATCAATTGTAAAACTACCGTTTGAATATTCAAGATAGCCTTGTTCAAATTTTAAAAAATCATCTGTTATAGTTTTTATCATATCAAATAACTTTTCATTTTTTGCATTTTTATCGATAATAATCATACCAACATTAACATTTTTAGATGTTTTTTTGTATTTAGCTTTTAGAATTTCAAGATTTTCATTAGATGTAAAAATTCCCGAAATTTTTATATCATCACCATCTTTTATAATTTTTATATTAATGTCTTTTTTTGCAAGTGGAGCCACAACTTCTGCATTAGATGCAATATTGTTAACTGTTTTGCCAATTGTCATCTCTTGTTCTAGCTTATTCCAGACACAAAAAGCCATAAAAAAGAGTAAAAGCCATATCCATAGCCACATCCATTGGCGACGAGTCATATTGATTCCTTAATTAAGTATATCGCATAATTGTATCAAAAATAGTTTTAAAACAAAAAATTATTTTACTTTTTTAGAATGAATGTGAAGAAATTTGATTTAAAGTTAATATTTCCAATTTTTTTGTATTGAATCGATGCCCCTTCAAAGTTTTTTTCTTGCTGATAGAGCAGTCCCAAAGCATATCTACTCTCAAAATTAGAACTATCTGTAAGTTTTGAAAGTTCAAGAAGTGCTACAGCATTTGCATAGTGTTTTGCACCAATAGCGGCAACCGAAGCTAGAAAAAGAGTATGAGTGTCTTTTTGTTTATATTCATCAATGAGCTTATTATAAATACCGTAAGCTTCTTCAAAATTTTGATTATAAATAAGAATAAGTCCAAGAGATTGAAGGAGAGAAATTGAAGGGTTACTTCTATTTTCTAATAACTCTTTACTTCTTGAGATGATACCAGCTATACTAAGAGCTCTTACGAATAACTCTTTTGGTAGAAACCCGCCAAAATAGAGAGGTTTAAAATCAAGGTTATCTTTTGTTATAGTTTTTTGTATAGCTTTTGCATACTCTTTAATTTGAGCTTTATCATTTGTTGCATCTATATAGAGTATATTTGAAACTAAATCGCCAGACATTAAATCTTTAAGTTTTTTTGCACTCTCTTGGTACATTTTTGTATCATTTCTACTATAAGAGAGTAGTAGGTTTATTGAGTGAAAAAATCTGTTTTGATTTGCATCTAGATAGCCAACATTAAGAGCCAATGAACCAAGAGCAATCTCTAAAAGAGCCTGAGTAGATTTTTCCTCTATTTGAACTCTTTGTTTTTCAAGCTCTTTAGTAGGTATATCTTTATTTATGAGTTTTGCACAAAATGATTGAAATACAAGTGCATTATGATTATGTGAATCTAGTGAGTAACTTCTTTTAAAATGTTTATAAGCATTTAGAAAATCAAAAATTTGTGCATATGTAAGTGCTAAGTTGTAGTGAAGTACAGAGTGTGTAGGATAGAGTTTAATTGCTTTTTTTAGTATATCATTTGCTTCATAAACTTTATGCTCAGTTAAATATTTTAAGGCTTTTGTTATCTCTAAATCAATTTTTGATATTGCTGCAGAATCTCTTAAATAGTCAAGTGCTTGTGTAGTTTTTTCTATCTCTATATTTTTTGCACCTTTTATAATGTTGTCAATACTCAAATTTGAGTTAAAAACTTTATAAGGTGCATAATAAAATAGTATAGAAAACTTATATTTGTCATCCAAAAATAGTCTATCTTTAAACTCTTTTTGTGCGGCGATTGGATCAAAAAGAGATTTTTTAAGTTGTACAGATATAGGATAAGTACTTAGGGAGTCTTCTTTGTATGTATCATATGTTGATTTTAAGATTTCACCAGAATCTGACATCAATCCAAGTCTATTTTTAACTAAAGCTAATGCGACATTTGCCTTTATCGGTTCAACTCCTTGAAATTTTGCACTCTCTAGTGAGTTACTTGCTAAAATATATTCACCTGCTCTTGCTTGTAAAAGACCAATAGTAAGATAGTTTTTTGGATTATCTATCTTTTGTATAAAATTTATGGCCAATAGATTATTTTTTAGTGATGATAATGCTTTTGCTGCAATAAAGTTTTGTTCATTTTTATAAAATTCTGAACTTGGATTTTTGATAGAGATTATACTTTCAAGTGGTTCTTCTTTATAGTAACTTATAAGAGTCCTATAATATGAGTAAAGTTTATTATTTGTAATATACGGCAAATATTTTTGTGATAAGGCAAGGTAGTGTTTAAAAGTATCGACTTCACCTAAATTTAAAGCTGATACTGCAGCATTTAAAGCACTTGCACATTTAAGTTCATTATTTTGCATCGCTTTTTCAAAAAATTCAATTGCAACTTTATACTTTTTCTCTTTTAATTTTGCAACAGCAATATTATAAAATGAGAGTGATTTGTTGTAGTGTGAAAGTTCTTCATATATTTTTAGAGCCTCTTTTTTATCACCTTGATTGTAAAGTTTGTCTGCTTTTTGGATTAGCGTTTGTGCTTTGCTACTCTCTTTTGGGGTTAGTTCTTTGTTTTGTATGTTTTTTATTATATTTGAAGTGTTAACTTCAAAAGTTTCTTCCGACTTACTCTTTTTCTTTTGTATATAAAAGTAACCAAAAATCATCACAAAAAGAAGAATTAAAAGAGTAAGAATTAATATAATATAGTATATTTTTTTATTATTTTGTTTTTTATTATCCTGTTTTTGCTCAGATTGCTGTTCTTCTTCTAGCTCTTCATCATCCAGTGAAAAGAACTCTTCAGCCATGTTATTTTATGTAATCTTTAAGCACTTTTGGAATCTCTATAGTCCCATCAGCTTTTTGATAGTTTTCCATTATAGCTATCAGTGTTCTTCCAATTGCTAAAGATGAGCCATTTAGAGTATGTACTAGCCTATTTTTCTTGCCATCTTTATATCTTATTTTCGCTCGTCTTGCTTGAAAATCTTTTGTATTTGAGATAGAACTTATCTCTCTATACCTATTTTGACCAGGTAACCAAACTTCTAAATCGATAGTCTTAGATGCAGAAAAACCTAAATCCCCACCACAAAGTAATACCATCCTATGAGCTAATCCAAGAGAGGTTAAAAGATCACTTGCACAATCTACCATCTGTTGAAAAACTTCTTCACTTTGCTGTGGCGTTGTTATACATACTAACTCTACTTTTCCAAATTGATGTTGGCGAATCATACCTCTTGTATCTCTTCCAGCACTTCCAGCTTCTTTTCTAAAACAAGCCGTATAAGATGTAAGTTTTATCGGAAGAGCATCAGTAGCTAAAATTTCATCACGAAAAAGATTTGTAACTGGAACTTCAGCAGTTGGTATGAGATATAACTCTTCACCCTCTATTTTAAAAAGATCATCACCAAATTTTGGAAGCTGTCCAGTTCCTTCAAGAGACTCTTTATTTGCGATAAATGGGACAGAAACCTCTTTGAACCCACGAGATGCATTAAAATCTAACATATAATTAACTAAAGCTCTCTCTAGTTTAGCGGCATCATTTTTAAGAACTGAAAAGCGACTTTTGGCAAGTTTTACGCCTCTTTGAAAATCGATAAGTTCCTGTTTTGCATCTATATCCCAATGCTCTTTAGGTTCAAAATCAAAACTAGGAATATTAAGAACTTTTTTAATTTCTACATTATCCTCTTCATCTTCGCCTTCAGGTACACTATCATCTGGAATATTTGGAACTTCTAGAGCAATCAAAGATAAGTTCTCTTCTAACTCTCTTACTACCTCTGTAGCAGATGTAATCTTTTGTTTATTTTCATCAAGTTGGGATTTTAGCTCATCTATGTTTTTTCCCTCTTTTTTGTAGATTGGAAAAAGTTTACTTTTTGCATTTTGTTCAGCTTGTAAAGCTTCTAAAATATTTTTTTTCTCTTTTAGTTTTAGAGATATCTCTTTTAGGGGTGCTAAAAGTGTTTCATCAACTTTTTTCTTTTTTAACTTTTGTCTTATCTCTTCAAAATTGTTTTGTAACTCTTTTATATCAAGCATTATCTTTTCCCTCGTCTTATACCAATTGCATCTTTAATTATTTCCATTTTTTCATAAGCTATTTTTCTAGCTCTCAAAGCTCCATCTTCTAAGATATCACAAACTTCATCTCTATTATTATGATAATAGGCTCTTTTCTCTCTTGCCTCTTCAAAATAGTTCCAAATTTTCTCTTTTAGATATAGTTTAAAATGTCCATGACCTTCGCCACCTTTTTTATAACGATCTTTTAACTCTTCTAACTCATCGCTTGTTAAAAAATGTTTAGCTAATGCAAAAACATTACAGTTTTCATACTCTTTTGGCTCTTCTAAAGCAACACTTTGGGTTATAATTTTTCCTGTTTGTTTTTTGAGTGCTTTTTCGGTTGTAAAGATATCAATGGTATTACCATAACTTTTACTCATCTTTGCTCCATCAATTCCAGGAAGAGATGCAACATTTTCATCAACTTTAAACTTAGGTAAAGTAAAAAGTTCCCCGTGGTCATTGTTGAATTTTATTGCTATATCTCTTGTTATCTCAACATGTTGAATTTGATCTTTACCAACAGGCACAATTTGTGAATCATAAAGCAAAATATCTGCCGCCATCAAAACAGGGTAAGAGAATAGGGCATGATTTGGAGTTTTTCCTTTGGCAACTTTATCTTTATAGCTATGAGCTCTCTCTAATAATCCCATAGGTGTGTAAGAGGAGAGAATCCAATATAACTCAAGTACTTCTTTGACATCAGATTGTACCCACATAATAGTTTTTGCTGGATTTATGCCAAGTGAGAGATAACTAATAGCGGCCTCTATAGTGTTTTCTCTAAGTTGTTTTGCATCTTTTAAAGTTGTTAAAGCGTGATAGTCTGCAATAAACATAAAAAGTTCATTAGAGTTTTGAAGGGAAACCATCTGCTTTATAGAACCAAAATAATTTCCAATATGCAAAGTTCCTGATGGTTGTATACCTGTAATTACTCTCATGTCTCATTTATCCTTAACTTATAATCGCATGATTATATCAAAATTATTTGATTTTTCGGTTAGCTATATACTTTCTTGACAAAAATAGAGAAAAGGTAAAATAAATCATTCAAGTTTTATAAATGTTGACCGATATAGTTTATATATAAAATAGCGGAGAAACTAATGGTAAAGAAACTTTCAATTGTAACTATAAAAGTCCTTCTAGGATTGGCATTGCTTGATAAGAGCGTTTCAGCTTTGACATTAAATGGTCATGAAGTTGATTTTAAAAAGGAAAATATTGATACATTAACAATAAAAACAAGGGCTTTAGATAATAGGCATAAAGCAATTATTATAAAATTTGATAAACCATTAGATGCAAAAATAAAAGAGAAATTTTTTCGTGAAGGTGTTAGTTCAATAATTTATGCAGGGGAACTTAGTTACTACTTTTATGCAAAAGAGTCTGTTTTAAACAAGCTCGATTTTGAAAATTATGGTTTTTTAGAAAAAACTGATATGAGAAGTGAATATAGAGTAAAAGATGGTGGAATTGCTACTTTTGATTCATCTGCTTATCAGAGTTTTAATGTTTTATTTTTGGTAGAATTATCAAAAAGTGAGATTGAGTCATATCTTTTAGAAAACTTTGTAGATGCAATAGTACTAAAATCTTTACCATCTCTAAGAGAGGCAAAACTAAAAGTTGCTGCAAGTGATGTAGAAAAGTTAAAACAGTTACCTATAATTCAATACATGGATAAAAGTTTATCTCTTGTAACTGTAAACGGTAAAAAAGAGACAAGAAATAAAACAACAGCAAATAACTTAAATCTTACTACACTTTGGTCAAATAGTTATAATCTTAATGGTGAAAACATGGATATAGGTGTAGTTGATGGGGGTAATGTCTTGGCAACTCACCAGGAGTTTAATGAAGATGGTATAAGAAGAGTAATAAATAGATCAAATAGCGATGTAAATTCTCATTCTACTCATGTTGCTGGTACTATTGCTGCTGACGGTGATAAAAGTAGAGCTAGGGGTATGGCAAATAAATCTGTAATATATAGTTATGGATTTAGTGAAGTTGCATTTGCAGAGTCAATCTTAAAACTTTATAGAAAAGATGGGGTTCTTCTATCAAATCACTCATATGGATATAGTGATAAGATAAGACTTGGAGAGTATGATAGTGATGCTGCATCTCAAGATGCAGCTGTAAGTAATAATCCATTTTTAAATGTTTTTCAAGCTGCTGGAAATGATGGTGATGTAAGTGGTTATGCTGATTTTGGAATCATAAAGGGACCTGGAAATTCAAAAAATATTTTTACAATTGGTGCACTAAATATCAACTCAACTAGTGTAGCATCTCTTAGCAGTGCAGGACCTGTAAATGATGGACGAATTAAGCCAGATTTAGTTGCTCGTGGAGAGTATATTAACTCTACATCAAGTAATTCTGATGATAGTTATGCCACAATGAGCGGAACTTCTATGGCTACACCTGCTGCTACAGGAGCGGCTGCACTTATCATGCAACAATATAAAAGAACCACAGGCAGATACGATATTAGACATGACCTTTTAAAATCTATCATGATAAATACGGCGGTTGATAAGGGTACTGTAGGACCTGATTATAAAGCTGGTTTTGGGATGATTGATGCAAAAGCGGCTGTTGATGTTGTAAAAGCTATAAAAAACAGAAACTCTCTTGTTTCAACTGATACTCTCTCTAATAATACAAAAAATAGATATAGTTTTCAAGTTACACAAAATACACCATTTAAAACAACAATAAGCTGGGTAGACCAAGCGGCAAACCCTGCTAACTCTGCAACTTTAGTAAATGATCTTGATATGATACTTATAAATAGTGATAGTGGAAAAATTTATTACCCATACACTTTAGATAAAAATAATCCAGACACAAAAGCAGTTACAGACAAACCAAATAGAGTAGATAATATCGAGCAAATTGAGATATCAAATTTACCAAAGGGAAATTATGAGTTACAAATAACGGGACACCAAATCATTAGCCCTTCACAAGATTTTGCTATCGCATCCAATATAGAGATTTTCCAAAATAGCAATATTGGGATGCTAAGAGCTAGTAAGTTGAGAAATTTTGCTAAAGTGATTGATAGGGGAATATTGTAATATTTTCATCAATCAAGCTTTAAAACAGTCATAAAAGCTTCTTGTGGTAATTGGACTTTTCCGATGGATTTCATCCTTTTTTTACCTGCTTTTTGCTTTTCTAATAGTTTTCTTTTTCTTGTGATATCACCGCCATAACATTTTGCTGTTACATTTTTGCCCATTGACTTGATAGTTTCTCGTGATATGACTTTATTTCCGATACTAGCTTGTATAGCTACTTCAAAAAGTTGTCTTGGTACTAACTCTTTCATCTGCTTTACGAATTCACGACCTTTGCTTAGGGCTTTTGAATTTGGAACGATGATAGATAGTGCATCTACAACTTCTCCAGCGACTCTGATATCAAGCTTTACCAAATCTCCCTCTTGATACTCAATAGGGTCATAATCAAAACTTGCATATCCTTTTGTCACGGATTTTAGTTTGTCATAGAAATCCATCACTATCTCATTCATGGGGATTGAATACTCCAGTAAAACTCTCTGGGGGCTTAGATAATCCATCTTATTTTGAATACCTCTTTTGTCATTAACAAGTGTTATGACATTTCCAAGATATTCGCTAGGTGTTAAGATAGTCGCTTTTACATAAGGTTCAAGGATTCTATCCATCTTGTTTACAGGTGGAAGTTGACTTGGATTTTGAATCTCAATCTCACTTGCATCATTTAAAACTACTTTATAAGTAACAGTCGGTGCGGTTGCTATGAGGTCTAAGTCAAATTCTCGCTCTAATCTCTCTTTGATAACTTCCATATGAAGCATCCCCAAAAAACCTACACGAAATCCAAAACCTAGAGCTGCTGAAGTTTCAGGCTCATATGAGATGCTAGAATCATTTAGTTTTAGTTTATCAAGTGCATCTCTTAAATCTTCAAATTTATCTGTCTCTATCGGATAAATTCCTGCAAATACAAAAGCTTTTGCAGGTTCAAAACCCTTTATAGCTTTACTTGTAGGATTTCTAAAATCAGTTATCGTATCTCCAACTTGAATATCACTTACAGTCTTTAATCCAAGTGAAACTATACCAATTTCGCCAGTTTTTATACTTTTTGTGGGAACTGCTTTTATAGGATGAGGGTAGTTGAGTGTGAGTATCTCATGCTTTTTTTTCGTACCCATAACAAGCACTTCTTGTCCCTTTTTTATCTCGCCTTCATATACACGAACAAGAGCCAATGCACCAAGATAACTATCAAACCAACTATCATAAATAAGTGCTTTTGTAGGAGCATTTTCATCTCCATTTGGCGGAGGAATTCTATCAATGATTGCATCTAATAACTCTTTTATCCCAATTCCGCTTTTAGCACTAACTTCTAGTGCATCCGTACAATCAAGTCCGATAGTATGTTCTATCTCTTCCCTCACACGATCTGGATCTGCTGCTGGTAAATCTATCTTATTAAGAACTGGAACAAGTTCTAAATCATTATCAACTGCGATATAAACATTTGCAATAGTTTGAGCTTCTACACCCTGACTTGCATCTACAATCAAAAGTGCCCCTTCACTAGAAGCGAGTGATCTACTAACTTCATATGAAAAGTCAACATGACCGGGAGTATCTATAAGATTTAAGATATAATGCTCCCCATCTCTTTGAAATGCAAGTCTAACACTTTGAGCTTTTATAGTGATTCCTCGCTCTTTTTCGATATCCATCGTATCCATAACTTGTGCATTCATCTCTCTATCTGTGATACCTCCACACTCCTGAATCAACCTATCTGCTAAGGTACTTTTACCATGATCTATATGTGCGATTATTGAAAAGTTTCTAATATTTTTTTGCATCTAGTTAAAAAGCCCGTTTACACTTTCATTGTGATAAATCCGTCTAATTACTTCAGAAAAAAGATGTGAAACTGAAAGTACTGTTATCTTATCACTTTGTCTTGAAAGTGGTATAGTATCAGTTACAACAAGTTCATCAAGACCACCTTTTTCAATCCTATCATATGCCGGACCACTCAAAATTGGATGCGTACAAAATGCCATAGCAGAACTTGCTCCTACACCTTTTAGTGCTTCGGCTGCTTTTACCATCGTACCTGCTGTATCAATCATATCATCTATCAAGATGACATCTTTGCCCTCTACATTTCCAATGATATTCATTACTTCACTCTCATTCGCTTTTTCTCGTCTCTTATCAACGATAACAAGATCTAACTTCATGGTTTTTGCAAAAGACCTAGCCCTTGCAACTCCTCCGATATCTGGACTAGCGACTATAGGATTTTTAAGATTTTTTCTCTCAAGATAATCTTTAAAAACAATGGAGCCATAAAGGTTATCAACAGGAATATCAAAAAATCCTTGAATTTGACCAGCATGCAGATCAACCGTAACAACTCTGTCAATTCCCGCAGTTTCAAAAAGATTTGCAACCAGTTTTGCAGTAATAGGAACTCTAGGAGCTGCTTTTCTATCTTGCCTTGCATAACCAAAATATGGAACAATTGCAGTGATAGAGTTTGCTGAACTTCTCCTAAGTGCATCAGTCATGATTAAAAGCTCCATCAAGTTTGCATTTGCAGGAGCACAGGTAGATTGGATGATAAAAACATCTCTTCCTCTTACACTTTCTGTAATTCTAACGCCGATTTCTCCATCACTAAACCTTGTGACTGTAGCTTCTGAAAGTGGGATTGAAAGATATTTCGCAACCGATTTTGAAAATTCTAAATTTGCTGTTCCGGAAAAGACTTTGTAGCCTCTCATGCATGACCTTTGTAGTTTTTTATTTTATATTAACTAAAAATGACTTTGAGTTTTGTGGGGTGAGTGGAATTCAATATTTTCCACCTTTGGTTGGTATGTATTATATCAAAATTATTGGAAGATTATAACAGTATCAACTCTATAAAAAAGTTTTAATTGTTCATAGATATCTGGAAAATTTTTTTTAAAATCTTTTGGAGTTTCAAAAAATCGTTCACTACATACTGCAAAAAATTCTGCTTCGTTTGTTAAAGCATATGTGCCTAAAAGATTATCTTCTTTTGAAAGATTTTTTAATCTATTAAATGCAGTAGAAAAGACTTCTGACCATCTACGATAGTTTGAACTCTCCAAGATAGGTGTGCCATTTGCATATCCACTTTCAAAATCCAACTCATGAGCAAACTCATGGATTATAACATTCTCTTTTTCTCTTTGGGCTATATCTTGTTTGATATCTTGCCAAGAGAGTACAACAGTACCGTTGGCTGATTGTCCTTCTAAAATCATCGTTTCATTTTGGTGAACTCCTTCATTTTGGCTTCGTTCATCATAGATAAAATTATTAGGATAGACAATGATGGTATTTACCTGATCTTTCTCTCCAAGGGCAAATCCAAGTTGAAGCAAACTAGCATAAAAAGCGATGATTGTTTTAATCTCATCTGTAATTATCATTTTTGCACCAATAAACTCTTTTTGATCGATAAAAAGTAGGATTAAAAGATGCATTTTTTCTTTTAATTTAGGTGAAAGTGCTTTGTATTGAGGGATGTTTTTAAGATATTTTTTATATTTTTTTGGAAAGAGTGTTGATTTTAATTTTTTGTATTTGTGTAAGCGAGAAAAATATTTTATGCTTTGCCAAAAGAGAAAAAATAGGAGTAGGGTTAAAAGAAGTTTTATGAGTAAAAGATAATAATCCAATATCGTTGTAGGAAGTGTTATTTTTTAAGGTGAGGCCAAAGCCCCACTTCCGATTTGGTTATGCAGATATAGGGACTACAGAGACTTTGTTTCTCTGTTTGTCTTTCTTTTTAAATGCTACATGACCATCTACTAGAGCAAAAATTGTATGATCTTTTCCGATTCCTACATTTTCACCAACATGTACTTTTGTACCTCTTTGTCTTATTATGATATTTCCAGCTCTTACAAACTCTCCACCAAATTTTTTAACGCCTAGTCTTTGACCTCTTGAGTCTCTATTATTCTGGGTACTACCTTGACCTTTCTTATGTGCCATTAGAAAATCCTTCTATATTTGATTAAAATTTTCGCAGATTATAGCAGGTTTGACTTAAGTTCTCAATAATTTTTGATATAATTTTAGAAATAGAGGAGTTTTTATGGAGTTACATTTACAAAAGGCTAAAAATGCGAGTGCAATTTGTACATCTTTGGAGCCAAGTCTTAAGAATGAAGTGTTGCTTCATATGGCAAAAGCTTTAAAGAAAAATTCTGAGTTTATACAAAGAGAAAACAAGAAAGATATGGCTTATGCAAAAAAGCATAACCTCTCATCAGCCTTGCAAGATAGGTTGCTTTTGAATGAAAAGAGAATTACTGCTATGGCTGACTCTATTGTAGATATTGCGGCTTTAAAAGAGCCGGTAAATAGAGTTTTAGAGGGGTGGAAAGTTGATAGTGGCTTAAATATTCAAAAAGTGACAGTTCCTATCGGGGTGATTGGTATCATATATGAGAGTCGTCCAAATGTTACAAGTGACACGGCAGCTTTATGTTTTAAAAGTTCAAATGTTTGTATTTTAAAGGGTGGTAAAGAGGCACAAAATTCAAATGTAGCAATTGCCAAGATTTTACAAGATGTTTTGGAAGCAAATGATTTACCAAAAGATATCATATCACTGCTCCCTGACTCATCAAGAGAGGGAGTAGCAAATCTGATAAAACAGGACAAATATGTAGATTTGATAATTCCAAGAGGAGGAGAAGCTCTCATAAAGTTTGTAAGTGAAAATGCATCTGTGCCTGTAGTAAAGCATGATAAAGGGCTTTGTCATACATATATAGATGAAGATGCAGATTTTGAAAAGGCTGTAAAAGTCACTATAAATGCAAAATGTAGGCGAGTTGGAATTTGTGGTGCTTTAGAGACACTTCTAGTAAATAAAAAGATAGCATCTACAATTCTTCCAATCTTAAAGAGAGAATTTGACAAATATGGGACAGAGCTAAGAGGATGCAAAGAGAGTCAAAAAATTATAGAAGTAGTAGATGCAAAAGAGAGTGATTACCAGAGTGAATATTTAGATAATATATTGTCTATAAAAATTGTAAAAGATATAAAAGAAGCTCTTTCTCATATCCAATTATACGGTTCAGGTCATTCAGATGCAATTATCACTGAAAACTATACAGTTGCAGAGGAGTTTTTAAATGGTGTAGACTCAGCTTGTGTCTATCTAAATGCTAGTACACAATTTACAGATGGTGGAGAGTTTGGTTTTGGAGCAGAGGTTGGAATCAGTACAAATAAATTGCACGCTAGGGGTCCTATGGGAATCAATGACTTGACAACTTACAAATATAAAGTTTATGGAAATGGACAAATAAGAGCTTGATTGTTTTAGAGATAGAAAATCTAACTTTTGGATACAAAAACTCACCTCTTTTATATGATGATTTTTCGCTTATTTTAAAAAAAGGGGAGGTCATCTCGATAGTTGGGGCTAGTGGGAGTGGTAAAAGTACACTTTTTGAACTTATAACTGGGATGCTAAAACCAAAACAAGGAGAGATTAAAAAAGGTAAAATCGCTCAAATTTACCAAGACCCATATAGCTCTTTTCATCCATCTTACTCTATTATTTCTCAAATAAAAGAGGTAGCCTCAATTCAAGGTATAAGTTTATATTTGAAAAAATTAGATATTGATGAAGAGTTATTGCACAAAAAACCGCACGAGCTTAGTGGTGGACAACTTCAAAGGTGTTCAATTCTTAGAGCACTTTTGCTAAAACCTGAGCTTATTTTAGCAGATGAACCAACTTCTGCACTTGATAATATCGTTCAGTTAGATGTTATGAAACTGTTAATGCAATTTTTGGATAGAGTAGGGATACTACTCATAACTCATGATGATGATTTAGCTTCATGGGCCAGTGATAAAATTATTAAACTTACTCCTTGAGCCTTTTTACTTTGGCTCCTAGTTGTTGTAATTTTTTCTCTAATCCTACATAACCACGATCAAGGTGGTAAATTCTATGAACTCTAGTTGTTCCATTTGCTACAAGGGCAGCCAAAACCAATGCACTACTAGCTCTTAAATCAGTTGCCATAACATCTGCTCCATTAAGGTTGCTTTTGCCCTCAACTGTTGCTGTATAGTTACTTAAGATTATATTTGCACCCATTCTTATAAGTTCACTCACATGCATAAAACGATTTTCAAAAAGCTTCTCTTCTATCAAGCTAGCTCCCTGGGCTCTTAGAGCTAAAGCCATAAACTGTGCTTGCATATCTGTTGGAAAACCTGGGTATTCGCTTGTTGTTATCTTTGCTCCTTTTACCTTTGAAGCTGGTTTTATAGTTATAGAGTCTTCACTTAAATCAAAATCAAATCCCATCTCTTGTAGTTTTAATATGATTGCAAAAAGATGTGTATGATTTACACTTTTTAAGGTAATTTCACTGTTTGTAATAGCCCCTGCACAAAGATATGTTCCTGCTTCTATTCGATCGGGGATAACTTTGATAGGTTTTTTTGCTGTTATTAGTTTTTGACCTGTTCCTTGGATTATGAGTTCATCGCTTCCTATTCCTTCTATTTTTATGCCATTGTCATTTAAAACTTGACAAAGCTGTACAACTTCAGGCTCTTTAGCAGCATTTATGATTTTACTTTCTCCATGGGCTAGGGCGGCTGCCATCACGATATTTTCAGTTCCTGTTACAGTGATTTTATCAAAAACAATTGTTGCTCCTTTTAAACCCTCTGGTGCAGTTGCTCTGATATAACCTTGCTCAATTATTATTTCAGCTCCCATCATCTCCAAAGCTTTAAGATGCAAGTCAATAGGTCTTTGTCCTATAGCACAACCTCCAGGAAGTGATACTTCACACTGACCAAATCTAGCAAGAAGAGGTCCAAGAGTTAAGATAGATGCTCTCATTTTTCGTACTATATCATAAATTGCTCTGGTGTTTGTGATATAGTGTGAGTTTATCTTTGCAGTGTTCTCTTCATAAGAGTAACTTGCCCCAAGATTTTCAAGTAATCTAAGCATCGTAAAAACATCGTTTACTCTTGGTAAATTTTCAATCGTAACTTCGTTTTCAAAAAGAATTGTAGCAGCAAGAAGTGGAAGAGCTGCATTTTTAGCACCGTCAATCGTAATTTCACCGCTTAATTTATTTCCACCTTCAATCTCTAAATAATCCATATAGCTACCCTTTGTATTTATCCCCATTATACCAATTTATTTAAAAATTAAAAAAAATTATTTAAAAGACGATGATACATCAAGTATATCAAATTTTAGGAGCTTCATTTTGAATAAATTTATTGATTTTATTTTACGAGAGAAAAGGACTCAAAGTGAAAGTTTAATTAAATATAGAACAAAATTTATGAATTTAATAGGATTGACAACAGCAATAATTGTCTTTTTTATGAGTTTTGTACGACTTTATACAGAAGAATATTTTATGGTTACTATAAATTTGCTAGCATCTGCAATAATTTTCTATATGATTTATCTAATCAAAATAAAACCTGTTTATTTAAAAAGAGCTATACAGGTTTTTGTATCACTTATTTTTATTTTTTCATTTATACTTATTAAAAATGTTCATTATGATTCAAAAATAGCACTCCCTTTTATGTTCTTATCTGCAGCAATGTTTTTGCAGGGTAAAAAAGCAGGATTATTTTGGTTTATTGCATTTATAGTTGTCTCTTTTATCCTATATTTTACCTCTATAACAGATGGTGGATTTAGCTCCAAAACACTTATTATGATGTTGGTTTTTTTTACGATTCATTATGCTATTCTTCTTGTGTATGAAAATCAACAAAATGAGAGTAGTGAGGAACTTGAAAATATAAATAAAAATTTAGATCAAACGATTAAAGAGAGGACAAAAGAGTTAAATGACCAAAAAGAGGCTTTTGAAATACTCTACAATAAATCATCAGATGGTGTTTTATTAATTCAAGATGGAAAAATAGTTGATTGTAATGAATCAGTTATCAAAATGTTAAAATATAATTCAAAAGATGAACTTTTAAATAAATATCCTTCAGAACTTTCTCCCAAAACTCAATCAGGCAAAAAAGATTCTTTTGAAAAATCAGAAGCTATGATGAAACAATGTTTACAAAAAGGTACACATACTTTTGAGTGGAAGCATCAAAAGTTTGATGGTGAAGTATTTTGGTGTGATATTCTTTTAACAAGGTTAATGCTTCAAGATAAAGTAACAATTCATGCAGTTTTAAGAGATATAAGTGAAAGAAAAGTACTTGAAAAAGAGATACAAAGTCAAGCTTTTAGACTTGAAGAGTTTAATGCAACCCTTGAGGAAAAAGTTAAATTACAAGTTGCAAAAATTCAAGAGTCGTTGGATAATTTTAAAATCTTAATTGACTCAACAATTGAGGGTATTATAGTTTATGATAATAATTCAGGAGTAATTGATTGTAATCAAGCTGGTCTTAAATTATTTAAATATACTCAAGATGAAATTGTAGGAAAAAGTATTAATCAACTTATTCATAAAGATGATATAAATCAAGTTTTATCAAAATTGGAAAAAGAAAATATAGCACCTTATGAAGTAAAAGCGATTGATAGCTTAGATGCATCAATACCAATACTTATAAGTGGTACAAATATACATTATAATGGTGTACCAGTTCAAATAATTACTATAGTTGACTTAAGTGAACTTAAACAAAAAGATAAACTTTTGCAACAACAATCCCGTCATGCAACTATGGGTGAGATGATTGGAATGATAGCTCATCAATGGAGACAACCTCTTGCTGCAATTACAGGGAGTACTGGTGTAATTAAGTTGGACCTTGTGATGGGTAACTATGATGAAAAGTTATTTGAAACTCAAATAGACAAAATTACTGAACAGACACAGTTTTTATCTTCTACAATTGATGATTTTCGAGATTTCTTTAAAGAAAATAAGAAAAAAACTTATACAACATTAGAAAATATCACAGAAAGTGCACTTAAAATAATTGGACCAACTCTAGAAAATAAAAAAATAGAAATTATTAAAAGATATGAATCTACTGGTGAATTAAATACTTATACAAATGAACTTAAACAAGTTGTATTAAATCTTTTGAAAAATGCACAAGATGCAATGTTAGAAAATGGTGTGAATGAGCCAAAAATTGAAATAGCTACTTATAGCAATAAAAAACAATTTATATTAGAAATTAGTGATAATGGTGGTGGTATACCTGCTGATGTTATTGATAGTATATTTGAACCATATTTTACAACTAGAGAAAAAAAAGATGGTACAGGGCTTGGACTCTATATGTCAAAAACAATTGTAGATGAGCATTGTGGTGGAAGTATTACAGTCTCAAACACTGAAGTAGGGGCAAAATTTAAAATTGTATTGGAGGATAATATGGATGAATAAAAATATAATTAATAAGTTATTATCTTTAAGTGAGTCAATTCATCTATTATATGTTGAAGATAATATAAATATAAGAGAGACAACTGGAGCTATTTTGAAGAGATTTTTTCAAAACCTTTATATTGCAGATGATGGAGAAGAGGGCTTAAAACTATTTCGTGAAAACTCTATTGATCTTGTTATTACTGATATTAATATGCCAAACATGGATGGGTTGCAAATGTCTCAAGAGATTAAAAAGATTAATAGTGATATTGAAATCATTATCACTTCCGCATTTAATGAAGAAGAGTATATGAAAAAGAGTCAAAAAATAGGAATAAATACCTACCTTTACAAACCTCTTGAGTTAGAACAACTTATAGATACTCTTTCTAAAACATTGCAAGAGATGAAAGAGAGAGAAGTTTTAGCATAGTGGTACCGAGGGCCGGAATCGAACCGGCACGGGCTTACGCCCACCAGATTTTGAATCTGGCGTGTCTACCAGTTTCACCACCCCGGCAAGTGTTAGGTTTTTAACTTCAACCCAGATTATACAACATAATCACATAATCTAGGATCAAGAGCCTAAATTAAAGGTATTAACCTTTAGCTACTGCTTCTTTAAGTTTTTTACCAACTTTAAATTTTACAGCTGTTGTTGCTGGTACATCTACAATTTTGCTAGTTCCAGGAACTCTTGCAGTTCTCGCAGCTCTTGGTGCTGTTGAAAAAGTACCAAAACCTATAAAGCTAACAGTTTTTCTCTCTACAAGCGCACCTTCAATTACCTCAAGGGCTGCATCGATAGTTGTAGTTGTATCTTTTTTAGATAAACCAGTTTTCTCAGAAATCGCTTGAATTAATTCAGCTTTTTTCATAGTTACCTTCCTTATATTGTGAAATTACGGGGTAATACTACACTTTTTTTATTAAAAACAGATAATTTATTTAAACAAATATTCATTTTTTAGTAAATATGACGATAATAATCATAGAAAAGCCCTAAATTGGAGATATCATGAGAGTTACAAATCAATTTTTGTTTGATAATTTTAAAAATGACCATAGTGATGCATTAAAAGAGTTAAATAAATTAAATACGCAAGTTGCAACTGGGCAAAAGATTCAAAACAGTTATGATGATAGTGGCATATATTCTGAAGTTTTGAGATTTGATTCTCAAGAGAGCGAACTAAAGAGTATCAAAGAGAGAGTTACAACTGCAAAATCTTTTACAGATGCAAGTGACGGAGCGTTAAATGATTTTACACAAACTTTGAGAGATTTTAAAACAAAACTAATTCAAGCAAGTAATGCAACTTTGAATAGTGATAATTTAAAATCAATAGCAACTGAGTTAAAAGAGCAAAAAAAACATATGATATCTTTATCCAATTCTCAACTTGGTGGACAGTATCTCTTTTCTGGCTCTTCTGTAAATACAAAACCAATTGATGTTAATGGTAAATATAATGGAAATTCTGATTCATTAATGACTCTTGTAGGCAAAGGAGTAGAGACTCAAAAGAATATTGATGGTAAATCTCTTTTTTTAGGTGATGAAAAAAGTGTTAAAAAAACTATTCAAACAAATGTAAGATTAACAAATCAAATATCTGATAATTCATTTGAGCCATTAACTGCTCAAAATTCAATTAGAGACATGGTAGGAGATAGTGATGATGATAGTACAAATGATAAATCAGTTCACTTTTTTATATCAGGAACTAAAAGAGATGGAGAAGCTTTTAAAGATGTAGTAGAAATCCAAGCAGGGGCAAAAATAGAAGATTTGCTAAATAAAATCAAAGATAACTTCGGTACAGATGTAAATGTAGAGCTAAATGAAAATGGAAATATCTCTATAGAAGATAAAAAAAGCGGTTATAGTCAAATTGATTTTAAGATGGTAGGTGTCCAAGGGATTACAGATCCAACAGAGACAGATTTAAGTAGTGTAACTGGAGATAAAATTATCTCTTTTTCTAAAAGTAATTTTGAGAGAGTGGATGCAACAATTGATGAATCATTTCAAATGGATAATTTCTATTTTGAGAAAAATGGAGGGTTACTCAAAGGAAATGTACCATTAATTGCCAATGGTGAGTTTGCAAATGACACTACAAAACTAAGTGAAATAATGAGTGTCGAAGGCTCAATGCCTGATAAAACATTTGAAATGAAAGTCACAGATATAGATGGAACTGATAAAAATATCACACTATCTTTAGCGGATCCATCAACTTTTTTAGTTGACGGAACAAGCTATAATATCTTCAATGCAGATGAAAGTGTAACAAATAAAGAAGATTTTACAATGGGACAACTAAACAATATCATATCAATGACACTTTCAAATAAGTTACCAACTTCAGGAACCCCTGCAGGTTTTAATAGTGCTATAAAAGATGCAAACGCAATTGTGGATGTAGGAATAAATCAAAATGGGAATTTAGAGATAAATGACAATTCAGACAATCTTAGCAATATTCAATTTGCACTATATGATTTAGATGCAAATGACTTTTCAAATACTTCAACTCCAACACTCTCATTTATGTCAAACAATGCAGTTACAACATCAAAAGCAGATTTAAGCTTTTTTGATGAGTTAGACGCGATAATTGCATCTGTAGAGAATGGGGTTATTACTTTAGATTCAGATTCAGATAATCCTAGAAGTATTGGAATCCAAAACTCAATCTCAAAGTTAGATGTGATGAATAATCACTTTAATAATGCACAAGCTCAAATTGGTATCAGATCAAAGTCACTTGATATATCTTTGCAAAAAACATCAGCATTAGAAGTCAATGTTGCTAACTTAAAAGCACAAACAACAGAAGTTGATATGGCAGAGACAATTTTAAAGTTAAATCAAGTTACTTTAAGCTATCAAGCGATGCTTCAAACTATCTCAAAAGTAAATTCTCTAAGTTTGGTAAATTATATGAAGTAAAAAAATATTTTTTTTAGTATAATAAATTTAAAATATTTGAGGAAAAACTATTTTGAGATTATTTCAATACTTGCTAGCTTTCTCTTTGTTGGTTTATTTAGGTATCTCTACCATATCTCCAGATGCACCAATTGCAGGAGCTATTGGTGCGGTTATAGGCACTTATAACAAAGTTTATTTTGGCTATTTTTCATTTTTTTATCCATTTGCGTTGATGTTTCTTACAATCTATCTTTATAGAAATGACCATTTAGTACAACTTGACCATATAAAATTAATTTTACCCACTCTCTTGTTACTTGTAGCAATACTTGTTTTTCAAGCTCTAGTTGTTGATGGATACTATTATGGTGCTTTGGGTGGTTTTATAGTTAATTTTTTTAAAGATTATATTGGTGAAGCTGGAATTTGGATTTTTATACTCTCTACTTTTATTTTAGGGGTTATTTTAATGCAGGAAGTTTTAAGCTTAAGTTTTCCAATGAGTTTTAATTTTTCTAACTATATCGAAGGTATTAAGAGTAAAACTAGTCAAATATTTTATAAAGACAATAGCAAAGAACTTCTCGTAGTAAGTAATGAAAACATTCAAGAAGAGAAACCCAAACCATCACCTATAAAGCGTAAAAATCTTAATACTTATGAAGAGGTAGACAACAATACAAATATAGATGATGTAGAGTTGGTTCTTCCAGGCTCTATAAATGAACTTTTTAAAAAACAACCTATAGAGAGTGAAAACAATGAATCAACTTATAATAAAATTGAAGCTATTAAAAAGGAAACAAATAGTTTTGTAGAGAAAAAAACAGTAGCTGTTATACCTAAAAAAGTAGTAACAGAAACTATAGAAAAACCTAAAAATATACCAATTGTTAAAGAGTTAGAAGAGAATGCAAAATTATTGAAAGAGATAAAACAAGGGAAAATGAAAAAACCTAAAAATTTCAAATTACCTTATCTTAACTTCCTAAAAACTCCTCCAAAACGAAAAACTCAAATAGATGACCATGAGATTGATAAAAAAGTACAAGGCCTGAAAGAAAAATTATTACAATTTAAAATAGAGGGAGATGTAGTTCGTACCTATACCGGTCCTGTCGTTACCACTTTTGAGTTTAAGCCTGCACCTCATATCAAAGTGTCAAAGATTTTGACTCTTCAAGATGATTTAGCAATGGCACTAAAAGCAACAACTATAAGAATACAAGCGCCAATCCCTGGAAAAGATGTAGTAGGAATTGAGATACCAAACAAAGAGTCACAAACTATCTATCTAAAAGAGATCTTGGAATCTGAACTCTTTCAAAAATCATCTTCTGAACTTACAATTGCACTTGGAAAAGATATCGTTGGAAATCCATTTGTGACAGATTTGAAAAAACTACCACATCTTTTGATAGCAGGAACGACAGGAAGCGGAAAGAGTGTTGGTGTAAACTCAATGCTCATATCACTTCTTTATAAAAACTCTCCAGATCAACTAAAACTCTTGATGATTGATCCTAAGATGCTAGAGTTTTCTATTTACAATGATATACCACATCTTTTAACTCCTGTAATTACACAAGCAAAACAGGCAATTTTAGCACTCTCAAATATGGTTATAGAGATGGAACGCCGTTATAAAATGATGAGTAAAACAAAAACTAAAAATATAGAGAACTACAATGAAAAAGCCAAAAAAGAGGGCTTTGATGAATTTCCATATATCGTAATTATCATCGATGAGTTAGCAGATTTGATGATGACAAGTGGAAAAGATGTTGAATTTTATATAGCAAGACTTGCACAGATGGCAAGAGCTAGTGGTATTCATATCATCGTAGCGACTCAAAGACCTTCTGTTGATGTTGTTACAGGTTTGATTAAAGCAAACCTTCCTAGTCGTATTAGCTATAAAGTAGGGCAGAAAATTGATTCAAAAATTATCTTAGACACTATGGGTGCAGAATCTCTTTTAGGTAGAGGTGACATGCTCTTTACTCCTCCTGGAACTTCTACTCTTATAAGATTGCATGCTCCATTTGTAACAGAGAGTGAGATTGAGACAATTGTTGAGTTTTTAAAAGTTCAAAGAGAGGTAGTTTATGATCCATCATTTTTAAGTGAACCTTCAAGTGCTACTAAAAGTGAATCAGCTCTTAGTTTGACAGATAGTGGAAGTGATGGAGATTTTGATGAACTTTATGAAGACGCAAAAGCAGTAATACTCACAGATAAAAAAACTTCTATTTCATATCTCCAAAGAAGACTACAAATAGGCTATAACCGTTCTGCTAGAATTATTGAGCAGTTAGAGATGATGGGTGTAATTTCTGCTCCAAATGTAAAAGGTCAAAGGGAGATTTTAGAGTAAATTTATAAGTTATAATTATAAAGTATGTATTAGTCTCACTCCACGACACCTAAACAATAAGGAGATCTTTATTGATGAATTGACTAATACGTTTTTTAGCCACTCTAGACCATACTTGAAAATACTCTTTATGAATGAAAACTTTTATCTAGCAGCAGAAGTGGATGAGGAGTATATATTTTCACTTTTCAGAATCTCTAAAATCAAAGAAATGATGTATTATTTGAAGAAGACCACTCTCGAATAAGAACCAAATAAGCCCCTTTTGTAGCAACAATGCTTCGCAGTATGACTATTAAGCTTTGATCTTATTGATCTAAAATTACATAAATAAATCATAACTCAAATACAGATTGTATAAACTGTTTTTTATACACCACACTTTTGAAGCTTTCTGGACTCTCCATAGCCTTATCTAAGGTATCAAGCTTTATAAGTGAAACTAAAATAGCACAACTTCTAGCTTGACAATTTATAGATTTTTTTGGATTAAACTCTATATCTGTAAATGCATCATATCCAATAAGTTCATCTTTGATATCCTCTATATGTGGATAAAGTGCTTTTATATATATCCAATCATAAAATGCACTTTTAGGTTCTAATGCCCATGTCTCTCCTTCAAATTTAAAATACTTTAAAGCTCCAGAATTTTTTATCCGAGAATCTCTTTTTGCACTTAACGAATCTTTTAGATATATATCATGATATGCTCCTCCATTTTCAAAAACTTTACTACCTTGAAAGGCTGATTCAACACTTATAAACCCATATTTATCTGTCTCTATCATCAAGTTAAAAGCACTTAATTTATATCCTAATTCTTTACTAGACTTACTGGATACTTCCAATATATTTTTAAAACCCAAGATATTTGCATTTTCATGTAGTGAGTTTATACTCTTTGCTTTTTGAGTTACTGAAAAACCATTATAAAACTTAAATTCAATGGATTGTTCTTTAAAAAGCTCTTTAGAGTTTTTTGTTGGTATAAAAATTGGTCTAGTTGCCATTATGCTACCTCTAATATATTTTCAAGTTTTATTTTATTTGGTATCATGATTTCCCCTCTTTTAGCTGATAGTCTACGCTTTTTTATTTTTGAATCACTCCAATCAGTCTTTCCCCACAGCACTTCAATATCTGCTTTTTGTTCTAACTTCTTGATATCGTGACACGAAACACCAGTTTTATTTGCAACATCGGTGGCAAAATAGACACCTGTATCAAATAAAACAGATACATCTATTGCAAGCCATATAGGATTGGGGATATCTCCATGTAACTTTTTTTTATAACACATAGGGTGTTCTTTGATAAAACTAAGATGAATATATTTATCAAGTCCATAATATCTATCTAAATCATGACTTAATTTATCAGCTCCAAAACATGATACACTTATATCAAGTTTTTCTATTATCTTAAGTGATAATAGTCCATGTTCTAAAATTGAAGGCACATTACTTATATCTGTAAAGTGCCAAATTTTATCTATGTTATAAAAGTCTAAAGTCTCTTGAAGTGTCATACTGCATCCTTTTAAAAAGTTATGGAGGTATTATGACAGTCAACTTGGACATATATTGTCTAATATTAAATTTTAATTAAATTTAGGTAATATTAATTATTAGTGGTTTTTCATATTTATAAAATAATTTTGATTTAGTGATAAATAGATAAAAAGGATTATGCTTGAGTATTAAACAAGGTATCTTTAAATTAACAAATCCATTTTTCTTTTGGGCTCTTATTCTCTTTATTCTTTTTTTAATAATTCTGACTAATCAATATTTTATATCCACTCAAAAAATTATTAATACACAAAATTATTAATACACAAAATAATTCATCTCTAGTTGAACAGTCATATCAAGATACCTCAAACAAAGATGAACCTGTAATTGATATTGATGATTTACATATAGTAGATTCAAAATCAAATTCTTCAATTCTTGAAACAAGTTATAAAAAATTAATACCAAATAATGCTACTACTTTATCATTTTATTTATATACAATTATTTTATCAATTTTGTTTATATATAGAGAAAAACAACATAGAAATAAATTACTTTATTTAGAGAGACAAGAAGACATATTACAAATAGAACTTGCAAAGCAAAATAATATAGTTAATATTGAAAGAGAAATTGAAAAGGAGATTGAAAAATATCAATATATTTTAACTCCAGATTTACATGCCAAGACATTTAAAAATCAGTTAGAAATCAATCCTGAAGTTATTATCTCAACTTTCGCACATACAAAAGCCAAGTTTAACCCCATAAATAGCCACTTTAAGGTATAATTCATTACCACAAATCACTATACAAGGGCTATTTTATGAGTTATAAGAATACTATCACAGAAACTATAAGTAGCAGATTAAATAATCCAATTTTAAAGGTGTTAAAAGAGATAAAGATCATAACTCTCTTGAAAAAGAGTTCATTTGAGAAAAAGGATGGTGCAAGCAACTACACAATTTTTTTGCACTTCATATATATGATAATAATGAATAAGAAGATAGCAATTTTTATGAAACAAAGTAAAGATTCTTTAAAAAAAGATGCTTACTATCGTATGCTAAAAAATGAAAAGTATAACTGGCAAAAACTTCTTTTACTCAGTTGTGCAAAACTCATAAAATTAGTTGCACCGCTCCAAAAAAGTACAGAGGAGAAACTTTTTATAATTGATGATACAAATGAGGATAAGAAAGGCAAACTAATAGAGGGTGTTTGTGATAAATTATGGAGTAATAAAGAGAAGAAAACTATCAGAGGCATCAATTTAGTTTCACTAAACTATAGCGATGGTCATAGTAACTTCATGTTAGATTTTGTACTGAAATTTAATAAAAACCTTAGAGTAAAAGTCCAAGACTTTAAAAATCAGTTTTATCATACTTCTAGCTCTCAAAAGAGAAGAGAGGAAGGTCTTGAGAGTAAGTTAGTGATAGCACTAAATATGTTGAGAAGAGCTATGAAAGCTGGTGTTAAAGCAGATTATCTACTTATAGATAGTTGGTATTCCAAACCAAACTTCATAAAAGATGTAAAAAAATTAAAGCTACATGTAATCACAAGAATAGCTAACAATAATAAAATATGGCATTTTAAAAATAACTATAGAACTCTCAATAGAATCTATTCAATTCTTATCAAAACAACAAGGCAAAAAAGAGCTACTTATAATAAAATCAAATATACTTATTGCTCTACAGTTGTTAATCATCATATAGCTGGTAGAATCAAAATAGTTTTTATAAAAACTCACAATAAGCTCATCCCTATTTTATCAACAAACATCAAGTTAACAGATGAAAAAATTATCAACATCTATAAGAAAAGATGGAATATAGAACAAGGTTA
>Ga0256834_1000317_pt1 | contig 35520 bp, 30 predicted proteins | sample 4281140metaG_FD_190536 | JGI IMG/M metagenome (GOLD analysis project Ga0256834, IMG submission 190536) | Hydrothermal vent microbial communities from East Pacific Rise, Pacific Ocean - 4281-140 | ecosystem: Environmental > Aquatic > Marine > Hydrothermal vents | place: Pacific Ocean: East...
AAATAACATCTTACCATCAAGAGAGTGAGAGAGAAAACATGACAAAACTTAGTGTAAATTTAAACAAAATAGCACTACTTAGAAATTCGCGCGGTCGCGACTTCCCTAATGTTGTTGATTTTGCAAAAAAATTTATTGACTTAGGGGCTGAGGGCATAACTATTCATCCGCGACAAGATGAGAGACATATTACCCAACAAGATGCAGTTGATTTAGGAGACCTATTGTCAACCTATAGTGATGTTGAGTTCAATATTGAAGGCTACCCATCAAGAGAGTTTTTAGATCTAATTGCAAAAGTTAAACCTACACAGTGTACGCTTGTACCTGACTCTCCCGAACAATTGACTTCTGATCACGGATGGGATCTTTTAAAGGATGGAGATTTTGTTAAAGATGTCTGCTCTTTACTTTTAGATTTAGATGTTAGAGCGGCTATATTTTTAGACCCTGATATTGACCAAATCAGACTTGCCCCAGAGACTAGAACAAAAAGAGTTGAGTTGTATACTGAAACTTATGCTGCTTCATTTCAGAATAGAAACAGCGCTAAGATTTTTAAACAATTTAATCAAGCTTCAGTAGAGGCTCAAAAACTTGGATTGGGCGTGAATGCTGGACATGACTTAGATCTACTGAACTTGCCTAAATTTTTAGAGATCAAAAATATCTTAGAGGTTTCAATTGGGCATGTGCTTACTGTCGAATGTATTGAGCAAGGTATGAAAAAAGTGGTAGATAGATATCTAAACATTTGTAAACAGAGTGCTTAAAAGCTTAGAAACCAATGAAAAATTGGATTCTAAGGGATTTTGAGTCTATCTTAGCTTAAACTGAGCACAAAAGTCTCCATCTCCTCTACAACCTGCTCTATGGTTCGCTCACCATCTATCTTTTTTAGTAGTTTTTTGTTACTGTAGAAGTTCTGGATATCTAACAACGGCTCTGTATAGACACTCATACGGTTGTTAAAAACTTCTGCATTATCATCATCACCTCTAGCTCTACCTAAAACCCTATCTTTTGCAACTCCAACACTTACAACTACCTCTATAACACTCACAAGCTCAACACTTGACTCACTAGCTAAGTAGCTATCTAGCTCTCTCATCTGCTCAACTGATCTTGGATAACCATCAATGAGCACTACTGGTGTTGGAGCTTTCTTGATCGCCTCTACTATGGTCTTGATCACAATCTCTATGGGTACAAGATTGCCTTTTGAGATATAGCTCTCTATAAGCTTACCCTGCTCGCTACCACTTGCTACTTCTGCTCTAAACATATCACCTGTTGAGTAGTGCGTAATCTGCTCATTTTGCTCTGCAATAATCTGCGCATCTGTTGTCTTGCCACTACCTGGTGCACCTATGATTAAAAATAATCTCTTCATCTTCTCTCCTTAGTTTTGTGTTTGGCGTAAGCGGATATGTAGATCACGCAACTGAGTGCTGTCTACACTATTTGGTGCTTTTGTAAGTAGACATGAGGCTTTTTGAGTCTTTGGAAATGCTATAACATCGCGAATGCTATCTTTTGAAGCAAGTATCATGATGAGCCTATCAAGACCCATAGCAAATCCACCATGTGGAGGTGCTCCAAACTTAAGTGCATCTAACAAGAAGCCAAATTTTTGCTCCTGCTCCTCTTTGCTAATACCAAGCAGATCAAACACTTTAGACTGTAGGTGCTCTTGATGTATACGGATAGATCCGCCACCTAACTCAACACCATTTAGTACTATATCGTATGCTATAGACTCTATCTGCTCAACATTATCACACTCAAGATTTTTAGGCATAGTAAATGGATGATGAAGTGCTTTTAGATTACCATCTTCTAACTCAAACATAGGAAAATCTACAACCCAAACAAACTCAAATCTATCTGAATCTATAAGATCCATCTTCTCATGTTCTGCTATATAGATCCTAAATCTTCCCATGTAGTCCAATACACGCTTCTTATGACCAGCACCAAAAAAGACAACATCTCCAACTTTAAGAGAGCATCGCTCAATGATAAGCTCAATATCTTCTGGTTGAAAAAACTTTATAAGTGGACCTTTTAGCCCATCCTCTTTCATCTGAAAATACCCCAAGCCTTGAGCACCAAACTGTCTAACATACTCCTCAAAGCCCTTCATCTCGCGTTTTGAGAAGATGGTATCACCCTGTGGTACCTTAAGAGCTTTGATACGGTTAGAGATAGGATCTTTTGCTATCTTTGAGAAGATCTCATTGTCACATCGCTCAAAGATATCGATCACATCTACCATACCAAGGTCATATCTTAAATCTGGTTTATCAGAACCATACTTCTCCATAGCATCGCTATAAGTTATGCGATTAAATGGTGTAGCTATAGTGTGTCCAGCTGCACTAAACATTGCAACTATAAGCTGCTCTGCCACATCTATGATCTGCTCTTGATCACAAAAGCTCATCTCAACATCTATCTGTGTAAATTCAGGCTGGCGATCTGCTCTTAGATCTTCATCTCTAAAGCATTTTGCTATCTGAAAATATCTATCGAACCCTGCAACCATGAGAAGTTGCTTGAAAAGCTGAGGAGATTGAGGAAGTGCGTAAAACTCTCCATCATGAACACGACTTGGCACAAGGTAATCTCTAGCACCCTCAGGAGTTGACTTAGTAAGTATCGGTGTCTCAACTTCTAAACAGCCTAACTGATCCAATATATTTCTAGCAGCAATAGCTACTTTTGAGCGTAGCGCAAATGTCTCATAAGAGCTTTTTGAACGCAGATCAAGGTAGCGATACCTTAACTTGGTCTCCTCACCAACACTCTCATCTCCTATCACAAAAGGTACAGGAGAAGAGCGGTTTTCGATGATTAGCTCATCTACCACAATCTCAATCTCACCAGTTTTTAATCGTTTATTGGTTAGTCCTTCACCTCTTAAGCGCACCGAACCTTTGGCGATAAGCACAAATTCATCGCGCACTCCAGATGCCACTTCATGTGCGCCTGCACTATCTGCTGGATCACAAACAAGCTGTATAAGACCACTTCTATCACGCAGATCGATAAAAATAATACCGCCATGATCGCGATAGCTATTTGCCCAACCTGCCACTTCAACACACTTTCCAACATCATCTTTACCCAGATCAGTACAGTAGTGACTTCTCAAAACGAACTCCATTAATACTCAATATTTTCCGCGATTATAGCAAATATTCAATAAAGTAGCAGTTAAAAGGTGGCTTAAGGCTAAGCACTTTAGCAGACTCTGATAACTAATCTTTATTTTCACCATATTACTCTTTATATATGTTTACTTTAGCTGAACTAATACTTAATTTAATGATATTGTTTAAGAGTTTTAAGTGCTTAAAAATAGTATACTTACGATTATAAATAAAACTAATCGAGGAAATAGCTATGGTATTGAGAACAACCCTAACAGCGATCTTGCTGGCGCTTATGCTAGGAGGATGTGTTACGACCGAAGAGGAGCTAGATGATACAGGCTCATCATCTTCTAGTGCTACCAACTCTCCACAGACCATTAGCAGCTCATCTATAACAAATAGCAGCTCATCCACCCATACCGTCATATCAAAATCTTCAAGCAGTAGCTCAACACAAACACGCTCAAGTAGTTCTCAAAATCAAACTAGTAGCACAGTATCTGCAGCATCAAGCATCTCTACAGCAGCATCATCTAGCACAATCAACATATCATCAAGTGGCACATCTTCATCATCTAGCCTAGCCACATCTTCATCAAATAGTCTCATAGCATCTTCATCAAGTAGCTTAACTGTCTCATCAAGCTCTTCATCGAGTAGCCCAATAGTAAAAACCATCAGAATCCAACCATTTGCAAGTCTCACAAGAGAAGAGTACTTTAAACCTATCACAATCAAGCCGACAATAACCTACAACGGTTCAGAAACTCTACGATATTTTTTAGAAAATAGCAATCCATCGCTCATTAATGCTTCAGTAAACTCAAGTGGAACCATTACTATCTCAAGTACAGGAAATGGTACAGGAGTAGGGGTAAGTAGATTAAAACTCATAGCCTTTACTAGTACAAGTACCCATAGTCACTCATTTACGATCACAATAAAAGCAGCAACAAGTGGTGGAGTATCCGCACTGGCTTTTAATGTAGTAAACGATAGAGACTGGGATGAGACAGCTGTGCGTAAAGTCTTATATACCTTTGCTTATGGTGGACATGCTACCGATAGGCAGATTAAGACTTGGGCAGATATGTCAGCAGAGCGTGCCATAGTTCAAATGTTAACATTAAATCCAAAAAACAACCTACTCTCTCCGCTGCAAAATAGCACTCTTCCAAACACAACATCTCTTGAGACATTGTCAAAATTCTGGAGCAGTAATAACCGTTCAAATTTTATCAAGTCTGATGAAAAAGAGCGTTTTAATGTGGCACCTAGATCTTGGGGAGCGCCTGAAACAAGCTGGACAACAGCTGTTTTTAGTAGAGGGCTTAACCCGTTTGTGCATCGTGTAGGCTTCTGGGAGACCAACTTTCATATGTCTGTAAGTAGAGCATCAGGCATATACCCTCTACCGTTATTTAGTTTCTATGATGGCATCATGGATCTGCTTAGTAAAAATAGAAGCTACAAAGATGTCATAGCCAAAGGAGCAAAAAGTGCAGCGGTAGCATACCAGTACGGACACAATAAAAATGTATTTAGAAATGGTCGATTTAGAGGAAATGAGGACTTTGCAAGAGAGTACCACCAGCTCTTTTTTGGTATCTTAGGAGAGTATGATCATAGCTACCATGAAGAGACTGCTATCCCAAATACAGCTAGAGCACTTACAGATATGAGAGCTGTATTTAAAACAGAAACTGCTGGTGGACCAGATCGCGTTGTAACTTTTGGTACTGAATTTCACTATGATGCAGATTTGGACATACTACATGAGACGATATCTGGAGATAGAGCAGATAAAAAGATAGATGCCATAGCAGATATAGCCATAAAACATGAAGAGAGCCTAAAAAATCTTCCTGTTACGATTATTAGCCATTTTGCAGATGACACATTAACAGCACCAACCATAGATAGGATTCGTAGAAGCTGGGCAATGATGGATACTAAGAGACTATTGCCATTCTTAAGAGCATATGCAATCTCTACAGATTTTCACAATCCATCGCGTATTAAGTATGCAAGCTCCATACAACGCATGGTAAGCACCTTAAATCTTCTTACTATTGAGAATGAAGAGGTTGGATACATGTTCTACAGTCCAACATGGTGGCTCTCAAGAGAAGATATTAGAATTTTTACTCCAAAACATGCTGTATTTGGACACCAAACAGGTCTTGAAGCATCCAATGATGGCAATATCTTTAGGTTAAACTACAATCTAAGCACACAGTTTGGATGGTTATACTGGAGATACTACACTTGTGATGGAAAGTGTAAAAAAGATGCCAACAACAATCCTATAACAACTTGGGAAAAAAAGTGGCAAAATGTCATACCTGCAAACAGTAGAGGTGAGTATATCGTTGAAGATGTAGCTCGCTGGCTATGGGAGAGGTTTATAGTAGATGGTGGAAAGCACTACGGCGCCTTAGAGAGAGCTCATGTAGTAGCCCTTCTTAATGGCAAAGATCTATCACTACTAATCAACAGAGCAAATCCGCTAGCTGTATATAACAAAAATCAGATCACAAACAACAGCAGTATAAAAACTCTTATCCATGACGCCTCAGTTGCAAAAATGGATCTTAAAAGTAGTGATGGAGCAAAACAGAGAGCTGCTAACTACAGGGTGAATTTAGCGATATCATTTATAGTAGCAACACCTTACATATATGCACAAGAAGGACGATAATGAAACGACGCGATTTTATTAAACTATCAGTAAATGCGGCTATATGCTTAGCTATTGGTGGGGCAACAACAGCCAATGCTGCAACCAATACGCCTAGAACAGTTATTGACTTAATGCTAGATGGGGGTCCAGACTTTAGGCATCTTATAGTTCCTCCATTTACAACAGCTTCAAATAGTTACGCAGCTGCATACTGGAGAGCTCGTGCCTCAATCTTTAGATCTACTCCAGACAACACAACAAAGCTTAGACAGGCGTATCGTGACAACTATGATGAAGTTGTATACAAGGGTGTTAGGTTTGGCATACTTAAATCGTGCGCTTGGCTAAAGAGTGAGATCTTAAAAGGTAATGTTGCTATCTTTAGTAATGTATTTGCCTCAACCAATAGAGATCACTCACACTCAAAACTGATGCTAGAGTCAGGCTCACTAGAGACAGGTCCACTGGAGACCGAAATTAGTGGCTGGGGAGGCAGATCTGCAGCAGAACTAAATAGCAATGTAGTTGCAATGACACAGGGAGTAAGAGTTGTATGTAATGCACCAGATCCACTTGGTATCAAAGGGTATGACAATAGTCGCGTAATAAGCAACTATGATAGTCGCAACTTTGGTCTTTACAACTACGACACACAGAGTGATCTAGACAACAAGGTAGGCAATAAGAGCATATACTGGTCATCCAATGCTCTACTTAGTAGGTCACTTACTAGTTACTATAGCGCAAAAGATAGTGAAATTCCAGCAAGCAGTCCATATAGAAAATTTATCGATCATGAAAAAAAGTTTCGTAAATTTGGTGGTAGAGTTCAAAATAGACTCAAAAGCAATGCTCTACCAAACAGTATAGAGTCACTCTACACAGGCAATAGCTCACTAAATTCAAAATACTTTGGCAAACAGATTAGAAATCTATACGATAGCTTTGTTGTGCAAGATATACTACAGATGAGATTTGCTAGCCTAGAGTACAAAGGGTGGGATAGCCATAGACAACAACTCAGCTCACTAGAGGCAAAATTTGGTGATCTATTTGGTCGCAATAGAGGTCTTGATACTCTAATACAGCAGCTAAATAGACTCAATAGTAACATATACAACAATAGTGTTTTTGTTGTATCTGGCGAATTTGGAAGACAGCTTAAAAGCAATAGTGACAACGGCACAGATCATGGTCGTGGTAACAACATGATCGTTATAGGCAGCAGTGTCAATGGAGGCTTTTATGGTGATCTATTTCCTCAAGAAGAGACCAATGCTCTTGAGGTGAAAAATAAAGACATAGAGGGTAAAACATCTATGTTTCAAGTCTATGCTAGAGTGCTTGATTGGCAACAAAGTGGTCTTGGGTCAAAAGTTTTTGACCTTGGAAACAAACCTATTGAGAGTGGTCTCAAACTAGCTTCGCTACTAAAAAGATAGGCTATAGAGTCTGATTTAGTATGTTGTTTTTTTGAAAAATTGATCTAAATAGATCTGTCTTAACAGTCTGTTGCATTGTCTTAAAGTGTCGCATATGGTGTGTATCACTTCCAACAAAATCTATCATGCCCTTATCTATAAGTATCTGTGCAAATCTTTTAACTTCTTCTGAATAGTACCCAGCAAGTGAGTTTATGTTAAGCTGAAACAATACACCTGCTCTCTTAAGACTCCTGTATCGCTCTATATCACCGATCATGTATAGGTACCGCTCAGGATGTGCCAAAACTGGTCTATACCCATGCTCTATCATAAACTCTATCATAGAGTCCAGATTGATGGGTAGTGATGCATATGAGAGTTCAAAAAGCAGATAGTTATCTGCAAATGTCAATATATCTCTCTGCGCAATAAGCTCAATTAGATGATCATCTAAAAAGTACTCTGCAGATGCTTCTAACTCTATATTGATACGATTCTCTACTACTAGGTTATTGACAGCTCTAAGCTTAGCAAGGATAATTTTAGAGCTATTTGGATATCTGTGCGACATGATATGTGGAGTGACGATAAGCTTTGTATACCCTAGCTTCTCAAACTCTCTAATAATCGCTATGGACTCCTCTAAGCTATCTACACCATCATCTATATCTGGCATAAGATGTGAGTGAAGGTCTGTTTTGAGATACTCGCCAACTCTAACACCACCTATGCTTTTTGCTTTTTGTGTAGATATTTTTCTAAAGGCGTATAGGATCAGACCCATGCTCAATAAAGCAGCAATAATATACCATATACTACTCTGCTCATCACTCTCTTTGCTCCGTATAAATCGACTATTGTCTATGTTATTTTGGATAACAAAACTACTATTTGTATCTTGTATACTAGATCCAGATAAGCTAGCTAGCGATACACACAAAATAGCAAAGATAGTAAAAATTAATCTCAATCTATACCCCTGTATTGACTCTACTTTTTGCCATACCCATATCCGTATCCGTATCCAGATGTTTTACTCATCTGTGCTCCATTTAAGACAATACCAGCACTACTTAGTTTCTGCTCATGAACAAAACGGTTAATGTTTTTCACAAACTCTTTTTTTGAAAGATTGGCTCTTAAGATAAATAGATTTATATCTGAAAGCTTCATCAATATCATAGCATCAGTTACAAGTCCAACTGGCGGGGAGTCAAAAATGATATAGTCATAATCTGCAGATAGCATCGATACGATATCTTGAAAAACTGGTGCCAATATTAGCTCTGAAGGGTTTGGGGGAACTGGTCCAGCAGTGATGATATCTAAGTTTTCCTCAACATCAACATGCACAACCTCATCTAAGCTATTACTAGAGGAGAGAAGAGTACTCATGCCGATAGTGTTAGAAAGATTGTATCTCTCATGAACTCGTGCACGACGCATATCTAGATCCAACAAAACAACTCGCTTGTGACTCTTAGCAATTAGCTGTGCTAACTTGGATGAGATTGTGCTTTTGCCCTCAGAAGATATGGATGATGTTATGGTGATAATCTTTGTCTTAGAGTGATTTTGCAAAAACTCCAGATTGGTTCGTACAACCCGCATAGCCTCACCAAATTGCTCTGAACTATCAATCGACTTAAAGTGTGGCAAAACTCCATATATCGGCATGTCCGTTAGAGCTTTAATATCTTCTATATTACCCAAAGTATCATCACGAAAGTTACGCCATAGTGCCAACAGTACACCTAAAACCAACCCAAAAATAGACCCAATAATAACCATGGAGAGGCGCTTAGGTTTAATGGGGCTTTTAGGTTTTAATGCTCTATCTATGATCCTTGTTTCTGAAACCGTAGATGATTGTATGATTGCCATTTCAGCACGCTTCTCTAGTAAAAAAGAGTATATCTTCTCATTTACCATAAAATTTCGTGTAAGTCGCGATAGATCGCGTTGCTGTTTAGGTAGATTTTTCATCTGTTTTGTATGTTTATTGATAATTTCAGTTAGTCTAAATTTTCTATCTTTAGCACTTCTGATACTGCTCTGAATGGTCTTTACAAGTGAATTTCTCAATGATGTAAGCTGCTGTGTTACCTTCTGTACATCTGGATGTAGTTCAGTAAAATCTACAAGTAGAGAGTTGCGCAAACTACTGGCTTCTTGTATTTTTTGAATCAGTAGATTAATGGTAGAGCTAGCCTCACGCTCTGCTACACCAAGATCTATGCCTGAGATATCATCATTAGTTTGAATGTAGTCCAAAGTGCTCTCTAGGACACCAAGTTGCATATCTAGCTCATAGCGTTGACTCTCAAACTCTGCCAATTTACCAGCTGTCATCTGAGCCTTATCGTCTATATCAACTACTATATTGGTAGCCTTGTAACGCTGTAGAGTTGCTGCTGAGTTCTGTAGTGTTTTATTGATGGCATCTAGCTGTGTATCTAAAAACTCAAGTGCTTTTTCACTACTTTGAGTCTTAAAGTCGATTGTCTCTTGAATGTATGTCTCTGCAATAGCATTAACAATCTCTTCTGCTCTTTGAGCTACGCTATCTTGAAAGCTAAGACGCAAAATAGTGCTTTTTGCCAAGGTAGAGATAGATAATCTTGATGCTATAAACTTACTCATAGCCTCATCTGAGGAGATGGTAAATGAGTATGACTGCGCAGTAAGATCATGTACCTTTTGTACACTTAAGTTAAACCAAGGAGTTGAGATAGGCTCTCCAAACATATGTATCTCATCATACTCAAGTGCTCCATTTGATGTGGGAGTAGATATAAATAGTGAGCGAATATATGTCATAAGTTGACTTTTTTTTCTAGGCTTTAACAGAAGTCTAAAGTGCTTATCATCTACAGGAATAATAGCAAATGGCGTAGTTACACGATCACTAATATGGTCTGCTTTGACGATAAATGGTGATGCTTTATACAGTTCTGTTGTTTTATAGTTATGTGTTTTAAAATATCTTGTATTGATATTTAAGTTCTCAACCGCCTTAGATATGATAAATCTTGATCTAAGAAACTCCTTATCGTTATCTAGATTACTACTCTCTTGCCCTAATGCCAAAGAGATGAAATCATCTTGACTACCCTTCTCGCTTTTGATCAAAATGGTAGTTTTTGCCTGATAAACATTTTCAGACAAGTACGCCATTACTGCAGCAATAGATGCTGCTATAAACACTATAAAGATAATTGAATATTGATATTTTTTTAAAACTTTAAATAGGTCTCTTAAGTCAAACTCACTACCCATAGATCCGCTAGTAGCTAGCTTGTTTTGAACTCTAGACTCCACTACCAATCTCCATTATGTATAGTAGTGATCTGAGTAAATGGGTTTAAGATTGCTGATATAAGCTGCAAAAATGGCATTCTTTCACGAAATAGAACATTGGAGGCTTTGCTATCGCGAGCTGTTACAAAAACTATGTCGTTTGGTTGTAAGATAAGGCTAGAGTAGCGGATAGAGTTAAAATCTGTTAGATCCACTTCACGAATTTCGGGATTGCGCAAACTGCCGCGAATAATCTTGATATTTGTTCTCTTTGCATCAACCGTTAGGTCTCCCCTAGATGCTAGCGCCTCAAATAGCGTCATAGTTCCATTAGTAATCAGTGATACACCAGGCTCCCTAACCTCACCTAAGACAAAAAGTCTCTGGTTGATAATCTTTACTGAAACATAAGGATTTCTAAGGTACTTTCTATACTCTTGCATCAATTTTTGAGCAGCTTCATTCTCTGTTAAACCAGCTATTTTGATGAGACCAACCAAAGGTAGGTGGACTACACCATCAGCTCCTATTAAGATTCCTTCATCGCCAACCCTTTGAGTATAGCTATATTGACCACCTGTGCTCAAGAGTTGATTGAGTTGACCAGAACCTGTTGATGACTGATTAAAAGCGGTGATCTGAACACGATCTCCTTTTGAAATTTTCCACTCAAAAAGCGACTCATTGACATACTCTTCATCTGAGACCTTCTTGATCACCTTCTCCTCATTTACATTGTTGCTAAATCGATTATAATCTTTAACCGAGCAACCAGATAAGATAAAAACCATAATCAGCAAACTAAAAATAGCTACTTTTTTCATTTTCTACTCCATTGTAAACTTAAGATTTAATATAAGTGTGATTATACATTAATATAGATTAAGATCTACAACTAGCAAAAGTAGCATCCAAATTTGACCATAATCAATCTTTAACTAAAAAGATGATACTATGCTTTTATGAATTTAGCTCTATTGATAGTTGCGGCAGTAATCTCATTTGTTCTTATATCTATGCTTATAAAATTTGCCAATAAACTAGGTCTTATCGATATCCCAAATCAGCGTAGTGCGCATACAGAGATTATGCCACGCGGTGCTGGTATTGGGTTTGTATTGGCTGTCATACTCACCCCGATGATAATTGATTTTAACTTCTTCACAGAGTACTATTATGTATTTCTTGCGATTATTATAATCTTTATTGCTGGTGGACTAGATGATAAGTACAATATATCACCAAAGATAAAATTTATCTTTATCTTTACCGCAACACTAATGTTGTACATGCACGACATAGAGATAAGCTCCCTTGGTGATTATTTTGGCTTTGAGCTATTGATCCCATCTTTTCTTGTGCTTATATTTACCTTTTTTGCCATTGCTGGGTTTACAAATGCACTCAATCTCATGGATGGGCTAGATGGGCTTGCTGGCTCTGTATCGCTCATAATGTTTATCTCTTTTCTTGCCATAGGTCTAAATCACAATGATGCATTGATGATAAACCTATCGACCCTATACATAGGAGCACTACTCTCATTTCTATTTTTCAACTGGAATCCAGCAAAAATTTTTATGGGTGATAGCGGCTCTTTAACACTAGGGTTCTCTATAGCACTACTTAGTGTGCAATCTCTAAACTATGTTGAGCCAACTGCTGTGCTGTTTCTATTGGCTCTACCTATTTTTGACACCTTTATAGTGATGCGTCGTCGTATCCAAAGAGGTCTGTCTCCATTTGATGCTGACAAAACACATCTACATCATCTTCTATATAAAGTCAAGCTAGATGTGAGATTTACTACTGTCATGTTGTTGTGTATGCAGACTATATTTTCCATCATGGGGTATCAGATGCATAGTGCAAACAACACTTTAACTCTTATTCTTTTTGTACTATTTTTCTATATTTTTCTCAATCTTTTTGATGAGCGCCTGCGATATCGTAAAAAAGATAAAAATAGTGATACTAAAGATAAAACTTAGCTATTTTGAGTGATCGCCTCTCTGTATCTATCTATGACGATCTGCTGATCAAACTCTACTACAACTTTCTCTCTGCCAAGCCTACCCATCTCTTTGCGCTGAGCAGCTGATAATGAGACCATTTTCTCAACTTGTAAAGTTAGAGACTTAGAGTCTTTAACTTTACACAGATAACCATTTACACCATCATCTACAACCTCTCTACAGCCTGGCGTATCTGTTGTAATGATAGGTTTAGCTAGACTTGCTGCCTCAAGTAGAACTCGCGATAGACCCTCTCTGTAAGATGGCAAGACAACACAATCATACTGCTGCATAACCGAACAGACATCATCAGTTGAACCAAGATAGACAATAGCACCACTCGCTTCCCAATCTTGCATCTGATCTTCTGTTATAGCGGTTGGATTTGCCATGTAGTATGAGCCCAATATATAAAACTGTACCCTATCGTTATCTATAAAAGATTTAGCAGTTTGCACATACTCAATCAACCCTTTATCGCGCACCAATCTTGCTACAAATAAAAACTTAATCTCTTGAGTGACACTAGAGCTATCGTCACTTGGCTTAAATCTCTCTGTATCTATGCCTGATCCTGGTAGAAGATCTGACTGTTGCTTGCTAGCTAATTTAAGCTCAACAAATAGATCTCTATCATGTGAGTTTTGAAAAAAAACTTTTTTAGAGCCTTTTAATGCAACACCATAGAGCCATTTTGCAACTCTTGAAGAGAGACTATTGTTTAAAAATACAGTGCCGAGCCCAGATATATTATTGACTGTAGGTATGCCTAAAAATTTTAAAGCTATAGAGCCATATATGTTTGGTTTAATCGTATAGTGCAGCACTATATCGGGTTTAAGTTTTTTATATAGATGATAAAAATCCCAAATTAGCTTCAGATCCTCTAGAGGGTTTGTACCTTTATTGTTTATATCTATATGGTAGTGCTCTATGCCCAACTCTTGAAGTTTATGTGAATACTCATCTTTAGGAGCAACTGCTACAACACAAAATCCATCATCTTGTAGCGCTTGAGCAAGAGCTAATCTAAAGTTAAATATATTCCACGAGGTGTTGGTAACTATAGCGATTTTTTTCATGAGTGTTTCAGCAATCTATCATATATAGATGATAACTTTGAGCAGTATATATCGTTGTTAAAGTTAGCACTAGCATACTCAACAAGTTCATCCGCATACTCATCTCTCTTAAGATCATCTAAGAACTCAACAATACGCTCAATCTCATCTATATCAAAAAAATTATCTATAAGTATGGCGCCTGATAGATCTTTTACTATTGCTGGTATACCTCCTACATTAGAGGCTATGATTGGTTTTGCACACATCATGGCCTCTATGATAGAGAGTGGCAGATCTTCTGTAAAAGATGAGATACAGTAGAGATCTATACGCTCATAAAAACTCTCCATCTGTGCTACAAATCCTAAAAATTGAACTCTATCTTGCACTCCTAGCTTCTGTGCATACATCTGAAGCGTCTGTAGCCATGTGCCATTGCCTGCAACTACAAGCTCAACATCATACCCTCTCTTTAAGAGCTCAGAGATCATAAAGATGGCTCCTTCTATATTTTTTAGAGGTATCAATCTTGATGCTACACCTATGGTTAATGTTTGCCTCTTCTGTTGAGGAGTGTTAGTAGCTGGCTCTATATCAACAGAGTTAAACAGAAGTGTCATCTTCTTGCTATCATATCTCTCTCGCTGAAGACGCAAATCATAGCTTTTTTGTGATACAACTAAAAATTGATCTGCTAGAGAAGATGTTGCTCGATCTAACCACAACTTAGGCTTAGATATCCAACTAGACATTCCATGGTAGTGATTTACAACTCTGCTCTTAGGTAGTGAGAGCTTTAAAAATCTACTTAGCATATTTGCATTGTACATATGTGAATGTATGATATCTGGTCTAAAAGATCTTAAACTTTTTACAAATCTATATAGCTCTACTAGATTAACTACAGACTCTATATTGAAAATCTCCAACTCTATATCGCTATTTTTAAGCTGTGGTAGTAGTTGAGTTCTATTTTTAAGCACAAATAATTTCACTTCATAATCTTCACAATTTATGCCATTTAAGATATTGATCTGCTGTTTTTCAGCTCCACCTAGACTCAATGTTGGTATGATGTATGCTATCTTAGTTTTCAATGATCACTGCCTTCTTTTTGCCTCTTGAAGTTGCTACTAACTTCTCAACTTTTCTAACTTCTAGTTTATATTTGGTGCCTATCTTAGCCTCAAGAGCTTGTCTAAAACTACTAAACTTATCTATCTTGATGATATCTGTAGATAGATAGTTTAAAACCACTTCTAATTTTTGATTGTTGAGTATAAGTTGTGACTCAAACACTTCTGTAGGCAGACACTTCAAGACAACTGAAAAGCGCGTTATATAGTTGCCATCAACTGTCTGAAAGATATCTTCATCACGCCCTATAATCTCATCTAAGATTAGACCTCCACTACCACAACTACAAGATTGATCCTCAGATACAACACAAAGATCACCAATCTCATAACGCACAAGTGGCATAAAATGGCTAGTTAGGCTTGTTACAACCATCCTACCCTCACTGCCTACACTAGCACCATCTCCATCACCATCTAACACCTCAAGCAGACCTGTAGTGTCTGCAGTATGAAGTCTACCTTGAGTACAAGTAAATATAAAAATAGACTGCTCATTTGAGCCATAATAGTCAAAAACTTTACATCCAAAGACTTTTTGAATCTGATCTCTTTGATAGTCATGAAGCTTTTCAGCTGTTGTAAACACATGCTTTACACACTCAATCTTATAGCCTCGCTCCTCAAAGAGTTTTGCTAGAAGATAGATTGCTGATGGATAACCCTCAAGCGCCTCAATCTTATGTGTCACAATTGCATCTAAATACTTCTGTACACTATCTGGCGATATGTGAAAAGCGGAGAAGAAGTAGTGTTGGTTTATGTAGTCTTTTCTATATATAACCCTCTCATCACTTATATCATGTCCTGTAATACGACCCAATGGTTTAGATGGGTCATAGCCAAAATCCATCATGGTCTTCAAAAGTAGGTGAAAGCGGGATTGAAGATCTTGCACACTAACCTTAATCTTCATAGGTGAGCCGGTAGATCCGCTAGTGTGTAGAGTTCGACTATTGGCTTTTGTAATGAGAGATGAGTAGAACTGATCTGTTTGAGACTTTAGTACTTTTTTGCTTAACAGAGGAAGTTTTGAAATATCATCCAAGCGGTCTAGACCACTATAGAGCTCTTTTTTATCCATGTAGTATGGGCTATGGTCTGTTATATCATCTAAAAATAGATTTAACCTCTCAACTAAACTTTCTGGGCTATTGGGTACTACACTTTTTGAGATTTTTTTAGCTATCTTGCTCATAGGGTTAAGTAGTGGTATGTAGCCATATTTTTTATATAAAACAGCTATGTTTTCGATACTTATTAAGATATTTTGTACAACTAGTGGTGATTTTTTATATAGTTTTTTTAACATATCTATCTTATAGCCCGTCTAAGTTTTTTAATGCTATCTACTATAAATGAGATACTTTTATTGCCACTAGCACGCCATATTTGAAGTTGCAAAAACATAACATTTAGGTCTGATCTAATGATCTTTGGGGTAAACTCATGATAGGCTGCAACTCTTGATATTTTATGTCGTCTGCAGTTAAATTTATTGAGCTCTGAGCCTTTTGAGATAAGCTTATAGCCAGACTCAAAGGCTAACTGTTCTACTCTCTCATTATTGCCACCACCAGGCCATACCAGATACTCAACCCTCTTGCCCAACACTCTCTCAAGGTAGTTGCGTGTACCAAGAAGCTCTTTTTTTAATCTCTCAAGAGATTCATCTTCACTCTCGTAAGATCCTAGTTTATTATCTGCGCGATAATCAGCAGCTATTTGCTTTTGTACCTCAAGATTTTCGTTGGCACTTTTTGATGGATTGTAACTATCTATACAAGAGCGTATAAACTCAACAGACGGCTTAAAAGCTCTTAGATTAGCAAGTGATTTCTCATTCTTAAATATAGGATAACCTAACGGTATTTGCTCTAAACTATCATTGGTAAGCCACTTAGCCTTCTGCTCTATATTGTCGTTCCAAAATAGCCAAGGTTCTATCTGAGTTCCATCATAAACATCAATAATTTCATCACTAACTGGATACCAAGTGTGTGTGTAGCCATGTGCTTGAATATCAACCAAACCAGAGGACTCCATCTCTAAAAGCTCCTCTTCACAAAGATACCCCCACCACTCAGATAGATTCTCTTCAGTAGTTGCATCAACAAAAGGTCTGACTGGATGTCTCTGTATAAACTCTGGTGTCACAACAACACTAAACTTAAAGTTTAACTCTTTCATAATCTTAAAAACAACACTCCAGTTGTCTAAAAAGCCATCATCAAACTGAATCATGATACTTTTTTTAGGTAGCTGTTTTATGCCGTGCATATGCTCATACAACTCATCCCAATTGCAAGCATAATACCCTCGTTTAGCAAGATACCTCATCTGCTTAACAAAAGTCTCTATATCGCAAGTGAGAAAACTCCATGCTCTTGTTGTGTTATGGTCTGCTACGGAGTGGTAATATAGTACCGGTATCGCATCTGCATACATGGCTATAACTCCTTGTCTAATATCTTATTAACATACCCATCTGCGCCATCTTGAGATACCACTTTTGCAGGCACTCCAGCTACAACACTATTGTCTGGTATATCTATGTTTACAACTGCATTTGCACCTATGGCAACATTGGAGCCTATGTGGATTGATCCAAAAAGCTTGGCACCTGGTCCTATGTAGATATTGCTACCTAGTGTTGGGGAACCTTTTTTACTGCCTCGATTTGATCTACCGATAGTTACGCCTTGAGAGATATTGACATTATCTCCTATCTTTACGCCACTACCTATGATAATTCCACCCCAGTGACCTATATAAAAACCTCTGCCTATAGATGTCTCAGAGTAGATCTCTATGCCATACTTTATCATCTTCTGCTTTAGGATAAACTTCATCAATTTGTTATTGTACTTTTGAGACAATCGAAGCCACACGATATAGCTAAACCCTGGAACCAACAGGTATGTTCTCAAAAATGACTTAAAACTGGTCTCTTCATTGTACCGATATAGATCATACTTTAAAATTTCACGCAATCTCACTTAACACCTCCTCAAACATAGTTTCATACTCTTTTATGATAAACTCTAAGTTGTATCTTTGAAATACACTCGCTCTAATCTGATCTGCATCTATCTGGTGATCTACATGTAGATCAATTGCGTCTCTTAATTTTGATACACTGTACGGCTCCACAAACCATCCATTCTCCGCCTCAATGACAATCTCCTCGATACCGCCAGGAGATTTAAATGCCACAACAGCAGTACCACATGCCATAGACTCTAATACGGTATTTGGAAAACCTTCAAACTTGGAGCTCAAAACCATCAGATCTGCATCTCTCATGTAGGGGTATGGATTATCTTTAAACCCAAGCAGCTTGACTCTGCTTTGTAATTTTAGATTGTCAATCAAAGCCAAAAGCTCCTCTTGCTTTGACCCCTCACCAATAATAAAGAGTCTAATATCATCCCTTCTGCTTAGAGCAATAGCCTCAATAAGCAGATCATAACCCTTCACGGACTCTAAGCTACCTACGGCAACTATATTTTTCATATCACGCGTAAGTGAGCTTTTTTGACCACTCAATTTTAACTCTATATTGTCAAAATCTATAGGGTTATTGATCACACGCATGAGATTTTTTTGAATTGAAAAATTTTCATGAAGATCTTGCATCATATATCTAGACTGACACACAACTCGATCAAATTTTGGATACAGTCTCTTATATAGAGCATTAAAGATTGTTGGGTATCTCTCGTTTTTATTTAAGATACTTGGTATGCTAGCCTCTCTGGCTACAAATCTAACATCTCTTGGCATAAATATCTTAAACATCATAAGTAGTAGATTTAAATGTCCAAGAGTAGAAAATACAATATCTGGCTTATGGGTATTGATAAGTTTTATCAGTGAGCCTATAGATCTACTCACTCTTGATTGTTTTAGATCTACTATCTTAATATCGTCTCTTAAATCTTTCAGATACGATCCGCGTTTCTCAAGCAGCACCAGTGTGATATCAAAAAGAGTGTGATCTAGATTATTGGCAATTATACTAACAACACGCTCTGCGCCACCTCTATGTAGCGATGGAATAATTAAAAAAATCTTATGCATTTTTGTCTCCTAGTCCCACTTTATAAGAGTGCTCTTCAATGTAGATAGATATATACAACAAGACAAAAAGTATAACTTTTAAATTATAGGTCACAATGGCATTGTCCATAACTAAAAGTGCAAAAAGAAATATCTGCAATACCCTCTTCTGTGTGCTAGAGTGTACAGATCTAAGCTTAACATATGAGTAGATGAAGATCAGGTAGTACAACAACATGCCTATCAACCCAACACCAACAATCAGCTCTATGTAGTTATTGTGCGCATAGTAACCCATGTCGTTATGTTTTGAAAATGTTGATATGCCAGTTCCAAGTAGCGGGTTTGCAAAAAAAGCCTCGATACCGCTTTGGATAAAATAGAGCCTATCTCCTGTGCTTCCACCCTCTACATTTTCACCAATAGCGCCCTCAAGCTCCATAAATCTATCTACAGTTCTATCTACCTTTTTTTGTAAAAACTGAGCATCTGAAAACTTGACTACCGCAACTGCAAAGAGTGCGCCAACAAGCAGAAGCTGCAAGATACTCTTGTAGTTTCGGACATGCTGGATCATAAAAAGAACTATAAGAAAGATGCCTATAATAATCCCTTTTTTAGAGACTGTTAAAAATATAACATACATAGCCAAAAAGAGATTTAAGATTAAAAATACCTTAAAGACTCTATGTCTCACTTGATCCCACAGCATCATAGTAGCAAACATACTAAGTAGCATAACAATGGCCATACTACCAGAACGCGCCATAGTCCCTATGAACTGTAGCTGATTATAAAATGGGTTATAGATCTGAATAATGTCTAATGCTACAAGATAGTTATAAAAAGCTCCAGCTATGATACCGTATAAAATATAGTTATTGATATTGAATTTCTTAATAAGATTATAGAGTATGATGATATTGATAGCATTTAAAAATACTGTTTTTGCCATACTTTTTGATAGCTCAAAGTCTATAGACCACAAAAGACTTAAAAATACAAAAAGTGTAAATAGCGAATAGAGCACCACATAGTAGTTTATCTTTAAAATTGACTCTTTGTTGATTAGTAGATATAGTATAAAATATGACCACAACAAGATATTGATGCTATTGCTGATATAGATGTTGATTTTTAGTGGAAAAACAATCTGAGATGCTATATAGATGGCCAAAAATAGACCTGCAATCTCATCTGAGAAAAGGGTTAATTTTCTAAGTTTAAGATGGCTCATTCTCTGCTCTTAGATCATTAATCAAATCTTCTATCATAAACATTGCTGGACATATTTTACTCTCTTGCCACTGCAAGTTGTTGCTCCAATAGCCTGTGCAGTTTAAAAATACAGAGTGAGTAAAAGCGTAGCTAATCTCTATAATCAATGGTTGGGAATTTGAGATAATAAAATCATATGCCACAGATTGGGATTGTAATTTTTTGCTTGTCTTAAAAGCTGTCTCAATGCACTGCATCGGTATACAGGCTGGGTCAAATATAAAGTTACCACTTCCAGATGCCCTAAAGTCTCCATCTCTAACCATTCTTTTAATAGCAAGGGCTCTATTGCCTATAATGACCACTCTGATATCACTATCGCTACCAGGAATAAAGTCTTGCGCATAGATATAGTTTTTATCTATTGGCATGTTTGCTAACCTGCTATTTGGAATAATAATTCTGCCGATACTCTTTAGAAGGTTGATCAAACTTTGGACTGTTTTATCTCGCCTAACTTGCCACCAACGCTCTTTAAAAGTACTAAATCGATTTACCCCAAAACCTCTTCCAAATGCTCTTTTGATATATCTTAATGCACTACTTTTATCTCTTATAAGCCTGACATTAGATGCCCCTGCACCCCCACGCAGCTTATAGACCTTTGGATAATCTGTATTTTTTGCCCACTTTACAGCGGACTCTTTTGTATAAAAAACATAACTTTTAACCATGGGAGCTTCAATGGCTTCTAGTAGATACTTCTGCCCCACTTTATCATCAAAGTGCCAAACTGTTTTGGTATCTGGAAAAAGCTTTTTGCCTACAAGCTCCAAAGAGTAGGTGAGCTGTCTAGCAAATAGTATGGCTTTATGATCGTTATGGTGCCAATGCCACATCAGAGCATCACACTCTTTAAGCTCCTCCATGATGGTTGTAGAGTAGCAGTCAACAAGCTTATAATCGATACTATTGTCTTGGCAATACTCTATCCACACATCAGAAAAAGATCCTTTGTTATGAGCAATGGCAAGTTTAAAATCTGTCATGCTTTAACCCCAAGCAGTCTTTTAACATGAGTCATATTGGGGACTCTAGGATTTTCCACAAACCTTCTAATCATGTTGATTTTACGCTGACGAAGAACTCTTTTCTTATAACTCTGATCTGATGTAGGTATCCATTTTGGTATAACAAAATCTCTTTTTTTCACAACGCCATCTTGAAATTTAACAGTATAGTGCCCAACCTCTAAGTCACTAGTTAGTGTTACAACCATAGACTCTCTATTGCTTCTGCGCTGCTTTTTAACAAATCGTTTGGTAAACTTAGTGCCATCATGCATGGAGCCCATATTGATATCTGGGAAAATAAAATTTCCTATGCCGTAGTATATATGTTTGTCTCTATAGATCTCATGGCTCTGTACAATATGAGCATGATGACCCACAATCAAATCTGCTCCAGCATCGATGCAGCTATGTGCTATCTGGACATCACTATATTTTGGAAATGAGATCTCCTCATCACCCCAATGAAACTGCAATACTACAAAATCTACACTATCACGAATAGCTCTAATGTCTTGAATAACGCTATCTAGATGTAGTTGCGCTATAGCAATATCATCAGATACAGCAGAGTGTGTACTTGGACAAACATAACCCAATATAGCAATTTTTTTCTCTCCTAGATGAAGCAGATATGGGTTATTGAGACAGCTATCTGTATCTCCAGCACCAAAATAGCTGATATCTTCTGATTCAAGCAACTTTATCGTCTCTTTAAGAGCTTCTGATCCATAGTCTAAAGTATGGTTATTTGCCAAAGATACAGCTATGGGATTATGAGAAAATGTCTCCTTTATGAACAGTCCATCACTACTCAAAATAACCTTATTGTGCGCTATGTCATCGCTACTTGAAGCTACATGTTCAAAATTGAAGATAAACCTATCCATTGGCAAATCAACCTTACAGACTCTATCTAAAAAAACATCACCTAAAAAATCTACTCTCATCTAAAAACCTCCCTCTATAAGCTTAGTTACACACGCTCTGTGCCAGTCTAGTTTGTGCATATCTGGCTGATAAGTATTGACAATATCACCACTTGCAACCTGCTGAATAAAACTAGATATCTGCTCAAGCTCATCTGAGCTACAAGAGCGGACAAGTTCTGAGTCTATCTTTTGAAGCAGATCTCTTATTTCACTATCTTGTGGCGCTACATTGATCACTGGCTTATTGATGATAATATAGTCAAAGATTTTTGTTGTAACAATACCTCTAACACTCTCATCTTGTGAAATGATGTCATTATGTATCACCGATATCAATAGATCGGCTTGATATAGCGAAAGTAGTGCTGTTTTTTTAGGTACATTGCCATGAACCACTACTAAATGCTCTAAGTTATAGTTTTGAAAATTATCTATTGCCACATCACCTCTACTTCCAAAGTAGTGCACTCTAAGATTTTTACGCAGTTGTGGATCTAGTAGACAGATTGCTGCTGCTATTGAGGTTAAATCTCTACCTTCGTAGAGTGTTCCTGTATATACAAGGTTAAAAAAAGAGTTATCAATTCCTATATCTGCACTCAACGCATCACTCTCCAAGTTTACAATCTCATCAATATACTCTAGATCTGGTAAGTTATATAGAACATTGATCTGCTTAGTTGTTGTGTTTTCGCCCAGTTTTATCCTGCAACCATCAGATACGGTTGTAACAAGTGCTGCGCTATCCATAAACATCTTCTCAGCACACTTAATCATAAAATTTTGGATAAAATTTCTTCTACTATGTGGTTGAGCGTACCATAGATCTCTAAAATCAAGTACATAAGGTATCTTTTTTGATTTTGCGACCTTATATGTTGCATAAAATGATACAAATGGTGATCCAGAAGAGACAATAAGATCTATCTTACGCTCATCTGTAATCTCTTGAAGTTTCCTTGTCAAATCTACAATCCAACCAATGCTATTATCAAACCCTAAACTAAATGCAACTCTTCCAACTGCCTTGAGTGCATAGGACTTAAAGCTGCCGCTACTCTTGTAGAGATAAAAAGTATCTTTAAGTCTATATCTAGTACGAATAACTTCAATATTGTGTCTCTGTATAAACTCCATACGGCTATCATCAAAAAACTCTTGTTTGATATCGCTCTGATCGATAGTAACAACAATCACCTTCCAGCCCTCTTGTGAAAAACTGCGTGCTATCTTAGATACACGCTCAACAGCAATCGCCTTAACAGGAGCAAACGCTCTAGCAACCAAGACTACAGTTTTAGCACACATCACTACTCCTAAGTACAAAGTTATACCACATCATGATTCTCAACACTTACCTTTTGCATATCCATACGACAAGTATAGATAGATGATATAAAATATAGAAAAAACTCCAGAAAATAGTGCCAAAGCCACCGTGACACTATCTACTACATAACCAACCCACAAACTCAACCCAACACAGATAAGCAAGATACCCTGCCCTAACATGTTAGCTTTTTGCTTATTGAGAATATAGAACATATAACTTAGCGGACTTGAGACAAAGCGTAGAAAAAACATTGGAATCAATATCTGTGTATAGACTCCCGCCTCACTCCAAGCCTCTCCAAAAACAAATGAAAAAATCTCAGGAGCAAATACCAAAAGTATTACTGATGGAACAGTAGCAACCATCAACAACATCTTAAATGTTTTGACATATATATACCTGCAGTTACCATCACGATTAAAATCACTAGCTGCACGCTGTTTAAAAACGGTTGTAACAGAAGATGCCAATACAGTTATCGGAAGACCGACAATACGCCTTGATAACACAAAAAGACCAACTACTGCGGGAGAAAATAGAAACCCAAGCATAAAAATAGGTAGCTGAAGAGAGAAGGTGTTTAAGAAGGCTGCTGGTATATCATACTTTGGAAAGTTGACATGTCTGCTTAACTGCTCTTGCATCTTAGCTCTACTAATATCACTCCAGATAACTACTTTTCTATTGACTATGACAATATATAGAGTTGCAAAAAATTGGCTTACCACTTGGGCTATGATCAATCCAGATGATTGAAAACTCTTTACTCCCAACAGTATAGCAACAGAGGCTGTGGTTGTAGCTTGTGTTACTTTAGATATTGCTAAGTTTTTATACCGTTTGTGACGATTTGTCCAGTTGTAAAATATGTCATAAACCGCAACCAAAAAAACAGTTACAGGGATCAAAAAAAGATACCGTCCTATATCTTGTAACTGATCTATGGTCATAAAGTATGTATAAAAGATCGATACAATCAACAAAATAGTTAAGCAAAAAAGTGATGCTATCAGTAAAGATAGACCCAACACATTCAGTGCATCTCTATCTAGCTTTGGCAGAAGTATAGCCATGCTATACCTACCAGATGCCATTACAGAGAGCACAATAACAATAGAAGAGAAGAGAGCAAATAGTCCAAAATCCTCTGGAGAATATAGCCGTGTCAAGATTGGACTTGCGGCTATTGGAATGGCTTGTGCTAAGGTTGTACCACTTAGCATAGTAGTTAAGTTACGAGCAAAATCTGACCTTAGCCTAAACCTACCGATCACTCAAAGCCTCCAAAAATCATAATCTAGTGTTATCTGTCTGTATTGATGCTTTTTGGCTCTGTTTACTTAAGTTTTGAATGTACCACTTAATAGACTCACTAAGTCCCCTATCTACATCATGAGTAGGTCTATAGCCTACCACTGTTTTAAGTTTATCTATATTGGCATTGGAGTGTCGTATGTCACCTGCTCTAAACTCTCTATATATCGCTTTTTTGGCTACAAAACCATCTAGATTCTCCTCTAGTTCTCGGTTTATAGAGCCATATAGATCGTTGAGTGTTAGCTGCCCGCCTATACCAGCGTTAAAAACCTCTGCAAAAGCCTTTTTATTAGTTGTTGTGCCTGCTAAGATATTGGACTGTATAACATTGTCTATATAGGTAAAATCTCGACTTGTTTCACCATCACCATTGATATACACATCTTCTCCACCCATAAGCGCCCCAAGCCACTTAGGTATAACAGCTGCATAGGCTCCATTTGGATCTTGTCGTTTACCAAAAACATTAAAATATCTAAGACCTATGGGCTCCATACCATAGCACTTATGAAACACCCCTGCATAGAGCTCATTCACACGCTTAGTTACAGCATAAGGAGAGAGCAGATCTCCTACTCTCTCTTCTACTTTTGGTAACTCTTGTGAGTCACCATAAACAGAGCTTGACGATGCATATACAAATCTTTTAACACCACTATCTTTTGCAGCCGTAAGCAAGTTTAAAAAGCCAGTCACATTTGATAAATTTGAGGTAACAGGATCATCAATAGACCTTGGAACTGACCCAAGAGCTGCTTGATGCAATATGATATCAACCCCTCTACAAGCCTTTAAGCAACTATTAAAATCTACAATATCACACTCTAAAAATGTAAAATTTTTAGCAGCATCAACACCAACCTGAAACAACATGTCATCAAGATTGCTTCTATAGCCTGTTGAGAAGTTATCAACTCCCACCACCAATTGGTTATGTCTTAATAAAAACTCTGCTAAATTTGAACCTATAAAACCAGCAACACCAGTAACAAGCCACTTTCTCTGTGTAGTCTTAAAACTATCTATCACATCATCAAATGCGCTCATTATAACCTTCCATCTGCGCTATCAAGGATTGACTTAATATCGTAAATAACCTGATTGGAGTTGTCTAGTGTTAATGTTTTATATTTATCATGAGCTACTGCCAACACAATAGCATCATACTCCTCATAATTGACCTGACTTGTAAGCTCTAGATCATACTCTCGCCTAACCTCTTTAGCGTCCGCCCAGTAGTCGGCAATATCTACGCAACAGCCAAACTCTTGTAGCTCTCTGATCACATCTATAACTCTAGAGTTCCTGATATCTGGACAATTCTCCTTAAAAGTAACACCCAAAATCAGCACCTTAGAGCCCTCTATCTTTTTAGACTTTTTGATCATCAGTTTAATCACCTGATTTGCTACATAGATCCCCATGTTGTCATTGAGTCTACGACCTGCTAATATAATCTCAGGATTATAACCAGCCTCTTGAGCTTTGTGTGTAAGATAGTATGGATCAACTCCTATGCAGTGACCTCCAACAAGACCTGGTCTAAACGGCAAAAAGTTCCACTTAGTACCAGCTGCTTGCAATACAGCTTCTGTATCTATATTGAGTTTATTAAATATGATTGCCAGCTCATTAACAAAAGCTATATTGATATCACGCTGAGAGTTCTCGATCACTTTTGCTGCTTCTGCGACCTTTATAGATGGAGCTAGATGTGTACCAGCAGTGATAACCGATGCGTAAAGCTCATCTACAATCTCTCCTATCTTAGGTGTTGAACCAGCTGTAACCTTAAGTATTTTAGTAACCGTATGCTCTTTATCACCTGGATTAATTCTCTCAGGAGAGTATCCACAAAAAAAGTCTTGATTAAACTTCAACCCAGATACTCTCTCCAATATAGGCACACAATCCTCTTCAGTAGCGCCAGGATAAACAGTCGACTCATAGATAACAATATCATCTTTTTTTAGAACTTTTCCTATAGATTCGCTAGCTTTTAGAAGCGGAGTGAGGTCTGGACGCTTATGCTCATCTATTGGGGTTGGTACAGTTACTATAAATATATTGCACTTAGCAATATCATCAAGCGTATTTGTAAATACCATGCCATGCTCCAAAGCCTCTTTGACTTGGGAGCTACTAAGCTCAAGTGTGCGATCAACACCATCTCTAAGTTCATCAATACGCCACTGCGCTATATCAAAACCTACAACGCTATATTTGGCACTAAAAGCGTGTGCTAGAGGTAGACCTACATAGCCTAAGCCTATAATTGCTATTTTTTGATTCATGAGAGTAACGATGCTCCTTGTTTAGTTGACTATTTATGGTACAAGATTAGACAGATTGTCACTTAACTGCTTATCCAAATAAAGAGGCAATTGTAACACACTTGTTGCCATATTTGTCTTAGCCCCACACCCTCCCTATTAACCCTACACAATCTAGATTATGGTTAAAAAAGTGTGTATAAAAACTATCTGTATCTATTTCTGATATAATTTTGATTATGAACATAAATATAAAAAAGGTTGGTATCTGCTTAAGACCATCCACACCACAACTGCGTGAAGTTTTTTATAGTGTCAAATCTATCTTTGAAGCACATGGCATAGATGTCACCATAGACAACATCAGTGGCTCAATGATCGGTATTATGGGACAACCTTTTGAATCTATGTGCCAAAATAGCGATATATTAGTCACCATTGGTGGAGATGGTACACTAATATCAGCAGTGAGGCGTTCGTATGCATACGACATACCTGTTATGGGTATACATGCTGGTAAGTTAGGTTTTTTGGCAGATGTTGGGCTAGATGAGCTTGATGAGGTACTACTATCTCTACAGAGTGGTGAGTTCAACATAGACAAAAGAGCTATGTTAGAGGCCACAATCACAACAGCTACAGATACCAAAAGTGTAGTTGCTTTTAATGATCTTGTCATAACACGCCCATCTATATCTAAGATGATACATGTAGAAGCTTTTGTAGATAACAAAGAGTTTAACACCTATTTTGGTGATGGCGTTATCATCTCAACTCCTACTGGATCAACTGCCTACAACCTATCTGCGGGTGGACCTGTGCTGTTTCCATTAACAAGAGTTTTTGCACTTACGCCGATCTGCCCACACTCACTAACTCAACGCCCTGTTGTACTTCCTGGTCACTATAAAATTGAGATGAGAACGGCTGATGAGAGTGCTTTAGTAGTTGTTGACGGACAAGATATTTACAAGTTTGGTAAAGGCGATAAGATAGATATTCATCTAGCACCCTCATCTGCCAAACTCTTGCATAAAAAGAGCTTTAACTACTTTGATGTTCTCAAAGAGAAGTTAAACTGGGGTGAGTAGGTGATAGAGAGATTTTACCTCAAAGAGTGTCTAAGTTTTAATGTAGTTGATCTTGAGCTAAAGGCTGGATTAGTTGTATTTTCTGGTGCTAGTGGTAGTGGAAAATCTGTACTTTTAAATGCCATACTAGCATCACTTGGACTTCAAGACACTACTGCATCCATAAGTGAGTGTAGTGTATCTTGGAGTATTGATGAGATGCAGTATGGTCTTATCAATGAGCATCCAAATGTACTCAAATGTATCAAGAAAAATAAAAGTCGCTACTTTTTCAACCACCAATCTATCTCAAGATCTCTACTCAAAGAGATAAGCTCCTCTCATCTGCGGTATCTAAGCCTAAAAGAGTACAGTGACTTTAACTCTAAAAATCTGTTAGAGATGATTGATGTGGCGATCTCTATTAAAAATCAATGCTTTACAGAACTGTTACTCAACTACAAGCAGAAATATTTTCAATATAAAAAAATATCTAAAGAACTATTAGAGCTTCAAAATAGTGAACAAGAGCTAAGACAACAAGAGGAATTTGCAAGATTTGAATTTGACAAAATTGAGAGTATTGATCCTAAAATAGGGGAGTATGAAGAGTCTCTAATAGTCAAAAAAAGTCTCTCTAAAAAAGAGAAGCTAGAGCAACTCCTGCTAGAGTCTCAACAGGTTTTTAACTCAGAAAGCAGTGTCTGTGCGCTCCTTCAAGAGCTAGAAATTGAGAGTGGATTTTTTGATGAGTGTATGAATGAACTTAGAGCACATTTTGAGAGTATAGAGCAGAGATTTCATGAGCTTGAAGATGTAGACATAGAGCAGGTGTTAGATAGGCTACAGATGTTATCTGAATTAAAAAATAGATACGGAAGCATAGAAGAGGCACTAAACTACAGAGATCTAAAAGCCAAGGAGTTAAACTCATTTGAGACGCTAGAGCTACGCATAACAGAGCTACGCACAACTCTTGAAGATCTACTTAAGTCTCTGCAGCAAGATGCTAAAACCATAAGCTCCATACGCAAAAGTATGCTAGACGAGATCAACAACTCTATCAATAGCTATCTTAAACAGCTGTATCTAGATAATGCATCTTTAGACTTAACTCCTCAAGAGCTAGATGAGAGTGGCTGTGATAACGCATCTTTAAAACTCATGAGTAGAACTCTACAACAAGTAAGTCAAGGTGAGTTCAATCGACTACGACTAGCACTACTAGCAACAAGATCCGAACAACTCAAAGGTAGCCATGGTGTATTGATGTTAGATGAGATAGATGCCAATCTAAGTGGAGAGGAGTCTATGAGTGTAGCAAAAGTGCTTAGGGTGCTAAGTAGACATTTTCAAATCCTAGTCATATCACATCAACCACAACTCACTGCTTTAGGAGAGCAGCACTTTTTAGTCAAAAAAGATGGTGGCATAAGTAGTGTAGAGGAGTTGGATACTCAAGAAAAACGCATAGATGAGATAGCGCGCATTGTTAGTGGCGAATCCATAACACCAGAAGCTAAAAAACTAGCCCAAACTCTCATCAAAGATAGTCTAGAACTACTGGTTTGAAGTGCTGTTATCATCACTCTTTACAAGATACCCGCTCTCTACCATCATATCTATAATCTTCTTAGCAGTTGCTACTGCAGTCTGAGAGGCAAAGTACTTTCCTTGTGGCTTGATAGCAGTCACTCCAAAGGTGTAGCTACTACCATTAGCATCATTCACAAAACCTACAAAAGATGAGTTATACTGCTTAATATACTTACCTTTAGTGGCTATATGGGCAGTTCCTGTTTTACCACCAATCTCTAGCCCCTCTGTTATAACTCCAACACCAGTGCCTCTTTGCACGGTCTTGATCAACATAGATCTAATTTGTGATGCACTTTTTGGCGACAAGACTCTCTCTTGCTCTACCTCATCAAGATATATTTTTTCACCGCTACTAGTGTCTACTAGCTTGTCAACTACCGTTGGGTTTACCATTAAACCGCTATTGTTAAATGTAGTATATGCGCGTACTATCTGCATCAAGTTGGCATTAAGTCCGTATCCATAAGCAGATGTAGCCTTATATATTGCGCTATTTAGCTGCTTTATAGATGGTAGTGAGCCAACCCTCTCATAAGGTAGACCCTCACCACTGCCTCGTGTCAATCCAAACTTAACCAAACCCTCTCTAAACCGAACTCCATCTAGCCTCTGTGCTAGCTTAGCTATACCGATATTGGATGACTCTACAATGATATTTTCAGATGTAATCCACTTAAATGGGTGCTCATCTACGATCACTTTGCGACCTATCCTATAGCGTCCATTATGAGCTTTTATGATCTCTTGTGGGGTTGTTAAGTTGTTCTCTAAAAGCAGAGCCATAGTGAGTGGTTTTAAAACTGAACCGACCTCAAAACTATACTCAAGCGCACCTATGCGCAACGCTCTATAGTCACTGCGTTGTATCTTTGTTGGCAGATACCTAGATGAGCTAGCAAGTGACAATACTCTACCACTCTTTGAGTCTAGTATGACAGCAATCATCTCTTCTGCTCTAAGCTTATCTCGCATCTGATCTAGTATCTGCTCAACTCTTACTTGCAACTGCAAAGGGATTGTTAGATATAGATCTAGCCCATTAAGAGCCTCTTTATAGTTGCTCTGTTTTGTAAGTCTTCTATAGTTGTTGACATCTCTTGGCGCAAATGATCTACCATCTTTGCGCGCCTTAAGATCCTCATCAAACTGCTTCTCAACACCCTTTACACCCTTGTTGCGCGTATATCTACCATCTTCATACTTTTTTGGATAGCCTATAAGCGGGGTCAATAATCTACCATACGGATATATACGCGCCTCACCACTCTCTATGATATCTAAACCTTTAAGTATAGAGCGACCAGACACACTCTCATAAGCTACAAATACCTGTTTTTGCCTTAGCTCATACGCCAAACTCTTAAGATAACTTGCAACCTTAGGGTCTATGCCATAACTCAAAACCACACTACCTTTGCGTTTAGATAGTTTTTTATATATCGCAGACTGCTCTATGCCACTATAGATCGAAAAGAGCTCTACAAATAGTCTCTTTTTTTTAGGGTCTATACATCTAGTGTCGACCTCAGCTTTATACAGTTTTTTGGTTATGGCTAAGTGGTAGCCATCACGACTAAGTATATCACCACGCATAGCCTTGGTAGTTTGTGAAGTGTATAGGGATGGGATATGCTTTTGCATAAGCGCATTCTTCATCATAACTAAGATGAAGATAATAAACGCTATGAAGATAAGAGCAAAGAGTATGGCAACTCTTCCTCTATTGTTCTCTAATTTTATCTGCTCTTTTTTCATAAGAGTGGAGTATAGCGTTGATAAGGTTAGAAGCAGATAAATGGTACAATACTTAGATGAAAAAAACTATCTTGCTACTACTAGCTACCATAACAGTACTATCAGCTCAATTAGAGATCGGTGCAACATACAAAGGCCCAAAAAAGATAACTATCCTAGATGGCTCAATCTCACTTGGTCTACTAGATGGCTGGAGTGCCACACTAGTAGATAAAAATGGTCCGCTCATCATAAGCTCAAACCATGGTGACGCGGAGATTATTCTACAGACTGACATAAGAGCTAATATACAGACTCAAGAGCTACTTCACAATAGCATAGAATTTTACGACCTCATCTTAGATGCTAATGATCAAATAAGACCCATATCATCACACATATACCATCGCACATACTCTCTTCAGCACTCTAAAATCTATACCGATGCAGATCTCTATCTTGTAAGAGGCTCACACTATAGAGCTGTTATACTGTATGGATTTTTTACGCCTCAAACGCGCGTGCTCGCTCAAGATACCCTGCTTCACATTAGCCAGACAGTAACATTTACCCATCTACCGCCAACAAAAAGTCGACTAGATGCTATGTTGCGTGGTAACCACTTTGTATATTACGAGAGAATGGGCTCTTATAGTGAAAAGAGAGAGTTGTGGCTCTGTAGTGATGATACTATGATGATTCACAGTACAAGATCTTCACTCAATAGCGGAACACGGGTACAGGTTTCACAAACAGGGAAATGGAGTCTAGAAGATACAACACTCTATTTGCATATAGATGATAATGCACAAAGATATAATATAACAACAAACCAACATACGATTTTTATAGATGAAGAGCAGACATTTAAGCTAAGTAATAGCTACTGCAGATAGAAGGTGTGGGCTCAAGAGAGCCCAAGTAAGCTAGCTTACTACTGTAACATTCTCAGCTTGTGGACCTTTTTGACCCTCACCTACTTCAAAAGTCACTTTTTGACCCTCTAGTAGAGTGCGGTGACCCTCAGCATTGATTTGACGAAAGTGTACAAATACATCTGATCCGCCCTCATCTCTTTGAATAAAACCGTAACCTTTTTCCTCATTGAACCACTTAACAGTACCATTAACTAAAGACATACATACCTCTTTTGCGCTTAGCGCGTTTTAATACATCAGATACCCCTGATGGACGGGTGAAAACCAAAAAACCAAAGCTTCGGTACTACGAAGTTCAGATATTTACTTTCATAAGACGAATTATACCAAAATAATCTAAAATATTAGCTTACCCCACATGTAAGCTACTATCTGCTCCTCTCATGAGCAGTAATTGGCTTAAGATCTGCTAAGCCAAGTTTGCCATATGCACTATCTCCCCAAGAGTAGATAGTGCCATCACTTTTGAGTGCTACCGTGTAGTCATTACCAACTGACACACTGCTCCAGTTGCCACTAGAACCTATCTTTGTTGGGGTCAATCTGTATAGTACGGTACCATCTCCTAGCTCTCCAGAGTTATTTTGCCCCCACGCCAAAAGAGTGCCATCACTCTTTAGTGCTACTGTATGGTGGTATCCAACAGATACACTACTCCAGCTATTGTCTGAGCCTATTTTTGTTGGGGTAAGCCTATTAACTCTAGTGCCATCACCCAACTGTCCAGAGTTGTTTCGCCCCCATGCCCAAAGAGTGCCATCACTCTTTAATGCCAATGTGTGCCAATATCCTGCAGATACACCACTCCAGCTGTTGTCTGAGCCTATTTTTACTGGTACAGTTCTATTCTCTTTTGTGCCATCTCCTAGCTGTCCGAGACGGTTATATCCCCATGCCCAAAGCGTGCCATCACTCTTTAGTGCCAATGTATAGTAACTTCCAGCAAACACCATACTCCAGTTGCTGCCTGAACCTATCTTTATTGGGGTGCGTTTATATGTTCTGGTGCCATCACCTAACTCTCCATAAAAGTTGCTTCCCCATGCCCAAAGAGTGCCATCACTTTTGAGTGCCACTGTGTGCTGAAGTCCAGCAGACACACTACTCCAGTTGCTACTAGAGCCTATTTTTGTTGGGATAAGCCTCTCAACACTAGTGCCATCACCCAACTGTCCAGAGCTATTGTATCCCCATGCCCAAAGAGTGCCATCACTCTTTAATGCTACCGTGTAGTCATTTCCAACAGATACACTACTCCATCTGTTATCTGAGCCTATTTTTGTAGGACTTTTTCTACTACTTTTTGTGCTATCTCCTAGCTGTCCAAAATTGTTGTGTCCCCATGCCCAAAGCGTGCCATCACTCTTAATAACAACAACATGACTATTTCCTGTAGATACTCTTGTGTAGTTGCTACTAGCGCTTACTTTTGCTGGAGATAGATGTCTGGATAATGAGCCATTACCTAACTGTCCCTCTCTATTGTCTCCCCATGCCCAAGCTCTACCATTATGATCAATAGCCATGGCATATTGACTGCCCGCACTAATGCTACTATATAGAACTGGAGAGTCTATCTTGGCTGGTCTATCTTTAGAGCCATAAGTGCCATCACCTAACTCTCCATAAGAGCTATCTCCCCAAGAGTAGATAGTGCCATTATCTTTGAGTGCTACTGTATATCTACTGCCAGCAAACACACTGCTCCAGTTGTTGTCTGAGCCTATTTTTACTGGTACAGATCTATTCTCTTTTGTGCCATCTCCTAGCTGCCAAGAGTTGTTATATCCCCATGCCCAAAGAGTGCCATCACTCTTTAGTGCTACCGTGTGGCTACTACCAGCAGACACACTACTCCAGTTGTTACTAGAGCCTATTTTTGTTGGGGTAAGCCTTGCAGTTCTAGTGCCATCACCCAACTGTCCAAAATTATTGTATCCCCATGCCCAAAGAGTGCCATCACTCTTTAGTGCTACTGTGTGATAATATCCAGCAGACACACTCCTCCAGCTGTTATCTGAGCCTATTTTTACTGGTACAGATCTATTCTCTTTTGTGCCATCTCCTAGCTGTCCAAAATTGTTACTTCCCCATGCCCAAAGCGTGCCATCACTCTTTAGTGCTGTTGTGTATACATGGCCTGCTGATACACTGCTCCAACTATTGTCTGAACCTATCTTTATTGGGGTACGCTTATATATTTTAGTACCATCACCTAATCCTCCAAAGCTATTATATCCCCAAGCCCAAAGCGTGCCATCACTCTTTAGTGCTACTGTATGATAGCCTCCAGCAGACACACTACTCCAGTTGTTATCTGAGCCTACCTGCACTGGACTACTTTTGGGCATAAATGCACCACCAGTACCTAACTTTCCAGAGTTGTTACTTCCCCAAGCCCAAAGAGTATTGTCACTTCTAATGGCTACTGTATGAGAGATATTAGCTGAGATACTTCTCCAGTATAGAGTCTGCACACTAATATTGATATCAACTACAGCATTACCGTCTGTAATCTCAATGGTCCCGATATCACTCTCATTGGTCTCTACAGTTTTTATATAACTTATGAGATTGTCCGACACTGTAAAGTTGCCAAATCTACCATCGGCTTTAACAGTAGCACTTAAAGAGTCGCCATCTGCATCGCTAGCAAGCGCACTACTACTCCACTCACTTGTTACGGTTGAGGTGTTAATATCTAGCAGCATCGTAAAATTTGATGCCACAGGGACGCTATTGCTTGTACTAGTAGGTGAGCTACTAGAGCTTCCACCACAAGCAGCCAACAATACTGCCACAAATACCACCAATATTATCTTTATAGATCGCATAACACTTCCTTTGTTAACTAAGATCTACAGATTATATCAGATAAAAATTTTAAAAAGGCTCTCTCTACATTAATAGATAGTTATAAAAAAGGATTGGGTGTTGCTGATTTTAGTGGTTTATATCGATTTTATTACTTAAATGCTAATACTCTGACTAATCTTCAAACCTAGATTCAATATCAGAAAATTGGGAGTGCCACTGTATAAACTCCTCTTTATACATCTTTTCCGCCTCAGATCTTATCTGCAGAACATCCTCTGACTCTCCATATCTCTCTTGTTCACTTAGATCCTTTACTGGTTCAAGCGATAACTCATCTCTAAGCCAAGCGATATACTCACTCTTGTATGGACTCTCTT
>Ga0256834_1000318_pt1 | contig 35401 bp, 31 predicted proteins | sample 4281140metaG_FD_190536 | JGI IMG/M metagenome (GOLD analysis project Ga0256834, IMG submission 190536) | Hydrothermal vent microbial communities from East Pacific Rise, Pacific Ocean - 4281-140 | ecosystem: Environmental > Aquatic > Marine > Hydrothermal vents | place: Pacific Ocean: East...
TAACTTCTGCCAGTTCTATTTCAACTAAACAAGGGCGACCAAGTAATGGTAAATCTTTTATCGTTCGATGGATGTATAAATTAATACTTGTCTTGAGTTTTGAGACTGGATCAATCACCTTAGTGCGTTTATCACGGCTGCAGGTTATAACTATTTCACCTGAGTTTTGTTGTTGGATTGTGTTGACTACTTGGCCGCTTATACCTAAAATATTCACTGGGATGCTTGTACTCATTTATCTACCTGTTTATTAAGTTGTTAGAAACCTTATAATACAACAAGTTAGGTTTGAACTCGCATCCTTTTTTTACTCACCTAAGCGGTGAAGAGCCTGAATGATCTCTTAATTGGGTTTTGATTAATTGTATTGCTCATCAAGATTAAACATTGGGAGGAAAAATAAATGTTGTTGAACGTGAAGACAGTAAATTGATTTTTCTGAATAAAGGGTGTTTTATTCCGAAAACCATAGAAAATGTTTTAATTAGTGATGCTCCAGAACTGGTTTATCGTAATAGGTTTTTAACTGGGGCAATGGCTAGCCTCAACATATCGATAGGGTCAGAGAATTTGATTTTATAGATTGCCGTCTTTGCGGCAATGACAGAGTTTTTTATCTGTGGGGAATGCCAAACAAAACCTCCGTAGGCACAAGGCACTGCCTTGTTGCTACGGTGTTTTGTTTAAATATTCTAGATTCCCAATCAAGTTGAGAATGACAATATTTTTTTATCTTTGTATCTTTGTGTTCCTTCGCGGACTTGGCGTTACGCTTTTGCTCTTGATTTAGTTTGATAACTGGATTCTCGATTGGAGTTAGAAATGACGAATTATTTGCTGATTATACTGAAATTCCTCTGATGGGTGCAGCCCATCTTACTCAGGCACCCGCGTTTATTGCATGAGAAATACGGAACCCAGTCCTAAAAAGGATACATAGCCAACAATATCGGTGACGGTTGTTAACACTACGCCTCCAGCGATAGCGGGATCAATGGATAGGCGACGTAAAATCAAGGGGACGATGACACCAGCGATGGCACCAGCGATAAGGTTGATGGTTAATGCCATGGCGATGACTAGCCCAATATTCCAATCGTTAAACCATAAAAAGGTGATAACAGATAAGACAATTGCCCAGATGAAACTGTTAAATATACTGATAAAAAATTCGCGCGTGAGTAAGCTCTTGGCATTGCCAAGCCCGACTTGCCCAGTTGCCATTCCACGAATCATAAGGGTTAAAGTTTGAGAGCCTGCGATACCACCCATTGAGGCTACTACAGGCATTAAAATTGCCAGTGCGACCACATGTTCGAGTGTGTCAGCGAAAAATCCTATGGCATAAGCTGCTACTAATGCCGTTAATAAATTGATGCCAAGCCAGACCGCACGTCTTTTAGATGAGATCAAAACGGGTGCAAACATATCGTCTTCTTCATCAAGACCTGCCATGCGCATAACGGTTTGCTCGGATTCATCACGTATTACATCGACAATATCATCAACAGTAATACGTCCAATCAAAGTGTTTTGTTCGTCAACTACAGGCGCAGAAATCCAATCGTGGTGCTCAAAATCTTGTGCTACTTCGCTAGCTGGTGTGGTCGCTAGAATGGCGGGTGATTTTAAATCGAGTATATCAGAAACCTTAGTGTTGGGATCTTTGAGTAATAAATCATTAACATCCAGTCGACCACGATAATGCCCATCTCTACCCACAGCAAATAAATCACCCAATGGATTGGGTAATTTGCCACGCATGCGTAAATAGCGCAAAACAACATCAATAGTTACATCAGGACGTATGGTAATAACATCGGGGTTCATTAGACCGCCTGCTGAATTTTCTGGATAAGATAAAGCGCGTTTTAAAAGTTCGCGATTGTTCTTGTCCATCGAAAGAAGCAATTCATCGGTGACTTCTTTGGGTAAATCTTCGATAATATCGGCCAAATCATCAAGTTCTAAGTCAGAAGTGGCTTCTACTAGCTCTTGATTTTCCATAGCTGCAATAAAGTCATTACGCACTTCATCGTGTAAATGGACTAAAATTTCGCCACTGTGTTCTGAATCAACTAAATCCCAAACCTTTTGTCTTTTTGTCTTGGGTAATGATTCCAAGAAAAAAGCAATCTCTGAGGCTGGAAGACTATTAATCATGCGCTCAACTTCGTGCAAACGATTGTCATCGAGTGCAGTGTTGAGAACCTGAATCTCCTTTTCGGTTGCTTCGTTTGGAACGGCTTCAGACATAAGATTTATTTATTACTGTATTTCGGGTATTATATGCTAGTTTTTAACCAAGTAAACATACAATATGACAAAACTGTCTTTTGCCTCCATGAGATTGTCAGATTTAGACGAAGTGATGAGGATTGAAAAAAAGAGTTACCCTATTGGTTGGTCAAAGTCTGTTATGCGAGATTGCATAAAATCGGATTACCATACCATTGTTTTAAAAAAGGATAAGCAAGTCATTGGTTTTGGCATTATAATGACTGCTTTGGATGAAGCACATTTATTGAATATGTGTATTGATTCAGACTTTCAAGGCAAAGGTTATGGACGAAAGTTGTTAAAATACCTCAAAAATATCTGTCTTTGCAATCATTGCAAAATATTTTTATTGGAGGTCAGGGAGTCTAGTCTGGTGGCTCAATCCTTATACAAATCGTTCGGTTTCAAACAAATTGGTCTGCGTAAGAATTATTATAAAAAGCCGAATGGCAGAGAACACGCTATTGTCATGAATAAAAGCCTGTAATGCTGAATTAATTCTGCTAAAATCCTTGTTTTCTAGATTTTGTGAGAGTTTGTGCGGTATTTTCTACTGGTTTTATTTGTCTTTTTGAGTTCTTGTCATATGTTGCCCAAACGCGAAGGCTCACCTGCACAAGTAAAAGACAGTTCGATTGATGCCAAAATCAACCCGCTAAACCAGCAAGAATCAGTCATAGAAACCGTGCCATTGATGAATGAAGCGGTTAAAAGTTTATACAATTTAGCACAGCAAAATTACCAAAAAAATCAATTCAAAAAAGCCATCTCACAATTACAACGCGCCTATAGAATTCAGGTCAATTCACCCGAAGTGACACAATTAATAGCTGAAATAAATCTGCATCAAGGCGATGCCAAACAAGCACATTATTGGGCAACAATTTCCACCCAAAATTCTCCAGCAAAAGGAAAGGTTTGCGAAAAATCTTGGCGAATACTGGCGATTGCTGCACAAATGCTGGGTTATGATGCCAATCAAGCTCTGGCACTCGAAAAAAAAGAGCAGTGCGTAGTAAAAGCACCACCGAGATACTAATGTCATGAGCGTTGTCGATATACTAGGTGAGAATGGTGTTTTTGCCAAAAAACTTGAAAACTTCAAAACCCGCGAAGTGCAAATTCAATTAGCAGATAAAATCGCACAAACAATTCAAGAAAATGGCACACTAATAGCCGAGGCAGGCACCGGCACAGGTAAAACCTTTGCTTATTTGGTTCCTGCCATTTTAAAGAACAAAAAAACCATTGTTTCTACAGGAACTAAAAACCTCCAAGAGCAGTTGTTTTACCGTGACTTGCCTAAAGTCCTAGAAATCATGGAACTCAAGCCCAAAATACGCTTGCTCAAAGGGCGCTCAAATTATCTATGCCACCACCGCATGTATGGTGCATTGCATTCACGCATCGCACACAATCCAGATTTGGCAATCCCATTGCAAATTATAGAAAAATGGTCTCATAAAACCAAGGTAGGCGATAAAGCCGAACTTGAGGAAGTCTCGGAAAACGATTTGATTTGGCGACATGTGACATCCACTGCCGATAATTGTTTGAGCAATGAGTGCCCAAGTTATACTGAATGTTTGGTGATGAAAGCAAGGCGAAGAGCCATGGAAGCGGATATTTTGGTGGTTAATCACCATTTATTGTTTGCTGATATGGCACTCAAACAAGAGGGCTTTGGCGAATTATTACCCGATGCTGAGGTGATAATCTTGGATGAAGCACACCAAGTTCCTGATATTGCCTCCAAGTTTTTTAGCCAATCCTTTTCATCCTACCAATGCCAAGATTTACTCAATGATTGTGCCAAGGAAGCAGGTGAAGTTACAGGTGCATTTGCGGCAATTTCGGATGAACATAAGGGCGTTGAGCAGTCATTGCGTGATATTTATTTACAGTTCTCAAACATTAAAGATTCTGATACTCTTGTGTCGTTATTAGAGAAAAAATCCAATCAAGAGCATCTTGAATTATTGCAAGATTCTTTAGAGGAATTGGCTGAAGTTTTGAAGCCATTAGCCACTTCGTCCAAAGGTTTAGAGTCGTGTTTTATGCGTGCAGAAGCATTGGTTGATTTTATTGATGAAATTTTGGGAAAATTAAGTGCTGATTTTATTTATTGGTACGAAAACCGCACAAAATATTTTATTTTTCACAAAACACCATTAGATATTTCGGATCCACTAACAAAGTTCCGCAACGAAAACAAAGCCGCATGGATACTCACTTCTGCGACATTAGCAGTCAATCAATCTTTTGGTCATTTTAAAAAAGAAACCGGTTTTGTCGATAGTGAAACCATGCTGGTCGATAGTCCCTTTGATTATGAAAATAATGCATTGATATATGTGCCAAAAGAAGTGCCAGATGCTAATGATTACAATTTTAATCAAGCAATTTGTGAACACATGTTGCCAATGATTAAACAAACAAAAGGTGGCATATTTTTTCTTTTCACTAGCCACCGAGCGTTAAATAATGCCGCTGGATTTTTTCAAGATAAATTGGATAAGCCCTTATTTGTTCAGGGTCAAGGTTCTCGCCATCAATTGTTGGCAGATTTTAGTGAATCAGGCAATGGGGTGTTACTAGGAGCTGCTAGTTTTTGGGAAGGGGTGGATGTGGCAGGTGATAATCTTTCTTGCGTTATCATTGACAAGCTGCCTTTTGCTCATCCTGATGACCCTGTTTTACAAGCACGAGTGAATAAAATTGTTGAAAATGGCGGTAATGCTTTTTTTGATTACCAACTACCCAAAGCGATTATTGCTCTTAAGCAGGGTGTTGGTCGTTTAATTCGTTCCGAAACAGATAAAGGCATCTTGGTCATTTGCGATAAACGCATTATTTTTAAAACATATGGCAAACAATTCATTAACAGTTTGCCCAAAATGCGCAAAACCACAAATAAAGACAAAATAACCCAGTCATTTACAAAAATCTAAATCGTCAGTGCTTTTTTTATAGTGGGATTATGGTTTTATCTAAAAAATTGACTTATTTTGAAATGCCCATAATAAACATACGAAAGTAGGGGCAAATGCTATTCCCACTGAAAATAAGGTTAATATTTTGTTAAAAACATGAAAACAATCTTTTTTTTACAGGTTTAAAGTGTTAACATTCGTCTATTAGACAGGAAATCTACTAAATTATAACTTATTAAGAGGAAACTCATGGAAAAATTTTTGGAGAACAATAAATGAAAATAAAACGTAATCCTATTGCTAACGCAATAAAAATAGCCTTATATTCAGGCTTAATAGCGTCTGCCTCTCTTGCAGGAGTATCTCTTGCGCAGGAAGAGGGTGATGGTACTGACAAAGAGGAGCTTGACAAAGTTGTCGTAACAGGGTCAAGAATCTCACGCGCTCAAGTTGAAGGTGTTGAGCCCGTTCTAACAATTACTCGCGAAGACTTAGAAGATTCTGGTTTTGCATCAGTTGCAGATGTATTAAGATCTAATGCATTCAATAGCTTTGGTTCATTTCGTGAGTCATCAGGTAGTGCCGCTCAAGGTCAAGCAACATTAAGTTTGCGAGGTATAGGGTCTGGAAGAACATTAATTCTTGTCAATGGTCGACGTATGCCTGGTTCACCAGTTTTAGACGGTCAGATCCAGAACTTAAATACAATTCCCTTTGCTGCGGTTGAGAGGATAGATATTTTGTCAGATGGAGCGTCAGCGATTTATGGATCGGATGCAATTGGTGGTGTTGTAAACATTATTTTAAGAACCAATTATGAAGGAGCCTCTGTTACCGTTCGTTATGACAATCCTACTGAGCCAGGAGCTCAACAACAAGGGTATTCAGCCATCTTTGGCGGCAGTAGTGAAAGAGCTCGTTTTACGCTTTCTATGGAAGCTGACTCTAAAGATATTATCTTTTCAAGAGATCGTGATTTTTTAAGTAATAGTTTCTTGGGTGGTGATGTAAATGATATCAATAACTATACACAAGTTTCAGTTAACTCTCGCACAATTTGGGACAATGGTTTTAACCTAACTCCAATGATACAGGGCGAAGTTGGAAGTGATGTTTGTTCTGCTTATGGTGCTGGATTTTTGCCAAACGTCTTATTTGATTCGACATTCCCAACAGATTCTATGTGTGCTTATGACTATACAAAAATTTCTGCGGAAACTGCGTCAATAGACAGATTGTCGTTCTTTGCAAGTGCTGAGTATGATGTAAATGATACAACAACAGCATTTGCTCAAGTTCTTTCATCAAGGGTCGAGACTTTTGGTCGCTATGCACCTGTAGCCTCAGGTTTAGTAAGATGGACTGGTCCCGATTTGCCAGCTCAAGATATAAACTATAATGGTAGAAACCTAACCTTAAATCCTTTGATGAACGGTTGGTTTTATACATATAGATTTGATTTTACAGGTGATGGACGTGATACGACTCAAGTAGACTATCAAATGGATGCTCAAGTTGGTATGAAAGGTTATAACTATGGTGTTGAATGGCAATTTGTTTATCAATATGATTTATATGACCTGCAAGAGTGGGGTGATGGTTATGTAAATGAATTGGGCTTACGTGATGCTGCTCAAAATGGATGGGATCCAAGACATCCAGACCAATTAGGACAATATAGTGGTTTTGTAGCTCAAATGCGTGAAAATTCAAACAGACGTGCGCAAATGAAAATGCAAAGATTCGAATTTGGCGGGCAATTTGACGTAGCAAGCGCCTCAGTATTTGTAGGTGGAGAACTTCGCACGGAAGACTATTTTGACCAAGCCCAAGCACAAAATGAGGCAGGTTTAATTAGGGGAACTTCTGGTGGTTCATCTGCTGGATCTAGAATTGCAAGAGCTGTTTTTGTTGAAGCAATGCAACCAGTAGGTGAGCAGGTTGAGCTAACTGGTGCTTTGCGCTATGATAACTATAGTGATTTTGGTAGTAATGTTTCTGGTAAGTTGGGATTAAGATACTCTCCAACTGACAATTTATTATTTAGAGCAACTTATGGTACTGGCTTTAGAGCACCTTCTTTAGATGAACTGAATCAATCCCCATCTTTTGGTGCAACACGAGGTGCTGACGTTGTTGCTTGTCAAGCAGCTGGAATTGATTTTGTAGATTGTCGAGCTAGACAGTGGGATACATTTTATGGGGCTAATAAGAATCTAGACCCAGAAACTTCTAATCAATTTTTGGTAGGTGGTGTAGTTGATTTATCTGACTGGGCCGGGTTCAACTTGTCTGTTTCATTAGACTATTACTATACCGAAGTTGAGGATTTGATAACAACTATAGATGGCACAACTCTTTATTTTGCTGAACTGGCGGGGCAATTGGGCGAGTTAGATGCTGCAACTAATGGTGGTTGTAATTATAGCATTGAGAGATCTGATACTGGTAGACTGGTTAGGTCTGATGTCTGCGCTATAAACTATGGCAGCTTTGACACTTCTGGACTGGATTTTAGAGTGACAATGAATTTTGACTTAGGAAATGCGGGAATTTTAGGGTTTCGTCATCAGACAAACTATGTCTTAGATTACAACTCTCAAGACTATATTGGTGGTCCTTTTTCAGATTTGACCGGAAGAAGAGGCTTGCCTCAGTTTAGATCAAACTTTGATTTGGATTGGACTTATGGAGATCATAGAGTTGCATTGAGTTCTTATTATATTCCTGGTCAAAACTTCAGATCAGTTCCTCAAGATGGTTTTGATTTAGATGATACAAATACATTTTATAATGTAGGTACTGATCCAGATGTTTCTAGCTATTGGAATCACAATTTAGCTTATACTTATAGCACTCCTTGGAACTCAAGAATTCAAATCGGGGTAAGTAATTTGACTAATGAGTCTCCAGTACTAGATATAGAGTTATCAACAGATACATCTTTGTATCCACTTAAGTCTAGGGCTTATTACTTTCAATTTACTCAAGATTTCTAAATTAAAAATTGGATAAATTAAAGTAAAAAGAGCCTCTAACGAGGCTCTTTTTTTGAGTAATTTATATTATCAACAATGCTTAGTTGTGGTAAGATGTACAGTCATTAATTAAATACTGTGAAAAACTGTGGAATACTTAAAGGCTTTTTATACACCTATTGTTGCCAGTAGAATTGATTTGATTCAGAGTGAATATCATGCAATAAATAAGGTTATTTTTAAACTAGAGAAACTTAAATGGAAAAACAAGCAACCATCCCAAGGAATTGAGGAGGGTGTTTATGAGAGTCCTCATAGGTTGTTTCAGCGAGAAGAACCAGAAATTAAAAAAATATCAGCATTGATAACAAATAAAATTTTAGATGTAGTTTGTACGTTAAATAGTTATAGCGGTAGACAAAGAGGTTTACTACAAACTTATGCTGCATCTTGGTTTCATATTACAAGAAAGAATGGCTTTGTTCAGCCGCATAACCACCCAAATGCTTCCTGGAGTGCAGTATACTGCACTGCTAGTGGCGAAGAGGCAGGCATTACAAAAACAGCATTAGTTTTAATGACTCCAAATAATATTCCAATGTATGTGGATGCAGGCAATGCCAATATTAATCTTCCTATATCATCTGACACGGTAAGGTTTTATTTGAAAGAAGGCGATCTGTTGATATTTCCATCAAATCTAATGCACTTTGTAAGCACTCACCTATCATCAAAAGAGCGGATAACAATAGCGACCAATTTTTGGTTTCAATTGAAGCAGTAGATATGAAAACACACATCCCTCAGTGGGCACAGTATTGGAAAACAGGTGTATTAACTTCCTTACCCCAAGATTTTGAACACAACTATAGTGGAGAAATCTATGATTTTTGGTATAAGCAAGTAAACAGTTTTGAAGACAACTCTGTTGTTCTAGATGTTTGTACAGGGAACGGAGCTATAGCTATCATGATAAAGGAAATCGCAAACAAAATCAATAAAAGGCTTAACGTAATTGCTATAGATGGAGCAACAATAGACACTAAAACCTTAGTTAAATGCCAGCCTAAGCTTAAAAGCATTATTGAGGAAATTTCATTCATAGGGGAGGTTCAAATTGAAGAAATTGATGTTGCAATTAAAAAGCAAGTAGACTATATAGTTAGTCAATATGGAATAGAGTACTGCAAAATAGAAGTGATAGCACCAAAAATTAGTAAGATTCTTAAATCATGTGGAAAATTAATTTTTATTTCTCACGCTGCAGAAACAGATATTCATAACTATATGAAGATAGAACAGGAGCACTTTTATAAATTAAAGAAAATTGGTGTATTTAAATTATTTAAAAAATTTATTGCCAATAAAGAAAAGCCACAAAGTTTTATATCTAAACTTAACATCTGTTTGAATGAAATAGAAGACATATTTGGGAATAGTTTGAATGAATATGTTTATGAGTGGGCTCAAACTATGCAAATGTTGGCAAGAATGCCAAAACATATATTGCTTTCCAACAGAAAGCAAATAAAAGAGTTTTACTATTTGCATTTATATGCAAGAATGAGAAGTGATGATTTGCTATCAGTATCTAAGAAACTAAAAAATAACCCGAAGTGGTATAATAAATTTATTGAGAGTGGCTTGTCACTAAAATCTCACGGAGAATTGACTTACCAAAGCCGTCATAAAGTTGGTCAATATTATGAGTTTATTCATAAAGGTGAAGAGTAAACAAAATAAATTAATAGTTGCATTCTTCATTGTTTATACCTTTGACAAGGGTTAGTCTTGTCATTTCAATTGATCCTTCTCCAAAATAAGAGAAACGTTCATTTGGTTTCCAAGATAGGGAAATGTTGTTGTTATCGAGCTTTGTTAGAAGCATCTCGCCCCACTCTAAAAGAGTTTTTTGTTCTTGGTTGAAATTTGGTGGAAAGTTAGTGCCACTAACAAAAGTAGAGTTTAAAGAGGAGCTATTTCCTTGAACTAGTCCATTGCCAAGAAGCCAGAGGGTGTAAACTAAACTGTGTAACTTCATTTTAGGCAATTTTAATTCTGCCCTCGAATTCTATCACAAATCTGTTCAAAGCGGGTTTCCAATTATGAATTGCATAGTCCATTTTTTACTGGCATGTTCAACAGCTAAGAAAATGGTCTTTAATGCCGATTCATCGTGTGGAAAAACTCTTCAGTTTTTGATTGCTTTTCTGATAACTGAATTTAAAGACTCAATCGCATTTGTCGTATAAATGACTTTTCTGATGTCCGCAGGGTATTCAAAAATAGTAATTAAATTCTTCCAGTTATTGTACCAAGATAAGTAAATTGCAAGGTATTTATCGTTCCATTTTTGTTAATTCTTTCTCGTTCATTGTGTAACCTCAATTTTGATTTTAATATTTTAAAAATTTTTCCCTCTAGGGGGAACTATTATTTGAAGTTACACAGTTAGGTTTACACTCTCCAATTTTCTAGTGTCTCTACAAAGCAATTTAGAAACTGATTGCATTGATGTGCATCCAAAACTCGATGGTCTATTGTTAGTGAGACATAGCACATAGGTTTTATGCTAATCATGTCTTCTCCGTTGATTTCTGTAACAACAACACGTTTTTCCATTTTGCCAATCCCTAGTATTGCTGATTGTGGTTGGTTGATTATTATTGGAGTGGCAATTAAAGAGCCACTGATGCCGTGATTGGAGATGGTGAAAGTTCCATCTTTGACATCTGTTGGTTGCAAGGTTTTGCTGCGTGCTTTGTTAGTCAAGCGAGTGAGCTCTTGTGTGATACTTAATAAATTTCGGTTTTCGCAATTTTTTAATACGGGTACAATTAACCCATCATCAGCAAGTGATGTTCCTATACCAATATTGATATCATTGAAAATTTCAATGATATCGTTATGTAGTTGTGAATTAATCATTGGTACAGCCTGAATAGCTGTCTTGGATGCAGCAATGAAATAAGCAGTAAAGGTTAGATTGGCTTTTTGTTCAAGGAAATGTTGTTTATTTGCCTTTCTATGAGCAATTACACGTGAAAGGTCAAGGTTGAAAACAGAGGTGACATGAGGTGCTGTATGCAATAAGCTTTGAACCATGTGTTTGGCAATGCTTTTTCGCATATTATTTAATGGTATGAGTGTACTCCTTTTGTCATTGGTGTGAGAAGTTGCGGGCTTTTGTTTTAGAAAGGCATGAATGTCACGACTGGTGACGCGGTGATCTTTGCCAGTTCCATGAATGTTTTTTATGTTAATGTTATGTTGTGAAAGTAATCGACGAACTGCTGGAGATGTTGCATTATTGTTAATGTCAGCTTCCACCTGGTCATTACTGTTTGTAGCTTCATGAGTTTGTCTACTGGTGATTTTTTTGATTGTAGGTGATATATCTTGAACGCTTGAATCTATAACACCCAAAGCTAAATCTCCTTGTATATCGTCACCTGTTATTAAGTTAATTTTTGTTAAAACTCCAGAAACTGGGGCGACTATTTCCATCATAACTTTATCGGTTTCTAATTCGACTAATGGCTCATTTTTTTCAATAAAGTCACCCTCATTAATCAACCATTGTGCTACAGTAGCGGTGGTTCCCTCACGTTGCTCTTCATCTAATACAATATTGACAATACTCATTAGGCTTTATCCAACTCAAGTATAGAGAGTAGAATTTTTTCCGTTGTAGGTACAACGGCATTCATAAGGTTTGGTTCGTGTGGGTTGCCAATATCCGGCATAGCCAGTCTTGTAATGGGAGCATCTAAATCATAAAAGGATTCTTTTGCTAAAGTAGCTGCAATTTCTGCCCCAAACCCTGCAGAAATATTATCCTCGTGAACGATGAGGCAGCGGTTGGTTTTTTTAACAGATTCCATCACCATGTCTTTATCCCATGGGCGCAATGTGCGTAAATCAATTAGGTCTATCGCAAGTCCTGATTGTTCAACGGCTTTATGGCAACGGTGTACCATGCCTCCCCAGGTTACCAGTGTGAGTCTATCGCCTTGGGTGATTTTATTGGCTTTACCAAAAGGGATTATGTATTGGTCACCTGGATATTCACGGCGTGCCCACACATGATCAAGCATCTTGCGGTGTTCAAAGAAGATGGTGGGATTGTTATCACGTAAAGCGAATCGTAATAAGCCGACGGCATCTTGGGCATTGGATGGCATTGCAACTTGCCAACCAATAGCGTGAACCCACTTAACTTCGGCAGTTTGAGAATGCCATGGATCGCCGCAACCAAAATAACCGCCAGCCATGCGCACAACCATAGGTGCGGCAAAGCGATTATTAGTGCGCCAACGCATGGAACCAATGTCGTTGAGTTGTTCTTCGGCTGGATCGGCATATTTTCTAAATTGAATTTCAGGCACAGGCAATAATCCAGCAAGAGACATACCAAGAGCGCGCCCGATTATGCCCTCTTCAGACAAGCTAGTGTCAAAGATTCTTTGCTCACCATGCTTTTCTTGTAAACCTAGTGTGACAGCATGAACCCCGCCCTTAACGCCAATATCTTCACCAAAAATCGCCATTTTTTTATTATTTTGCAATTCAAAATCTAAAGTTTTACGAATGGCAGTGACCATATTAATACGACCAGGGTGAGCAATAACTTCCTGCGATGAAGGTGGAAAGACTGGTTTTGCTAGATGAATACCGCCTTGCTGTTGTAATTGCATAACGCCATCATCGTTATATTCACAGAAGGTATTGGTTGTAACGTCCTCAGGATTGGCAAAGGGTTTATTGTCCGCCTTGATAAAAGCTTGGTTAACGACCTTATTGGCTTGGTTTTCGAGATCTTGCCATTTTTCTTCAGTCATCAAGTCGTGTGAGAAAAGATGTTTTTTTAATTTTGGTAATGGATCATGGCGTTGTTCAAACGCAATTCGTTCAGCTGTTTTGTAAGTTTGTGTGTCTTGAGCAGAATGTCCGTTTAGGCGAGGGACAGTTAAACGCAACAATACGGGTTTTCTATCGAAACGCACTACTTGATGTGCTTGTGCAACTAAATCAACAACTTGCTCGGGATTTGTTCCGTCACCACTAAAAATGGTCAAGCCTTTAAAACTGGCTAAGTTTTTTGCAATATCTCCGCCAGGTGTTTGAAAGTCTGATGGCACAGAAATGCCGTAGCCATTGTCTTCGATATAAAATAATTGAGGCAATTCTTGCGTGGTTGCTATGGTCAAGGCAGACCAAAAACCGTTAGTTGCAACAGAACCATCACCGCCTAATACTAGACCAATTGCATCCTTCCATTTATGGTTGTTTAGCACATTATAGTAGTATTTTGCTGCTTGTGCCCAACCAGAAACTGGCGTATATTGTGCACCAACGCCACCAGACATAGGTAATATGCAAGCACCATCGTGTTTGGGATTGTTAAAAACAACGCCAATATCACGACCATCTGAAAACCCACCTTTTTTCATCATGGAAGCTTCTAAAGCCGTCTCAGGTGGTAAGCCCATAGCAAGTAATAAAGGGCGAGAACGGTAGTAGCCAGATACTGCATCTTTTTGCCCAATCAAACATTGCCCTAAAATAATTTGAGCCATATCATGACCGCGAGCAGAAAATTGGTATAAAACTTTCTTATTCTTAACTAAAGTATATTCTTCCAAGTCATCTAGAGCGCGTGAAATAAGTAGTTTTTGAGTAATTTCGTTCCAATCAAAAACCAAATTAGAGTTAATGTTTTCGGCAGTGTTCATAGGTTTTATTATTGTTCTAAGAGTTTTACTATTATGTGCCTAAACAAGAGAAATGTGCTTGCTAAATATACTTAATAAATGTATTAAAGAGCATGGAAATTGAGTTATAATTGAAAAACTTAAAATTATATTGCTTGATATGGATAAATACGACATTAAAATACTTGAAGAGATACAACGTAATGGACGCATTAGTAATAAAGAGTTGGCAGAAATTGTTAACCTTTCTTCTGCCCCGTGTTGGCGAAGAATGAATGCTTTAGAAGATCAGGGTTATATTAAAAGTTATACGGCTTTGTTAAATAAAGAAAGTGTTGGGTTAACCATCACGGCTTTTGCCCATATCAGTTTAAATGATCACCATGAAAAAACAGTGGCTGAATTTGATAACTCTATTGCTAATTGGCAAGAAGTGCAAGAGTGTCATGCGACATCTGGCGGTTATGATTATTTGTTGAAGATAGTCACAGTTGACATGCAAGCCTACAATAACTTTATGTATGAACACTTGCTTAAGCTTAAAGGCATTCGATCAGTTAATACCAGTTTTTCCATGGTGCAAAAAAAAGTGTCAACACAGTTGCCATTGTCCCATTTAAAATGAAAATGGCTGATATTAGCAGCCATTTTCCAGAATTCAAATTTTAATAATTTAGAAAGTATAACCTAAGTTAATAGCGAATAATGTATCTGTGTTATCAAACCCAGCAGGTACATCTGTATTGTGCTTGATTTGATGAACAAAATTAACATTGACTTTATCGCTAACCTTAAGCGATAAACCTGCATCGTTTTGAAAGTAGGTGTTGTCGCTAATTGCTTCAACAATTAAAACATCAATAAACTGCATAGTGTCAGTTAGTTGGCGCATGTAGTCGACTTTCCCTGTAAAAGCAATACCAGAAACATCAGAGCGATCAATATCTAAAGCTTGAACCTTATAACCAACACCAACCTCTGTAATAAGTCTTTTCGTCTCAGTGTCATAAAATTTATGACCCCAGCCTGCACTAGTGGTCATTGTATAATCAAAGGCAGAGAAGTTGTCTTTTTCATATCTTGAGCCATAAAAAATATAGTCATTATCACTCAATTTATAACCTGTTTTAGATGAAAGAATGTATCTTTCAGCCGTGTCAATGTTATTGGCAGACGCACGTAGGATATCTAGGCCTATGTCGCTAATCCATTTGCCCGTTTCGTACTTAACTTTTAATCCAGTAGTAAGGCTTTCGGTGTCAGTATTGCCGCCCGTTGTAGAAAAGCCTAAGTAACCAGTTGAACCTGTCCACTTGCTTTTAGGTGCATCATCAGCAAGTGCTACAGTAACGCTACCTAATAATAGTCCTGTTATTAACATCGTTTTTTTCATTGTGAATCTCTTGTTTGTTTAGAAAGGCGCATAATAGGCGCAAAGTATGAAAAATTCAACCTTAGGCAGTCTCTTAACCCTTGCTTTTATGTCAATTTTTGTAAAATTAATGCAATTTTAAGTATAGTGTTAATTTAATCCTTATATTGAGTCACCATGATTAAACTTGTATTAGTAACCATTCTTACTGTGCTTTTTGCAATTGAAGACCAATCAAAAGTGCTAAATTTAGTCTCAATTATTTTATTAATTTTCTGATGGGAAAAACTTTTGTTGTTTCTCCACTAAATAAATCAAAATAGCCCTGCTTTCAAAAATAACACGATTGTTATCGGTATCACGGATAACTGAAATCTTTCCATTTGGGTTCATCCTCGCTTAGGTTGACTGGTATAACTTTATAATCAACGCCTAATTCCTCAAGCATGATTGAGGTTTTTCATCCACTTAGGTGTCGCTACGGTATAAAGTTCAGTCACTGATTTCTGCCTCTTTCTCTAATTTTTTTATTGCCATCTTTCGCTTTAATGGAGAAAGGTGGTCCAAAAACACAACCCCATTTAAGTGATCGATTTCATGCTGTATACAGACCGCCAAGAGTTCATCTGCTTGCATTTTTTTCTTTTCACCCTTTTCATTAAAGTATTTTACTTCAATGGTGCTGGCTCTTTTAACTTTTGCGTAAATGCCAGGAACTGATAAACAACCCTCTTCATGTATTTGTACACCCTCTTTCTGGATGATTTTCGGGTTAACTAAGCACAAAGGTTGATTTTTTTCTTCAGATATATCTATAACAACCAATTGTATGTGCTTATCAACCTGAGTGGCAGCCAGACCAATACCTGGTGCTTCATACATAGTATCGAGCATGTTGTTTGCAAATTCTTGAAGCTTTTGATCAAATACAGTTACAGGTTTTGCAATTGTTTTTAAGCGCTTATCTGGTAGTGTAAGTATTGTTAATAGTGTCATTGATTATGTGTGGTTGTTTGATGTCTTATTATAATATTGGGCTTAATTTTTTAAAGACAATACTGTGATTTCTTCATTATTGTCTAAGAAATATCGTTTTTTTTATAAAAATGCCACGAGATTCACGTTTTTTAGTTAATTTTAGGGTATAGTTTGTCTAAATTAATCACAATAATATCAAGGATTTGTCGGAAATGCTTAAAAAACTACATTTACTTTTAATTGCTGTATTTTTAATATCAGCAACAGTTCGTGCTGAAATTGAATTAAACCCTACGCACCCTGATACCTATACGGTAGTAAAGGGAGATACATTATGGGATATTTCAGCCAGGTTTTTAAAATCACCGTGGGTATGGCCAGAGGTTTGGCATGCAAACCCCCAAATTGAGAACCCTCATTTGATATATCCAGGTGACGTAATTTCATTAATTTATGTCGATGGTAAACCAACTTTACAGGTGACTCGTGGGCATCCCACAATAAAACTTTCACCAAAAGGTCGCAGTATAGACCACCATACAGCTATACCAACCATACCGTTAAGAGATATTGAGCCATTTCTAAGAAAACTTAGGATACTCTCTCAAGAAGATATTGATGACGCGCCATATGTTGTTTCCATGGAAGAAGGGCATATAAAGGGCTCTAAGCCCAACTTGCTCTATGTCAAAAACTTAAAAGCCAGACAGGGCGATGAGTTTGCTGTAGTGCGTCCAACAGTCATATACCGGGATGTCCCAGTTCACTATCCATGGGGCTCATCAGCCTATAAAGACCGTAGAACAGAATCGTTACCATGGAAGAAAACCAGCACTTCAACAGGAAATTCATACATGACAAGGTTTTGGAAAAAGTATATTGATAGAACTTATTGGGAGAATGTTGATATTTTAGGTTATGAGGTTGCAGATATTGCAAAAGCAAAGGTGACGCGCGTTGGAGATAAAGACATTACCACAATGAGAGTTAGTGGCAATATTTTTGAAATAGATGAAGGGGATTTAATTATTCCGTTAAATGATGTCCGCTTTGATGCTTATTTTCAACCAAAAGGTGCATCAATTAAAGATGATAATATTCGTATTATTGCTTTAAACAATGCTAATTTTAGATCAGGTAAATTTCAAATTGTAGCGATTAGTCGCGGTTCTGTAGACGGTATCAGTCACGGAGATGTTTTTGAGGTTTATAGACCAGAAAGAGTCATTCGCGATGAGGTCATGCACCCGAAGAACGACTTGAAAACATATCTTAGGCCTTCGAAAGCGATGGTTACATTGCCTGAAGAATACTTATCAAACATAATGGTTTTCAAAGCTTTCGATCATATTTCTTATGCATTAATTGTTTCTGGAAATCGACCAGTTAAGTTACTTGACTTTGCAAGAGCTCCTTAACTTGAATAGATTTTTAATTTCAAAGGCTCATTTTGTGAGCCTTTTTTTTTGAAAGCAAAGGAGAAGAATAAATGGATTATAGTGAAGCGTGGTTGTTATTGAATAAAATCAAGGGACTTGGTATTGTTAAAATTAAAAAATTGCTTACGGTTCATGAAAGTGTTGAAAATATATTTAAGCAAAAAAGATTTCCAGACTACATCAAGTTAAATGAAGACACGAAAGAAGCAATACGACAAGCTAATTCTGATTTGATTCGCAATGATTTAGAGTGGCTTGCAAAAGAAAATAATCATATTTTGCCAGTTGATCATGACTTATATCCACCATTACTCAAAAAATCCGATTCTCCACCGCCGCTTTTATACATTACAGGTAATCCGAATATATTACTGCAGCCACAGCTAGCGGTTGTTGGTAGCCGAAATGCTACTGAGGTAGGTTTAAAAAACACTTATTCTTTTTGTTCATCTTTGGCAGCCAATGGCTTAACAATTACCAGTGGAATGGCTTTGGGTGTGGATGGAACTGCGCATAAAGCAGCCATTGAAGCTCAAGGAACAACAGTTGCCGTCTTGGGAAATGGGTTGGATACCGTATACCCAGCAAAACATCGTGAGCTTGCTCATTTAATAGCTCAGAATGGCACATTAGTTTCGGAGTTTAGTATTGGAACTAAACCTCATCATTATAACTTCCCCCGAAGGAACCGTATTATTTGCGGCCTTAGTCTTGGTACCTTAGTCATCGAAGCGGGATTGCAGAGTGGAACTTTGATTACGGCTAGGCAGACGATGGAAAACAACCGACCAGTGATGGCAATACCTGGTTCTATCCACTCACCACTAGCTAAAGGCTGTCACTTTTTAATTAAGCAAGGGGCTAAGTTAATTGAGTCAGCCAATGAAATTATTGAAGAACTAACGCCTCTTGCACATAGTTTGACTGAAGATTTATCTGGAAAAATTAAGGAGCTTGATGTGAGAGGAAAAGAAGTCAACTCAAAGCATGAGCACCAAAATATTCTTGATACCATTGGCTATGAGGCCACTTCAATTAATCAAATAATTGAAAAAACAGGCCTTGAAATTTCCGAACTTTCTTCAGTACTTTTGATTCTTGAATTAGAAGATAAAATACAAGCTCTTGCAGGAGCACACTATATAAGAGTGTAAAAAACACCCTTGACCCGAGTATTTCATAGAATAACTCATAAACAAGGTGTTTTTCTTTATATAACAACATCTTATCCTCATGAATTACAGTGTTATACCGAAGGGTTAATATATTTTGCAGCAAGTGGTTTTAAAGAAAAGCTAGCTTCATATCTTGCACAAATATCACCATAACCTATGAATAACTAGGTGTTTAGTGATATTTGTACAATCTATTTTGCTATTTTTCCTTTAAATTCCATTCTCCTATGAAATATTCGGGTTAGAATAAAATATAAACCTTGAATAAACGAACAAATTTAGATAATGTGCATACAGAAAAAATAATTTATATTATTTTTTTATAATTTTATAGCTGTTTTTTTAGTTTAAAACCAGCTCAATAGACAACTAAATACACTATGGCAAAAAACTTACTCATTGTCGAATCACCGGCAAAATCAAAAACAATCGAAAAGTATCTTGGGAAAGATTATAAAGTATTAGCATCCTATGGTCACATCCGCGATTTACTCGCCAAAACGGGAGCAATTGATACCGACCACAATTTTGAAATGACTTATGTTGAGGTCGAACGCAACAAAAAACACATAGATGCAATAGTTCGAGAAGCAAAAAAAGCAGAAACCATCTATCTCGCAACCGATTTGGATAGAGAGGGTGAGGCCATATCTTGGCATGTATTGGAAATACTAAAAGAAAGAAAAATTCTTAAGGGGAAAAATGTCTTCCGCGTTGTCTTTAGTGAAATTACTGAAAGCGCCATTAAAGATGCGGTAGCTAATCCTCGTGAATTGTCAACTGATTTGGTCGATGCACAGCAAGCCAGACGTGCTTTAGATTACTTGGTTGGATTTAATTTATCTCCATTGTTATGGAAAAAAGTCCGTCGAGGTTTGTCCGCAGGTCGTGTTCAATCCCCAGCTTTAAGTATGATTGTCAATCGAGAGGCTGAAATTGACGCTTTTGATCCGAAAGAGTATTGGACTATCGCTACGCCAATGGTCAAAGACAATTATGAATTTAATGCCAATCTTATTCAATTGGATGGACAAAAGCTCAAGAAATTTGATTTAAACAACAAAGAACAAGTTGATGCTGTATTAAAAACATTAAAACAGCAAGCGGGAAATTTACTCACTGTTACTAAATTAACGGAAAAACAACGTAAAAGACGTCCAGCAGCTCCCTTTATTACTTCAACTCTACAACAAGAAGCCGCTCGAAAGCTTGGCTATTCAACACGAAAGACCATGCAGATTGCGCAACAATTGTATGAAGGAATGTCCGTTGATGGGACGGTACAGGGTTTAATTACCTATATGCGTACCGATGCGGTAATTTTATCAAAAGATGCTTTGGCTAACATTCGTCAAACTATTGCTAGCGAGTTTGGCAGTGATTTAGTGCCAGAAAAACCCAACTACTACAAGGGCAAATCTAAAAATGCTCAAGAAGCACATGAAGCGGTGCGTCCAGTAAATGCCTCACTAACACCTAAAAAGGTCAGTGGGTCTTTGGATAGAGACCAGCTAAGGTTGTACGACCTAATTTGGAAACGTTCTTTGGCATGTCAAATGACTGACGCTTTGATAGGCACTGTGTCAGCCGATTATGAGTTTGGTGATGCACATGTTTTTCGTGCAACAGGTTCAACAGTTATTAAAAAAGGCTTTCTTACTGTCTATGAAGAAGGCAAAGATGATGAGAAAAAGAAAAAAACCAATGTTCTGCCACGCTTAAAAGAAGGCGACACTTCAAAAGTAGTCAATATTGAAGGTAAGCAACATTTTACCGAACCACCACCTCGCTTTTCTGAAGCGAGTTTGGTTAAAGCATTAGAGGAATATGGTATTGGTCGTCCTTCAACTTATGCTTCGATTATTAGTACGTTGCTTAACCGTGATTATGTAGAACTTGAGCAAAAACGTTTTACACCGACAGATATAGGAAAAGTTGTTGCTCGCTTTTTACAAAAACATTTTGAAAACTATGTGGATTATGACTTTACCGCTCGTTTAGAGGATGCATTGGATGCTGTTTCACGAGGAGAGGAAGAATGGGTGCCGTTAATGCGAAAGTTCTGGGATCCGTTTATTAAGTTGGTTGAAGAAAAAGAAGAGTCTGTAAGTCGTGAAGAAGCACAGTATCAACGCGTGCTTGGAGTTGATCCTAAAACAGGCAAACCTGTGACTGCCCGAGTTGGAAAATATGGCTCTTTTGTACAAATTGGTCACCGAGATGATGAAGACAAGCCACAGTTTGCTGGTTTGTTGCCAGGGCAAAAACTTGATAAGATTACTTATGAAGAAGCGATGGAATTATTTAAGTTGCCTCGAACATTAGGTGAAACAGAGGAAGGGGAAAAAGTCAGTACAAACATCGGTCGTTTTGGGCCTTATGTGCGTTATGATAATAAATTTGTATCCATAAAAAAAGATTTCCCAGCCACGCCTTATGATATTTCCCTTGAGCAAGCACTGGAATTAATTAAAGAAAAGAAAATTGCCGATGCTAATCGCATTATTACCACTTTTGATGACGGTATCCAAATCTTAAATGGTCGTTGGGGTCCTTATGTAACAGATGGGAAAAAGAATGGAAAAATTGTTAAAGGAACAGATCCAAAATCATTAAGTCATGAAGACTGTATTGAGATTTTAGCTAATACACCTGATAAAAAATCACGCTTTAAGAAAAAGACTAAAAAGAAAGTAGCTAAAAAGAAAACCACTAAGAAAAAGGTGGCTAAGAAAAAAACAACTAAAAAGAAAGTTGCAAAAAAGAAAACAACCAAGAAAAAAGCGACGAAAAAGAAAAGTACAAAAAAGAAGGCTTCTAAAAAGAAAGTGACAAAGAAGTAAAGGCTGATGTCAATTGCGAAACAGACTGAACATGCCATCAGTACCATTAGATTTGGTGGCATTATTGCTTATCCTACGGAATCTGTTTACGGTTTAGGCTGTGATCCATTCAATCAAGAAGCTGTGGAAAAAGTTTTGCAGTTAAAAGAACGTTCAGAAGAAAAGGGCTTGATTGTCATTGCCTCACATGTGCAACAAATATTGCCGTTAATACAACCAATTAATCCTAATGATTTAGCACGAGCTTTAAAAACATGGCCAGGACATCAGACTTGGGTCTTTCCTAAATCCAAATTGGTTCCGTCTTGGATTTCGGGAAAGTTTGATACCGTTGCGGTTCGGGTTAGCGCTCATCCTGTTGTCAAAGCTTTATGCGACAATCTAAATATGCCACTGGTTTCAACCAGTGCTAATAGTGCAAACCAAGCAGTATTGAGTTCAATAAAAGACATTAAAATGCAATTTGGTGATAAAATAGATGCCTTTATTAACGCACCTTTGGGTCAGCACAGTAAGCCCAGTAAAATAACGGTTGCACATACACTAAAACAACTTCGATAAAATTTTGAACATAGATTTTAAAAACCGCTTATATTCCATTGCGACATTTTTGCTCACGCCAGTGGTATTGTTTCGCCTTGCTTCTCGTGGCATTAAAGCGCCTGCCTATTTTAGACGGTGGAAAGAACGCTTTGGTATTTTCCCTAACCCTAACTTTAAAAAGTCAATTTTGATTCATGCGGTCTCTGTTGGTGAAGTGAATGCCGCTATTCCATTAATAAAAGCATTAATGGAGACTTATAAAGAGCACGATTTCGTGATAACCACTGTTACACCAACGGGCTCAGATCGAGTTCAACAAATATTTGGCAACTCGGTTTTCCATTTGTACTTGCCTTATGATTTATCAGGAGCCGTCAAGCGTTTTTTGAAAAAGATAAAGCCAGATTTGGCTGTCGTCATGGAAACTGAAATTTGGCCTAACCTTTTTCGGTTTTGTAAAAAAAGAGATATTCCTATTGTTGTTGCCAATGCACGTTTATCAGAGCTCTCCTTAAAAGGTTATAAATGGGTGCAATCACTCGCTACTATGGCGGTCAATAATACCAAGTTCGTTGCGGCACAAACACAAACAGATGCTGATAGGATGATTCGCCTAGGCTGTGATGCAGATAAAATTTATGTGGTAGGCAGTTTGAAGTTTGATATTATTATTGAGCAAGACATTATCAAAAAAGGGCAGGCAATTCACAAACATGTCGCTCAGAACCATTTGATTTGGATTGCAGCAAGTACGCACCAAGAAGATGAACTTGAGCTACTAGAAGCTTACACATATTTAAAGAAAAAACACCCAAGCTTATTATTGATTATTGTACCTCGTCACCCTGAACGTTTTCAAGTGACAACACAAGCCTGTATTCAAAAAGGGTTTAATACACAACTACGCAGTAAATGCGGGTTGTACGACATAGACGCAGATGTTTTTATCGTGGATACTATGGGAGAGATGCTTGAGTTTTATGCTGCTTCTGATATTGCATTTGTTGGCGGGTCTATTGCTAACATCGGCGGGCATAATGTATTAGAAGCTGCTGTTTTTAAATTGCCTGTTTTAGTTGGTCCAAACACCCATAATTTTGCCGAAATTACTCAATTATTACATAATTGTGGCGGTTCTTACTTGGTTAATAATGCAGAAGATATTATTCGCCATATGGAAGAGTTAATTCAAAACCCACAACAACGAAAAAAAATGGGCCGTGCTGCTTTTAAATTGGTTGAAGAAAACAGAGGGGCAGTTGCTTTAACCATGAAATTAATAGCAAATGCCATGGAGAATGCACCGCTTGATCAAGACATGCAAAATCGTCGTTATACTCTTTCTAAAGACAGGAAAAGCACCATATGAATATTATTTTTGTTATGGTCACAATGAGTGTTTTGTTGTTAGGTTTTGCTGTTTGGGCATTTTTCTGGGCAGTCAAAAACAATCAATTTGAAGACCTCGATACGCCTGCTTATTCAATGTTAGATAATAAGGATAAAACGAAATCTGACGAAGAAGAATGAATCTACTGACCCCTTTTTTAATTGGATTGTTTTCTAGTGTGCATTGTTTAGCCATGTGTGGCGGTTTGTGTGGTGTTTTTTGCCGTAATAACCCCAGTTCTAAAACTATTTTAGTGATTAATTTAGGTAGAATTATTACCTATACTCTTTTGGGTGTACTTTTTGCTGGTATTATCCAAGGACTTGCTATCCAACTACCCTTAGCACAAGTTGGTTTTTGGATACGTTCTTTGTTAGGTCTGGTTTTAGTATTTTTAGGGATAAGAATCCTGCGTAATAAAAGCAATCTTCATGGTTTTTTTGAAAATAATTTTTTATGGCAAAAAGCTAAAAAGCAGCTGCACAAAATTACAAAACTAAACTCTATAATGGCTAATATAAGTAAAGGCTTAATTTGGGGTTTGATTCCCTGCGGACTGCTTTATGGTGTTCTTCTTGCGGCGGCTACTACACACAGTGTATATCAGGGTGGATTATTTATGCTGGCATTTGGGTTAGGCACGCTTCCTTCAATGTTTGTAGCTGCTGGTTTAATAAAAACCTTTGAAAAAAAATTACAATCCAAATCATTAAGATACAGCGCCGCATTATTTGTCATTATAATTGGGCTATGGAGCTTATTATCACCTTGGTTTAGTCACGAGCTTATTCCCAATCACCCAGTCTTTACTTCGATAGTTGCCTTCTTAGACAGTTGTATTCCATAGTTTAGGGCTTATCACCTATAATAATTCTTAATTTTTGAGCCGTAATTTTGAAATCTTGGTTAAAAATCTGTAGAATCACACGGCTATGCATACGTACCTTACTCGCTTCGAGCTGAGAATAGCAAATAAGAACAATTAGATTGGTTCTTATATTGGCAATTGAACACAAGCCGCGAAGAGCCAGCGGCAATTTGGATTGAAATTTCCGATCAAGTTCTCGCAGGTAGTTCGCATGTTTAAAAATTTTTGGAAGTTCACTTCCAGAATTCAAACAGTAATTTATTGGTGTTGGGCCAGATTTATTGTGCATGGTTTAATTGTCACAATAGATAGATAAGAAGGCAAGAAAAAGTTTATGAAAAATATAATTGTATTAAAACAAAATCAAATGGGTACTACCAGTTATGATTTGTCAGATTCAAAAATCCGTCAAAAAATTATTGCAGCATTTTCACTGCTTGTTATTTTTGTTATTACCGTTGGTCTTGGGTTAGGTTTTTTATTGTTCAATAACTCTGTGGATAAAAACCTGGAGTTGCAGAACATTCATCAATTAGTGCAGCAAAAAGAACTTGATATTCAACAGTTCAAATCTGCCGTGAATCGAGATTTAGATGCTTTGGCATTGCAAATTGGTGGCTTATACGCTCAAAGCATGCGTATAAATGCACTGGGCCAACGTTTAACTGAAGAAGTTAATCTTAAAAATAATGAATTTGACTTCAGCAAAGAGCCCGGTATTGGTGGCGCAGATTTAGAATTAACCAATCAAGAGAATACACCAGCTGATTTGTTTGCTAGTTTATATTCAGTAAAAGCAAGCTTTCTTCAGCAAGAAGAACAGCTAACATTGTTAAATAAGTTGTTAGAAGAAAAGAACCTTGATAAACAAATAAAACCTTCAGGTAAGCCCATTAAAAATGGTTGGGTGTCATCAAGATATGGAACCAGACCAGATCCGTTTACGGGTAAACAAGCATTTCACTCAGGGATTGATTTTTCTGGCAAACCAAACGCCATAATACAAGCCGTAGCAGATGGCGTTGTCATATGGTCAGGGAAACGAGGCGGCTATGGTAACCTAGTTGAAATTGACCATGGCGAAGGTTTTGTTACACGTTATGCGCACATGAAAAAAGCTTCCGTGAGTATTGGAGAGAAAGTGAACAAAGACCAAGCGATTGGTGTAATGGGCAAGACAGGAAGAGCAACATCTGAACATTTGCATTTTGAAGTACTTAAAAAAGGTCATAAAATCAACCCTTGGCCATTTTTAGCAAAAAAATAATGCTTTAAACTTGAAAAAAACGGCAACAACTACCATTTACAGTACACTATATTTATACAATTAACCGCGGCACTTTGCCTTAAGAGAAATTCATCATCATGATATTAAATTCATTATTCACTAAAGTTTTCGGCTCTCGAAATCAAAGACTTATCAAGCAACTCCTTAAAACCGTAGATAAAATTGACGCACTTGAACCCAAGTATCAAGACATGCGTGATGGAGATTTGCAAAATCAGACTCAGGTTTTAAAGGAGCGATTGAACGAAGGTGAGAGTTTAAATGATATAATGATTGATGCTTTTGCGGTTGTACGTGAGGCTTCTGTTCGAATTATGAAGATGCGCCATTATCGTGAGCAAATGATTGGCGGCATGGTTTTGCATGATGGTAAAATTGCAGAAATGCGAACAGGTGAAGGTAAGACTTTAGTGGCTACTTTACCAGCTTACTTAAATGCTTTATCTGGTAAAGGCGTTCATATTGTGACTGTAAATGATTACCTGGCATCTCGTGACGCTAAGTGGATGGAGCCGTTATACAATTTCTTAGGCATGGAGGTTGGTATTGTTGTTCCAGATATGAATCAAGAAGACAAACGTAAAGCTTATGCAGCAGACATCACTTATGGAACAAATAACGAATACGGCTTTGATTACTTACGTGATAATATGGCATTTTCATTGGATGAAAAAGTCCAAAGAGAACCTAATTTTGCCATTATTGATGAAGTTGACTCCATTCTAATTGATGAAGCTCGAACACCATTAATTATCTCTGGACAAACGGACGACTCACCTGAACTTTATCATCGCATTAATCGACTAACACCAAGTCTTGTTGCGTCTACTAAAGAAGTAACTGATGTTGAAGGCGGCATGGCAGCTTTAATGGCACAAAAGGAAGAGGGCGCTAAAGAGCCTGATGGTGATTTCACTATTGATGAAAAGGGCAAACAAATTCACTTAACCGAAAAAGGCATGGAGAAAGTTGAAGAGCTATGTAAAAAAGACGGGCTGATTAAAGACAATGAATCACTGTATGATTCAAAACACTTGCAACTAATGCACCACATTAATGCAGCTCTACGTGCGCAACACTTATACCAAATAGATGTCGATTATATAATTGACAACGGCGAAGTGGTTATTGTTGATGAGTTTACCGGTCGAACACTTTCTGGTAGGCGTTGGGGCGATGGTTTACATCAAGCCGTTGAAGCAAAAGAAAACTTAGTCGTACAAAAAGAAAACCAAACACTAGCCTCTGTCACCTTTCAAAACTATTTCAGATTGTACCCAACACTATCGGGTATGACAGGTACAGCGGATACAGAAGCCTACGAATTTCATACCATTTATGGTCTTGAAGTAGTGGTCATTCCAACACACAAACCTATGCAACGTGATGATCAAGGTGATTTAGTGTTCCTCACAATGGATGGTAAATTTAAAGCCATTGTAGAAGACATAAAAGAATGCTATGAGAAAAAACAACCCGTTTTAGTTGGTACGGCATCCATTGAAGTATCGGAACTGATTTCCAAACAACTAAAAGATGATAAAGTTAAACATAATGTGTTAAATGCTAAACAACATGAGAAGGAAGCACTTATTGTTGCTACTGCTGGAAAACCAGGCTCAATAACTATTGCGACCAATATGGCTGGTCGTGGCACAGATATTGTATTGGGTGGTAACTTAGAAATTGAATTGGCTAATTTAGGTGAAGAAATTTCAGAAGAGAAAAAACAAGCAGCTCGTGATAATTGGCAGTCAGTTCATGACAGCGTTATTGCCAATGGTGGTTTACGAATTATTGGCACAGAACGCCACGAATCACGTCGTATTGACAATCAATTACGTGGTCGCGCTGGTCGTCAAGGTGACCCTGGGTCCTCTCGTTTTTATATTTCATTAGAAGATAATCTCATGCGTATCTTTGGTGGCAATATTGCACAAACAATGCGTAAATTTGGCATGGGAGAAGACGAAGCCATCGAGCATAAATGGATTTCGCGTACGATTGAAGGCGCACAGCGTAAAGTCGAATCACACAACTTCGACATTCGTAAAAGCTTGCTAGAATACGATGATGTAGCCAATGATCAACGACTGGTTATTTATCAACAGCGCATTGACTTGCTAGAATCAGAAGAAATTAAAGACTTTATTATTGCCATACGTGAAGAAGTATTTGATGAAATGATTCACCAATATATTCCTGTGGAAAGTGTTGAAGAACAGTGGCAAATAACAGAATTAGAACAAGCATTGCGATCTGATTATGGTATTGATTTGAATATTCAACATTGGCTCAACTCAAACGAAAACATGGACGAAGATGAATTGGTTGAAAAAATTCATAAAAATGTCGAACGTTTCTTCCGTGAAAAAGAAGCCATTACAGGCTCAGAAACTATGCGCGGTTTTGAAAAAGCAGTTTACCTAAATGTTCTTGATCAGCTATGGAAAGAACATTTGCTGGCGATGGATCATTTACGTCAAGGAATCGGTCTTCGTGGTTATGCACAAAAACAGCCGATTCAAGAATACAAAAAAGAGTCTTTTGAACTCTTTACATCGCTATTGGATAGAATTCGAATAGAAGTAACAAAAATAATTGCACGTGTCAAAATTCAACAAGACGATGTCGACGAAATGTCACAACACGAACAGCAACAAATGGAATACCAACACAGTGCAGCAGAAAGTGCAACACAACCACAACAGCCACAAGAACCCGCTCAAGCAGAGCCATTTGTCAGAGAAGGCAAAAAAGTCGGAAGAAATGAAGCCTGCCCATGTGGGTCTGGTAAAAAATACAAACAATGCCACGGTAAGTTAGTATAAACATAAAGCCATTGAATGTTGTCGCCTTGGTATTAGAAAACCACCAAGGCGAAATATTAGTTGCCAAACGGGCTGATTATAAGCATTTAGGTGGCATGTGGGAATTTCCTGGTGGAAAAGTCGAACAAGGTGAAACACAACTGCAAGCCATCATTCGAGAAACCAAAGAAGAAATTGACTTTGATTTACCAACAGCCATACCATTAATCACCACTACACATGAATATGAAGACCTGATTCTTACTTTAGATGTGTGGTATCACCAAGCCAACAACCCAAAGGTTTACCCCAATGAAGGGCAACCCCTCAAGTGGGTTAAACGCACTGAATTAAAAAATTTAGGAATGCCAGAGGCAGATATGCCCACAATCCAAGCAATTGAAAACCTTACTTTTTCCTAGCTCTAGGGTGTGCTTTATCATACACCTTGGCGAGGTGTTGAAAGTTAAGGTGGGTATAAATTTGAGTAGTTGAGATGTCAGCATGACCAAGCATTTCTTGGACAGCGCGTAAATCTTCGCTTGATTCCAGTACATGCGATGCAAAAGAATGACGCAATAAATGTGGATAAACACGTTCCCACAACCCTTGTCTTTGTGCCCAATACTTAATGCGCTGTTGAATGCTTCTTTGTTTGAGTTGTGTGCTTCTTTTGGATATAAATATATGACCTAATTGTTCTATATCCCAAACCAGTGCAATTGATTGCCATTGTTTGAGTGCCTGAAGTGCAAATCGACCTACCGGCACTACTCTTTGCTTATTGCCTTTTCCAACAACTGTAATGAGTGCCTGATCAAAATCCAAATTATGCCAAATCAAATTGGATAATTCACTTAAACGCAAGCCCGATGAATAGAATAATTCAATAATCGCTTTATCACGAATAGCAATTTCTGATTCTAATGGTATGTTGACTAAGCGTGCAACAGTATCAACATCCAGCACTTCAGGTAATTTATTATGAATTTTTGGAGTCATCACTAAGTGGGCTGGGTTACTTTTTATGCCTTTTTTTCTTACAAGATAATCAAAAAAGCTTTTGATTGAACTATGGTAGCGGGCTAAAGACTTAGGGCTTATTTTATTGTTGTATTGTGCAACTAAAAACTCACTGACATCCTCATCACTAATTTTTTTGAGCTTGTAAGAGGGGCTTTTGAGTTGGTAAAACCCAATAAAAGCATCCAAGTCACGTTGGTAGGCTTTTAAGGTTAAAGTAGCTAAGTTCTTTTGATTTTTACAAAAATCTAAATATTCTTTTTTCCATGCTTCAAGAGTCATTTTCATGATTTTTGGTAGAGCTAACTGAACCAAAAGTTTTGTTAAATTTACGGTCTAATATTTCGCTTAAACGGGCGAGTAGGTCAGTTGACATTTCAGGGTTAAAACGGCTCTCATCAAAGCTAGCAAAGACTAACAAGCCTTTTTCAGCATTTTTGCCAATAGGCAAAATAACACAAGATCCAATTTTTTCAGCTTGTGCACCAAATATAAATTGCAGCTTTTGTTTCTTTAAGCGACCGCAAATAGGCTTTCCTTTGCGAATAAATTCTTCAAATACTTGAGAAAATACATTCTCTTGGTCGATTGATAGACTCTTAACTACAGTTGATGACTCAAGGCCATCATAGGCAGGAACAACAATCTTAAATAAATCAGAATCAAAAGAATGCTTCACAAACCGCGCAAAATGTTTGGTAACATTAGCAATATGTGAGATTTGGCACAGTTGTAAAGTCAGCTCAAAAACTTGAGACATGGTTTTTTCATTTTCTTCTGCGTAACCAATCAATTGATTTAATTTGCTCTTTAATTGAATGTTTCGTTCTTTTAGCACATTCACCTGGTGATTAATCAAGCTACTGACTTTACCCTTTTTATTGTTCACTTTTAAGACTTCTAGCTGCTCAGGGTGACGAATAAAGAAGTCCTTATTTTCTGTTAAATAATGAATAATGTCTGTGTCTGATAAGTGTTTATCACTCATAAAATGATTTCTCCAGTAAATACGCTTTGCGCGGGACCTGTTAAATAAATTTCGTTTTCTTCTAAATTATATTCTACCATTAATTTACCTCCTGACAATACGACTTTAACTTTTGAGGTCAAATCTCCTGTTTGCATTAGAGCAAAAGCTGCAGCACAAGCACCACTGCCACAAGCCAAAGTTTCACCAGTTCCTCTTTCATGTACTCTTATCCTTATCTCTTGAGTCGAAACCACCTGAACAACTTCAAAATTTATTCCTTTTGAATATTGACCTGTATACTCTTTATTCATACTTTCTAAATCGCAACCATCAACATCATCTACACAAGTGACTAAGTGAGGGTTGCCAAAGTCAAGTTCGTAACACTTTTGATTGTTAGCCTCTTTAACATGATAAGATTTCATAGGACCCATATTTACTCGCACTTGCATGTTTGTTAATATTTCAGAACTAACAATGCCAGCTAAACCAGAGAGTTTAAAGGATGTTTTGTGTGGATTTTGTTGGTGCAAATAAAGACTTAAACAACGTTGACCATTACCGCACTGTTCTGCTTGAGTACCATCGGGATTAAAAAATTGATAAGCCGCATCACAATCAGCAATATCTGATTGGGATAGAAATAACAACTGATCAAAGCCGATACCAGTATGCCTATTACCCATATAAATAATGTCATCGGTACTCAACTTAATATCAGTATAACGATTATCAATTAAGACAAAATCATTGCCTATTCCATGCATTTTTACAAAAGAAATAGTACGCATGTTACTCGGTTTGTTCCTTAGTGTCATCGCCTTTTTTGGGGTGATATAAATCCCCTTTATTACCGCAGGAACTAAAACCTAAAATAATTATTGCAATAATTAGCACTTGTTTTAATGTTTTCATTTTAACCAAAAGTAATCAATATTTGAAAATAACATCAAATCGTGTATTTATCAATAATGATTTGTTTTATAAATGTATAAAGTCCTATAAAATTATGCATTACTTTTTTTATAACTCAACTTTATGAAATATATTCTACTACTTAGCTTAATTTGCATCACTCAGCCATCTATTGCCAATGAAGAGGTGTTGGAGCTTAATGCTGAAAATCTAACGCTGCTTGCTTTGAAAAACAGTTCTCAAGAGGCTGTTGAGGAATACGCTTTATACTTAGTTAGATCTACAAGAACAAAAGAGTATTTTAGAGCCATGAGGGATAAGAAAAAATTAGATGAGTTAGTAAACCAAGAAAAAAACAAGTTGACTGCGAAATTAAATAAAATCAATAAACTTGGTCACTACAAGTTTAAAAAAGTTTTCAGCTACAAATCCTATGATAAGGACTCCTCTACATTGCATCTTAAGAAAATAATTTCTCAAAATGTTTTTGATGTTTTTAGAGCTTATGATGACATGGTTTATTTACCAAGTACGTTTCTTTTACTAACACCCAATACAGAAATTATTAAAAGTGTTAAAGTAAATAAAAAAAGATTTGAACGCTTGTTAAGCTACTGGAGTGAAAACAATCAAAGCTACAAAAACACCTTGTATTTAGAAATTATTTTTAATGTCGGAAAATTTCAAAATAGCAACGATTTTCAAGCCACTGTCCAAAGGCTTGATATCTACTCGTCAAAAAATAAAAAAACCTTACTTGCTTCAAAAGTTGAAAAAAGAAACTACTCCGAGCTCGTAAGCAATTGGTTATTGTCTAGTGGCTTTTCTAGCCCATTGGTTGGAATCCATGCGTTCTCTTATTTCAGCATTAGATTGCAAGACCAACTTGTAATTCAAGAGCATTCAAGCAAAACATGCAAAAAGACCAAAAAAATTGGTAGCCACCAAGCTATTGTTTGCACACAACCTTATACCAAAAGCACAGAACTTGTTATTAGCTACCTTGGCGGTAGAGTTGCTCAAATCGATGTGGTTTCGCTAAGCCCTCTTGCAAAGCATGAAATTAATAAAGTTAAGCAGGATATTAAAAGATTTCTAAAGTCTTCTGACCCCAAAGTTAATCATTCATTCATTAAATGGAGTAAACATGGTGTTAACTTTCGGTTAGTTTCAGATGGATTTATCAATAAACAAAGTAAAGAATCAAGCTATAAAAATATATTTGAAACTAGTAGCTCTCCTAAAAAACGGGCATTAATACTAACAATGATGGCAGATGGTACTAAAAAGCTACTAACCGACTTAGGAGTTAAATTATGACTCTAGAAACGATAAACAAACAAACCGGAGATAAACCAAAGCTTGTTATAATTTGGATGCACGGATTGGGTGCTGATGGTAATGACTTTGCTCCAGTTGTGCCACAGTTCGCTATTCCAAATTTGCCAATTAAATTCATTTTCCCTCATGCGCCCAAAATCCCTGTTACAGTAAATGGCGGTATGGTAATGCGTGCTTGGTATGATATTACAATGATGGATATTGGTAAGCATGCGGATAAAAAAGGCGTTTTGGACTCGGCCGAATTGATTAAAGAGTTGATTCAAGAACAGATTGATCAAGGGTTTTCCTATGAGCAAATTGTGCTTGCTGGCTTTTCACAAGGTAGTGCCATGGCATTACATTTGGTAACAACGATGCCTGAAAAAATAGCGGGTGTCATTGCCTTATCTGGGTATCTCCCTATTCCCGAGTCTTTATCACAAAAAATTAATTTATCCACTCCTTTTTTTATGGGCCACGGCACTCAAGATCCAGTTGTTCCTTTTACACTTGGGACTAAAAGCAAACAACAGCTTGAACAATTTGGTTACAAAATTGATTGGAATACATACCCAATTCAGCACGGTGTCTCAATGGAAGAAATAAATGACATTAAACAATGGCTAATCAAAATTTTTGTTTAGAATCACTCTTTCATTATGTGGCAGTGCATAATGAGTTGGAACTTAAGAAGATTGTAAATACCTTTGGCTCTACCACCCATGTTGTACTGCAAAAGCTCAATGAGTTAAAAGATATGGGCTTACCGTTAACAATTGATTGTAACGGTGTAAAATTAAATAAATTTTTTTCACCACTAGATGTTAAATCTCTAAAGTCTCAGAGCCAAAAAAAAATCCACTATCTATTTTCTACTGATTCGACAAACACACTTGCCAAAATGAGTAATGAAGATGCTGTATTTATTACAGAGCACCAGACTCAGGGCAGGGGGCAACATGGAAAGTCATGGCTTACACCATTGGGGCAATCAGTCGCACTTTCGCTTTCTTATTCATTTAATTTCCCATTAACTCATTTATCTGGGTTGAATATAGCCATTGGAGTGGCAGTAATCAAAATAATTAAACAGTTTTCCAATTTGCAGGTAAGTCTCAAGTGGCCCAATGATATTATTGGCGAGTTTGGCAAAATTGCTGGTATACTAATTGAAGCTCAAGGAAGTGGAAATAAATGTAAGGCATGTATTGGCATTGGTATTAATTGGAATGTTTCACAAAACTTGTTAGATTCAATTAATCAGCCTTGTATGAATGTTGAAATTGAATCAGTTAACCGTAGTCAATTCTTAGCCTATTTGATAAACGAATTGGATAAGGTCATTAATGAGTTTAAGTCTAACAAATTAAAAAACTTAATTTCATTATGGAATGAATTTGATTTACTCGAAAATCAAACTATACATATAACAGAACCGATGGATTCTTATGATGCCACATACTTAAATGTCGATGCCAGTGGGATGCTAAAAGTATTGGTAGGTAAAGAAGAAAGGCTTATTTCTAGCGCTTCAATCAAGATACTTTAAGGCAGCTAAAACAGTTAAGAATTCTTGCTATCTTCTTAGAGTTGTACAAAGGTCTCTATAATTTATTGACTATTTAATAAAATCATTTATTATTCAACAATGCCTTTTACAGCAACTTAATCAATGCTTATTTTCCGAATACTATTTATTACTCTTTTACTGTCAAACATAGCTTTTTATAGTTATAGTAAAAAACATACGCCAAATCAAGCTAAGTTTGTTGCAGTTGATAATCGTGTAAACAAGTTGACATTACTGAATGAACTCGACACCTCAAGATCTATTTGGGAGGAAAGTCAACCCAAGTCACAAAATCCACCCTCGGAAGTCTTTAACCAAGAGTGCTACACCATAGGGGTGTTCAATTCTAAATCAGAATCTACCACTATTCTTAATGCATTAAAAAAAGAGGTTCTAAAAATTCGAACCCGCAAAATTATTTCTTCTCAAGAAGCGGGTTATTGGGTATATATACCAGCAAAAAATTCAAGAAATGAGGCACTTGATATAGGCAGAAAGCTTTCTGATCTCAATATAAAGGATTATTATGTTGTAACTGGAGGTGAAAACGAAAACACAATTTCTCTTGGGCTTTACCGCGATGTAAATAATGCGGACTCCCGTTTACAAGAACTACAATCAAAGGGTTTCGATGCTAAGAAACAAATAAAAATAGAACAATGGCCAGAGTTTTGGATCGATTACTCTATAGCATCTGATCAGGTTTATAAATTAACTGATATATCTCAATTCAACTCGAAAATTAGCAGTAACAAAGTTGAATGTAACTGGTAATATAGTATTAAATCAAATGCACTATACTATCAGTATTTAGGATTTACAATTCCTCCTGTTTTTTTATGTTTTTTTAAAAAGAATTCACAAAACATTTGAAATTATAATTAAACCTCTCTATACTGCACAACCTCAAAGCCGGCATAGCTCAGATGGTAGAGCAACTGACTTGTAATCAGTAGGTCCGCAGTTCGACTCCGCGTGCCGGCACCATA